>Ga0265316_10005291_pt1 | contig 12587 bp, 9 predicted proteins | sample 4522metaG_FD_202092 | JGI IMG/M metagenome (GOLD analysis project Ga0265316, IMG submission 202092) | Rhizosphere microbial communities from Carex aquatilis grown in University of Washington, Seatle, WA, United States - 4-5-22 metaG | ecosystem: Host-associated > Plants > Roots > Rhizosphere >... | reverse complement strand
GCTCGCTCCCTGAGCGAGATAGCGCTGAAGCTTCGCGACGTCGCAGATATCCTCTCCGGCTATGGCGAACTGGATAGTCGAGCCGTGCTTGACCTTGCCCCACTTGAACAGCGCGTTTATGTCGGTAATGCGCTCGCCGTCGTAGTAGACGAGGACCTGGAGTCCGGGGTGCTTCATCGTATAGCTGGCTATGATGCGCTTCCAGGCCTCGACGTTGCCGTTATGGAAGAGCTCGTTGGTGACGGGCACCGAGTACATCGGCGTCATGCGGGCGCCGGGCTTGACCGCCTGGGCCGCGGCGACCGCGGCCTTGGGCGGCGGCTCGGGCGCGGCGACCGGAACCGGCTCCGGGGAGGAGGAGGCGGCCTTGGCGGAAGGCCTGCCCCTCTTGGCGGGCGCCGCCTTGGGCTTCTTCGCGGCCTTGGGCGCCTTGCCGTTCTCGGGCTTCTCGGCGTTGGCGATCGCGGGCGCCTTGTAGGCGCAGTCGCCCTTGAGGAACTCAGGTCTAATCTTCGGCTTGCGGCCGGAGAAGAGATCGATGACCGCCTCGCAGGCGGCGTCGAGGAGCTTAGAGTCCCCTTCCTTGGCGAAGCGCCCCGCGTAGACGACCAGGAGCTCCGAGCGGTTGAGGCGGTCGATCTGGGCGATGCGCGAGCGGTTCTTCGGATTGACGACGAGGGCGCCCAGGTCGGGATGGTGGTAGATCACGACGAGGTCGACGCCGTTCCACTTGGCCGTCTCGTCGGCTATCGCGGGAATGTCGGCCGCGGTAGTCGTGAGGTTGGCGGAGAGCGAAGCGTACTTGTACTTATAGCCGAGAACCATGGACACGACCGGCCTGACGTCGTCCTTGTCCAGGGCTTTTTCCTCGATGAGCTCGTCCACCACGTCCGCGAGATTCTCCTTCGCGGCGACCCGGTCGACGATGGACACGACGCATTTTATATGACGCACGGAAGCGTTGAAGCCTTCTCGCTCCGCAAGGCCTTCGAATTGGCTGACGAGGCTTTTCATCGGATTTGAACTCCTCCTACGACAAGGGACCGGCCAACCGTGAAGCGGAAGGACGGCCCCTCGAGCGTGACTTACTTACCGGTCGGGAGCGGACGCCGCTGAGCGACGTCTCCCCCGACCGCCCGAGAAACCGGGTTGATTCCCATGAGATCAGAGCTGCCTAAGCCCGCCGTCCTCGTTCTTGCTGGGGCGACCGCGCTTGCCGGCCGGCTTCGCCTTGGCGCCGGACTTCCTGCCGGAGTCCACTACGCCCTTGGCCTTGGGGCCGCGCTTGCCGGGAGCCTTGATGCTGATCGGCGGAGCCACGCTCTCGGCGATCGCCGGAGCGGCTTCGCTCGTATTGAGCATCGCGAGGTAGTCGGAACCGGGAGCCCCGGCGCCCTCCTCGCCGCCGTCGTTGGGAGAGAAGGATTGGGCGATGTCCTCGCGCACCGTGGAGCGGCGGCGGGAGAAGGAGGCGAAGGCCGCGTCCTGGAAGCCCTTGGACACGCCGTGGAGGAACTCGTTGAGCACGTTGGCCATGCCGTCCAGGGTCGCCTTCTTCCGCTTGATGGAGCAGATATCCACGTCGAGGAGGAGGCCCGGCTGGATGTGGTAGGGGTTGATCATGTAGTCGAAGCGGTCGAATTCCTTCTGGAGGAAGGTAAGCCGCTCTTCCATGACGCGGCGCTCGATCGGGTACTGGTACGAGTACATGCTCTTGAGCTTGTCCCTCATGAGGATGAGCCGCGACTTGACCTTGCCCTTCTCGTAGATGTAGGTCCGGTTCATCTTCTCGACCTCGGTCTCGGCGGGCTTCACGTAGGAAATCTCGTCCCAGACCTTGGCGATGTCCTCGTACACGGGCTCGCCGGTCTTGGCCTTGATCTTGGTGCGGATCTTCCGGCGGTAGATCTTGGCGAGGTCGTCGAAGTCGGTGATGCGCTTCAGGAACTTGGTGTCCTGGTACTTGACCTCGAGGACGTCCCAGAGGTGCTGGACCTCGGTCTCGAAGCTGCGCGCCTGCACGTCGTAAGCCTTGCGCTCCTCGATGAGCTGGGCGTTGTCGTAGTACTGGAGGCGGAGCTGGTAGCGCTCGTCCGGCAGGTGGGCGGCATCGGTGTCCTCGTACTCGCGGAGGATGAGCTCGCGGGCGTTCTTGAGGTTCTCGATGTACTGATAGCCCATCTTGGAGACGTCGAGGATCGAGGTGATCGAGTTGACCGCGGTGTTGTAGCCGCGGTTGCGGATGTTCTCGATGTCGACGATCTTCTTGAGGTTCTCGCGGATGTTGAGCTGGTCGAAGGTGGCGGGGTCGATCTCCGCGCGGAGGTTGGAGATGCGGTCCATGAGCTCCTTGCCGATGATGGCATAGCGCTTGGACTTCGGGTTGTCCACGTCGTCGTCGGTGAAGTCGCGGATCCGGTTCATCCTCTCGAAGATGATCTCGGTATCGGAGAGCTCCTCCTTGCCGGCGTCGATGAGCCTGTCCTTGAGCCTCTCGATCTCCTTGTCGATCATGTCGATGAGGTGCTTGGAGACCAAGTCCTTGATGAGGTACTCGACCGTGACCTGGTAGTGGAAGATCGGGGAGATGAGCTCGGAGTCGAGGATGTTGACGGAGAGCTTGACGTTGGTGACGGTCTTGGGCTTGTAGTTGTCGTCCTTGAAGGAGCACTTGACGACGGAATAGGCGTTCTCGCCCCGGATGAAGGCGCCGACGTCGGTCTTCTGCCGCAGGAGGGAGTTGGTCAGGTTCTCCAGGTCGTTTACGCCGCGCTGGATGTGGCCCTGGAGGTGGCCGAACATGTTGACCATCGACTTCTCGATCTCGCCGGTGTTGAACTTGTCCGCGCCGCCGATCTGGTCGAGGAGCTCGCTGATCTCCTTCGGAGTGTAGCGGGACAGCGACTTCATCTCTTCCTTGTCGAGGAAGTTGCGGACCTTCTTCACCATCTCGTCTTCGGTGGTGACCATGTAGCGGTTGAACATGTTCTGGTAGTTCTGGTTGAAGTAGTTGTAGAGCTTTTCCTTCAACCCGCCCATGACGTCGATTCGGTCTAGTACTTCCTTGGGAAGCCTGGCGGTTATGTGGTGGAGTACCTTGTTGGTCTCCTCCTCGAGCAGCTGGTTGACCTCACGCTGCTGGTCGCGTCCCTCTTGGGCGAGGGAGTTGCGGGAGCCTACCGCGGACGGCTTCTCGGGATGGAATACATTAGGACTTTTGGGAAGATCTATCGCGCCCATATGATCTCCTTTACGCGATTACGGATTCTTGAGTTATAGTATCGGGGTGAAGCTCAAGTTGTAAAGTACACTGGAAAAAAAAGTGAGCCAGTTTTGGCCCTAATATGGTAGAATCTTGCACAAGAGCGCTTATTCGACCCCAAAAGGGCCGTTTAGGGCCCTAAAAGGTGGCTGTCGTGAAGCATCGTCCACAAGGCCTCGCCTTTCTCCTCCTCCTCTTCCCCCTTTCGTTCCACGCGCTTTCGGCCCAGTCGGGGAAAACGGCCTCGGCCGAACCGAAGGGCGGGGAACAGAGGGAAGGCGCCCTCGACATGGTACTCCTCCTCGATAAATCCCTGTCCATGGCGCCTTTCTTCGACAAGGCCAAGGCCTACGCCGCGGGGAACTTGATCGGGCCCATCCTCGTACCGGGGGATCGCTTAATCGTCGAGACGGTCTACGGCAAGGTCGATCGCCTCATCACGGCCACGATCGCCTCGGAAGAGGACAAGGCCAAGGCGGTCCGGGCGATCCGGGCGGTCCGGGCTAACGGCCGCTTCACCGATCTCGGGGCGGCCTTGGACGCGGCTAAGCGCGACTTGGACGAGCTCGGCAAGCCGGAAAGGCCCAAATACGTAGTCCTCATCAGCGACGAGCGCCAGGAAGCGCCCAAGGGCAGCCCCTACCAGGCCCCGGACTATAAACTCAAGCATCCCTCCCTCGAATACGTCAAAAAGGTGGATCTGGGCAAATTCCGCGCCATTACGGTGGGACTCCAAGTAGGGACCAAGGTCAGCGAGACCGCTCCCGTCGTGATGCAGCTCCTTTTGGATCCCCCCGTCCGCGCCGGAACGGCCGACGGAACCGTCGCCGGATCGGAGGCTGCCGATGCGTCCGGCGGAACGGGCGCAGCCCTCGGAGGCGGCGTCACGCAGTCCGAGCGCGCCCTCCCGACTTGGCTCTTCTACGTCGCCGCCCTCATTCTCCTCCTTGCGCTTGCCGGCCTGGCCGCGGCGCTACTAGTATTGAACAGGAGAAAAGAAGAGAAAGTCGAACGTACCGAATGAAAGGCGGACAAAGCCGATGACCATCGACGGCATGGCGGCGTATCTGAAGGAGCATGACAAATACGTCATAGTCTCCCATGACGGCCCCGACGCCGACGGGCTCGGCGCGGCATACGCCCTCGCGCTGACCCTGGCGGCCCTCGGGAAGAAGGCGGTCGCGGCGGTCGGAGGAAAGCTCACCGCAAAATACCTCTTCATCGACAGCCGCGGCCTTTTCCTGTCCCTGGGCTCCATGGCCGCCGCCGCTTCCAAAGGCGCCGCCGGAGGCGCGACTGCAAGCCGCCTCCCCTTTCCCGAGAGCGAGGCGACGCCGATCATCGTCGATACCCACGACCTGGATTACCTCGGCCATGAATCCGCCTCGATCGTGCAGGCGGCCGGGCCCTGCCTCGTGATAGACCACCACGAGCCGAGGCGGAAGGCCGGAGAGCTCGAGCTGCTCGATCCCACGGCCTCGAGCAGCTGCGAGCTCGCGTTCCTCGTAGCCGAGCGCCTCGGCGTCGAGCTGCCCCTGGACGCCGCCGAGGCCATCTTCGCGGGCATCGTGTACGATACGGGCTCCTTCGCCTATCCGAAGACGAGCGAGCGCACCTTCGAATGCGCCCTCGAGCTGGTCAGGCGGGGCGTCGTCCCCTACGAGATACACAGGCGCATGTACGAATCCTCGTCGGAGGGCGTCCTCCTCCTGCAAAAGGCCGTGATGTCCAGCCTCGAGCTGCGCCTCCAGGGCCGCGCGGCTATCCTGGCGCTCGGGAAGGAAGTGCTCTCTTCCTCCGGAGCCTCCTACGAGGACGCGGAGGACCTCGTGAACATCCCCCTTCAGGACAGGCGCGTCGAAGTATCCGTCCTCTTCAAGGAGAACCTCGAGGGAAAGCTGCGATGCAGCCTCAGGTCGAAAGGTGGCGTCAACGTGGCCCGCATAGCGCAGGACTTCGGAGGAGGAGGCCACAAGACCGCGGCCGGCTTCACCTGCGAGCGTCCTCTTGCGGCGTCCAAGGACGACGTGCTACAAAGCATTGCCCAAGCGCTGCAGTCGTAGCGCGAATTCCCTCGATCCGCAGAAGCCGATGAAGCGAGCAGTCCAAGCAGTCTTCCTGGTAGCGAGCGCCCTCGCGCTCGTATTCGCCCTGTATTTCCTCGTGGAGGGGCGAACGGGCGCAGCCGCGGCCGCTCGGCCGGTGGCGACGCGTCAGGTGCAGCCCGAGACGGCGACGAAGGGAGCCGAAGGCTCTCCCGCGGCCGAGGGCCCCGCCCTCGTCAACCATATTCCCGCCATGCCGAACGAGGTCATCCTCAACGTCCTGTCCTTCGACATATATCAGGAAGAAGGCGACGAGCAGATCCTCACCGTGCGCAAGACCGACAGGACCGACGGCCGCCTCTCGATAGTAGTGGCCGATTACCTCGAGCCGAAGCGGACATGGACGCGATCCTGGGAGGGCGATACCCTCGCCACCAAGCTCACTACTTTCCAGATCCAGGCCAAGGATCTCGTCGGCGACCACAATCTGGACATCGTCTGCACGGGGATGAACGACGAGGGCGCTCAGACGATCACCGTCTTCCGGCGCAAGGGCGGCGATACCCTCGGCTACTCCGCGATCCTCTCGCTGGCGGCCGATTCGATCGTCGTCGGCGAAGCCGAGCGCTCCGAGGGCTATCAGCTGGGGCAGACCGTCGGCGAAAGCTGGCCCATATACGCCTATTCCCGGGACAAGGACTCCCAGAACCTCCTCGACCAAATCAAGGACAAGTACGCCTGGGACGGCCGCAAGGGACAGTACCTCAAGACCGGGAGCGACCGGATACCCGGCGCCCAGGTCGAGCGGGAGACCGTATCCAAGATCCTCACCGGATCGGAGAAGGACTTCGAATCCTTCCTGCAAGGGGTTTGGTACGAGGCGGGCAAGGCCCCCTTCGATCCCGCTACGCGTCTCATCCATTTCGACAAGGCGTCGGGAAGCATATCGTTCTATAGGACCGAGTCTCAGGAGGTGTTCGACTGGGCCGAGTCCCACGCGACGCACTACGGGCTCTACGTCAGATGCAAGAACGACTCCGTCGATGATCTCGTGCGCCTGATGGACATCGAGCTGACGGGCTCCGATCTCGTGTCGATACGGGTATTCGACGACATGCAGATGAAGTCCGATCCGGATGACCGCTGGGACGGCAGCTTCCGGAGATTGCCCCGCGACGTCCCGCCCCGCGCGGCCCAAAGCCCGAACGCCGCCGGGAACCCGAAGGACGCGGGAGCCGCCCCCGCCCCGGTTGAAGGCCTGGTGCGGCCGAGCCTGAAGCTGGACGGCCCCTATCGCACGGCTAGCGGGTTCGAACTCAGCTTCGCCTCGCCGCGCTACAGCCTCAAGTCGACCGCCTCGTCCGAATCGGGCTCTTTCGAGCTCTATTCCCTGGGGGGAGAGCTCGCCCTGGACCTCATCGCGACGCGCACCGACGGACTGCCCTCCGCGCGAAAGACCTACAAGGCCGTATATGCCGAAACGAGGACAGGCAAGGATCTCGTCAGATCCCTCCGCCTCTCGCCCGCGAAGACCGCCATCGACGGCCTCGAGCTCCTTCAGGAAGACGACATCGTCCTCGAGCAGCGCGTAAAGGGTTAGCGCGAATCGCCTCCGGCGATTCGCGGACGCGAAGGGCCTTTAGCCCTTCGCTAGTCGATCACGTACGACTCGTAGCCGGCGTCCTTGAGGGATTGCAGGGTGGCCGGCAAGTCCTTGCCCCCGTCGACTACGACGATCCAGCGTTTTTCCTCGGCCTTGCCCTGTCCGGCGGCGCGTATGCGCGCCTCAACAAGGGCCGCGAAGCCTTTACCCGCGAGCTCAGCCTTGAGGGCCTGGGCATTGTCCTCCCGTGAAAAATAGCCGACTTGTAGCCTTTTCCCCTTCGTCGAAGGAAGGGCTGCGGCCGCGGAAGCGCTCGGCGGCGGGAGGCCGGAGGCATTTTGCGGCGAGGCCTGCGAGGAACTCGAAGCGGGGCCCGCGCTCGAAGGAACGGCGGGCAGAGCGGGCGCGGGCGAAGCGCCGCGAGGGGCCGGGATAGTCCGCGCGGCGCCCAAGCCGCCGAGGTACCAGTGAGGCAGGGGAGGCGCCGACGCGGAACCTGCGGCGATGAGGGCTTCGGGACTTCCGGGAAACTCCGAGGCGAGCTTGGCCGCGGCGGAAGCCTTGCCCTCCGCTCCCGCGCAGAGCCAGAGGAGGAAGCGCGCCTCGCGACGCCGCTCCAAGCCGGGATAGGCCGGGCTTCCCTTGGCCGCTCCCGCGATCGCGGAGGCCAGGGCCGATGCATCGTCGGAACGTTCCTGCATGAGGAGAGCCCAGGCGTCGACGAGGCGCGCAGCAGCGAGGAGATCGGGCTCCTCCGCGCCCGTGATGATGTCGGCGGCCAAGGCTTGCGCTTTTTCGGCATCTCCGGCGGCGATAGAGCAGCGGGCGGCCCGCAGGAGGAGGATGGCTTCTTTTGCGGCGGTAGGCGCTGCGCCCGCCGTCGGCGAGCCTGCCGCCGCCTGATAGCGCTCGGCCGCTTCGCCGAAGAGGCCGAGGAGTAGATCGAGGTCCGCGGCCTTTACGAGGAGGGCCCGGCGGTATTCCTCCGCGGCGCCGGCTACGCCCTGGTCCAGGAGGGCGATAGCGTCGGAGGGGGGGAGCGAAGTCGAGAAGGAATCGAGCATAGCCGCGTATTCAGCCGGAGAGGCGGCCGCGGCGAGGCGCGAGCGGGCTTCCTTGAGATCGGCGGGCTTGGAATCGGAAGGCTTCTTGCTCGCTTGGGCGGCGGGAGCCGCCGCACCGGAACCCGCGCTCGGCAGGGCGGCGCCCTTCGAATCCGGGCCGGCGGCATCCTGCGAGGCTTTGCCCTGAAGGGTCGGAGCGGGCGTCTGCGGAGCCGCAGCCGTGTCCGCGAAGGCGGCAGGGGCCGAGAGAAGGAGCGCCGCGGCGAAGAAAGCCGCAACTAGGATGCAGGATCCCGGCGCGAGGCGCGCGAGGCGGCCGCTCACGAGACCAGCTCCTCGGCCTTGAAGGTATTGCCCGACAGGGAGAGGAGCCGCACCTTGGCGAAGCTGCCTACCCGCGAAGGCGGAGCCGGGAATACTACCATTTCATCGCGCTGGGTCCGCGCGAGGACTTCGCTCTTCTTGCGCCGCGAAATGCTCTCGATCAGGACATCCTCTACCGCTCCCACGCGGGACTCCATGAGCGATTTGGTCATAGCCTTCTGGAGCCCGATGACCCGGGCGAGGCGCTCGCGCTTGACGTCGTCCTGAATCCTTCCGGGCATCGTCCAGGCGGGCGTGCCCTCTCGGGGATTGAAGTGGTACATATACGAGTAGGTGTAGCCTACCCTGCTCATCAAGTCGAGGGTGAGCTCGAGGTCGGCCTCGGTTTCGCCGGGGAAGCCCACGAGGATATCGGAGGAGAGCGAAAGCCCGGGAACCGCGGATTTCATCCTGCCCACGAGCTCGAGGTAGGAATCGCGCGTGTAGCGCCGGTTCATAGCCTCGAGCACGGCGTCGGAGCCCGACTGGACGCAGAGGTGGACGTGCTTGCAGTAGAGAGGATCCTCGGCGAGGACCCGGATGACTTCATCGGAAAGATCCTTGGGGTGGCTCGTGAGGAAGCGTATCCAGCGCAGCCCGCCTGAGCCCCGGGCGCGGAGCGCGGCGGAGACGAGGCGGAGGAGGCCGGGGAAGTCGAGGGGCTCCTCGTCAATGGCCGACCCGCGAAGCCGGTCGGCCTCGCCGCGCCATCGGTAGGAGTTGACGTTCTGGCCGAGGAGGGTGACCTCCCGCACGCCCGAGTCCTCGAGGGCGGCGAGCTCGGCCAGGATCGAGCTCGGAGAGCGCGAGATCTCGCGGCCCCGGATGTGGGGCACGATGCAGTAGGCGCAGAAATTGTCGCAGCCGTGCATGATGGGGACGAAGGAGCGGAAGGAGCCGCCGTCGTAGTACGAGGGCGCGAAGGCGAAGACCGGACTCTCGTCGATATCATCGACGCGCTTCCCCTGCTCGACCGCGTCGAGGAGGAGGCCGAATGCCTGCTTCTGGAAAGTGCCGACGACGTAGTCCACCGCCGGCTGCCGCCGCTTGATGTCTTCCTTCAGGCGCTCGGCCATGCAACCGGTCACGACGAGCACGAGGGGCTTCGCCTGCGTGCCTGAAGCCGGCCCGTGGGCGGCGCGTACCGCGATGCAGGCAGCGGCGCGCTCGCGCTTGGCCGCGGCGAAGAGGTCGATGCGGCCCCAGGCGCGGTTTTCGGCGGTCGCCCGGACGGAGCAAGTGTTTATGACGACCAAGTCAACATCTGCATCGAGGGAGGCCGATTTTTGGGCTCCGCCTCGCGAATCGTCCGAGCCGGACTCTCTGTTATTAGGCAGTTCGCGAAGCGAACTGCAAGCCAAAGCGCCTTCAGGCGCTTTGGACCAGCCGCGCTCGCGGAAGATGATCTCCAAGGCGGCAGACTCCGCCTTGTTCATCTGGCAACCGTAGGTTTCGAGGAGATAGGTCATTTATAGAACTCGATCGCTGACCTCATCGGGAGCGGCTGCGGCGCTCCCTTAAGCGCGAGAGCGGAGGCCCTTGACGAATTTGAAGATGTTCCAGCCGCCGTAGGCGAGGAGGGCGAAGCCCCCGAGCCCGAGGAGAGCGTGAGTGAAATGGGGGAGAAGGATGGCAGCGAGCCCCGCCGCCCCCGCGGCCATCATGATGCCGCCCATGGTCTTATCGGTCTTCGACTTGCCGAAGAGCCCGGAAATGCCGAGGAGGACGAGACCGCCCCCGACTACCCAACCTACGATGGGAATGCTGAGCAGGGCGTTGACGCCGAGGAGACCCACGCCGCCTATGGCCGACATGACGCCCTTAGCGCCCCTCGCGCGGAGATCCGAAGAATCGACGGGATAGTTGTCACCCATGAAAATACCTCCCTTCGCCGCCTCGGCATCGCTTTACTACCCCGACGGGCGTAGGAAAAGTCGATTCTCTCCGGGCGCGAATATCTCGTAAATAATACGGATTTCCCGCCCCATGGTAAAGCGGCGCCTTTCGGGGATCGGGCCCCTAGTGCTTGAAGCATCTCTGTCCGGTGAATTTCATCGCGGCGCCGTATTCGTTACAGGCTTCGATGGACTCGAAGTCGCGCATCGCGCCGCCCGGCTGGACGACGGCGGCGACCCCCTCCCGGAGGCCCACCTCTATGCCGTCGCGGAAGGGAAAGAATGCGTCGGAGATCATGGCCGAGCCCCTGAGCCCGGCTTTGACCGCCGCGACTTCCTCGCGGACGACCGCTTTAGCCGCCTCGTCCTTGGACTCGTTCCAGGCCGTGCCCGAGCGCTCCCATAGGAGGCGGTCCTCGAGCTTGCGATAGGCCTTGTCGCGGGCTATCTCGGCTACACCGACGCGGTCCTGCTCCCCCGTGCCTATGCCGACCGTGCAGCCGTCCTTCACGTAGATCACCGAATTGCTCGTGATGCCCGTCTCGACGCTCCAGCCGAAGAGCATGTCCTCCCACTCGGCATCCGTGGGCTCGCGCTCGACCTTGTAGGCCTTCCCTTCCTTGACGCACTCGGCGGGAAGGAAGTCCTCGCGCGAGGAAATGCGCGATACGAAGGAAGTCTGGACTACGAGGGAGCCGTCCAGGAGGGCCTTGAAGTCGAGGACGCTCTTGAGCGCCCACTTCTCCAGCCGTTCCATGGCGGGAATCCGCATGATGCGGAGGTTCTTGCGCGAGGCGAGGAGCTCGATAGCCCCTTCGGCGAAATCGGGGGCGGCGACGACTTCGGCATAAGAAGAGGAGATCTCCTTGGCCGTCTCGAGGTCGAGCTTCCGGTTGAGCACGACCGAGCCCCCGTAAGCCGCCACCCTGTCGGCCATGTAGGCCTTATGGTAAGCCTCCGCGGGGCTCGAGGCCCAGGCGAGACCGGAGGGGTTGTTGTGCTTCATGATCGCGCAGGCGCTCTTGGCGGAGAGGTAGCGGAGGAGGCTCAGGGCCGAGTCCACGTCGGTGAGGTTAGTCTTGCCGGGGTGCTTGCCGAACTGGAGGAGCTCGGCCGCCGAGACGAGGCCCTCGCCCGGCTCGAGGAGGAGGGCCTCGCCTATGGCGAGGTTGCCTCCCACGGGCTTGTAGAGCGCGGCTGCCTGGTCGGGATTCTCCCCGTAGCGCAGGCCCTTGGCGATGCCCTCGACCTCGTAGAGGACCTTGTCGTAGACGAGGGAAGTTCGCTCGCCGCCCGAGCCGACGAAGGAGATTTCCATGCGCGGGGGGAAGGGGTCGTCGATGATCGTCTTGTAGGCGTCGGAAAGCTTCTTGGCCATGGCGCTACCTGAGTCCGTAGGAAGCCGCGACGGTCTCGCGGGAGAGGCCGCCGAGGCGGGCCGACACGGTCGCGTCGAAGCGGGAAGTTAGGGCGAAGGCCTCCGAGGCGAGGCGCCTGCGCGTTTCCAGGCTCGTCTTTCCGCCCGAGGCGCGGAGCTCGGCGAGGACCGCCCCGTACTGAGCGGGGCTCGACACGGAGGCGACGCGGAGGTAGTTCTTCGCGGCGGCGCGGATCATGCAGGGGCCGCCTATGTCGATGCGCTGGCGCAGCTCCTCGGGGCCCGCGTTCGGATCGGCGGATGCCTCGGCGAAGGGGTAGAGATTGGCTATCACCACGTCGAAGGCTACGGCGCCCGCGCGCTCCAAGTCGGCCTCGTGCGAGGCGTCCCCCGACTCCGCGAGGAGGCCGAGGTAGATTTTCCAGTCGAGGGTCTTCACGAGGCCGCCCTTCATCTCGGGCTGGCCCGTGTAGTCGCTCACCTTGACGAGCTCGGGGCCGCGCAGGCCCGCGAGAGCCCTAGCCAGCTCGTCGTAGGTCCCGCCCGTCGAGTAGAACCGGAGCCCGTCGCCCGGGACGGCAGTCGCCGAGTCGGCGAAGGCGGCCGCCGTCGAGCTCGCCTCGACGATGCCCCGGACGAAGTCCGCGAGGCCGGACTTGTCGTAGGTCGATACGAGGAGGTTGCGGACCACGACGAGGTCCTCAGCCTTCTTCACCGAATTAAAGGCCATGAGCGCTCCTTATTCTTCCTTGGACGTGACGTAGGCGTAGGCCGAGTGGTTGTGGATGCTCTCGAAGTTCTCGGCCTCGACGGAGAAGCTCGGGAATTTGCCGAGGGCCTCGACCTTGCGGTAGACCTCGCGGACGACGTCCTCGACGAAGCGGGGATTCTCGAAGGCCTTCTCCGTGACGTACTTCTCGTCCTCGCGCTTGAGGAGGGTGTAGACCCCGCTCGAAGCCGAGCCCTCCACGAGGGCG
>Ga0265316_10005290_pt1 | contig 12589 bp, 9 predicted proteins | sample 4522metaG_FD_202092 | JGI IMG/M metagenome (GOLD analysis project Ga0265316, IMG submission 202092) | Rhizosphere microbial communities from Carex aquatilis grown in University of Washington, Seatle, WA, United States - 4-5-22 metaG | ecosystem: Host-associated > Plants > Roots > Rhizosphere >... | reverse complement strand
AAAAGTCATAAAATCGTTAAGCCTGTACGCTCCTCCTGTGTGAAGGTTATCATCTGATAACATGAGATTTATCATTTTTAATGGCTTTAAACAATCTCAAATTTGACTCACTTATATTTGAACTAAATCATAACTAAAAATTAAAATAATGAATGTAGATAAAATCATGAACAACCTCGAGAAAAAGCATCCCGGAGAGGTTGAGTATTTACAGGCAGTAAGAGAAGTACTTGAGTCAATCGAAGAGGTTTATAATGAAAACCCTCAGTTTGAATCCGCTAATATCATTGAGCGTATTATTGAACCTGACCGTGCCGTTACTTTTAAAGTTCCATGGGTTGATGATGAAGGTAATGTAAAAGTTAATCTTGGTTACCGTATTCAGTTCAATAACGCAATAGGCCCTTACAAAGGAGGCCTGCGTTTCCACCCAAGTGTTAACCTTTCAATTCTGAAGTTCCTGGGATTTGAGCAGATCTTCAAAAATGCACTGACAACTCTTCCTATGGGAGGTGCTAAAGGAGGTTCTGATTTCAATCCGAAGGGAAAATCAAATGCTGAAGTAATGCGTTTCTGCCAGTCGTTTATGCTTGAACTATGGAAATACATTGGTCCGGAAACTGATGTTCCTGCAGGTGATATTGGAGTTGGTGGCCGCGAAATTGGTTTCTTGTATGGGATGTACAAGAGGCTTGCAGGAGAACATACAGGAGTTCTGACTGGAAAAGGCAGTAATTGGGGAGGTTCATTGGTTCGTCCCGAAGCAACCGGCTTTGGTTGTGTCTATTTTGCCAAAGAGATGCTGGCCACAAGAGGAGAATCATTCAAAGGGAAAAGAGTGGCGATAAGTGGTTTTGGTAATGTTGCATGGGGCGCTGCCCTTAAGGCAACTGAATTAGGCGGAAAAGTTGTTACTATATCCGGCCCTGATGGTTATGTATATGACCCGGAAGGTATTTCAGGGAAGAAAATAGAGTATATGCTTGAGCTTCGTGCTTCAAATGAAGACATTGTTAAACCATATTCCTATGCATTTGAAGGTGTTGAATTTCATGAAGGAAAACATCCATGGGAAGTTAAGGTAGACATTGCTCTTCCATGTGCAACACAGAATGAACTGACCGGTGAAGATGCTCAAAAGCTGATTAAGAATGGTTGCATTTGTATCTGTGAAGGTGCCAATATGCCGAGCACCCCTGAAGCAGTTGAGATCATTCAGAAAAATGGATTGCTTTTTGCCCCCGGGAAAGCATCAAATGCAGGCGGAGTTGCAACATCGGGACTGGAAATGACCCAAAACTCTATGAAGCTTCGCTGGAACAGGCAGGAAGTTGATGACAGGCTGCATGAGATCATGTGTAATATCCATGGCCAGTGTGTTAGTCATGGCAAAAGGGAAGATGGCTATGTCGATTATGTAAAAGGAGCCAATATTGCAGGATTCCTTAAAGTTGCCAATTCAATGCTTGATATGGGTGTGATCTGATTTTTCACTCCGATACAATATTATCGTAGGGACGTTGCATGCAACATCCCTACTTTTTTTTATATTTGCCTGTCTCAATTTCTTGTGCTATGTCAGAGGTATCACTTAAGCATAAAATTGCTTTAGGTCTTATACCACATATCGGCGATATTAACGCCAGAAAGCTGGTATCGTTTTTTGGCAGCGTTGAAGCTATATTTCATGAACCATACAGAAATCTCATCAAAATCCCGGGAATCGGCTCAGGTATTGCGAAATATATATGTGACAAAACTTATCTCGATACTGCTGAAAAAGAGGCGGAATATGTTACCAGGAACAATATCACGACTCACTTTTATCTTGATAATGATTACCCTTTCAGGCTCAGGCAATGTGACGATTCACCTGTTGTGTTTTTCTTTAAGGGAAATTGTAGTCTCGATGCCGCAAAGATTTTAAGTGTAGTGGGAACACGTAACGCCACTACAAGGGGGAGAGAATTATGTGAAAAGATCATTGAAGGGCTTGCAGTTGGTCATCCTGATCTTATTATTGTAAGCGGTCTTGCTTACGGAATTGATATCGCTTCCCATAAAGCAGCTCTGGCCAATAACCTGCAGACAATTGGTGTACTGGCACACGGATTTAAAACCACATATCCTGCCATTCACGCTTCAACTGCAAAGGCTATGGTGGATAAAGGCGGACTTGTTACTGACTTCCTTTCAGATGCACTTCCTGAGAGGAACAATTTTCTGAAAAGGAACAGGATAATTGCAGGATTAGCAGATGCCACCCTTGTTGTCGAATCAGGAATTAAAGGTGGAGCATTGATAACCGCAGACATTGCGAACTCATATAACCGGGATGTTTTTGCTGTTCCGGGGCGGCCGGATGATCAATGGTCAGCCGGTTGCAACAGCCTGATCAGAAGTAATAAAGCATCACTAACTGAAAGTTCTGATGATATCGAGTACTTTCTTAATTGGAGACCTGAAAAATTAAAACCCGATGTACAGAGAACCCTATTCTCTGACCTTGATGAGAATGAGAAGATAATTTTTGAACTGATTTCAAAACAGGGGGAACTAAATATAGATACAATCTGCAGGTCACTTGATATCCCGGTTTATAAATTATCATCTCTCCTTCTTCAGATGGAGTTCAAAGGATTACTAAAGTGCTCACCAGGTAATCTGTATCGAACAGTGTAAGTTTATCGTTTATCGTTTAAAAAACAAGCGCGAAACGATAAACGATAAACAATAAATGTAAAACGAGGATTTCTGTCATTGTTTTTATACTTTTATACCTCCAATTAATCTTTTAATTAAAACTTTTTATTATGGATCCAAGAGTTCAACAATTCATGGCCATGATCAAAGCCAGAAATCCTGGTGAGAATGAGTTCCATCAGGCTGTTCAGGAGGTTGCAGAATCCCTGATTCCTTTTATTGAAGAAAATCCCAAGTATAAACACGCAAAAATTCTGGAAAGAATTGCAGAGCCTGAAAGGACAATAATATTCAGGGTGCCATGGTTAGATGACAAGGGTGAAGTTCAGATAAACCGGGGCTTCAGAATCGAGATGAACAGTGCTATCGGCCCATACAAAGGAGGACTGAGACTTCATCCGACTGTTAACCTGGGGATACTGAAATTCCTTGCTTTCGAACAGGTTTTTAAAAACAGCTTAACAACTTTGCCAATGGGTGGAGGAAAAGGCGGTTCTGATTTTGACCCAAAGGGAAAGTCGGACAATGAAGTGATGAGATTCTGTCAGAGCTTCATGTCGGAACTTTTCCGCCATATCGGCGCCGACACCGATGTCCCTGCTGGTGATATCGGAGTAGGTGGACGTGAAATAGGATTTCTTTTCGGTCAGTATAAAAGACTGAAGAATGAATTTACCGGTGTTCTGACAGGTAAAGGTATCGAATGGGGAGGTTCTCTTATCCGCCCTGAAGCTACAGGATATGGGGCAACATATTTTGCACAGGAGATGCTCTCCACCCGCGGGGGAAATTTAAAAGGAAAAATTGTATCCATTTCAGGATCAGGCAATGTAGCCCAGTTTGCTACTGAAAAAGTTACAGAGCTTGGAGGAAAAGTAGTTACATCTTCTGATTCAAACGGCTTTATCTACGATCCTAAAGGTATTGACGCTGAAAAACTTAATTTCATTATGGAGCTGAAAAATGTCAGGAGGGGCAGGATAAAAGAGTATGCTGAAAAATATGGTGTTGAATACTTTGAAGGAAAAAGGCCATGGATAATTAAATGCGATATAGCTATGCCTTGTGCGACACAGAATGAAATAAATGAGGAGGAGGCTAAATTACTGGTTAAGAATGGGTGCAATTGTGTATCGGAAGGATCTAACATGCCTTCAACACCTGAAGCTGTGGAGGTATTTCTCAATGCTCAAATCCTTTATGGTCCGGGAAAAGCAGCCAATGCAGGTGGGGTTGCCACATCAGGACTTGAAATGACGCAAAACTCAATGAGATTGCCCTGGTCGCGCGAAGAGGTTGATGAGAAGCTTCAGACGATTATGAAGAACATTCATAAGACGTGTGTTAAGTATGGCACAAAAGACAGTGGCTTTATAAACTATGTCGATGGCGCCAATATCGGTGGGTTTGTAAAAGTGGCAAATGCCATGATTGCTCAGGGGGTTGTTTGATGCAGTTTATTGATACTCATACACATCTCTATCTTCCGGAATTCGATACCGACAGGGATGAAGTGGTAAACAGGGCAATAGCTAATGGTATTTCAAAAATGCTGTTGCCTAACATAGATACGGGATCTGTTGACCAGATGATTTCTGCAGTAAACAGGTACCCGGGCATTTGCTATCCAATGACCGGACTTCATCCCACATCGGTAAAGAAAGACTATCCTGCTCAACTGGAAAAACTTGAAAACCTCATTACAAAACATAAATTTGTTGCTATCGGGGAAATTGGTATCGATCTCTTTTGGGATAGAACTTTTCTGAAAGAACAGATAATTGTGTTCAGAAGACAAATTGCATTTGCACTGGATAACCTACTACCTGTTGTGATACACTCCAGGGAAGCATTTCCAGAAGTTTTTTCTGTTCTGGAGGAGTTTAAAGGAAAGGAATTGAAAGGCGTTTTTCATGCCTTTTCCGGTAGTATCAGAGATGCGGAAAAAGCTATGGATATGGGATTTAAGCTCGGGATTGGCGGCATTGTGACTTTTAAGAATTCCGGACTGGATAAAATTATCAAAGAGACTGGTCCTGAGAACCTTATTCTTGAAACGGATTCTCCCTATCTAGCCCCGGTACCTTACAGGGGAAAACGGAATGAGAGTTCTTACATTTGCATCATAAATAAAAAACTGGCTGATATATTTGGAATCGAAGAAGAAGAGGTAGCATCTGTTACCTATTCAAATTCAGCCTCGCTTTTCAATCTTTAAGTGAAAAAATGAAAAATAAAAAGGAAATCTCAATACTTATCATTTATACCGGGGGAACCATCGGAATGGTTCACGATCCTCATACCGGATCTCTTGTACCAATAGACTTCCGGCACATTTCAGATCATGTCCCGGAACTTCGGAAATTCGGTTATGATCTTCATTCGATATCCTTTGATCCGGTGAAAGATTCTTCAAATATTGATCCTGGAGTTTGGGTTAAGATGGCAGAGATAATTGAAGAAAGCTATGACGATTTTGATGGATTTGTGATCCTGCATGGCACTGATACTATGGCATATACTGCATCTGCACTGAGTTTTATGCTTGAGAACCTTGGAAAACCGGTTATTCTTACCGGTTCACAATTACCGATAGGTCTGTTGCGTACAGACGGGAGGGAGAATCTTATAACAGCAATTGAGATAGCCGCAGCTATGGAAAACGGTTTCCCAACTGTTCCGGAGGTTTGTATTTTTTTCGATAATAAGCTTACACGTGGTAACCGTACAACCAAGATGAGTGCCGAGCATTTCGATGCATTCTATTCTCCGAATTATCATACTCTTGCTGAAGTTGGCTTACATTTAAAATACTATAATAATCTTATAAATTATCCCGACAAAGAACAGAAACTAATTGTTCATAAAGGATTTGACACGAATGTGGCAATTCTTAAACTATTCCCAGGTATTAACAGGAAACTGGTAAATGCAATTACCAAAACAGAGGGGTTACGTGGACTTATTATTGAGACATACGGGTCGGGTAATGCACCAACATATCAATGGTTTTTAGATGATCTGAAACAATATATTGATAAAGGGGGAATAATATTAAATGTTACCCAGTGTCATGGGGGAAGTGTTGAGATGGGGTTGTATGAGACCAGCCGTCAGATGCTTGCTTCAGGTGTGGTTAGCGGAAGAGACATTACTTCAGAGGCATCTGTGACCAAACTTATGTATCTTCTCGGAAGGTATTCATCCGGAGTAGAAGTAGTGCAATCTTTGAATATTTCTCTGGCAGGAGAAATCTCATGACAGGTCGTTTTGTAAAAATATTTTTGTATTTTGCGCCCCGGTTTTTGAGCACTGCAGCATTTATCAGGAGAGATGCAAGAGCGGTTTAATTGGCACGCCTGGAAAGCGTGTGTACCTCAAAAGGGTACCGGGGGTTCGAATCCCCCTCTCTCCGCAATACCTGAACAAACCCCGCCAACGGCGGGGTTGATTATTTTGATGAAGATTCAAAGAAAGCTTGCTTTCTGAAGAAACTGAAGAAAAATAATCAAAAACCCGTAAGGGTTTGTTCAGGTGTTGCTGGGTGCCCCTCCAGGGATCACGACCGAACGAAGAGAGGTCGTAATCCCCCTCTCTCCGCAAAAACAAATTACTCCCTCAGTGAAGCCGGGGGATTTTTATTTTACAGATAGCCGAACCAGGCTTGGCTGAGTGAGGCCAGATGGAAAATAAAAAGAATTTACGAGTGAAACGAGTAAAGGAGTAATTTGGATTTGCAAGGTTCCTCCCCGGGGATCACCGAAGGTAATCCCCCTCTCTCAGCAAAGACAAAGCAAAGTATGAATTATGCAGCTTCGAAATGGTCAAAAGTTACAATACTTTCTACCGGAGGAGAATATCAATAGACTGACGTTCAGTCTTTGTTAAACTGATAACCTTATTAAAATTTGTCCAATCAGGTTTTGTTCGTTTGATTCCTTCCCATACGAAAACGTCTTCAAATTTTCCGCCATATACTAATTTATCCATCGTATAGTACTTGAAAACATGCACAAGATTTCCTGAATTAGAATCATATCCGACAACTGTCGTACGGATAAGAGAGGTTCCGGGATTTGTCATTAGTATCTTCAACTGCTGAAGTGCTGCAGCGTTCTCTTCACCATCAAGACGAATCTCGAGAAACCATGTCAGCTCTACTAAAGGAGTACTTATTTCCCTTTTATACAAAGTCCGTTTCACATTGTGCGCAATCTGAATCAACTCAATTGTGGCATTGCAGTCAATCAAGTTTTTCCCTTTGTTGCCTACCCTTGAAGAAAGAAAGATATGCTGGTTTCTGTAACGGATAAAAAAATTGTCAGTCAGCAAGATATCATTAGGCCGCTGTAAAAACTTGTATGCGAGAAATCCTCCGAAAACAGGAATAAAAGTCAACTCAAAACACGATTCAATGAATACAATTACCTGTCCGGCTCCGGCTTTAGGAATGATATCGCCGTATCCAATTGTCGTAAATGTTACTGCGCTAAAATAAATGTAGTCGAGAAAGTGGACTGTTCTGGCTCCTGCTGCCGACTTAAAATCTAATGAGCCAAATAAAAAATATACTAATCCGAAAACTGAGGTTATTGCTAAATAGATTGCAACACCTTTAAGAACGGCGTTCAATATCCTATGAGACCAGAAATATGAAGTAAGATTTTGAATTGTCTTTGTAATCGGTTTGAATTTCATACTGTTAGCGGGGAGCTTATAAACCGAATGGATAATTCAGTTAATTATTATATAGTTAAATGGTATACCTAAGAGTGAAGCAAAAAATGTCCCCTTTTCGAGCATATCTTCATCTTCATCTTTGTAGTACCAGTTAATTATGAACTTTTTCTCGTCCTTCCTGAGATGAATATGAGTAATTTTATGAATTGCATCAAGTAAGAATTTAGTTCCGACACTGTTAATAAATTCAAGATTAATCTCAACATATGTAATTTCTGCCGGATTTTTAAAATATTCTTCTATCCATTCCTCAAATACGATAAAGAAGTCCACCGGATTTTCAGTAATTAACCGGCCTGTTAACTTAATAATCCCATTCGTGTCTAGGATGACCTCCGGAGTGTTTTTCGTTTGTGATATTATTTTCTGATTATTGCTCAATTTGTTATCTTTTTTTTGAAAATTGTATTATAGCACATTATAGGTTGAAGCCAGTTGAGAAAAAGATACTTATAAGAAATGTAAGTTATTTATAACGTCTTCCACCCTATTTCAATGCAATTTAAATTATCATGTAACTCAATACAAATTTATTCTATTTGAGCTTATTTCTGCTTGCAAATGTACAAATAAACGGCTGTAAGTATATATCTGGAATATTTGAACTTATTATTTATCAGGGATTCCTTCCTGACTTGCCTTAAAAAGGTTCCACTGGGGATCACAACAGAGGAATCTGAGATCGTATTACCAATATTTCATGAATTTAATTATTGACTTGTGATTTGAATCCAGTTTTATAATTTATTGCTAATTTGGGAAAGATTTTCCATAGTTGAATAGTAAAGACCATTTCAGAACAAAAACCAGAACAGGTGAATAAATTTCCGTTCCAATGATTATTCAACAAATATTAGCAACATGAATATCAAACAACTAATTCTACTGTGCTATACTGTCACTTTTTGCGGATCCACCGTAATTAGTCAGGAGGTGCATCCTGAACCCAAAACTCTCGAAACCGGATCACGAGCTCCGGATTTCAGTCTGAAAGGTGTCGATGACAAGACATATTCACTGGCTGATTTTTCTTCATCGAAAGTGCTTGTAATCGTTTTCAGCTGTAATCACTGTCCCACTGCCCAGGCATACCAGGACAGGTTGATTGATATTTATAACGAATACACATCAAAAGGAGTGGCGTTGGTTGTAATATCATCCAACAGTTCCAAATCGCTGAATTTATGGGAACAGGGATGGTCAGATCTCGGTGATTCATTTGAAGAGATGAAAATTCGTGCCAAAGACAAGGGTTTTAAGTTTCCGTATTTGTATGACGGAGACGATCAAAAAACAGCCATTGCATATGGACCAATGGCCACTCCCCATGCTTTTGTTTTCGATAAAATCCGACAACTTCAATATGTAGGCAGTATTGATGAATCGATGGAAAAAGGGAAAGGAGAACTTTTGCGGAATGCCATTGATGCTGTTCTTGAAGGAAGAAAAATAGAAAAGCCTGTCACAAAAGTGTTTGGGTGTTCTACAAAATGGATATGGAAGATGGAGGGCACCAATAAACTCTATAAGGAGTGGGCTGAGCTTCCTGTAACAATTGAAAATATTGATACCTCCGGAATAAAAGAACTTATCAGGAATAAGTCGGACAAATTAAGACTAATAAATGTTTGGGCTTCATGGTGCGGTCCATGTGTTCAGGAATTTCCCGATTTAGTTATTCTTGACAGAATTTACCGTAGCCGTCAGTTTGAATTCATTTCAATAAATGCTGATAAACTTGACAGAAAAGATAATGTTTTGAAACTTCTCCAGAAAAATCAGGCATCGAACAAAAACTATATTTTCAGCAGCGATAATAATTCCGCCCTAGTTGAAGCCATTGACCCTCAGTGGTCAGGAGCGCTTCCCTACACTTTACTGGTAGAACAGGGAGGAAAGGTTATCTATCGAAATCAGGGACCAATTAATATGTTGGAAATGCGAAAATTAATTGTCAATAACAGATATATTGATGGGATAAAATAGATAGAAACTATTTAATCTCCTTTTCAACCGCATTCACATTCCATCCGTCAACTTTAAGAAGAGGTTTTTCACCATCAAGGTTTTTAAGATCAAATTCTACCTGCAAGACTCTCTTTTCTTTTGGAAGAAGAGATATATAATTGTCCTCCCAGAATACAGGAAGTACAGGTTCTTTTGAAGTCAGCTTAAGTATTTTCGGATTAACAGCAAAAGCGAGTCCGGTACCCTGGTTCTCAATCGAAACTGTTAGCCTGCATTTATTCCCTTCCTTTTGCATTGCAGATGCACTAACATTTATTTTTGCTGAGGGAAGTTTGCTCAGATCCGTAAAGTCGGCTTTCTCATCTCCATTCGAGCTTAACCAGTAAAAATTGGATGAGACCTGTTTCCCTGAAGCATCATCTAATTCAAGTTTCAAAAAATAAACTTTTGTGATATCCTTTGGAGTTACGATGGTAGAAATCTTCTCGCTCCCATCAGCAGCTACTCTGGCATCCATTATGTTCGAAAGGACTTCCTTCATATTAAAATCGAAGATTCTCACTTTTGCTATCAATCCGTTGAAATCGTTATAGAAGCAATTCACAATCTTAATTGAATGGTCATCATAACAGTACTGGATATGAAGAGGTTCGCAGGCAGTTTTTGCACCATAAAAGGCCCCGTTAGGCATATAGAAATAGTCGTATAACTGCCAGTACATTTTGGGCCATGCTGAGTTATACATCCAGTAAATAATTCCGCTGGACCGGTATTTATTTCCTGCAAAAGCTTCGAACATAGCTTTTACTGCCTCATTCTGAAATACCTGTGATTTTACGCAATACTCTTCTACACCGGAAGGCTTACCATAGCGTGATTCAAGAGCTGCCCTGGCAATAGGATAAAATGCTTTATGTAAACGCAGATCCCATGATGCGCTCATTGGCCAAAGATCCTTTTCAGGCATCATCCGTCGCATCGTTTCGATTGGAGGCAATTGTTCGCCAGCCGGTCCTGCTTCCGTATTAAATTCAAGTTTAGTATACCAGAACGAAGGGGTTTCATAAGCATACACATCCGGATACGGACCCATGTGCACACCGGTTATGCCGGCAATGGAACTGGGTGCCTGTGTAGCCGACGATTCTGAAGGCCTGGTTTTGTCATATTCATCAAGTACTTTCAGATAGCGCTTTTCCACTTCAGCAGGGGGGAAATTATCGCTTCCGTACAGCCATGTTAAAACCGATGGGTGATTGCGAAGATGTATTATAAGATCCTTCCAGCTCGCCTCAGCAACATCCCCTGTATGAGGTGTCCATTTTTTCCAACCTTCCCAGGCGCTGCAGCAACACCATCCTACCATAACTAAAATGCCTTCTTCGTCGCATCTTTCAAACAGATAGTCCGATCCACGAGGAGCTTCCATTCTCAGGGCATTCAGATTCATGTGTTTTGCATACATAAGGTCAGCATCAATCCTTTCATTTGATGGCCTCAACATAAGATCCTGCACATAGCCTCCCCCCCTGATTACAATGTTTTTGCCATTTATCTGGAAAACCTTTGTATGCTTCTTATCGAAATCATTCATCCATGTTGTGATCTCACGAATGCCAAAACGAACTTTTTTTGTGTCCGTTGTTTTTCCCGATGCTTCAAAACTAAGGTTCAGATCATAAAGATTTTGTGGGCCCACGGTATGGGGCCACCATAGTCGTGGATTGGCAATAACCAGTTGTGGAAATGCCTCAGGTAAAAAGCTTACGAGCTTTGTTTCACCGGCCTCAAGCGTTACTTCCTGAGAGAAAGCAATGTTCTCAATAGTCCCATTCAGCACACCAGTAACCTTTTTTGAGTCAGCATTGCGAACTTCAGCAGTTATGGTCAGTTTAGCCTGATCTGTTGAAGGCAGGTTAAGTTTTGTTACAACATCCGGGTTCTCAATTGCCACATCACCGGTGGCATGAATGGAGACATCATACCAGATACCCATACCCCTGTCGGGTGTGGTGGGGTTCCAGTCAACCCAGGTGATGGTAAGATCCAACCCTTTGGGAGGAAATATCTCAAGAGCAAGACAATTATTGGCTCCGGGCAGGGCTGTTTTTGAAATGTCAAGGTTAAAGAGACGATATGCTCCTTCGATGGTGGTAGTATCAGCAATTAGGGTGCCATTCAGCCAGATATTGGCCTTATAATTAATACTGTGAAACTGCAGCCAGGTATGCATATGTTTAAAATCGGCAGGAATTTTAAACTCTGTACGATACCACCATGCGACTTTAAACGGACTTCCATCCGGCATATCCCTTTTTGGATAGGGAATTATACCCGGAAGATTGTTGATATTAGTTCCAAAGTATGGATCGGGGTAAACCTTGTTTGCGACAAGTGCAGCCAGAACAGTTGTGGGAACAGATGTAGGATACCATCCATCAGTCGTGAAACCGACAGAAGAAATTGCCTTCGCATCTGATTTGATTTCTTTTGAAGATTGGATGGCCCAGTTATCTTTAAGCAAAAGTTTCCCGTTCACGGAAACTTGAGATAAACAATTAATTGCGCCGAAAATCAATAAGGTGATAATGAAGACAATACGTGTTTTCATATTGCGGGTTCTTATTTATTAAAAGATCTATTCTGTGAATACGAAAGTTAGTTAAATAAATTGACTTGAATCAGAGCAAAACAACTTCCTGTTATTTCTTTAAGATATTTTTATTACGATCATCTGTTTGAAATAAGTTTATAATTATTAGGTTTATGGTCACTATATTTATTATAAACAAGCCATATGAGTGACTCCCATGCTTCATCACCCTCAGGTCCGGGGTTAAAACGTGTTCTAGGACTTTCATCACTCGTACTATACGGGATTATACTTATTCAGCCTACTGCTCCGATGCCATTATTCGGGGCTGCAGCAAGTCTTGCAAAAGGTCATGTAGTTACAACAATACTGATTGGCATGGTAGCTATGCTATTCACGGCTATAAGTTACGGACGAATGGCAAATGCCTATCCGAGTGCCGGTTCAGCATTTACATATGTCAGCAGGGAAATCCATCCTTCACTCGGTTACTTTGTCGGCTGGGGTATGATTTTCGATTACATAATGAATCCTATCATTTGTGTGATCTGGATCAGCAAGGCTGCAATAAACTTAATTCCGGAA
>Ga0265316_10005289_pt1 | contig 12590 bp, 12 predicted proteins | sample 4522metaG_FD_202092 | JGI IMG/M metagenome (GOLD analysis project Ga0265316, IMG submission 202092) | Rhizosphere microbial communities from Carex aquatilis grown in University of Washington, Seatle, WA, United States - 4-5-22 metaG | ecosystem: Host-associated > Plants > Roots > Rhizosphere >... | reverse complement strand
CAATCGCCCAGCGATGCAGCAAACCGTGTTTGAAATTTTAGGTATTGGTGAAGATGAAGCGCGTGAAAAATTCGGCTTCTTGCTGGATGCGTTGAAATACGGTGCGCCACCACACGGTGGTTTGGCGTTCGGTTTGGATAGATTAGTCATGTTGATGACCGGTTCACATTCAATTCGTGACGTAATTGCCTTCCCAAAAACGCAATCTGCCGCGTGTCCATTAGTGAGTGCGCCTGCGGTTGTAACCGACGAACAATTGAAAGAGTTGGGCATCCGGTTAATTAAACCTGCAGCGAAAGAAAAGGTTTAAATTTTAAGACGTTGCGGTGGGTAGCGAAAGCGGCTCACCGTAAACACTAACCGTATAAAATTATTTATGACACTCGATTTTTTAGATAAAAAACACACGATTGCGGGCGCAGGTTTTAACCGTTGGCTCATGCCGCCGGCGGCGTTAGCAATTCATTTATGTATTGGTATGGCGTATGGCTTTTCGGTATTTTGGTTGCCGCTTTCCAAAGCCATTGGGATTAAACAAAGCGTGGCTTGTCCTGTGGACGTGGGCTTTTTTGCCGAATTATTCGTAACCACTTGCGATTGGAAGATTTCCACGCTGGGTTGGATGTACACGTTATTTTTCGTATTTTTAGGTTCATCGGCAGCACTTTGGGGCGGTTGGCTTGAACACGTCGGGCCTCGTCGCGCTGGGGTTGTGAGTGCGGTATGTTGGTGCGGTGGGATGTTGCTATCGGCATTAGGTATTTACACGCACCAGTTCTGGCTTATGTTGCTGGGTTCTGGCGTGATTGGCGGTATCGGTTTAGGTTTGGGCTATATTTCGCCGGTGTCGATGCTCATAAAATGGTTTCCTGACCGTCGCGGTATGGCGACCGGTATGGCAATTATGGGCTTTGGCGGTGGCGCGATGATTGGTTCACCATTAGCGACATTACTCATGGGACATTTTGCCAGTGAAACCGATGTGGGCGTAATGCCAACATTTATTGCCATGGCGGGGATTTATTTTATCTTCATGATGGCTGGCGCGATGACGTATCGTTTGCCTGTTTCAGGCTGGCAACCTGCTGGCTGGATACCATCTGTGTCATTGACTGAAAACAAAATGGTTACGCCGCATCACGTTCACGTTAAAAACGTATTCAAAATTAAACAATTTTGGTTGCTGTGGGGCGCATTGTGCATGAATGTCAGTGCGGGAATTGGTGTCATTGGCATGTCATCGCCGATGTTACAAGAGGTTTTTGGCGGACAATTGATTGGTTTAGCAAAAACTTACAGCGAATTAGATAAACCCGAATTAGCGACGATTGCCACGGTTGCCGCAGGTTTTACAGCGTTATTGAGTTTATTCAATATCGGTGGACGTTTTTTCTGGGGCAGTTTGTCGGATAAATTAGGACGTAAATTAACGTTCATGGTGTTTTTTGTAGTCGGCAGTGTGTTGTATTTAAGCGTTTCTGGCAGCGCGATGGCAGGCAATAAATTGTTATTTGTGGCGGCATTGTGTTTGATTTTAAGCATGTATGGCGGCGCATTTGCAACTGTTCCGGCTTATTTGGCAGATTTATTCGGCACACAAATGGTCGGTGCAATTCACGGTCGCTTACTCACTGCATGGGCAACCGCCGGTGTTTTAGGCCCAGTGATTGTTAATTACATGCGCGATTACCAACTTGGTTTAGGCATTCCGCGCGAACAAGTTTATAACCAAACTATGTGGATTTTGGCGGGACTTTTGATTGTCGGATTGATTTGTAACGTGCTAATTCGTCCCGTTGACGAAAAATGGTTTATGTCTCCTGACGAACTCGCCCATGAAAAACATTTAGCGCAAGACAAAATTCATGAAGAAGAAGTAAGTGCAGATGAAACAGACGATATGGTGAAATCAACACCGATGGTTTTAGTTTATGCAGCGTGGACAATTGTTGGCATTCCGTTGGCGTGGGGCGTTTATAAAACACTCATGAATGTAAGCAAGTTTTTTGTATAACGACTATGACTGAAAATCGGCTCATTGAATTAGAAATTAAAGTCGCCTATCAAGACGATTTGTTGCAAACGTTAAATACTATTATCGCCACGCAACAACAACAAATTGACCGACTCGAACGTGCCTATAAAACTATGCACGAGCGGGTTAGCAGTTTGGCATTAAAGATGCCCGAAGAATCGTCGCCAATGCATGAAATTCCGCCGCATTATTAAGCGTTTCTTATGCTAATTAGAGCGGCATTGCTGCTGATATTGCTGTGTTTGCCGCTATTTATCGTGGCGAAAGTATTACTTATTTTCACTTTTATCATTTTTGCCGCTTTCGCGACGCAGTTAGCGGCATTCGTGCTACTCGTGGGATTTGGACTATTGATTTTCGCGGGCATGTTTGGAATTTTGCAACGTTTTTGGCATGTACTAAGGCATTATTTTTCGGCTGAACAACACGGTCAACGCGAACTTCTTTTTATAAAAAATAAACGCTCGCATCGCCAACGTTTGCTACATTTTCAACGCCTGCAATTGACATATTTCAAAGAACGGCAACGTAAACGCCTGCTCGAAGAAAATAATCGACAACAAATTAACGCGCTGTCAGCGGCAATTGAACGGGATTTGCAGCGTATCAAACATTTGCTTTCTAAAGATCATTTTTCACAATTACAAGATGAAAATCGCCGTTATCGGCTGAAACAAAATGAGCAAGCTCTGTTAGAATTGCATCAAAAAATAGTAACTCTTACTGGCAAATAACTATGTTGAAAAACTGGCTCTTAAATATCGTGACCACTGTTCACTCGCTTAAAACCGAAAATTTAAAATGGAAAAACGATAATCAAGCCCAGCAAGCCTCGTTAAGACAGGCGCAAGTATTAGCGGAAAAAGCCTTAATTGCCGAATTAAAAAAACGTAGCCGCCAGTTAAAACATGAATTAACGATTTTGCAAACCCAGCACAATGCCGAATTGCTGATGTTTAAAACAAAATGTAAACAAGACGTTAAAGATTACAAACAATATCTCGCCTCGCTCGACCAACTCAAAGATTCCATTCAAAGTAGTTACACGCATTTGCCCGAAGCGGTCGCGTTTACCATTCATCATCATGCAAAATATTTGCTCAATGAAATGTGGGAAACTACCGAATTTGAAGAAAAAATGCGCCGCGAAATCCAACTTATCCGTTTTATGTCAACGGTTCACGAAGATGCGCGGCTCTATTTGGAAGGGGAAAATAAAGAAATTTTGCCTGAACGAACGCTGGAATTTATCGAAAAAGGTTAGCAAATTCGCAGCAGTTGCTCACCGCTGAGTAACATCAATTGCCGAGCCACGCCCATCGCGGTTTCTAATACGACCGTGCCATTTTTATCCACATTTGTAACCGTCCCAATTTGTTGCGCTTGGTGTCCGAGCGGATGTTGACGCAATAACTCTAAGGTTTTTTCGGTTTCTTCTGGTGACACAAATAAGACAAAACAGGCTTCGTTTGCCACATACAACGGGTCAAAGCCTAAAATTTCGCAGGCACTGTTTACATCTTCGTGAATGGGGATTTTCGTTTCTTGAATGGCAAAACGTTGTTCAGATGTCGCCGCCAATTCCAATAAACCACTCGCTAAACCTCCGCGTGTTAAATCTCGCAAACAATGTAAATCCAATTTAGCCGCAACTAATTCCTGCACTAAACCTGATAAATCGGCGCAATCGCTTTGAATTTGGCTGTCAAACGCCACACCTTCACGCGCTAACATAATTGCCATGCCATGACGGGCAATGTCGCTGTTAATGATGATGCTGTCACCGACTTGAATGCGTTGTGGCGCGATATTCACATCGGAAGCAACTGCTCCGATTCCTGCGGTGTTGATATAAATACCGTCGCCTTTGCCTTTATCGACAACTTTCGTATCGCCTGTGACAATTGATACACCTGCTGCTTGAGCGGTGTCGTGCATCGATTGCAAAATGCGTTTTAAATCTGCAATGGCAAAACCTTCTTCTAAAATCAAACCACAGCTTAAATACAATGGTTTCGCGCCACTCATTGCTAAATCGTTTAACGTGCCGCACACCGCCAATTTGCCAATATCACCACCAGCAAAAAACACGGGGTTAATCACATACGAATCGGTGGTAAAGGCTAACTTTTGTTCACCAATGGGAAAAACGGCGCAATCTTGTTTTTGTTGTAGCAATGAATTATTAAAAATCGGTTGAACGGTGGAATCTAACAGTTGTTGCATTAACCGTCCGCCGCCGCCATGAGCTAGTACGATTTGTTCATAATGCAGCGGAGTAGGGCAGTTGAGAGTGAAATCAGTCATAAAAATTATACCGTCAGGAAATTAACAGCTTACGATTAGCATTCACCCCACTATGAAAATAGTGGGGCTTTTTTTAAGCAACAGTTTAAGTAATGACTGTGGGTTCAGTTCGACCAGTGCGTTGTTTGACTTGGCAAAATTGTTCAGCTAACGCAATCAATTCGGCTAATGCCACTTGTGGGTCTTGATTATGTTTTTCTGCATCGGGTTCAAAACGTTCGATATAAATGCGTAACGTTGCACCCACTGTGCCTGTGCCAGATAAACGAAATACGATGCGTGAGCCATTTTCAAAACCAATTCTAAAACCTTGATTTGCGCTGCTGCTGCCATCAACGGAATCGTGATAACAGAATTCATCGGCATATTTCACAACGTAATCACCAAAAACTTGTCCTTTCAATGTTGTAATTTGTTCACGCAAACTCGCCATCATGCCATTCGCAATATCAGTTTCCACGGCTTCATAATCGTGGCGACTATAAATATCACGACCGAATTTTTGCCAATGTTCATGCACAATTTCCGCAACCGATTGGCGACGACGCGCAATTAAATTGAGCCAAAATAACACCGCCCAAAGTCCGTCTTTTTCGCGAACGTGTTGCGAACCTGTGCCGAAACTTTCTTCGCCACATAGCGTGATTTTGTCTGCATCGAGTAGATTGCCAAAAAATTTCCAGCCCGTTGGCGTTTCATAACAGGGAATACCATAACTTGCCGCGACTCTATCCACAGCTTGACTGGTTGGCATTGAACGCGCCACGCCTTTTAAACCATTTTTGTATGCCGGAATGAGTGTTGCATTGGCGGCTAAAATTGCCAAACTGTCACTTGGCGTGACGAAAATACCTTTGCCCATAATCATATTGCGGTCGCCGTCACCGTCTGAAGCTGCACCGAAAGTAGGCGCGTTTTCACTAAACATTAAATCGGCTAATTCGTGAGCGTGAATCAAATTCGGATCAGGATGATGCCCGCCAAAATCTTCTAACGGCGTGGCATTACACACCGAATCAGACGGTGCGCCAAGTAAATCAATCAAAATTCGTTTTGCATAAGGCCCAGTGACTGCACTCATCGCATCAAATGACAGCGTAATAAAACCGTTTTGAATACTTTGTTTGAGCAAATCAAAATCAAAAATAGATTGCATCAGTGCCGCATAATCACTAACCGAATCAATGACGGTAATTTTTAGTTCATCAATTTGTTGCGTGCCGACAGTTTCTAAATTGATTTCAGGCAAGTCGGCAATTTTGTAACTGTCTAACACTTTGCTGCGTTCAAAAAAGGCTAACGTGTCTTTTTCTGGCGCAGGACCACCGTTGCTGACATTATATTTAATACCGAAATCTTCATTTTCGCCGGCAGGATTATGACTAGCAGATAAAATCAAACCACCAAATGCGCCATATTTACGAATAATATGTGAAGCAGCAGGTGTTGAAAGTAAACCATTTTGCCCAATAATCAATTCACCAAAACCATTCGCTGCCGCAATTTTGATAATGATTTGAATGGCTGCATGATTAAAATAACGCCCATCGCCACCAATAACGAGCGATTTCCCTTGATAATCGGGTAATACGTCGAAAATCGATTGCACAAAATTTTCCAAATAACCAGTTTGTTTGAAAACTTTTACCTTTTTTCGTAAACCCGAAGTCCCTGGATTTTGATCATGATAAGTTTGAGTAAGTATTGTTTTTATGTGCATAATATTCCTCGAAAATAATTGACAGGGTGTGTGTTAAAGTACACCAAAACCAGCTTTCAGTGTAGAGGAAATATGTTACGCGCTTATTTATTGTTATGTTTTAGTTTATTTGCTGTGCCGGTTATTGCCGCGACGGAGGTTTATCCAAATCAGGTTTGGTTATTGGTTGATACGAAAGCTAAAAAAATTGAAGTCAAAAAAGGGGAACAAACGGTTGAAACGCTTGAAAGTATTGCGATTGGGCGTGGGGGTGCGGGCTTGAAAACGCATCGTGGCGATAATATTACGCCGCACGGTGAATATCGAATCGGTTGGATTGGTGAAAAAAGCACGTTTCGTCGATTTTTTGGCTTAACCTATCCTTCGGTTGACGATGCCGAAAATGCGTTCGAAAAAGGCATTATTAACGAAGGTATGTATAGACGGATTGTGTCGGCTCATCAACGTAATCAGATTCCACCTCAAGACACACCATTAGGTGGACAGATTGGCATTCATGGCTTAGGTAGCGCGAATGCGCGAGTACATGAAGTTTTTGATTGGACACACGGTTGTATTGCATTAACGAACTCGCAAATCGATCATTTAAGCCAAATAGTTGATACCGGTACGCTGGTTAAAATAAAATAAAGCTGGAAAATATGGCTGTGGGTGGTTAAAATTGTTCACAGCTATAATTGAGTTTTGTAGTAAAAGTTCTCGTTAAGTTCTCATTTTAAAAAGGAAAGTCCCATGAAAAAATTTGTTAAATTATCAATGATCGCTTTAGTTGCTAGTGTTGTTGTTGGCTGTGCAAGCACTGATGACATTACACATTTGCAATCACAAATCGACACATTGAAAACATCAGTTGCACAAGCCTCAGCAGATGCTAACAGCGCACAAAGCGCAGCAGCTGACGCAGCATCACGCGCAGCAGCAGCTGAATCAGCTGCAAACCGTGCAGCGCAATACGCACAAGACACTAACAGCAAATTGGACAGCTTGTTCAAAAAATCAATGTTGAAATAATTCATTCATTGAATGCTGATAGAAAAACCCTGTGAGTTCGCTCACAGGGTTTTTTTTTAACCATTATTTTACAATTTTATTTTTCATGATTCATTTAATTCGCGGTTTTTCCAATTTAGAAAATTTTCTACGCGGTTGCGTATTGACGGTTGGTAATTTCGACGGCGTACATTTAGGACATCGTGCTGTTATTGAAATGTTGGCAGCACGCGGACGCGAACTTAATTTACCAACAGCAATCATGCTGTTTGAACCGCAACCATTGGAATATTTTTTAGCCGATAATGCGCCGGCACGTCTCATGCGATTGCGGGAAAAAATACTGGCATTATCTCCGCTACCTATCGATAACGTTGTTATTGTGCGTTTTAATCGTGCTTTAGCCGACTACGAACCGGAACAATTTATCCAACAAATTTTGGTGTCAAAACTCAATCTTAAACATCTTGTCATCGGTGACGATTTTCATTTTGGCAAAGCGCGACGCGGCAATTTCAAATTATTGCAAGAACAAGGGCAATTGCTTGGTTTTTCTGTGGAAAAATCGACGACATATCGATTAACAGATTTGCGTGTCAGCAGCACTCTAATTCGAGATGCGTTGAATGCGGGTGATTTAAAACAAGCGTGCCGCTTGTTAGGGCAAGATTATTCAATTTGTGGACGAGTCGCGCAAGGCGATCAGTTAGGACGAACGCTCGGATTTCCCACTGCAAATATTAAATTACTACGCCGAAATACACCAATTCGAGGCGTGTTTGCCGTAACCATGACTGGCATTGATAATCAAAAATTTCAAGGTGTGGCAAATGTCGGTACACGCCCAACGATTGATGGCAAACGAAAAGTTATTTTAGAAACGCATCTATTTAATTTTAATCAAGATATTTATGGGCGTTACGTTAGCGTGCAATTTAAACATAAATTACGCGATGAAATGCGTTTTGGTTCACTTGAACAATTACAATCTCAAATTCGTCAAGATGTCGTGGCGGCGAAAGACTTTTTTAACATTTGACGTGCTAAGATTCACGTTCCTAAATTCCATTAAAGGGTAAAAAATGAAAGCACAAATTGGTATGGTTGGTTTAGCGGTAATGGGTAAAAACTTAACAATTAACATTCGTGACCACGGTTTTAAAGTGGCGGTTTACGAATATGCGGAAGGCGTTGCCGATGCGTTTGTTGCCGCAGAAGCTGAAAACACCGCTGCGATTGAAAATGCTGAAATTATTAGCACGAATTCATTGCAAGAGTTAGTTGATAATCTGCAAACACCCCGTGTTGTATTTATGATGGTAAGAGCAGGGGACGTGGTTGATTTTTACATTGATAAATTAGTGCCGTTGCTTTCAGAAGGCGATATTATCGTTGACGGTGGAAATTCACTTTACACCGACACCAATCGCCGAGTGGCTGCATTAAAAGAAAAAGGCTTGAATTTTATAGGCATGGGCGTTTCAGGTGGTGAAGAAGGCGCACATTATGGCGCGTCAATGATGCCGGGTGGAAATCGTGCAGCATGGGCAACTGTTAAACCCATTTTTCAAGCAATCAGCGCACACGTTGATGGTGAGCCGTGTTGTCATTGGGTTGGTGATAATGGCGCAGGGCATTACGTCAAAATGGTGCATAACGGCATCGAATACGGTGATATGCAGTTGATTTGTGAGGCTTACCAATTATTGTCAGAAGGCTTAGGATTGAGCATTGACGAAATTCGCGATATTTTCCAAGAATGGAATAAAGGCGAATTAAGTTCGTATTTAATGGAAATCACCGCTGATATTTTGGGGCATAAAGATGAAGATGGTTCGCCATTACTTTTAAAAATTTTAGATACGGCTGGTCAAAAAGGCACGGGTAAATGGACTGGAATTGACGCATTAGAATTAGGCATTCCACTCACTTTGATTGGTGAGGCGGTCTTTGCGCGTTGTTTGTCGTGGCAAAAATCAGAGCGTGTGCAAGCCGCTAAAATTTTACCTAAAAAACCTGTTGCTGCCTTCACCGGTGACAAAGCCGAAATGATTAACGCTATTCACGATGCGTTGTATGCGTCAAAAATTATTTCTTACGCGCAAGGTTTTCGCTTAATGCGTGAGGCATCCAAAGAATATAAATTTGCGCTTAATTATGGTGATATTGCTTTAATGTGGCGCGGCGGTTGTATTATTCGCAGCAAATTTTTAAAGAATATCAAACAGGCTTATAGCAATAATCACGAATTGGAAAATTTATTGTTTGATGACTTTTTTGCGAATGTGATGGAAAAATCAGAAGTTGGCTGGCGCAAAGCGGTCATTTTAGGCATTCAATTGGGTATTCCAACGCCGACGTTTTCATCGGCATTAGCCTATTTTGATGGCTATCGCACTGAAAAATTACCGGCGAATTTATTGCAAGCACAACGTGATTATTTTGGTTCGCACAGTTACGAACGTATCGACAAACCGCGCGGTGAGTTTTTCCACACCGATTGGATTGGCGATGGTGGTAATGTTTCGGCGACAACTTATTCTGTGTAATTTCAGTTAAAAAAACGCCGCTGTTCTTTTTCAAGGAACAGCGGTGTTTGAATTTCAACGATATTTTAAATTTTTAAAATTCTTCCCAATCATCATTACCTACTGTGAACGTTGCGTTAGGCGTAGACACCGCTTTGACAGGTGCAGATCGTGCGGCAACTGGTTTACTTTTTGCGGGTGTGATGGTTTTTGCTACGCTTCTTTTATTGCCTGAATCATTCCCTGTTTTGAATTGCGACATTTCTGAAGACAAGTTACCAGTTTGTGATTCTAATGATCCTGCTGCTGCCGCGATTTCTTCTACCATTGCTGCATTTTGTTGGGTCACATCATCCATTGAAGCAATGGCTTGGGCAACTTGTGCAATCCCTGCACTTTGCTGTTCTGAAGCACTGGCGATTTCTGCAATAATACTGGTCACGCTTTGAATAGAATTCACAATGTCTTGCATCGTTTTACCCGCATCGGCAACTTGTTTACTGCCGCCCGATACGCGTTCCACCGAATCACTAATTAAACGTTTAATTTCGCCCGCCGCATTGGCGGCGCGTTGCGCTAAATTGCGAACTTCGACCGCGACAACCGCAAAACCTTTGCCTTGTTCGCCCGCTCTAGCAGCTTCAACGGCGGCGTTCAATGCCAAAATGTTAGTTTGGAATGCAATATCATCAATCACAGAAATAATATCGACAATACGCAATGATGATTCGTTAATGTTTTCCATTGTTTTCACAACTTGTTCAACGACTGTAACACCTCTATTTGCCGTATCTGTTGCGCCAACGGCTAATTCATTTGCTTGTTTTGCATTTTCGCTATTGTGTTGAACCGTTGATGTTAACTCGTGCATACTTGCAGCGGTTTCTTCTAAACTTGCCGCTTGTTCTTCGGTGCGGTGTGACAAATCATTATTACCCGTTGCAATTTCTTTTGCCGACGACGCAATAACCTCTGTGGTTTCCTTAATGCCGTTCATTAAGACTTTTAAATTATCAGTCGTTGTATTCATTCCCACTTTCGCTTGACCAAACACACCTGGGTAATCTTTCGTAATCGACTGGGTTAAATCACCTTCTGCTAACGCATTGGCAACACGCAACACGTCGTTAAAACCTACGTCACACGTTTCAACATACATATTCAAATACTCAAGCACTGATTTGAACATAAATTCAAATTTTTCAGCATCCGCTCGTTTGGAAAAATTACCTTGTGCGCCCGCCGCCGCGAGTTTTTCAATTTCAGTATTTACGGCTAAGAAAGAATTTTTAACAGCATCTATCGCCGCTGTGATTTTTGCTTTTTCACCCGGTAAACGTTCCATATCCGGTTTAAAATCACCTTTCGAATATTGCGTGACCACGTCAACAATCTGCATTTTGACAGCGATATGTGATTGCACGAGATGGTTAATACTTTGCGCTAGTGTTTTGTAAGAGCCTTGGAATTTAGTTTCATCAATTTGCTCTTTAATCCAGCCATCAGCGTGTTTTTTTGCCATCGCTTCTTGAGCATCAACGAAAGCAATCAGCGTGTTTCGCATGTTTTCCATCGATTTCATCATCGCACCGGCTTCATCATTGCTGCTAGTGTCTATTTTTGAATTTAAATCACCGGCAGCGATGGCATTTGCCACCGTTTGTACGTTACGGATTGACTGTAAAATGCTGCAAAGCACTTTGCGACTTGAAATTAAAGCAACCAATAAAGCTAAAATAACTAAGCTAATCAGAACTAATGCGATTATTTTGAAATTTTCTTGTGAGTTTTCGTATAACTCTTTTGAGTCTCTTTCTTGAATTTGAATCAATTTATCAAGGGAGTCTGACATTGGCGCGTACAGTGGACGGATTTTTTCACGAATGTGATTTTCCAATTGTTCCATCTCGCCTGCTTTGATAAAGGCAACAGCTGGATTTAACGCTTCATTAACGAAATGTTTGTGTTGCCCAAGAAATTTATCCATGATTTCCTGTTCTTCAACACCAGCTGGTGTTGCGGCATAAATATTCCAGGCTTTGTTAAGTTCTGTTTCTGTTTTTTCAATCAATTCGACATTTTTAATCGATTCATCTTTGAAAATAATGCTATTCGCAATAGTAAGTCGTTCTTTTACTAACCTGTCTCGCACGTTGCCTAACTCTCTTGTTGATACGAGTTTATTTGTATAAAGGCTTTCCACACTGTTATTGCATTGGTTAATTCCACCTAATCCAAAACCATTCGTTATCAAAATAACGCCAGCCATAAATCCGACGAGCAATATCAAACGCAGTTTGATGGTTAAATTGTTAAGCATTTTCTTCCCCTCAAATATATGAATTTGAATATGGCATGTTAGTAAAATTGGAAACAGTTGTTTTATTTTAGGACTCAGTCAAATTTGAATCGTTCAATAAAAGACTCAACGGTGTATTTTTCTTAAAAACTTTAAAATATTTGCACTTTTTATCGGCTTAAATCTAACGGGCTTGAATTACTTCTCAGATTTGAAATGGTTAAGAAATATTGTTAATGTTATTTTTTAAAAATAACACCAAGTCAAACTGGTTATATCCCATTCTAATACTTGGTATTAGTTAAAGTAAATTATGATAATTTGTTTATAACAATATGTTTTTTTAAAGAAAGTTTAAAATGAATGAAAAAGCCCGTAAAATTATTTTTTTATTGGCATGTAATGCGTTCAGATTCAAGAAAATGAAATTAAAATTGAGTTTATTTTTTAATGGAAAACACGTCGGCGAATTGGCTACCAAACTGCGTTATAATCAGTTTCCGCTTTATTACTTTTATTTTGGAGTCATTTGTTATGAATGCTGAAGCCTGTACTTATGTAATTTTTGGTGCGACGGGAAACTTGTCGCGTATTAAATTGATGCCTGCGCTGTACCATTTGGATATGGCGAATAAATTACCTGAAGGGACGAAAATCATCGCTGTCGGACGACGTGAATGGAATCAAGAAAAATGGCTCGCCGAAGTCAAA
>Ga0265316_10005286_pt1 | contig 12598 bp, 6 predicted proteins | sample 4522metaG_FD_202092 | JGI IMG/M metagenome (GOLD analysis project Ga0265316, IMG submission 202092) | Rhizosphere microbial communities from Carex aquatilis grown in University of Washington, Seatle, WA, United States - 4-5-22 metaG | ecosystem: Host-associated > Plants > Roots > Rhizosphere >... | reverse complement strand
CGTAATTTGGAACGTTTTTTAGGCGTGCGCGTGGTCGATAGAAACGGACTGATTCTGGATATTTTCGCGCAACGGGCGCAATCGTTTGAAGGTAAATTACAAGTCGAACTCGCACAGCTCAAACATTTATCAACGCGCTTAGTTCGCGGTTGGACGCATTTGGAACGCCAAAAAGGCGGTATCGGAATGCGTGGACCAGGTGAAACACAACTTGAAACCGACCGCCGTTTACTTGCGGTGCGTTTAAAACAAATTCAACAGCGGCTCGACAAAGTAGATAAACAACGCCATCAAGGTCGTAGTCAACGCAAAAAAAGTGAAACACCTACGATTTCATTGGTCGGTTATACGAATGCGGGAAAATCGACGCTGTTCAACACGTTGACGGGTGCAGAAATTTACGCCGCCAACCAATTATTTGCCACGTTAGACCCAACGCTACGCCGTTGCCAGTTGCCGAATAATACCGAAGTGGTTTTTGCGGATACGGTGGGCTTTATTCGGCAGTTGCCGCACGAATTAGTTGCAGCCTTTAAATCAACGTTGCAAGAAGCCTTAGAAGCGGATTTATTGCTGCACGTTGTGGATACCGCTGCCGAAGACCGTGACGATTTAATGCAGCAAGTTGAATTGGTTTTGGAAGAAATTGGTGCGGCAAAAATTCCACGTTTAGAAATTTTTAATAAAATTGATTTACTTGACAATATCGCGCCGCATGTCGATAGAGATGATGAAGGCAATGCGATTCGCGTGTGGTTATCCGCGCAAACAGGGCAGGGCGTGGATTTATTGTTTGATGTTTTGGTTGAAAAATTCGCCAATACGAAAGTTCGCCACCGTTGTTTTTTAACGCCGCAACAAGGCGGTATTCGTGCCAAGTTGTTCGCTCAAGCGCAAATTTTTGAGGAAACGATAGATGAATTTGGCGATACCAATTTGCTCATCGAAATTGACGTAAAACATTTGGGCTTGCTCAAAGACGTGCAGGTTGAAGAAGTTTAAAACCTCGCTCCAAATAACGCCGTTCCAATTCTCACCATCGTCGAACCTTCCGCAATTGCCGCTTCCAAATCATCTGACATGCCAAATGAAAATGTAGTTAATTGTTCATTTGGCAGAGCTTTTACCGCCGCCACTAATTTTTGATAGGGTTTACGTTGCAATGCAAAATTATGTTGAGGTGCAGGAATTGCCATCACACCACGCAATTTAATATTCGGTAAATCTGAAATCTGCGAAATCAAATCTGGCAATTCTTCTAAATTGACACCTGATTTACTGTCTTCATCGCTGATATTCACTTGCACACAAATATTTAACGGCGATAAAAAATCAGGACGTTGCGAACTCAATCGTTGTGCGACTTTCAAACTATCGACACTGTGAACCCAATCAAAATGTGCGGCTAACACTTTTGTTTTATTAGATTGAATCGGGCCAATAAAATGCCACGTTATATCAAACGCCCCCAATTCTTGCTGTTTAAGCAACGCTTCTTGCACATAATTTTCACCAAAATGCCGTTGACTGGCTTGATACGCGCTGATAATTGCACCTACAGGTTTTGTTTTACTGACGGCGAGCAATTGCACGGAATTTGGGGCGCGATGATACGTTTGTTCTGCTGCGTGAATTTGGGTGTGAATTTGTTTAAGTCTGTGAGCGATTGTAGGCATAATAGGTGCTTTCAAAAAAGGACGTGGATTAAAATTCGGTTGATTTTATCGTATGTTATTTTTTCCTCGCTCTATTTTTTTCAAACATAACGAGTTTTATTCATGGATATTGCAGAACTGCTCACTTTTTCGTTTAAAAATAACGCCTCGGATTTACATTTGTCCGCCGGATTGCCGCCGATGATTCGCGTTGATGGCGACATGCGTCGCATTAACATGCCAGCCTTAAATCACAAAGAAGTTCACGGCTTAATTTATGACATTATGAGCGATAAACAACGTCGGGATTACGAAGAATTTTTAGAAACAGATTTTTCATTTTCACTGCCAAATGTAGCGCGATTTCGGGTCAATGCCTTTAATCAGGCGCGTGGTGCAGCGGCTGTATTTCGGTCAATTCCTTCTGTTGTACAAAGTTTAGAAGAATTAAAAGCCCCTTTATTTTTCCAAGAACTGTGTAAAAAACCACGCGGTTTAATTTTAGTTACAGGTCCAACAGGTTCAGGGAAATCAACAACGCTTGCGGCTATGATTAACCATATTAACCATAACGATTACGCACATATTTTGACCGTTGAAGACCCTGTTGAATTTGTTCACGAAAGTAATCGCTGTCTTATCAATCAACGAGAAGTGCATCGAGATACTTTGGGATTTAATGAAGCGTTACGTTCAGCATTGCGTGAAGATCCTGACATTATTTTGGTGGGAGAAATGCGAGACTTAGAAACTATTCGACTAGCGCTAACAGCGGCTGAAACGGGACATTTAGTGTTTGGGACGTTGCATACCACCTCTGCTGCAAAATCGATTGACCGCATCATTGACGTTTTTCCTGCGGCGGAAAAAGATATGATTCGTTCAATGTTATCAGAATCATTGCAAGCGGTTATTTCACAAGCCTTATTGAAAAAAGTTGGCGGTGGACGGATTGCCGCACATGAAATTATGGTCGGGACAAATGGGATTAAGAATTTGATTCGAGAAGCCAAAGTTGCCCAAATGTATTCGGCTATTCAAACCGGTCGCATGGATGGCATGCAAACGCTCGATCAAAATATGAAGGAATTAGTGGATAAAGGACTGGTTTCCCCTAAAGTCGCCGCTGTTCAAGCGGTGAATAAAGAAATGTTTCATCATTAGGAGTTATTATGGATTTCAATGCCTTATTAGCACTTATGGTGCAAAAAAATTCGTTTCATTTATTTATTACGGCAGGACGTGCGCCGACCATGAAAATTGATGGCGCGTTAGTGGAAGTATCTAAAACGGCGTTGACTAAAGAGCAAACGTTAGCGTTAGTTTTAAGCATTATGGAAGCTCGTCATAAGGAAGAATTTTATAAAACAAAAGAATGTCAATTCGCAATCGGTATCCCTAAAGTAGGTCGATTTCGTGTCAGTGCGTTTATCCAACGCGATGCGGCGGGGATGGTATTACATCGCATTCAACATGAAATTCCTGATATTGATACCCTAACGTTACCTCCGATAGTTAAAGAACTTGTCATGGAAAAACAAGGTTTGGTTTTATTTGCGGGGCCTTTGGGCGCAGGTAAATCGACTTCTATGGCTTCATTGATTAAATACCGTAATCAAAATAGTAGCGGTCACATTATAGTGCTAGAAGATCCGATGGAATTTATGCACTCGCATGCAAATTGTATCGTGACGCAACGAGAAGTGGGTTTGGATACCGATTCTTACGAAATAGCATTAAAAAATGCGTTGCAGCAATCACCTGATGTGGTGGCAATTGGTGAAATTAGGTCGCGCGAAGCGATGCAAACCGCCATGTCGGTCGTGGATTCAGGCTGTTTGTGTTTATCGACCATCAATGCTGGTTATGCTGAACAAGTTATGGAGCGAATACTGAATTTATTTCCTGATGATATGCACCGTCGAATGCGTATGGAATTAGTGACGGGGTTGCGTGCTATTGTATCGCAACAATTATTGCGGTGTAGTAATGGAAAAAATTATGTGATTTCTGAAATTTTAATTAACACACCCGAAGTTCAAGACGCGCTAAGACGGGGAGAATTTCATCGTCTTAAAGAATTGATTATTCATGGACACGATGTGGGAATGCAAAGTTTTGATCAAGCCCGTTGCGATTTATTTGTACAACAAAAAATAAGTTATGAAGACGCTGTTAGCACGGCTGAACACAAAAATGAATTCCGTTTCATGGTAAAACAAACCATGCAGCAAATGAATTTAGCTGAATCACAAGAGATTTCTACAGATGTAAACCGCGCAACTGAAAAATCTGAACCCGAACTCAAACGTCCTGCCAGTATGTTTGAAAGCAAAGAAATAACATTGTCTGATATTCATGATGACAACAGTGATATGGGATCGATTTTCACGCATCGATAAATGAAAAATTTAAATCCAGAACAACAAGCCGCTGTAAAACAAGTCGAACGTCCGTTACTCGTTTTAGCTGGTGCAGGCAGTGGTAAGACGCGCGTCATTACTGAAAAAATAGCCTATTTAGTGCGTCAAGGTTTACCCGCTCGCCACATTGCTGCATTGACATTTACTAACAAAGCCGCGCGTGAAATGCAAAGTCGTGTCAGTAAATTACTGCATGGCTCGCAAGGTCGTGGTTTGCGTGTCTCGACGTTTCATTCCTTAGGGCTAGATATTTTACGCAAAGAACACAAAGCCTTGGGTTATAAAGCGGCGATTACCTTGTTTGATGAATACGATAAAACCACGGTTTTGAAAAGTTTACTGACCCAACAAGCCGGTGATTACGACAGTAAACAAATTGAACAATTTGCCGCCAAAATCGGGCAATGGAAAAATGCGTTTGTCACGCCTGAACAAGCCATTGTCGCAGTAATTTCACCGCTGGACGCACAAGTTGCCCAAATTTACGCCGATTACACCCGCTGTTTGCACGCTTATAACGCGGTGGATTTTGATGATTTGATTTTAATGCCGGTTTTATTATTCCAATCGCACGCCGACGTGTTGGCAAAATGGCAAAACCGCATTCGTTATTTGCTTGTCGATGAATATCAAGACACCAATTTAACCCAATACCAATTGGTGAAATTATTGGTTGGCACGTTGGCGAAATTTACCGTTGTCGGTGATGACGACCAATCGATTTATGCGTGGCGCGGCGCACAGCCTGAAAATTTGGCACAATTACAACACGATTTCCCCCGTTTAGAAGTCATCAAACTCGAACAAAATTACCGTTCCACCGGACGCATTTTAAAAGTGGCGAATCATTTGATTGCTAACAATCCGCACGTTTTTGAAAAACGTCTTTGGAGTCAGTTAGAACACGGCGAACCATTGAAAGTGTTGGCGCATCGTAATGAAGAGGTCGAAGCGGCGCAAATTGTCTCAGAAATCATGCACAGTAAATTGATAAACAATAGTCGTTATCAGGATTATGCGATTTTGTATCGCGGCAATCATCAATCACGTTTGTTTGAACAAAGTTTGCGCGAACGGAATGTACCGTATTTTATCAGTGGCGGTACGTCGTTTTTTTCTTATACCGAAGTCAAAGACGTGTTGAGTTATTTACGTTTGCTGGCAAATCACGATGACGATGCCGCATTTTTACGGATTGTGAATACACCGCGCCGCGAAATTGGCGCGACGACATTAGAAAAATTAGGCGAATATGCGCGAGAACGACAAGTGAGTTTATTTGCCGCATGTGGCGAAATGGGCTTGAGTACGCGATTAGCAGAAGCTCCACGCCAACGTTTGCAGCAATTTCAGGATTGGATTTTGAAACGGGCGGCACAATTACATTCGGCGACGAATAAAATCGAACGCATTAACGAATTACTTGAACAAATCGGCTATTCTCATTATCTACGCGAAGACAGCAACAGTCGTGAATCTGCCGAACGGCGCATGAAAAATGTACAAGATTTATTAGGTTGGTTGGAACGGCTGATTGAACGCAATACCGCTGACGGCGAGGGATTTTCGTTGACCGATTTAGTGGCAAAAGTAATGTTACTCGATGTGTTAGAACGCAATCGTGAAGACGACGTGAATGACGAAGTGAGTTTAATGACGTTGCACGCAGCGAAAGGGTTGGAATTTCCACACGTTTTTTTAATTGGCGTGGAAGAAAAAATTTTGCCGCATCAAAACAGCATCGACGGCGACAGTATCGAAGAAGAACGACGACTTGCCTATGTGGGAATTACAAGAGCGCAACGCACTTGCACGTTGAGTTATTGCCTGCAACGAAAACAGCGGGGTACCTATGAAGACTGCGAACCAAGCCGATTCCTAGACGAATTACCTGAAGAAGATTTGCAATGGGCAGCGCGTAAACCATTGTCAGATGAAGTAAAACAACATAACAAACGCTCGTTTTTTGCCCAGATGAATAACTTACTGTCAAAGGTTTCCTAATATTTGGTTATAATTTACCGCTAAAATTCACATAAAGCTTTTTGTACATGAACGTAGTAACTACTTGGAAGTTAATCTCTGACTCTAATCGAACAAATGATGCTGTATTTTTAATCGACTTACAAAGTCGAGCTTTTCGCTATGTGAATGATTGTGCCTGCCATAAACTCGGCTACAGTCGAGAAGAATTGTTACAAATGAGAGTGTCAGATATTGACCCGCTTGTGGACGAAGTGGCTTTTCAAAAAATTGACGAAGAAATAAAAACACAAGGATATTATCTACTTGAGACGTGCCATCGCACAAAAGACGGTCGCCTTTTTCCGGTTGAAATCAGCGGACATCCATTCGAATATAACGGCGAATGGGTGGGAATTTCCATTGCACGAGATATTACTGAGCGCAAATATGCCGAAGCTGAAAAACAACGCTTAATCGATATGTTAGAAGAATCTGCCGATTTTATCGGCAGTGCGAATATGCAAAGTAAGTTGCTGTACCACAATCGTGCTGCGAAACGCATGGTTGGATTGCCGGATGATACCAACCTTTCGGAATTGACTATTTCAGATATGCACCCCAAATGGGTATTGAAGTTGATGCAAGAAACTGCCATCCCGCATGTGTTATCGCATGGTGTATGGCGGGGTGAGGCGGCTTTGTTGCATCGTGAAGGTTATGAAATTCCTGTTTTTCAAACACTGGTGTTACACCACGACCGCAAAGGTAGACCTGAATTCATATCTACCATCATGCAAAATATTTCCGAGCGTAAACAAAAGGATAACCAGCTTGCGTTACTCGATTATGCTTTTGATAATGTTGAAGAAGCCATTTTTTTAATTGATGAAAATGCGCGATTCGTGCAAGTCAACGAAAAGGCGTGCAGCAGTTTAGGTTATACACGCGAAGAATTATTAACGTTACGAATTTTTGATATTGACCCAGATTTTAATTTTGAACATTGGGAACAGTATAAAGCCGCTCGTTTACTAGGTAGCCCGCATAAAAAAATAGAAACACGTCACAAAACCAAAGAGGGACGTATTTTCCCCGTGGAAGTGAGAGGTACTTATTTTGCTCATCAAGGGAAAAATTATAATTTATCTTTGGTGCGTGATATTTCCGAGCGTAAAGAAACAGATAGGGAACGCCGCTTATTAAATTACGCGCTTAATCATGTTCAAGAATCCGTCTGGTTAATCGATCACGATGCGAAAATTCATTACGTCAACCAAAAAGCCTGCCATGAGACAGGTCTGGCGCGTGAAAAATTACTCACTTTAACAATTCCCGATGTCGATCCCGACTTCCCATTAGAACGCTGGTCTGAGCATTGGCAAGCCCTTAAAGCGAAAGGCGCAATCACGTTAGAAAGTAGCCTTAAAACAAAAAACGGTCAAATTTCCCCTATTGAGGTCAATGCCAGCTATTTTGAATTTGATGGAGAAAGTTACAATCTAGCCTTTTCGCGTGATATTTCAGAACGTAAAGCCACAGAAAGACAGCTCGCCCTATTAAATTATGCACTCGACCATGTTGGTGAAGCCGCTTGGCTCATTGATGAAAATGCAAAATTTCATTACAACAATGCTGAAGCCTGCCGCGCAATTGGTTATACACGAGAAGAATTGCTCGAATTAGGCGTACCAGATATTGATCCACTCTATCAATTAGATTTTTGGCCAGAGCATTGGCAAGACCTTAAAACACATAGTTCGCTTTTTTTTGAAAGTCGTCATCAAACGAAAGAGGGTCGTATTTTCCCCGTCGAAATTAACGCTAACTATTTTGAGTTTGATGGTAAAGGTTATAACTTAGCTTTAATTCGAGATATTACTGAACGTAAAGCCGCAGAAAAGCAATTTACTTTGTTAGATTACGCGCTCAATCACGTTCAAGAATCCGTTACTTTGGTAGATGAGAACTCAAAAATTCATTACTGCAACACAGAAGCCTATCGAACATTGGGTTATACTCACGAGGAAATGCTTCAGTTAGGTGTTTTCGATATTGATCCGGATTATCAATTGGACATCTGGTCAGAACACTGGCAAGTTCTCAAAGAAAATGGTTCTCTCATTTTTGAAAGTCGTCACAAAACAAAAGATGGTCATATTTTCCCCGTAGAAGTAAGTGCTAACTATTTTGAATTTGATGGTAAAGGCTATAATTTAGGGCTGGTGCATGACATTACCGAACGTAAAAAAATACAAGAAGACTTGCAACGCAGTGAATCCTTACTTTCTGACGCACAACGTATTGCTCATATTGGCAGTTGGGAAGTGGATTTTTCAAATGGTGAGTTAATTTGGACAGATGAAAACTATCGCATTTGGGAAATCGATAAATCACAATTTGGCGCAACGGTTGAAGCCTTTTATGACACCGTGCATCCCGAAGACCTAGAAAAAGTTGCTAAGGCTTACAAAGAATCCGTTGCAAACAAAACCTTGTATCAAATCGAACATCGTTTGCTTTTTCCTGATGGACGAATCAAATATATTGCCGAACGCGGTGAACCGTTTTGCAATGAAAAGGGCGACATCATTCGTTTTGTCGGCACATCGATGGATATTACCGAACAACAACGCGTTAAGGACATATTAGAATTTATTGCTCAACATGGTTGGAAAGACAGCGGCGAATCATTTTTGGTGACATTAGCGCAATATTTAAGTCAAATATTGGGGATTGATTACGTCATTATTGGTAAATTAGGAGTACCAGTGACACAGGCTGAAACAGCCGTTTTTTATGCTAAAGGCGAAATTCTGCCCAATATACAATATGACCTCAAAGATTCACCTTGCGGCAATGTCATGAATGGCAAAATTTGCTGCTATTCGGAAAATATCCAGCAAATATTTCCTGATGATATGTTTTTCGTAGAAATGCAAATTGAGAGCTATGCAGGAATTCCTTTATTAGATACGACAGGAAAAGTTATCGGTTTAATTGCGTTAATGGGGAGTAAACCATTCATCGACACCGTTTCTATCACATCTATACTGCAATTAGTCGCCACAAGCGTTGCCGCAGAATTAGAACGTCAACGTTCCGAGCAAATACTTCGCCAAAGCGAGCAACAATTCCGCGTGTTAGCAGAAACATTACCTTCGCCAGTTTTTCGTTTCGATAAAGAGTGCCGTCGCATTTACATGAATCCTGTGGCGGAAAAAATATCGGGAATAGCCGCAGAAGAATTGTTATATAAAAAAGCATCGGATTCGTCGCCTTTAAATAAAGACGAATTAGAAAAAGTCGAGCAAGCAATTCAGCGCGTGTTAGAAACTGGAAAGCCTCAAGAAGGCGATGTTTTATTCAAAGTCCACGCCAGTGGACAGATATATCATTTCCATAACAATTACGCGCCTGAATTCGATGCAAACGGCGATGTAGCAAGCGTTATTTGCATTTCACATGATATTACTGAACGCAAGAAAATGGAGGAAAAACTTCGACAACGTGAGCAAGAGTTCCGTATTTTAGTTGAAACTTCACCGTCACCTATTATTCGTTACGATGCAGATTGTCGTCGTATTTATGTCAATCCCGCAGTAGAAAAAATGGCGGGAAAAACAGCCCCTAATATGTTAAGTCGAGTTCCAACGGATGGAACGCTTCTTAGTGACCCTATCAAAAACAGCGTAGAACAAACATTACGTCATGTTCTAGCGACCGGTCAGGCAACGGAAAATGAAGTTGAACTCATTCTTGCCGATGGACAAACGCACTATTTTTATAATCGTTATGCACCTGAACTCGATGCTAACGGGAAAACGGTAGGTGTTGTTTTAATAGGGCATGACATTACTGAGCGCAAGCAAATGGAACAGCAAATGTTTTACCATGCCAGCTACGATTCGTTGACAGGTTTGCCAAATCGACGAATGCTCAATAATCGTATGCGTGAAGAAATTTCCAAAGCAGAGCGGGGACACGCCAGTTTAACAATTTTGTTTATAGATTTGGATCGCTTTAAAGAAGTGAATGATACGTTAGGGCATGAAATTGGTGACTGTTTGTTGGTAGAAGCCACGCAACGCATTCGCAGTTGTATACGAACATCCGATACGGTGGGTCGATTGGGGGGGGATGAGTTTATTGTTATTTTGCCTTGCGCTGGAGACGTTCCGTCCTTAGAACGCGTTACACAATCTATTCTTACCGCATTGGCAGCCCCCTTCTATTTTGGTTACGAATACAGTGCTTATATTTCTGCCAGCATAGGGATTGCGGTTTATCCGCAAGATGCAACGGATGCTGAATCGTTAATTGGTTGCGCCGATCAGGCGATGTATGCGGCGAAAGAATCGGGGCGTAACAATTTCAATTTTTTCACCGCCAGTATGCAAGAACAAGCGCAACAACGTTTACGGCTAATTGGCTGCTTGCGAGAAGCACTCGAAAAAAATCAATTTGAAGTGTATTACCAACCGATAACATGTGTGGTGAGTGGTAAAGCCGTTAAAGCTGAAGCTTTAGTGCGCTGGCATCATCCTGTTTTGGGTATGGTTTCACCAGCCATATTTATTCCGCTCGCGGAGGAAACTGATTTAATTCAAGATATTGGCAGTTGGGTATTTCGCCAAGCGGCGGATACGGCTAAACGTTGGAATGAATTAAATGAGGATGATGAACACCGACTAATTAGTATCAATATGTCACCGCGACAACTGATTAAAGGCACGGGCGATCAAATTGCCATCAACTATCTGCAAGAAATTGAACTCGATTCTGCCCACATTGTCATCGAAATTACAGAAGGTTTGTTGTTAGATGACAGTCCCGATATTATCGATAAACTAAATCGATTGCGAGCAGCTGGTATTCAAATTTCATTGGATGATTTTGGTACGGGTTATTCGGCAATGGCGTATTTGAAAAAGTTTAATCTCGACTATTTGAAAATAGATCAATCTTTCGTTCGCGGTATGGAAACTGACATAGGCGATCATGCGATAACGGATGCAATTATCATGATGGCACATCGATTAGGCATGAAAGTGATTGCTGAAGGTGTGGAAACCGACGGGCAACTCAAATTATTAACGGAAGCGGGTTGTGAATATATACAGGGGTATTTTTATTCCAAGCCGCTGCCAATCGATGCGTTTTTATCTTATGTGATGCGGTGAAATTTGTGGTTTTAGAACCTATCTCGATTGTTATTGGAATCGTTAAAAATACGGCAGGTGAAATTTTTATTGCCCGTCGTCATGAAAATTTGCATCAAGGTGGATTGTGGGAATTTGCCGGTGGGAAAGTTGAAAAAGGTGAAACATTAGATGCTGCGTTAGCGCGGGAATTGAAAGAAGAAATTGGTATTGATGTGATTCAATCTGCACCGCTGATTCGTTTGCGTCATGTTTATGCTGACCGAACGGTGCAGTTGCATGTTTTTTTAATTACACAATTTAATGGTGAACCACAAAGTCAATCAGGGCAAGAATGGGCATGGATTAAAATTGAAGCGTTGGATAATTATACGTTTCCGGCAGCGAATCGCGCCATTTTGACTGCGTTACGTTTACCGCCTTATTACGCAATTTTAAATGACGACAGTGGTGATTTGCTTTCGAATTTAAAGCATTTGCTCGCTCAAAATATCAAACTGATTCAGGCACGTTTAAAAAACTTAACTGCATCGCAAGTGCATGATTTTTTATCAGTCGCTTATCCGCTTTGCCGTGAAAATGGCGCGTGGTTACTTCTCAATTCTGGTTCTGCGAAAGCGTTTGAAATGACTAGCGATGGCGTGCATTTAACCAGTCACGATTTATTAGCGATGAATACGCAACCTGAAAATTTACGCTGGTTGAGTGCGTCTTGTCACAATCTGTCAGAATTAAAACATGCTGAAAAAATTGGGGTCGATTTTGTGGTGCTTGCGCCAGTTCTAACAACCCAAACGCATCCAGATGTTGAACCGTTAGGTTGGGATGTATTTTCAAAATGGGTGGCAGAATGCAATATTCCTGTTTATGCGTTAGGTGGTGTCAGTAAAACGGATTTACAAATGGCAAACCATTTTGGCGGGCAGGGAATTGCAGGCATTAGGACATTTTTTTGAGCAGCAACGACCTAAACGCATCAAAGGCTTTTTGCATCATTGCGGGTTTGTACGGAAAAATATCGATAGAATCCGTGGCATGTATCCAGCATCGTGGATCTGCTTCAAATAACAATAAATCTCCATTTTGAGTTTCAGCACAATCGATAACCACATAATTCAGTTTAAGCCGCTCGGCAATTGTGAATAACGCTTCGTGATGTCTTCGTGCAAAATTTTGGTCAAAATTTTCCATTACGCTTTGTTCTTCGGCGCGTTTCTGCTCACTTAATGCCATTCCTGACGACGCATAATGCACTATCCAATTTTCAGAAATAGCGAGATGACATATAAACGGTTTTCGGTCAATGAGCGCGATTCTAAATTTTCGGTAATAGTTGTCGTCGCTAATATAGTCGATGAATTGAGAAATATAAAACGCCTCATTTTCAGCATAAATT
>Ga0265316_10005283_pt1 | contig 12602 bp, 12 predicted proteins | sample 4522metaG_FD_202092 | JGI IMG/M metagenome (GOLD analysis project Ga0265316, IMG submission 202092) | Rhizosphere microbial communities from Carex aquatilis grown in University of Washington, Seatle, WA, United States - 4-5-22 metaG | ecosystem: Host-associated > Plants > Roots > Rhizosphere >... | reverse complement strand
GCGGAAGTGTCTCGACTCATGGACGAGCGCCGACGCGCGAGAGTGGATCGGCCGATAGTCGCCCAGTCGGCGCGCAATCGGTTTCCGGGCGTCGTGACTCGAGTCGAGCGCGACGGCGTCGCTGCGGTCGTCGAAGTCATGGCCGGCCCGCACCGAATCGTGAGCCTCCTTACGGCCGAGGCCGTGATCGAGCTCGGGCTCAAGCCCGGCGACGAGGTAGTTTGCGTCGTGAAGTCCACCAACGTGATGCTGGAGGTCCCATCATCCAAGGAGATCCGCGCATGAAATCGCGCATCGCAGCATCGTTGGCCGCCCTCGCCCTGGTGCTCGCAGGCTGTTCGAGCGGCGCAGCAACGCCCGTCCCGACTGCCGCGCCGACCACGTCGCCTGCGACCAGCGCGCCGGCCACCAGCTCCCCCACGACCGCCCCGGCCAACCTCACGATCTACGGAGCTGCTTCGCTGACCGCGGCGCTGGGCAAAGTCAAGGCCACGTACGACGCGGCGAACCCTGGGACTACTCTGACTATCTCGACTGACTCCTCCACTGCGCTCGAGACCAAGATCGAGCAAGGCGCTCCCGCGGACGTCTTCCTGTCGGCCGACACGGCTAACCCCCAAAAGCTGGTAAACGATGGCTTCGCCGACGGAAGCGTCACGAAGTTCGCGGGCAACCTGCTCACCATCATCGTTCCGACCGGCAACCCGGCCGGCATCCAGACGCCTGCCGACCTGGCCAAGAACGGTGTCAAGATCGTGACCTGTGGCCCCACGGTACCAATCGCCAAGTACGCGACCCAGCTCGTGGCCAACCTGGCTACGCAGCCCGGCTACCCGGCCGACTTCGTGGCCAGGTACAACGCGAATGTCGTCTCTCAACAGGACAACGTCTCTGCTGTCGTGTCGCAGATCGCGCTAGACGACGGTGATGCCGGGATCGTCTATGTGACTGACGCCAGGACCTCGACCCAGGTCCAGACCATCGCCATCCCGGCCGGCGCCAACGTACCGGCGACATACGGCGGCGTGGTGGTCAAGGCATCGGCCAACGTGGCCGCGGCGCAGGCCTTCCTGACCTGGCTCGCCGGGCCGGACGGCCAGGCTGTTCTTGCCTCGTTCGGGTTCCTCCCGGCCCCTTGACCATTAAGCCAAACGTGGACGAACCCAGTCGCCCTGCACAGGCGGAGGCGCGTCGCCAGTCTCCCGGCGTGACGCCGGCCCGCAGCTGGGGAACGAGGGCGCTGTTCGTCCTCGCCGGCTGTTCGGCGACGTTCCTGGGTCTGCCGGTCGCGGTTCTCGTGATCCGGTCGACGGTCGATGGGTCCCTCGCGAACGCCTTGACGGCGCAGACGGTCCTGGACGCCCTTGACCTGAGTCTCACAACGACGGCGGTCAGCCTGATGATCACCGTAGCTTTCGGGCTGCCACTCGCATATGTGATGGCGAGGCGGCGGTTCCGAGGCTCGTGGCTCGTGGAGACGCTGGTAGATCTGCCCTTGGTCCTGCCACCGTCAGTCGCGGGTCTCGCCCTACTGCTGGTCCTGGGCCGGCGCGGGCTCCTGGGTGCACCGCTCGATGCGCTGGGGATCGAGATCCCGTTCACGACGCTCGCCGTCATCCTGGCCCAGACCTTCGTGTCGGCACCGTTCTTCGTGCGGTCGGCTCGAACCGGCATCGCCAGCGTCGAGCGAGATCTGGAGGACGCTGCGCGGGTTGACGGCGCCTCCGAGATCGATGTGTTTCGCCACATCACGATCCCCCTCGCCGCCACTCCCCTTGCGGCCGGCCTCGTCATGAGCTGGGCCCGCGCGCTGGGCGAATTCGGGGCCACGATCATGTTCGCCGGCAATATCGAAGGCCGGACGCAAACCCTTCCTCTGGTCGTCTACGGCCAGTTCGAGGGTGGCGATCTCGACGCCTCGATCGCCGCCGCTGCGATCCTCGTGCTCGCGGCGTTCGGGGTCCTCGTCGCGGTTCGACTGCTGCATTGGGGCCGCGCGCTCGACATACGCAGTCTCGGCTGACAACTGGAGCATGCCCCTGACGAGTGGAGGGTTGCGTGGCCTGGGATGCGCCCGTCGCCTCGGACGCATCGCCAACGCCGAAGCGAGAGAATCGCCAGATGGCCATAGACTCGGAAACGTCGACTCGCTCCTGTAGCTGAGGTCCAGCAATGAAGGCATCAGCTGGTTCTCAGGACGGCTGGACACCCTCACGGAGGCGCGTGCCGTTCTGCGTTTCAGAGGCGCTGACGGGGCCGCGGCCTCCGGCATCTACCCCGCCGGCGGGCGTCGGTCGCCCGGCGAAACTCGATCGTCTGCGAGCCTCAGTCTCGGCGGCCTTCTCGGCATCGAATTCCGCGATTGCCGAGGCCGGCGTTCGGTCGCAGGATCCGTCGCCAAGCGAGAGGACAAAGACGACATCCCCGACGCGAACTCCTCCGGCGGCACGAACCACCGCGAAGAGACCGTCACGCGGCATGACGCAGTCGCCGGCCTGGTAGTAGATCGCGCACTTCGTGTGGCAGACCTTTCCGATCTGGCTTATCTCGAGGACGGCCGAGTCGCCGATCCCGAGCCTGCTGCCGACCGGAAGCGCGAGAAGGTCGATGCCGGACGTCGTTATGTTCTCGGCGAAGTCGCCGGGGCCGACGCTCAGGCCCTTCGCCACCATCTCGTCGATTGACTCCTGTCCCAGCAGGGACACCTGACGGTGCCAGTCCCCGGCGTGGGCATCGCCTTCGAACCCATGATCGAAGACCAGGGCGCCTTCGTTGCCGCGCGTCTTGCGCACCGTCCTCCTCTGGCTGAGGTTGACGGAAACGACGACTCCGGGGCTGGAGAGCGGCATCCGCTACGGCTCCTCTTCCCGGCTCCATCGACCGGACTTGCCGCCCTCTTTGAGAACGAGCCCGAGGTTGTCGACCGTCATGCCGCGGTCTACGGCCTTGCACATGTCGTAGAGAGTCAACGCGGCGACGCTCGCTGCCGTGAGCGCCTCCATCTCCACGCCGGTGACGTCGTTCGTCTCGACGGCGGCCGTGATCCGTACGCCGTCCGAAACCGGCTCGAAGTCGACGCTCACGTGGGTCAGGGCCAGTGGATGGCACAGGGGGATGAGATCGCTGGTTCTCTTGGCCGTCATGATGCCGGCCACTCGGGCGACCGCGATCGCGTCGCCTTTGGGCACCTGCCCATCCGCGATCATGGCCAGCGTCTCGGGGCTCATGCGAATCAGGGCTTGCGCGACAGCACGGCGGTGAGTGATCGGCTTGCCCGCGATATCGACCATCCGCGCCGCGCCGCGCTCGTCCACGTGAGTCAAGCGATCCCCCATCCGCTAGCCTCCGATCTGAGACATGGCACGAGCAGTCCCGATCCGCATCTGGTGCGATTCGGGCTTCGCGGCCAGGGCCGCTCGTATTGCCGAGTGCAGGCCGGCATCCGTGCCGTGACGGAGGGCGTGCCGGATGTCCAGTTCGCCATCCGAGAACAGGCATGTACGCAGCTTGCCGTCGGCGGTCAGGCGAAGCCGATTGCACTGGTCGCAGAAGGGCCGCGAGAGGGCGGAGATGACTCCAACCGTCCCCGCCGCGCCCCGGAACCGGTAGTACTGGGCCGGTCCCCAGCCCGCGGGCGCGCGATCCGCCTCAAGGGTGACCAGCGGACCGATGCCCTCGGCTTCGGCCCTATCGGCTAGCCTGGCGAGAATCTCGTCGCTCGGGACGTGCTCTGCTCGAGTCCACGCGCCGTCGCCGCCACCGCAATGGGGCCCGCCTCCAATCGGCATGTACTCGATGAAGCGCACGTGGATGGGACGATCGAGCGTCAATCTGGCAATAGTCATCGGGTCCTGATCGAGGGAACTCATCACCACGACGTTGACCTTGACGGTGCTTATGCCGGCACCGAAGGCTGCGTCTATGCCGGCGAGCGCATCTGTGAGCCGGCCGCCTCTGGTCGCGCGGGCATAAACCCCCTGGTCTAATGAAACGAGCGAAATGTTCACCCCGTCGAGGCCGGCCTCGGCAAGGCTGCCGGCAAATCGCGGCAGAAGCGTGCCGTTGGTCGTCATGGCGATGGAGTCGATGCCGTTAAGCCGGCGGAGTCGCCGGACGAGATCCACAATCCCGGCTCGAACGAGCGGCTCGCCGCCGGTCAGGCGGACCTTCGAGATACCCTCGGCCGCGGCGGCGACCGTGAAACGCTCGATCTCCCCAAACGTCAGGATCTCAGACCGGTCCTGCCAGGACATGCCTTGCGCGGGCATGCAATACACGCATCGCAGGTTGCAGCGGTCGGTCACGGAGATCCGCAGGTAGTCCACGGAGCGTCCGAACGCGTCGAGTGCCATAGCCCTGCTCACCCGTCAGCGCGCAGATGCTCTGCGGCAACGCGGGTTTCGGCGCGAGATGGGCGTGGAGCAGCTCCGTTCATTGTGTAGTCATGCCATTTGCTATTCACCAGAGAATAGTCCGTCCGCGTCGTGTCCCAACAGGCCGTTCGTCCCCAACCACCGGGTCGATCGGGCGGGTCCGGCAAACCGGGTCGGGTGGGACCCGGCGATGTCGCCGCACCCGGCTGCGGGGACGCCAGGATCCGAACGGGCGGCCGCCCACCATATCCTTCATGAGCGGATCCGGCCGGAAACCGGCTCGGGGACGGCGATCGGCACCGGCTCCGCCCGGGTGGAGGTGACGGATACGAGAACGATGCCCAGGAAGGTGATCGAGGCGCCGACAAGATCGAGCGCCGTCAGCGGCTCGCCGAGCATGACTGATGACGCGGCGAGGCCGACGACGGGAACGGCCAGAAACCCCATGGTCGTTGCCAGTGGGCTGAGCGATCGAGAGATCGACTGGCTCAGCCAGAACGCCAGCGCCGTGGCCAGAGGCCCGCTGAACAGGATCGCCGCGATCGCGCTCGGCTCCCAGTTGATCTGCCGCCCCGCCTCCAGGACCAGCGCCGCCACTGCGAGCGGGACCAGGGCGATCAGCAGCTGCCACGGCATGAGATCGAGCGGCATGGCCCGCCACTCGTGGCGCCGGAGATGGATCGTAGTGACAGCCCACAGGACGGCGCTCAGCAGGAGCCCCGCGCTGCCGAGCAGCTGACCGCTGGATCCCCAATCGATGGCGCCCGGATTGAGCAGGATCGCGATCCCGACAAGACCCACGGCGAGCCCAGCCACCTGCCGCGCTGCGCCACCCGCCCGGAGCGCAGGCAACTGGATCACGGCGACCCAGAGAGGCATCGTGTACACGAGTATTGCGGACCGACCCGCGGAAATCAGCGGCAGTGCTAGGTTCATGAGCACGATCCCGGCCGCCATCTGCCCGAGGCCCACGGAGACAACCACGGGCATGTCGTGGCGAGACGGAAGCCGCAGGCCGCGCCGAACGGCGAGCACGGCCACTATCACTGCCAGGCCGGTCGCGACCCTGAAGGCACCATACGTGAACGGGGGCAGATCACGCAGTCCGATCTTCGCGATCGGCCAATGAAGACCCCACACCACAGCCAGGCAGGCGAGCAGCAGGTAGGGCCGCGCTTTGGCGCCGCGAATCTGCATCAAGGCTGAGCGACGTACCGCTCGACCAGGAGAGGCAATCCCGGTCGAAGGATCGGGACCGTCGAGCTGGAGTCCAGTTGGGCGCAGAACGGAACGTCGTCGTGCGTGCCCAGCCTGGCCAGCAATCGACCGGCAACCGAATTCTGCAGGGGCGTGATCAGGTCGGGATAGCTGGAGCGCAATTGGACGGCCGCGACCGCAGCCTCGGTCTTTTCGCTGCCTTCACCTCGAGACGCGGCCGCCTCGACGATGCGCTCGACGATGACGCCGGCAGCGACCGCGTCGTCGAGAGCGAAAACTCCCAGCGTGCCGGCGCAGACAATTCCGATCCGAGCGTTCATCACCTGGGCCAGCTCGACGGCGGACACGGCACAAGCGCGAGCGTTCAGCAGGCACCCGACCAGCGTCGCGGGCGCATCCTTCATCCAGCCGAGCACCTTTGTGCCGTTGGAACTCGAAAGGATCACGACCCGGCCTCGCAAGTCGGCCCTCGCGAGATCGGCGGGCGAGTTGTCGAAGTCGAAGCCGCGCGGCGCAAAGCCGCCGCGCTCGCCGGCCAGCAAGCCGTCGTGCAGCCGAGCCAGGCGCCGCGCCGAGTCGAGTCCAGCCGTAACGAACAGCCGCTCGCAGCCGCCGTCCAGGATGGTTGTGATCGTGGAGCTCGCGCGCAGTTCATCGATGACGATACAGATGGTGTTCTTCCACGTGCGAGCAACCTGCGGCACGAGGGCCACATCTATCTCCATTGGCCTGAGCCTCCGCTGCGTGCAGGGCGACCGGCGCGAGTTTCGTTGCGACCGCCGGGCCCGGAATGGGGCGGCGGGGCTCCAGCGTCCTCTGGGACCCCGCCGCTGGGAAGTGAATGGGTGAGGCTCGGCTTACGCCTTGACGGCGGGCGCGAGCTTGAGCTGCTTGAACTCCTGGACCTGGCCTCGGATCGCCCGCTCGGTGGGAAGGCGCTCGATGCTGGAAGCGCCGAAGAAGCCCTGGACGCCGGGCATGCGCGCCAGCGCCGATCCGACATTCTCCGGCTCATCGAACGGGCCGCCGTGGCAGATCACGAGTATGTCCTTGCGAACCGAGCGACCCGCTTCCGCGACCGCCATCACCTTGTCGATGGCCTGATCGAGCGTAAGGGCGACGCCTGCGCCGATGGTCCCGGCCGTCGTCAGGCCGACGTGAGCCACCAGCTGGTCGGCGCCCGCCCTGGTCATGGCCTTCGCGTCGTCGGCGTTGAAGACGTAGGGCGAGGTGAACATGTCGAGCTCGTGGGCGACGTGGATGGCCTCGATCTCCTTGTCGTAGCCCATGCCGGTCGCTTCCAGGTTCTTTCGAAAGTTACCGTCGATGAGGCCGACGGTCGGGAAGTTCTGGACGCCGTCGAAGCCCATGTCCTTGAGCTGCTTGAGGAAGACTGGCATCAGCCGGAACGGGTCGGTGCCGTTGATGCCTGCGAGGACGGGCACGTCCTTGACCACCGGAAGAACCTCGGAGGCCATCTCCATGACGATGCCGTTGGCGTCGCCGTAGGCGAGAAGGCCGGCGAGGGAACCGCGTCCGGCCATCCGGTAGCGTCCCGAGTTGTAGATGATGATCAGGTCACAGCCGCCGGCCTCGGCCATCTTGGCCGATATCCCGGTGCCGGCGCCGCAGCCGACGATCGGCTTTCCTGTCGCTGCCTGAGCGCGAAGCCGCCGTACGACTTCAGTGCGCGCGATGAATGGCATTGCCGCTCTCCTCAGGTTCTGCTGTCGCCCCTGTAAGCCTGGGTCACTTCGCGAGCATCTTCAGCAGGCGATCGGCCATGGCGTCGGCAAAGGCGGGATCGTTGATGGCGAGGTCGAGCTCGACCAGCTCGACCTTCGAGCGATCGAGATTGGCGCGGATCGCGCCGAAGAGCGCCGCGTCGGCCGCCGGATCGTAGAAAGGCATGCCCTCGACGTCGATGGCGCTCACGCCTTTGAGCGGAACGAACAGCGTCGTGGGCCCCGTGGTCTTGTTGAGCTTCCTGGCGACGATCTCGCCGAGCTTCGCGCACTCTTCAGGGGTCGTCCGGACGAGGGTCACCTCGGGATTGTGGACGTAGATGTTCCGGTTCTCGAACTTCGCCGGCAGCGTGTCTCGAGGACCGAAGTTCACCATGTCGAGGGCGCCGAGCGATACGATCTGGGGGATCCCGGCCTTGCCGGCGGCATCGAGGCGCTCGGGCCCGGCGGACAGTACGCCGCCGACCAGCTCATCGCACCACTCCGTCGTCGTGACGTCCGCAACGCCGGCGAAGTAACCGCCGGCGATGAGCGCCTCGAAGGAGCGACCGCCGCTGCCCACGGCGTGGAAGACGAGCACCTCGTAGCCGGCTCCGTCAAGCCGCTCGCGGACTCGGTCGAGGCACGGCGTCGTGACGCCGAACATCGTCGCGCCGATCAGGGGCTTGTCCTCGACCTTTGGCATCTCCTGCTCGACCATCCCGGCGATGGCTCCGGCCGCGTTGGCGAAGATGCGGCGGGATAGCCGGTTCAGGCCGGACACGTCGACGACGGAGTGCATCATCGTGATGTCCTTGACGTCGACATACGGAGCGACGTTGCCGGACGCCATGGTCGACACGATCAGCTTCGGCATGCCTACGGGCAACGCCTTCATTGCGGTGGAGCTGATCGAGGTGCCACCCGATCCTCCCATGGCGATGACGCCGTCGAACTTGCCCTCGGCGAGGAGTGCCAGCGCAAGAGCCCTGGCGCCTTTGCCCATGACTTCAAGCGCGTGGCCGCGGTCGCGCTTCTGGCGAAGGTCGGCCAGCGATTCGCCGCCGGCCTCGGCCGTACGAGCGGCCGGACTATCCGGCGCGAAAACCGGCTCGCCCAGGACGCCGGCGTCCAGCACGAAGGTCTGCAGCCCACGAGCGCGGATCAGGTCTCGGATGTACTGATACTCGCGGCCTTTGGTATCCAGCGTGCCGATCAACAGGACGGTCTTCGACATTGCCTCTCCTTCAAGCGCCATGCATGCGGGCCTGTTGGCTGCCCGCTCTACCGCTCGACCATGCGCCGCTCTCTGGCGGGCATCTACGGCAAAGCCTCAATAGCAATGCGCGCCCATACCTGGGGACCGGTTCAAGCCGCCGGCGACGCGTGGCCGGCGGTCTTTTGCGCCTCGACAAATGCCTGGACCCGGTCCGCGACTCTCGCCGCGGACAGGCCGTACAGCTCGAGGAGCTCGTCGTTGGACGCCGACTCCCCATAGACGTCCTGGAGCCCGAGTCGCTTGACGACGGTCGGGCGATGCTCCGAGAGAGTCTCGGTGACCGCGCCGCCGAGGCCGCCGATAACGGTGCCTTCCTCGACGGTGACGACAACCCCCGTCCGATCCGCCGCGGCCACGATTGCCGGAGCGTCGAGCGGCTTGAGGGTCGGGACGTGCAGGATGTGGGCTTGAATGCCCCGCGCCGCCAGCAGCTCTGCGGCGTCGACGACGCGCGGGGTCTCGGTTCCGGTGCTGATGAGCGTGACGTCGCCACCGTCGCGTACGACGACCGCTTTGCCTGGGGCGAAGGCGTACTTCTCGTCGAATAGCCTTTGGGTCGCATCGCGGACGAGCCGGATGTAGACCGGGCCGTCGTAACCCGCTGCCCATCGCAGAACCTGCTCGGCCTCGACGTCGTCGGCAGGCGCGATAGTGATCATCCCGGGCATCGCTCGCATGATCGACAGGTCGTCGACGATGAGGTGGGTCTTGCCCGTGACACCGGTGAAGAGGCCGGCGTAGCCGCCACAGATCTTCACGTTGAGGCCGGTCTGGGCGATCAGGACTCGGATCTGGTCCAGCGGGCGGACCACGGCGAACGCAACGAACGTGCTGACGAATGGCACGTAGCCAGTCGTGGCGAGCCCGGCTGCCACGCCGAGCATGTTCTGCTCGGCGATGCCCATCTGGAGGAAGCGCTCCGGGTGAGCCTTGTGAAAGATGTCCGCCTTGGTTGAGCTCGCGGTGTCGGCGTCGAGCATGACGATTCGCGGATCGGTGTTGGCCAGGTCGGTAACGGTCTGGCCGAAGACCTCGCGCAGCGCGCGGCCCATAGGCAGGGTCATGCCGCGCCTCCTACTGAAGTGGTGACTGGCTCGCCCAGTTCGGCCATCGCCGTGGTGAATTCGTCGGCGGTCATGACTCGGGTGTGCCACTGGTAGCGGCCTTCCATGAAGGAGACGCCACGCCCTTTGATCGTGTTGGCGATGATCGCGACCGGCCGGCCGTCGCCCACCGTGGCTGCCTCCAGCACCCGGACGACGGCCGCCATGTCGTGGCCGTCGACCTCGAGGACACGCCAGCCAAAAGCCGACCATCGGGCCACGAGCTCGCCCGGCCCCTCGGGCGACAAGCGCTCGTCCGGTCCGTTGCCGGGCCATCCGTACTGCTGCAGCTTGTTGTGGTCGACGATGACGATGAGGTTGTCGAGGTCGTAGCGGGGAGCCAGGAACGCGGCCTCCCAGACCTCTCCTTCCTGGCACTCGCCGTCGCCGAGCATGACGAACGTCCTGGAGTCGCGGCCGGCCATACGGGTTCCGAGGGCGATGCCGAGGCCTGCGGAGATTCCCATGCCGAGCGAGCCGGTCGACATGTCTAAGGCCGGCAGGCGCGTCATGTCGGGATGGCCTTGCAGCCTGGAACCGAACGAGTCGAACGTCAGGAGCTCCTCGATCGGGAAGTACCCGCGTACGGCCAAAGCCGCATACAGTCCGATCGACGAGTGCCCTTTGGAGAGGACGAAACGATCGCGATCGGGCCACTCCGGCTCGTCGGGGCGAACCCGCATCACGCGGAAGTAGAGGGCCGCCAGGATGTCGGCCGCGGATAGGGGCCCGCCCAGATGGCCCGCCTTGGCCTGGTTGACGCCGCGGATGATGCCCACGCGGATGCGCCGGGCGACTTCCTCGAGACGGCGGATCTCGGCGTCGTGCGTCGTCGTGCTCATGATCGGCCTTTCTCATACGAACCGGGCACGACCGGCGGAGTGAATATGCAGAGCAGTTCGAGCTGCTCGGGGCCGTCGCACTCGGTGGCGTGGAACGTTCCGGCCGGGATGAAGACCGCGACGCCGGGCTCGAGCTCGGCCGGGCCCGCGTCGCAGACGAGCCGACCGCGTCCCGACACGCAGTACACCGTCTCCTCCTCGGCGTTGTGGACGTGGCCTGTGGGCCGCGCGCCGGGTTCGTAGACGGAGACGCCCATCGAGAGGTGCGTGGTCGGCGCCGTCTGAGGGCCGATGTAGGAATGCCAGTTGCGACCGGGCATGGGCGTAATGGCTGTCTCAGTCCGGCTCATTCGCGTGAACATGGTTTCCTCGCTTCGTCGTGCAGCGGGTCCTCCGCCGTTCTGGCCGACCGGTATGGTCGGATTCTCAGTTAGCCCATGCCTGTCAGGCTCGACCGGCGGCGGCCTCGTCCGAGCGCCGACGACCGGACAGCCGGATGAGGTCTTCGTGGAGTTCGAACCAGACGTTGTGGTAGCTGTCGACGCGTACCGCCGCCACGAACCGCTGGTCGCCGTTGCGTGCGTTGGCGAGGGCGTGCTCCAGCCGGTCGCGGTAGCAGGCCATCCGCCACAGCGTGATTCCGAGCGGATTCAGCACGTCGACGACGCCAACGTGCAGCGCGCCGAGCTGTTCGAGAATCGAGGCGTCGTATGCGGCGTCCGTGTGGTCGTTGAAGACCTGGTTGGCGACGTCGCGGATCTGCCAGGCGGTGACCAGGTTCTTCATCGTGGCGTCGAGCACGATGAATCTGTCCAGGGCAGCCACGCACGCTGCCTCGCCTCCGGCTCGCTCGCGGTCCGACGCGAACACGTCCAGGGCCTTGAGCTTGCCTTCGCCGGTCAGCCGGAAGGCGCCCGCAGAAACTTCCACCAGGCCGCCGGACACCAGGCCGTCCAGGAAGGGTCGGACCTGCTCGGCTGAGCTCGAGAGAGCGATCGCCAGGCTCTCCGGCGGAACGAGGCCCTTGATGAGTAGAGCCCGCACCACGTCGTCGGCCCCAAGCTCGGCTGGAGCCGGAGCCTCCGTCCTCGCCGGAGCCTGCGCTGGTGTTTCGACGTTCGGCTCGCTGACGGCCTCGCCGATGGGAATGTCTAGCTCCTTCGCCCAGGCCAGGAGAACGGCGGCCTCGGGCGCTACGGCGGTGCTGCCCCGGACTTCACCGGCGAAGACCTCGCCCGTGGACCCGTCGATCGTGATGGTCTCGCCGGCCCTGAAGTGCCGCCCGCGGATCGTTATGCCCCCGTCGCCGACCTCCATCTCGCCCGCGCCGACGACTGCCGGGATACCCAACTCGCGGGCCACGACCGCGGCGTGTGAAGTCGTGCCACCGGTGGAGGTCAGGATCCCCTGAGCCACTTTCATGCCATGGAAGTCGTCCGGACACGTCTCGGAACGTGCGAGGATCACCCTCTTGCCCGCCCCTGCCTCGACCTCGGCGGCGTCCGGGGATGTGACGATCTGACCGCAGGCGACTCCCGGCGACGCGGCTCTGCCGACCGTCAGCGCGGTCGAGTCGCCCTCGCGGCGGACGGCAACACGGGGTGGATTGGCCAGGTACTTCGCAGTACGTCCGACCGCTTCCGCCCTTGAAAGCGCGATATCCGGCGCTTCGGCCATGTCGATCGCGATCCGCAGCGCGGCGGCTGCCGATCGCTTGGCGTTGCGGGTCTGGAGCATGTACAGGCGGCCGCGCTCGATGGTGAACTCGAGGTCCTGGACGTCCTTGTAGTGCTTCTCGAGCTGGTCGGCGGCGGCCTTGAATTGCGCGTAGACCGCCGGCATCTCCTGGGCCAGGGCCGAGATAGGGGAGGGCGTGCGGATGCCGGCAACCACGTCCTCGCCCTGGGCGTTGACCAGGTACTCGCCGTACAGGACGTTCTCGCCGGTGTTGGGGTCGCGGGTGAAGGCGACGCCGGTGCCGGAGTCGTTGCCCATGTTGCCGAAGACCATCGTCACGACGTTGACCGCGGTGCCGAGGTCGTGGGCGATCTTCTGGCTGTTGC
>Ga0265316_10005282_pt1 | contig 12602 bp, 11 predicted proteins | sample 4522metaG_FD_202092 | JGI IMG/M metagenome (GOLD analysis project Ga0265316, IMG submission 202092) | Rhizosphere microbial communities from Carex aquatilis grown in University of Washington, Seatle, WA, United States - 4-5-22 metaG | ecosystem: Host-associated > Plants > Roots > Rhizosphere >... | reverse complement strand
ACTGCCGCTACGCCGTCGCGCCCGGGCCGAAGCACTGGTCAGTGCACGCCTACGGCGAGGCGATCGACGTCAACACGATCGAGAACCCGTACCTGGAAGGCGGGCGCGTGCTGCCGCCCGCCGGACGCGCGTTCACGGACCGCTCGCGCTACCGGCGCGGCATGGCGGTCGCCGGCGGCGTGCTCGTGCGCGCGTTCGCGTCAGTCGGCTGGCTCTGGGGCGGCCGGTGGACCGGCTCGCCCGACTGGCAGCACTTCTCCAAGACCGGCGGCTGAGACGTCCTCGAGCCGGTCGACACGCGCGAGGTCGGGGAAGAGCTTTGGCCAGACGAGCGCGAGCAGGATCGTCAGCACACCGCCCGCGACGACCGCCGGCACGGCGCCGAGCAGCGCGGCCGCCGAGCCCGACTCGAACGCGCCGAGCTCGTTCGAGGCGCCGATGAACACGCCCTCGACGGCGTTGACGCGACCGCGGAGCTCGTTCGGTGTGGCGAGCGCGACGGTGGTCGCGCGGATGTTCATCGAGATCATGTCGACGAACCCGCTGACCGCGAGCGCGAACGCAGAGAGCAGGAACCAGTGCGAGAGGCCGAAGACGACCATGCTGGCCCCGAAGACGCCGACGACGAGGAGCAGCGTGCGGCCCGCGTTGCCGCCGAGCGGCTTGCGGGCGATCCGGATGCCGGCGATCAGCGCGCCGACGGCGATCGCGCTGCGCAGCACGCCGAGGCCGAGCGGCCCCGTGTGCAGGATCGACTTCGCGAACAGCGGCAGCAACGCGACCGCGCCGCCGAACAGCACGGCGAAGAGATCGAGCGTGATCGCGCCGAGGATGATCGGCGTCGCGCGGATCAGGCGGATCCCGCCGAGCAGGCTCTCGAGCCGCGGCGGTTCGGGCCCGACGCGCTCTGCGACGTCGGGCCGCGCGATCCGCAGGAGCAGGAGCGACGAGAGGACGAGCAGCACGATGCCGGTCGCGTAGACCGCTTCCGGCCTGATCGCGAAGAGGAGGCCGCCGACGGCAGGGCCTGCGATCGTCGAGATCTGGCCGCCGACCGAGCGCAGCGCGAGCGCGCCGGTCAGCAGCTCCCCGGGCACGAGCTCCGGCACGAGCGACCGGCCGGCCGGGTTGCCGAAGGCGGCGATCGTCCCGGTCGCGAGCGCGAGCGCGAGGAACGGCCAGAGCTGATGGGCGCCGTGGATCGTCACCACGAGGAGCAGCGCGAAGACGGCTGCGTCTGCGAAGCCGAAGAAGAAGACGACGAGCAGACGGGGCAGGCGGTCGGCCAGCTGTCCCGCGGGCAGCGCGAGCAGCGGCATGGGCGCGAACTCGGCGAGGCCGATCAGGCCGAGGTCGAAGGCGCTGTGGTGGATCGAATACACCTGCCACCCGATCGCGACGGCGGCCATCTGCATCGCGACGCTCGAGCAGAGCAGCGACGTCCAGAGCCGGCGGAAATCGCGGTGCAGCAACGCTGGGGGCAGCGAGATCACGCCGCACACTCTGCCTTCTTCGGTTCTTCCTAGGTCCTACCGAGGTTCACCACAGAGGCGACTGGTCAACTGATGGGAGAGAAACGGAAAACAGGAGGACAGAACTCGCATGCCCAGGAACAGAAATCGAATCGTCGCCACGGTTGCCGCAGCGGCACTCGCCGGCGCGGGGGCCGGGGCGGGAGCCGTTGCGCTCACGCACGACACGACCCACACGACGACCACCGTCTCGCTGCCGGTCTCGAACGGCAGCTCGAACATCGCCGACGCGAACCTCAGCGTCGGCCAGGTGGCGAAGACCGACACCCCGGGCGTCGTCGAGATCGACGCCACGTCGACCGGCAGCGGCTCGTCGTTCCCCTTCGGCAGCCAGGGGAGCTCGACGGAGTCGGCCGAAGGAACCGGCTTCGTCTACGACACGAAGGGCGACATCGTCACGAACAACCACGTCATCTCCGGCTCCAACTCGGTGTCGGTGAAGTTCTCCGACGGGTCGACGTACAAGGCGACCGTCGTCGGGACCGACGCCGACACGGACCTCGCGGTGATCCATGTCAACGCTCCGGCCTCGAAGCTCGTCCCGCTCTCGATCGGCGATTCGAGCAACGTCGCGGTCGGCGACGGCGTCGTGGCGATCGGCAACCCGTTCGGGCTCGACGACTCCGTCACGAGCGGCATCGTCAGCGCGATCAACCGCGAGATCACCTCGCCGGACAACGCGCCGATCGAAGGCGCGATCCAGACCGACGCCGCAATCAACCACGGCAACTCCGGCGGCCCGCTGCTGAACCTCAAGGGCCAGGTGATCGGCATCACGTCGCAGATCCAGAGCGACTCCGGCGGCAACGACGGCGTCGGCTTCGCGATCCCGTCCAACACCGTGAAGACGATCTCCGACGAGCTCATCTCGGGCGGGAAGGCGCAGCACGCACTGCTCGGCGTCGAGGTCAAGACGGCCACGAACGGTGTGGACGTCGCGTCGGTTCAGAGCGGCACCGCCGCCGCCGACGCGGGCCTCAAGACCGGCGACGTGATCACCGCCGTCGGCAGCACGAACGTCACCACCGCGGAGCAGCTGCGGGCGATCATCGACTCGCACCAGCCCGGCGACAAGCTGACGCTGACGCTGCAGCGCGACGGCTCGACCAAGACCCTCACCGCGACGCTCGGGACTCGGTCCTAGGTAAGAGCGCTACGCGACGACGGCAGACGCCACCGTCAGCACGGCCTGCGTGGCCGTGCCGGCGGCGGCGGTCTGCGTTGCGACGATCGTGTGGCCCGAGTCGTCGGCCGTCAGCGTGTAGCTCGCCGCCGTCGCCGCCGGGATCGCCGTGCAGAGGCGGCCGTTCGCATTGCAGCGCAGCCACGTGTACGTGAAGGTCGTCGAGGGCGTGCCGGCCCAGGTGCCCGGCGTCACCGTCAGCGCCTGGCCGACGCTGGTGGTGCCGGCGAGCGTCGGCTGTGCCGTGGCGGCGAGCGTCGCGGCCTTGGCGGCGACAAGCCCGGCCAGCGAGCTGTATGCGGCTGTCGTCCCGGTCGAGTCCGTCGCCTTGACGGTCAGCGCCATCGTGTGCCCGACGTCTGCTGCGACCTGGGTGTAGGTGCCCTTCGTCGAGCCGTGGATCGAGCTGCAGTGCGCGCCGTTCGCATCGCAGCGATACCACTGGTAGGCGTAGGTGATCGTGCCGCTGCCGGACCACGTGCCTGCGGTCGCGGTCAGCTTGGCGCCTTGCTGGAGCGTGCCGGCGATCGCCGGACGCCCGTTGGAGACGGGGCCCGGAGCCGCGCGCACGACGCCGGCGCTGAGGCTGAGCACGGTCTGCTTCCCGGCCGTCACGGCCGCGATCACGACGTGGCCGACGTCATCGACGGCGACGCTGTAGGTGTCCGTCGTCTCGTCGGGCTCCGCCGTGCAGAGGCGGCCGTTCGCGTTGCAGCGCAGCCATGCGTAGGTGAGCGTCGCCGGCGTCACGCTCCACGTCGCCGCTTCGGCCTTCAAGCCTTGGCCGACGATCGGCTCGCCGCTGAGCGGCGGCTGCTTGGTCGCAACCGGTGTTGCCTTGGGCGCCGCGATCAGCCCGACGAGCGGCGCGTACGCCGAGGTGGTGCCCGTCGTGTCGGTCGCCTTCACGGTGAGGCCGATCGTCTGGCCGACGTCCTTTGGGACCAGCGTGTAGGTGCCTTTCGTCGAGCCGTGGATCGAGCTGCAGTGTGCGCCGTTCACGTCGCAGCGATACCACTGGTAGGCGTAGGTGATCGTGCCGGTGCCGGACCACGTGCCGGCCGTTGCGGTCAGCTTGGCGCCCTGCTGCAACGAGCCGGTGACGGACGGCGGTGAGGCGGACGTCGGGCCCGCGAGGAGCACGGCGATGCCAAGGGCGATTCCCAGCATTCGGTGAAGGATCCCATCAGGGTCGGCTAAGACCGGCCTAAGAGTGGTGCGACGCTCAGGCGAATCTGAGGAACCGGCTCTACTTTGTGGCGATGGCAGGCTTGGCGATCCCTCACAGCGAGACGCGTCTCGCGCGTGGCAGCACGTTCACGAGGCGGCGCGTCGCCGCGGGCGCGATCGCCCTGCTCGTCGTCGGGAACGCCGTCGGCATCACCTGGCTCTGGGTGCACGGCGGCAATCTGACCATTCACTCGACGGGAGACCTCTTCACGTCGATCGGCCGGCTGACCGGCCTGCAGAGTGCGTACCTCGCGCTGATCCAGGTCGTGCTGCTCGCGCGCATCCCGGCGCTCGAGCGCGTGATCGGGTTCGACCGCCTGACCCGGTGGCATCGCTGGAACGGCCACGCGTGCATCGACCTCGTGATCGCGCACGTCGTCTTCACGGTGTGGGGCTATTCCATGCTCGACAAGTTCACGCTCGGCAAAGAGATCCGGACGATGCTCGGGGGCGGCATCTATCCCGGGATGATCACCGCGACGATCGGCACCGGCCTCTTGATCGCGGTCGTCGCGACGTCGCTCGTGATCGTCCGGCGCCGGCTCTCGTACGAGTGGTGGTACGCCGTGCACCTGATGGCGTACGGCGGGATCGCGCTCTCGTGGTTCCACGAGATCCCGACCGGCAACGAGCTCGTGCTCGACCGGATCGCCGCCGACTACTGGCGCGGCCTCTTCATTGCGACGCTCGCGATCCTCGTCGGCTTTCGTCTCCTCGTTCCCGCCTACGCGGCGTTCCGTCACCGGCTGCGCGTGGCTGAGGTGCAGGAAGAGGCGCCGGGAGTCGTCTCGATCACCATGACCGGTCGCAACCTCGACCGCCTGCACGCACGGCCGGGGCAGTTCTTCCTCTGGCGGTTCCTCGATCGCCACCGCTGGTGGAGCGCCCATCCGTTCTCGCTCTCGGCCGCGCCCGACGGTCGCTCGCTGCGCATCACCGTGAAGGCGCTCGGCGACCACTCACGCCGGCTCGCGAACGTCAAGCCGGGCACGCGGGTCGTCGCGGAAGGCCCGCTCGGCGTCTTCACCGACGAGCTCCGACGCCACGACAAGGCGCTGCTGATCGCGGGCGGGATCGGGATCACGCCGATCCGGGCGCTGCTCGAGCGCATGCACGGCGACGCGATCGTCCTCTACCGCGTCATCTCGGAGGCGGACGTCGTCTTCCGCGACGAGCTGGAGCGACTCGTTGCCGACGGCCGCGCGACCGTGCATTACGTCGTCGGCGACCACCGTGGCGAGGGGCGCGACCTGCTGTCGCCGTCCCACCTGGTCGAGCTCGTTCCCGATATTGCAGAGCGCGACGTGTTCCTCTGCGGGCCGCCCGCGATGATCGACGCCATCCACAAGAATCTCCGCCAGGCGCAGGTGCCGCGGCGGAACGTCCATGCCGAACGCTTCGCCCTCGTCTAAGGAGTCCCATGCGCAAAGCCATCACGATCGCACTCACCGTCACCGCGCTCGCCGTACCGAGCGTCAATGCGTGGGCCTCGGCCACCGCACAGAAGACCATCCCGAAGAAGAAGGTCGTCGTCGCGACGAAGTCGTTCACCGGCACTCCCGGCTCCGCCGACCGGTGGGGCAACGTCCAGGTGACGATCGTCGTCAAGAAGACCACGACCACTGTGGTCAAGACGAAGAAGGTGACCGTGCTGCGGAGGATCACCAACGTCGCCGTGCCGGTGTTCCCGAACCACACCGACCGCTCGATCTTCATCAACCAGCAGGCGCTGCCCTATCTCGTGCAGGAGACGCTGCAGGCGCAGAGCACCGGGATCAACATGGTCTCCGGCGCGACCTACACGAGTCAGGGCTTCGTGCAGTCGCTGCAGTCGGCGATCCTGAGCGCCAAGGCCTGGTGACGACGCGGGTCGAGCACGTGATGGGGATGCCTGTCGTCCTCGACGTTCGCGATGCGGATGTCGGCGGCGACGTGCTCGACCGGGTGTTCGACTGGCTGCGCTTCGTCGACGCGACGTTCAGCACCTACAAGGACGACAGTGAGATCAGTCGCATCAACCGTGGAGAGCTCGAGCTCGGCGACGCGGACGAGACCGTGCGCGAGGTACTCGACCGCTGCGAGGAGCTTCGGCAGGAGACCGGGGGCTACTTCGACGTCCGCGCGCCGCTGCCGGGTCTCGTCGATCCCTCCGGCCTCGTGAAGGGCTGGGCCGTCGACCGTGCGGGCGCGATCCTCGACGAAGCGGGCGCCCGCAACTACGCGGTCAACGCCGGCGGCGACATGGTGTTGCGCGGCGGTGCGCTGCCGGACGCGTGCTGGCGCGTGGGGATTCAGCATCCGCTGATCCGCGACCGGGTCGCCAAGGTCGTCGAGGCGAACCACCTTGCCGTTGCGACCTCCGGGGCCTACGAGCGCGGCGAGCACGTCGTCGACCCGCACACCGCAGCTCCGCCGGCCGGCGTGCTCTCCGTGACGATCACCGGCCCGGAGCTCGCCACTGCGGACGCGTACGCGACGGCGGCCTTCGCGATGGGTGAGGCCGGCCCCAACTGGACGGCGCGGCTCCCGAGTGGCTACGCGGCGATGACGATCCTCGCCGACGAGCGCGTCCTCTCGACGCCCGCGTTCCCCGCCCCATAGGAGGACTCGGCGAAATACAGCGTTGTGTCGCAGGGCCGCGCTGGTCGCCCCGCTGCCGCGTCCTCAGTCGCGGCGATAGCTATGGCTATCGCCGCTCCCTGCGTTCTTGCATCGGAACGACCATCGCACCCCCGCGACGAACGGCATTCCGCCGAGCCCTCCTAAAAAGAAAAATCCCACCGGGTCGGTGGCGCTTTCGTCCACCTCACCAGCCGACCGATCAAGACTTGCGTCCGTCACGACCGCTTGGTGGGGCTTCGACCTACTTGCGCTCCGCGCCCGGCGGGAGCTGCAATGTATGTCGGAGCACGCCGTGAGCGCAAGGGCGGCGAAACCGGAAATGGCGCACGTTGCGCACGAATCCGTTCAACCAGTCTGGAACGCCCACGTGAGCCCGGTGTCGAACTGCGCGCGCCACTCACCCTTCGCGTTCGCGTACGCGTGATAGCTCGCGGCAACGCCGAGCTTCCGCAGCTCTCGGGCGAACCTGATGGTTTCCACCGGCTTGAACCAGTGGCTGTGTTCTGGCCCAGTGGAGAGGAAGAACCGCGTGTGGTCCGCGTGTAGCGTCGCCGCGAGCGACGGAGCCAGCGTCGTCGGATCGTTGGCGGCAAGCACCGCGCGGGGCGCGTGCCTGAACGGCCCGTCGCGCAGCGGTGAGAAGTACGCGGACCACGCCTCGATCGCTCCGAAGAGGTCCGGATGACGGAGCCCGATATCGACCGCGCCGAAGCCGCCGGCGGACAGGCCGGCGATCACACGGCCGCGGCGGGTCGCGACGGTCGGGAGTTCGGCGTCGATCCACGGCACGACCTCATCCACGAGCGCGGCGGCGATCGAGCCGGCCCACTCGCCGTTGTACTTCGGGTCGGGGCCTGCCGCAGGCAGGACCGCGATGAATGGCGAGACGGTGCCCAGCCCGATCGCGGTGTCCGCCCAGTTCGCGAGGTCGGTGCCCTCGAGATACTCGGTCGGGGTCCCCGGCATGCCGTGGAGGAGGTAGACGACCGGGTACCGGCGCGACTCCGTGAAGCCCGGCGGCAGGTAGACGAACCCGGGCCGCTGCTCGCCCGGGAAGACGCCGGTCTGCACCGAACCGCCGCCTGGACCGGTCGCATACGGCGCGAATCCAGGCAGGAGCGCTGCTGCGGCGACGATCGACGCGAGCGAGATCACGCCGGCGAAGGTACTCGGGAGCGTGTGAAGTCTCGGTTAGGTCTTAGTTGGCGCGGCTACAACTGACGGATGAAGCGCTTCGCCATAGCGCTGGTCGTGCTGGCCGTGGCGGCGGTGATCACCGCGGTGGCGCTCGGTCGCCAGACGCACGAGGTGGACGAGCCGATCCAGTCGCTCGCCCTCGGCGGCACCGCGCACGCCCTGGTCGTGCTGCCGGACGGCTACGCCACGAGTGGCTTGCGCTACCCGGTCGTCTACTTCCTGCACGGCCTGCCGGCGGGGCCGACCGCGTACAAGGGCAGCGCCTGGCTCGGCGAGGTGCTCGAGCGTGTCGGTCCCGCGATCCTCGTCATGCCGCAAGGGGCACGCACCGGCGACACCGACGCGGAGTACCTGAACTGGGGAGCGGGGCGAAACTGGGAGACGTTCATCGCGGAGGAGCTGCCGGCGGCGATCGACAAGCGCTTCCGCACGATCCGGTCGCGCGACGGCCGCGCGCTGATCGGCCTCTCCGCCGGCGGCTTCGGCGCCACGGTCCTCGGCCTGCATCACCTCGGCCGTTTCTCGGTGATCGAATCGTGGTCCGGCTATTTCCATCCCACCGATCCGACCGGGACACAGGCGCTCGACCGCGGCCCGCTGACGAGCGCGCACAACCTGATCTCCGTCCTGAAGGCGGACGAGCGGCGCCGCCCGACGCTCTTCGCCTTCTACGTCGGCGACGGCGACAAGCGCTTCCTGTCCGAGAACATCCAGCTGAACCACGAGCTGAACGCCGCCCACGTCAAGCACGTCTTCGCGATCTACAGCGGCGGTCACACCACCGCGCTCTGGCAGGCGCACGCGCGAGTCTGGCTGGGCCTGGCGCTCTCGCACCTCGCTCACGCCGCCTAATCAGGGCTTAACCGCTCCTTTAGCAGCCGAGGCGTAAAACGAAGGCCGTGCTCGGGACGGCCCCACCCTTCCAGGCGCGTGCGCGGCTCGGCGCGATTGCGCTCGTCGCGTTCGTGGCGGTCGGGCTCGTGGGCGCCTACCGCTACGTCGACAACTATTGGGTCTACCGGGGCTTCGCGCCGCCCAAGGACGCGAGCTACGTTCAGGAACGAGGCGTCGCGACGAGCTTCTCCGTCACGAGCGCGGCGCTCGGGGGCCGCAGCCAGCCGGTCGACGTGTACCTGCCGCCTGGTTACAAGACGAGCCCGCACCGGCGCTACCCCGTCATCTACCTCTTGCACGGCGTCCCCGGCCGCCCGGCCGCGTTTCTCGACACGGTGCGCCTCGGCGTGGTGGAGGACGAGCTCGTCGCGCTCCACAAGATCCGGCCCGCGATCCTCGTGATGCCGTTCGGCTCGACCAGCTCGTTCACCGACGAGGAGTGGGCGAACGGCGTGCGACCGAACTCGGGCTGGGAGACGTTCGTCGCGCGCGATCTCGTGCGCGCGGTCGACGCTCGGTATCGCACGATCCCGCACGGCGGCTCGCGCGCGCTTGCCGGCCTGTCGGAGGGCGGCTACGGCGCGCTCAACATCGGCATCCATCACCCGGGCGAGTTTCGCGTGCTGGAGAGCTGGTCCGGCTATCAGCGTGCCGACCCGATCCGCTCGATCTTCGGCGTCGACCGTTCGGCGCTGACGCGGAACAGCCCGAGCATCACGCTCGGCCCCGTTGCGGCGCGACTGCGGCGCGACCACACGTACATCTGGTTCTACAGCGGGACCGGCGATCACTTCCTCAAGCAGAACAACGCCTTCGCCACGGAGCTGAAGCACGATCGCCTGCCGTTCCACTACTTCGTCGTCCACGGCGGTCACAACTGGGGCATCTGGCGTGGCAACGCATCGCGCGCGCTGATCGCCATGTCGAGGAGACTTCATGGCGCGTAAGCTCGCCGCGCTGCCGGTGCTGCTCGTCGTCGCGATCGCGACGAGCGGCTGGTTCTACCTCTTGAACCCCGCACTGCCGGGGCCGCGCATCCGCCTCGCGCTGCCACTCGACGAGCTCTCGCACCACGCGTCGACGTCACTCGCCTGGTTCGCGCTGGTCTGGGCTGGAGCTGCCGCCGTCCTCGGCCTCTACGCACGCTGGGCGCGGATCGAGCGACTGTCGGCCGCGCTCCTGTTCGCCGTCGGGATCGGGACCTTCGCCTACCTCGAGACGGGCGTCTCGGTCGCTGTTGTCCGGCAGGTGTCGGCGCGCGACGCGTTCGACGTGGCGGCGCGCCTCTCGGCGATCTACCTGCCTGCCGCGATCGTCGCGCTCGGCGCGGCGCTGCTGGCGGTCGCCCGACGGGGCGAGCGAGCGCCGGTGATCGTCGGGACGATCGTCGCCGTCGGTGCGCTGCTCAACCTCGTCCACGCGGTGATCCCGGGCGAGAACAAGGGCCTGATTCGCAACGTCACACCCGACGCAATCGGGCCGTTCGCCCATGCGCTGGGCGTCGTCGCGTCGGTGGCGCTGCTCGTCGCCGCGCGCGGGCTCGTACGCCGCCGCCACCGGGCCTGGCAAGTGGCGGTCACGGTCGCGACGCTGTCGGCGTCGCTGCACGTGCTGCACGGCATCAACCACGGCACCCTGGCCTCGGTCGTGATCCTCACGCTGCTGCTCGCGCGCCGGCACGACTTCGACGGTCCAGGCGACGTGTCGACCAGCGGCATGGTGCTGCAGCGCCTCGGTCTCGCGCTCACGCTGATCACGGCGTATGCGTTCGCCGTTCTCTGGATCAACCGCATCGACGCCGACCAGCCGCTGACCTTCCGGTTCGTGCTGCGCGAGACGGCCAGCGGCCTGCTTGGGCTGCACGCCGGCGGCTCGCCGCACCTGAACGGGCACTTCGGCGACTGGTTTCCGCTCTCGTTGCTGCTCTTCGGCGTGGCGACGACGATCTGGGTTGTCGCCGGTTGGCTCGCGCCGTGGCGGTACCGCGTGCGCCAGGAGCAGCACGAGCGTGAGCTCGCATCTGCGCTCGTGCACGCGTGGGGCGTCGACACGCTCGCCCCCTTCGTGCTGCGCTCGGACAAGTCGTACTTCTTCGGGCCGGACGAGTCCGCGTTCCTCGCGTACCGCGTTGTCGGCGGTGTCGCGATCGTCTCAGGCGATCCGATCGGGCCGTCCGAGACGTTCGACTCGCTGCTCCGCCTGTTCGTCGCCTACGCGCACGAGCGCGACTGGCGGGTCGCCATTCTCGGTGCGTCGGAGCGCTGGCTGCCGCTCTACGCGCAGCACGGACTGCACTCGCTCTACCACGGCGACGAGGCCGTGGTCGACGTCGCGACGTTCTCGCTCGACGGCCGTGCGATTCGCAAGGTGCGCCAGTCGGTGCATCGCCTCGAGCGCGGGGGCTACACCGCGCGCGTCCTCCGGCCGAGCGAGCTCGACGACAGCCTGCGCGAGCAGCTTGAGCACGTCAGCGGCGCGTGGCGTGGCACCGAGCCGGCGCGCGGCTTCGTGATGGCGCTCGACCGGTTGTTCCGGCTCGGCGACCGCGAAGCCGTGTTCGTGGTCGGCTTCGATCCCGCCGGCGACGTCGCCGGTTTCCTGCACTTCGCCGTGTGCTCGGCGGGACGTGCCTTGTCGCTCTCGTCGATGCCCCGGCTGCGCGACAGCCCGAACGGGTTCAACGAGTGGCTGATCTGCGAGACGATCGCCTGGGCGCGCCGGCACGAGTTCGACCGGGTCTCGCTGAATTTCGCGCCGTTCGCCGCCCTGCTCGCGCCGGAGGCCGAGCTGTCGAGCCTGCAGGAGGTCCAGCGCCGAGCGATCCTGACGCTGAAGGGCCACTTCCAGCTCGACAACCTGCTCCTCTTCAACCGGAAGTTCGCGCCGCGCTGGGAGCGCCGGTTCGTCGTCTACGAGAAACGCCGCGACCTGCCGCGCGTCGGCGTCGCCGCGCTCGCCGCCGAGGCGTACCTGCCCTTCCAGGGCAGACGATGAGCATCGCGGCCGGGCTCCTGCTCGCGCTGGGGTCGGCCGTCGCACTGAACTGGGGTTGGATCGCGCAGCACACCGCCGCTTCCGGGCTGGCCGCGCTCACCGTTCGCCACCCGCTCGAGTCGTTGCGGGTGCTCTTCCGCGACCTGCGGTGGCTGACGGGGTTCCTCGTCGGCCTCGGTGGCTGGGCGCTCTACATCGGCGCGCTCGCGCTGGCGCCGCTCTCACTCGTGCAGGCGGTCTCGGCCGGCGGGATCGGCATCCTCGCGCTGCTCGCGCACCGTGCCGGTGCGCCGCTTTCGGCGCGTGAGCGCCTCGCCGTCGCCGTCTCGACGGGCGGCCTCCTGCTGCTCGCTATCTCCCTCGTCGGCGGTGCGAACGCAGGTCACCACGCGCACGTCGCGGCGATCGCCGTCTGGCTCGTCGCGTCACTCGTCGTCTCGTGCCTCGGGGCCCTGGGTGGGGCGTCGCTCGCGCCCGGTGCCGGCCTCGGGCTCGCCGCCGGCGTGCTCTACGCCGCGGGTGACGTCGCGACCAAGTCGATCTTCGCCGGCGGCTTATGGCTCCTGTTGATCGCCGTCCTCCTCGCCGCGCACGGCGCGGCGTTCGCGACGCTCCAGCTCGGGTTCCAGCGCGGGCGTGCGCTGGCGACGGCCGGGACGTCGACGTTGCTGACGAACGCGCTGCCGATCGCGGCCGGTCTCGTCGTCTTCGACGAGCGGCTGCCAAGCGGCGCGTACGCCGTGCTGCGCATCGCGGCGTTCGCGGCCGTCGTCGCCGGCGCCGCGCTGCTCGCGCACGAGCCGCAGTAGGAGGACCTGGCGGAATGCCTCGTTGTGTCGCAGGGCCGCGTTGGTCGCCCCGATGCTGCGTCCTCAGTCGCGTCGATAGCTCTGGCTATCGACGCTCCCTGCGTCCTTGCCTCGGAACGACCATCGCACCCCAGCAACGAA
>Ga0265316_10005281_pt1 | contig 12602 bp, 12 predicted proteins | sample 4522metaG_FD_202092 | JGI IMG/M metagenome (GOLD analysis project Ga0265316, IMG submission 202092) | Rhizosphere microbial communities from Carex aquatilis grown in University of Washington, Seatle, WA, United States - 4-5-22 metaG | ecosystem: Host-associated > Plants > Roots > Rhizosphere >... | reverse complement strand
CCCTCTGGATCGCGCTTAAGAATGAGGATCTCTTGCAGCACCGCGCCCGCATTATCGCGAAGTGGGCCTGGGGCGCCGTCGCGCTCCTGACCGCCGTGGTCACCCTGGCCACGTTCCGCGTCCAGCCACTGGTTCTCCACAACCTGACGACCTACATCTGGGGCTGGGTGTTTCCCGACCTGGCTCTGGCAGGTCTGATCGCCATGCTGGTCTTCATCCTGCGCGGCGACGACCTGAAGGCCTTCCTCTCTTCCTGCGCCTTCATCGCCGGCATGCTGACCAGCGCCGTTTTCGGCATCTACCCTTACGTGCTGCCGTCGAACACCGACCCGCGGCTCGGCCTCACCATCGCCAACACCCAGACCTCCTCATACGGTCTGTCCGTGGCGCTGGTCTGGTTCATCCCGGGCATGTTGCTCGTGCTGGCCTACACGGTCTTCATCTACCGCCACTTCGCGGGCAAGGTGCGGTTGGAGGAGGACGGGTATTGATCCCGCGCCGGGACGCGGAGCGACTGGTGTAATAACCGGGCCAACTGCTCGTCTCTGTTTTTGGTTGGAGCGGACCGAGATGCAGTGCCCCAAGTGTGACGCCAGGATACGTCCAGCGGCGGTCGATCTGTTTGAGGGTTTCGAGTATCCGGCGATGGCGGCGGTCCGCCGGATCGTGTCCGCGGTTGGTCTGTTTGACTATCTGGCCATCGTGTCGCAAGACCTTTGTCCTCATTGTGGTGTGAAGATCTATGTCATCGACGGGTGGCGTCATGTGCGCGCGATCGCCTGTCTGGCATTGGCTATCTTCCTCAGCTATCGATGGTTCCCGAGCCCGGAATGCTGCGGCACAACCGAAGGGCAAGTTTGGATTGCCTTGTGCTATGCCTGGTTCGTCGCCTTGGGGACGCTGGCTCTGTGGCTGATCAGCATCTCTACCAGGCTCCTTCCCCTGCACTTCGAGCTCGTTCCTCAGGATGGTCCCCTTCGTCTAGACTTGTGAAAGGCACATGCATCGCCTCCTTCTGGCTGTTTCCTGCGGGTTCGCACTATGGGCACAGACCGCCCCCGACGTCCAGACCCTGGTCGAGAAGACCTATCCCAAGAGCACTCGCCTCAAGGAGATCCGCATGCCCGAAATCGTGCGGGAGTTGCGCATCGCGGACGGCAGCCGGGTTGCCGATGTGGGCTGCGGATCGGGCGAACTGTCGGTGATCCTCGCGCAAGTCGTGGGAGCAACCGGCAAGGTCTACTGCGAGGATATTGGCGACGACAAGCAGTGGGGCATTCCTGCGGCGCGCGTGACCTTCAAGAAGCACAAGGTGCGCAACGGGGAGGTGATTCGTGGCCAGCCCAACGACCCCAGGCTGCCTGCCTCACCGCTCGATGCCGTGATGATCGTGAACGCATACCACGAAATGCCGCAATACCAGGCTATGCTTCAGCACATTCGCGAGGGGCTCAAGCCGGGCGGCCGCCTGGTGATCATGGACAATCGCCCCAACCGCACAGCCAGTCGCCCGCGCGACAAGCAGACCAACAATCACGTCCTGTCCGTCGATCTGGCGGCCTCAGAGATCGAAGCCGCCGGCTTTCGCATCGTTCGCCGCGATGACGCCTTCCTCGATGATCCCGATTCCGAGGGCGCGCACTGGCTCATCGCGGCGGAGCGTCCCTGAACCTCCCTGAATCGGTCACCTGGTGGAGGCCCGCGCAGTCCCGCTTCAACTTTCGGGCGCCTGTCGCGTGGACCTGCCTCCAGCCCCATCCCGCCCTGGATGGCCCCCCGAGGTCAAGTTAACTTTCTTTTATAAATCGCCTGGCCATTGTGGTATAATCGGGTCGCGTTGCTTCAGGTCTTTGCTTTGAATCGGTTTTGGCATTTACCGCTGTGGGAGTCCTCGCTAGCCGGTGTACTTCACGGGTCCGTGTCCAAGCCCGTTCGGAGTTCTGCGCTTGGAGTCTATTGACGCGAACAAAAGGGGAAAGTTTAAGGAAGCTCAAGTAACATGAAGGAAAAAGGAACTGTGAAGTGGTTTAACGCCGCCAAGGGTTTTGGTTTCATCCAACGCGAGAGCGGCGAGGATGTTTTCGTCCATTTCAGCGCCATCAGCATGCCAGGGTACCGGTCGCTGGACGAAGGCGCTCAGGTTGAGTTCTCTGTCAAGCGAGGTCCGAAGGGGCTCCAGGCAGAGGACGTCACGCTCGCGAGTTAGGGTTCTCCCTCTATTCTGAAGTACCGCCGCGCTCCGGGCAGATTCCTCTGTCTGGAGCGCGCGCGTTTGTGTTGCACCGGCCGGCGATTTCGGCTACTGTACGTACAACATGCCTCATTTCTTCTTTCCCGTCCTGAACGCCTTGAGCGAAGGACGGGTCATTAGGAAGGTTGCGGCGCTGGCACTCAGGATTCTGGGCATCGTCCTCGCTTTGTGCGGCCTGGTGCTGGTGATTGAAATCCTCAAGTACTCCTTCCGGCCTGACACTACCACCGAAGCCACGCTGGGTGGGCTACTGTTCTCCCTCATTCTGCTGGCGGCCTTCGCCTGCGTGGTCGAGATCCACTTTTACCACGCGCGGAACATCGGTCAACTGGGCGAAACGAGCTTTGCCGTGATTCCGGTGGTGTCGATCCTGTGCCGGCTGACGGGAGAAGTGTACGCTACGCTGCTGGTGGGTGTGGGCATCGGGGGCTGCGTTTTTCTGTGGCTCGCCAAGGTCAGCCCGCTTGCGTTCTTAGGCGCGTTGGGAGGACTGCTGCCGGCGTCGAATCTGGAGGCCAGTTTCCTGGGTGGAGCGTTGCTGCTGGTGGAGATGTGCCTGCTGGCGCTGGCCGTACTGGCGGGCTTCTACGCGGCGGCGGAAGGACTGCTGCTGGCGGTAGACGTGGCAGACGATGTCCGCCGGCTGGCAGGGCAGGCGGGTCCGGCTCAGGCTGCCGCGCCCCTGGCGGCCGCCGTGGGGTCTGCCGCGCCGGGCGACTTCTGCAAGGTTTGCGGAGCGGTGTGGGTGGCCGGCAATAACTTCTGCGGCAATTGCGGTTCGCGGGTGTGAGCGACCCGTGGCAAACTGAAGCTTGCCCCGCGGACAGCCGATAGAAGGGTGAGGAGGTTGTGGCGTGCGGAAGTTGCTTTGGGCTGTGGTCATCGCCGCGTCTCTGAGCGGCGTTCCGACCTCGCTTGCGGTCGCGTCGCCGGCCCATACCGCCTGCAAACGCGCGAAGCAGAAAAAGGCCAAGCTCTACAAGGCGGGCAAATACAAGGTAGGCAAGTTCAAGGTAAAGAAGCTCGGCAAGCGTTCCAAGTATAAGATCAAACCGTCGTCTGCCGCTTCGCCAAAGCCGATTTCACAGCCAGCGCCAGATCCTGCGCCAGGTAAGGCTTCTGAATAAAGCCCGATATCCGGGCATCCCCGAAGGGACGAAGCGCTTCGTCCTCTGAGTAGCCGCTGGAGATGAGAACATCGAGGCCAGGTTTCAACTCGCGGAGGTGCACCAGCGTCTCCGCGCCGCTCATTCCGGGTAGGCCCGAATCCAGAATGACGAGTTGGACGCGGTTTCCCTGCGAGCGAAAGGCCTCGATTGCCTCAGGGCCATCTGCCGCCACCAGAACCTGGTGACCCTGGCGCTCGAGGGAGCGCTTGCCGAGGTCTCGCACAATCTCCTCATCGTCGATGATCAGGATGGCCCCCTGGCCGGCCAGATTCTGCTTCCGCCGCTGGGGCCGGGCGAGTTTTGCAGCCGGAGCCGCCATGGCTGGGAACAGTACCCGGAACGAGCTGCCGGTGCCTGGCGCCGTCGACAGCCGGATCGCGCCCTTGTGGCTGCGCACGATTCCGGCGACGGCCGCCAATCCTAGACCCCGTCCCTGGAACTTGGTGGTGAAGAAGGGATCGTAGATGCGGGTCATGGCATCGGCGTTCATCCCGCAGCCGGTGTCGCGGACCTCGAGGAACACGTGGCGGCCGGGCTGGATGGGCCAGCCTTCCAGTTCGCCCCCGAGCTCGGCGGCAAAGAGCTCCTGCTCGCCTGTCGCCACCGACACCACACCGACCTCGTCGCCAATCGCCTCGGCCGCGTTCAGTGCCAGGTTCATGAACACCTGCTGCATCTGGCTGGGATCGGCTTCGACTGCCGGAATCGCGGAAGAGAGGTCGAAGTGCCATGCGATCTTCTTCGAGATCGAGCCCTGCAGCAGAACGGTGGTCTCCCGTACCATCGCCGTCAGGTCCACTTCCTCGAGAACGAACTGGCCCTTGCCGGCATAGGCAAGCATCTGGCGCGTCAGATGCGCCGCCTGTTCGCCCGATCGGACGATGCCTTTCAGGATGCCGGCCAGCGGGCTCCCTGGCGGAAGCATGTCCTCGGCCAGGCTGGCGTTTCCGATGACTCCCACCAGCAGATTGTTGAAGTCGTGGGCGATCCCGCCAGCCAGCAGTCCGATGCTCTCGAGCTTCTGTGACTGCCGGATGTTCTCCTCAGCCCGCTTCCGCTCGGTGATGTCGAGGTTCACGCCGACGAAGCGCGCGGCCTTGCGATTCTCATCTTCGCCCTCGAAGTACACGCGCCCGTGCGACGACACCCAGTGCACGGACCCATCCGGCCAGACGACGCGGAATTCCTGGTGGTAGGCGCCGCCGCCGGAGCCGGCGATGGCGCGCTCGACCGCCTGGTTGGTGGCGGCGCGGTCGTCGGGGTGAATACGGTCTATGGCTGAGTTGTATTCGATCCGCGTGCCGGAGGGGATACCGAACAGGTTCCGGCAGCGATCGTCCCACACGACCTCCCCGGTCGTGAAGTGGTAGTTCCACGCTCCGAGCCCGCCTGCTTCAAGCGCCAGCCGGCGCTGTTCGGAGGCTTGGAGCACGTCTTCTTCGGCACGCCTGCGGTCGGTGATATCGACCACGATGCCGGTGAAGCGAACCGGTTGGCCGGCACCATCAAGCAAAGGCCGTCCACGGGCCAGCAGCCAGCGCTCCGTCCCATCCCGATCCAGCACGCGGAACTCAACCTCGAGAGTGGTCCCGTTGCGCGCGGCCTCCTGCACCGCCCGTTCGGCACGTTGCCGGTCTTCGGGATGGATCATCTGGCGCCAGGCCTCGTAGGAAGGTTTCACGCTGTGCGGTTCCAGGCCATAGACCTTCCAGAGTTCCTCCGACCACACGTTCTCGTTGGTCCGCAGGTCCCATTCCCAAGCGCCGGCATGGGCGCCCTCGTAGGCCAGGCGCAGGCGCTCTTCGCTCTCGCGCAGGGACTGTTCCACCTGTGCGTGCGCGGCCCGCAGTCGAAGCACGGTTATGCCGTAGGCAAGGTCGCCGGCCAGCTCGGCCAGCAGCTTGATCTCATCGTCCGGGAAGCCGTCCGGTTCGCGGGCGTAAATGGTCAGCGCGCCGAGGGCCTGTCCCTCGGCCAGCAGAGGCAGGGCGGCCGAAGAAGCGTAGCCGCGGCGCGTCGTCTCCGCGCGCCAGGGCAGGAACAGGGGATCGGTGAGCATGTTGCGGCAGAGACGGACCTGGCCGGTGCGGATCGCCGTGCCGGTGGGCCCGCGGCCGCGCTCGGTGTCGGCCCAAGTGACGTTCAGGCTGGCGAGATATCCCTCGTCTAAGCCGAAGAAGGCCGCGGGGCGAACGGTCCGGCCCTCATCTTCCTCCCGAAAGCCGACCCACACCATAGCGTAGCCGCACTCGTCGACCACGATCTTGCAGGTCTCTTCGAGCAGCGCCGCTTCGTTGGTGGCCACGAGGAGGGCCTGGTTGCTCCGTCCGATCGCCCTCAGGGCGCGGTTGAGACGGCGCAGCTTTCCGGCCTCCTGCTCGCGGCCTTCCTCGGCCTGCCTGCGTGCGGTGGCATTTACGGTGACCCCCGCGAACTGGACCACCGCGCTCTGCTCGTCACAGGAGGCGCGCCCGCGATCCGCGAGCCATCTCACGGTCCCGTCCGGACAGACGACGCGATATTCGGTATTGAAATCGCCATGCTGTGCGAGGGCGGCGTTCCACTCCTGAACCACGCGCTCGCGGTCGTCCGGGTGCAGTGCGGCCTGCCAGTCTTCAAGCGTGACGCGGGCGTCCGGAGAACGGCCGAGCAGGCGCTTCCATGTGGCATCCACGACCAGATCGGGCGTCCCCTCCGTCCAGGAACAGATGCCGATTTCCGCCGCTTCGGCGGCCAGTTGCAGACGCTCGGTCACACGGCCGATTTCCTCCGCCGCATGCTCCCGCTCGGCGGCGAGCTTTACCTCAGCCTCCGCCTCGCCCGCTCGCGCCTGTGCGCGATGCATTCTTTCGGAGATCCAGGAAACCGCGGTGGCGCTCAAGACAAAGAAGGCGAGCCCCCAGGCGTCGGCGGCCTTGTGAATGGTGAACTGGCCGACTGGCTCGATCCAGAAATACGTCACGAGCAGGGCCGAAAGCACGGTTGCCACCAGCCCCGCCGAGAAGCCCCCGTAGAGGGCGGCCAGGATCACGGCCGGCGAGAACGTAATGTAGGGCGCTTTCGTTCCGAAGAATCCGAAGGGCCATACCCGGATGCCCGCGGCCACGGCGGCAGCGAGGACAGCGACCGAATAGCGCACCCACGCCCGGCGATTTGCTCGTTGGAAAACCATGCTCGGCCTCCGCGCCTGGCGCAGCCGCGTGCGCTGGCGCGATCTTGACGTTCGCCAGCCTTTCAATTGTACTTGAAGGTCGTGTCGTCGCGGTATGAATAGCGGGCGTTTGTGCGGCCTTTTGCGCCTTTCGGCGGGAGGCGGCCCGCCCCCGATGGACAGAACGCCCCCGGCGAGCGATTATAGAGTGTTATCCATATACAGGATTCTCAGGTCTGAGTCAAAAGGAGGGCCCATGACAATCGGGCGAAAGTTGCTTGGGGGAATCGTAGCAGCCAGTTGCACTCTGGCTCTGCAGGCGCCGCTGGCGAGCGCCGCGGACAATCCGCCCGAACAGGTGAGAGTGGTCCGCTTGAACGTGGTGGCGACCGACAGCGCCGGCAAGCCGGTCGGCGATCTGACGGCTGACGACATCAAGGTGCGCGACCAAGGCAAGGACCGCCGCATCTCGCTATTCCACGCTAATGTGGTGCCGCCGGCGGTGGCGGGCGAAGTCTCAAACCGGTTCATGCCCACCGTGCGCCCCCCCACCATCATCCTGATCGACCTGCTGAACCCGGAGCGGGTGGCGCAACTCCAAGCGCTCAAGGATCTGCGCGCGACCCTGGACCAGGTCAAGTCGGGAGAGTCCCTCTTCCTGTACAGACTGAACGTGGACGGGACCATAGAGCCACTGCACCCCGTGGAAGACTGGGCTAAGACGGATTGGATGAAAGATGCCGGGGCGATGATCGATAAGGCCGGGAAGGAAGCCGGGCTGCCGAAGCCCGCTGGCCAGACCGTGGAGGGGACCACCAAGGAAACCTATGTTGCGCTGGAGACGCTGAGCACGAAGCTGGCCGCGTTCCCCGGGCCGAGACAGATCGTCTGGCTCAGCTACAACATACCGAACGTGCTGCCATCGCAGGCTACCTCCGACGGAGGCAGGGCCCAGACGGACTACAAGGATGTGGTCGGCGGGGTCGGTGCGAAGGCGAGTCGGATGGAGGACTCGGTCGGGGTGCCATGGGCACCGGGATCGGGCGACACCAGCTGCAAGACCGGCATCTGGGTCGATTGTGCACTGTATGTTCCCCATCTGACGACTACGCTCGACAAGAACAACACCAGCATCTACAACGTCAACTACGAGGGCACCCTGGACCCGGGCTGGGTGCGAGGTAACGAGCAGTTCGCCAACGCTGTCGCGGGGCGGTGGTTCCAGAAGGACACGCTCGCCAGCTCGCTCACGCAAGCGGCTGCCGACGCGCAGGGGGGCTACGCGCTTGCGTTTGAACAGCCGAAGGAAGGCTGGGACGGCAAATACCACTCGTTGAAGCTGATCTGCTCGCGCAAGGGCGTTACCCTTGTGACCAGGGATCACTTCTTCGCGGCCAAAGACACCAGAGACCCCGCCGCCAGGGAGCAAGGGGCTCTGGTCGCCGCGTTTAACGCACCCGGGAACGTGTCCGATATTGGTCTTCGCGCCTCGCTGGCAGCCGGCGCGGACGCAAGCTCCGTCCGCCTCAAGCTCCGCGTGGACGCGGCGGATTTGCATCTGATTCGCCACGGGGACGCCTACGATGGCCAGGTGACGGTCTCCTGGGTGAGGTACGGCGCCGCGGGGTTGGTGGGTGCGCCCGGCATGGCGCATCCGACGGTGCACTTCTCGGCCGCGGAGATCGGCTCGGCGATGAAGGACGGGATCCAAATCGACCAGGACGTTCCGGTCGACGGCACGATCAAGGCGATCCGGCTATTTGTGGTCGATCGCACCACTTGTATCGCAGGATCGCTGTTCATCCCGCTCGGCCGCTGATCCCTCTTTCGCAACGGAGCCCGCCGCGTCACAGCAAAATGGCGCGGCGGGTCGCCCTCACTCCCGAAGCGCCGCGATGAGAAGCGCGCGCCAGTCCCTTTTCGCTCCGCGAGCGCGCACTTGTTATAGTTGAGGGGGCGCATGAATCTGCCGAACCTGCTGACGCTGCTCCGGATCTTCTTCGTGCCGCTGCTGGTGGCGGCGCTGGTGCAAGACCGGGTGTATTTCTCCGTCGGCGAGGTGCATGTCAGCCACGATCTTGTGGCGCTGGGGATCTTCCTGGTGGCTTCGGCGACGGACCTGCTCGACGGCTACCTGGCGCGGCGCTGGAAGCAGGTGACCACGGTCGGCACGCTGCTCGATCCGATTGCGGACAAGCTGCTGATTTCGGCTGCTCTGATCGCGCTGGTGCAGGTGCATGTGGTGGCCGCCTGGATCGTGATCCTGATCGTGGGACGCGAGTTCGCGGTGAGCGGCCTCAGAAGCATCGCCGCGGCGGCCGGCTATACCATCCGGGCCAGCGAGCTGGGCAAGACCAAGATGGTTTCGCAAGTGGTGGCCGTGTCGCTGTTCCTGCTGGGCATGCATTGGAAGGGGATCGCGCCGTGGGCGATGTGGTGGATGTGGCTGGTGGTGGCATTCGCCATGATCTCAGCGGCGGACTACTTCCTCAAGTTCTGGCGCAAGGTGAGCGACGAGATCAAGCTACGCGGACGGCGCGAGCTTCTGCTGCTCGAGCGCGAGCGGACGCGCTCGGCGAGGCTGGAAGCGCGGCGGGCGCGCGGCAGAGCGCCGGTGTCGCCGGCTCATAAGGGTCTGTAGCGGCGGCTACGTCACTTCGACGAACTTAGCGCCCGGGGTTCCGCAGATGGGGCACTTCTCGGGCGGAACTCCGAACTCGATGTTGCCGCAGGAGGGGCAGAGGTAGAAGCGCGCCTCGGACAGGTCGGCTCCCTGGGCGGCGGCTTCGAGCGCCTTCTTGTATAGCTCCGCGTGGACGGCCTCGGCCTTCAGCGCGAAACCGAACATCACCTTGGCGCGATGGCCTTCGGCCTCGGCCTGCGCGAGCATGGGCGGGTACATCGACGTGTACTCGAAGGTCTCGCCCTCGATGGCGGCCTTTAGGTTTTCCGCGGTTGAGGCGATCCCGGCGAGGCTCTTCAGGTGGCCCTCAGCGTGGATGCGCTCCGCTTCGGCGGCGGTGCGGAACAGGCGCGCGATGTGGGGCATGCCGTCCTGCTCTGCCTTCTTGGCGAAGGCCCGGTATTTCTGGTTCGCCTGGCTCTCTCCCGCGAACGCCTCTTTGAGGTTATCCGTTGTGTTCATCGAATTTACGCTCCGAATCTCTTGAGGAACGAGGATAACACGAAGGAGACAGGAGGCAGGAGTCAGGAGACAGGAGGGGCGAGGCAGGAGGCGCCATCTCCGGCAGCTCACCTCCACGGGCCGCCGGGCCCCCACCGGCGGGGGAGTGCGGATTCGGTCGTAGCCGCTTGGAGCACGGGAAGCAAGAACTCGCGTATTCGCTCGCCGGCTTGCGAGAGGGTCAGATCGGTCTCGATCCCGATTCGCTTGAGGAAGGCTTGCCACTGCACACGCTTCGTTCCGTCCTCCAGGAATTCCGGTGTGAAGGCAAACGGCCGATCCGTGGGCACGGCTGTTCGACGCCGCTCGAACGTAGCTCTAACGGAGCGAGCGAGCGCCCGCAGATCAAAGGAAAAGCATTCCGCGATGGTGCAAAGGTCGTAGAAATCCTTCATGCGGCTGTTGGCGATCCCCAGAAGGACCATGGCGTGCAGCTTCTCAGCGACGACGGCCTCAGGAGGATACGCTCGAAGTCGGGGTGCTTCGGCCGGCAAGAGGACCGGAAAGGTCAATTCGCCGGGAGGCGGTTCGACCGCATCCCCGAATCCCACGTCGACTTGTAGCAGCAGGCGGGCGCCGTCAAGCGATGCCGGGATTCTGACACGCACTCCCTCATACTCGGCATCTTCTTTGATTCGCTCGGCCTCAATCCGGCCTGGATCGAAAACAAGTCCGTCGCCGCCGTCGATCATTGAGATCTCGCGGAATGCGCTCACGAGGCGATCGGGGTCAGGGCTGCCCCAGCCGAGCAGGTCGAGATCTCTCGTGGGGCGGTAGACCTTGCCAGTCCATGCGGCGAAGAGCATGGCGCCCTTCAGAACGAAACCCTCTTTGTGGCGCGAGATGCTGAGCCGGTAGAGAAAGCGCTCGATCATCCAACGGGCGAGGATGAACTGGAAGTCCTCCCCACGCTGGTGCGCGAGATCCAATAGGCGTGCGCGGAACGAGGCGGCGATGTTCACCACCTTCTTGTTCTTCATGCGGCGGATTCCAGGTAGGGCCGGATGACGTTCGCGACGCGGCAAATCTTCGCGAAGCGGTAGATGTCATCCACCGGGATCCGCCTTCGCATCGCGTCCCGCAGTGCCTCGATGGCCACATCGATGCCGATCTTCCTGCGGTACTTGAAGCAGTCGGCGACCGTTTTGGCAATGCCGTAGACGCGGACAGGAACGCCCTCGAGTTCGTGGTTTTCGACGCCTTCATTCAGGGCAGGGCCCGAAAACCGGACGACGCGCACAGCCGGCCAGGCGATGGCCGGTTTATGCGCCTTCACACCGACCGCGATCCAGACCTCGTGTGGTTGCTGGGTCGTCAGACCGTGGAACTGAAGCGCGGACAGCAGACACACGACGGCGTTGGGAGCCTGCTTGGCGACAAGGGCAAGACCGTGATGCTCGGTGACGGGAGCGGCGGCGAGCATATAGATGCCGCGCGCCGCTCGTGTGAGAACGCCTTTCCTCAGCAGGCGGATCAGGTGCTCGCGCGCAATTCCGCGGGCTGCAAGGTCGCGCGGGCGGACGAGTCGCTGCCGTTTTGCAATCTCCAGAATCCGGGCGGAAGCGGTCGGCATAGTCTGTTGCAATACATCGGTATTTTCTCATATCTACCGATGTATTGCAACGCGGAGTCAGGAGACGCTCAGGGCTGGTCGGTCGTAGCGGCGGGCGTCGTGGGAGCGACGACCTGGAATCCCGAGGAGGTGAACTGGATGGTGCGGACCTGTCCCTCCGGGCCGAGCTCGCCTAGCGGTTTCCCGTTGTAGGTCGCGGCCAGCGCGGCGGCGTTGCCGGTGCGGAGCATCACCGAGGACCGGCCTTCGAAAACCCGTGCTTCGTTGGGCTGCAGCACGCCGCTGTAGACGGTCTTGCCGTCGCTGACGACGCGTACCCAGGCTTCGGAGGTGGCCCGGAGTTCCAGGTGGATGCTCGGAGATTCCACCACCGGGGCCGAAGGCGGGGGCTGCCTGGGTTCCGCCGGCGCGGGCCGGGTGGGTTGGGGCGTGGGTGTCGCGGTCGGCTCGGTGGCGGGAGTCTCGAGCGGCGTCGCGGCGGGAGTGGCGGCTTCAGGAGAAGGGGTGGGGGTTGCCTCGGGCAGCGGCGCGGGCGGGGGCGAGGGCGTCTGGAGTGTCGAAACCTGTTGAGATTTGGCCGCCGCCGCCCGCGTCTTCTGCCAGAGATTATAGATGGTCGTGCAAGCCACCGCGATCAGCAGGAACGCGACCAGCGAGCCGAGCGATTGCCGGCTCGGGCTGAGGCGGGCGGAGGGGACAGGCTGCGGCCGGGCGACGACTTCCGGCATCGGCGCCGCCGCCTGCTGGGCCTCTTCCGCGGCCGGGTGACCAAAACCCGCCACCCGCCTCAATTCCGACTCGAATTCCTCTTCGTCAAGCCCCAGAGCCCGGGCGTACTGCCGGACGAAACTGCGGGCGAAGAAGCTGCCGGGAAGCCTGTCGAAGTCATCCGACTCGATGGCCTCCAGCATCTGGGGGGTGATCTTGGTCAATTCGGCGATCTGCTCGAGATCCAGCCCTTGCCGGAGGCGTTCCTGCCGCAGTGTTTCGCCGATGGAGTTCATTTAAGAGGCCGAAACCTCCGTGTTCATGTTACCAAGCGGGACGCGGCGGGGTCAGGCCATGGCCAGCTGCCAGCTAGCGCACCGCAGGGCGCGGAGGTGGTTCAGGGCGTTACACTTTTCTCAGAGAGTCGTCCAATCAGCAGGTGGCGGTCCTTACGTGAACTCGGAAGCCGCGCCGGCGATGAACCGGCCTTCGCCCATCGACGCGGATGAGGCGGCGCTGATCCGGGCAGCTCAGAAAGGCGACCATGAAGCCTTCGAGCGGCTCGT
>Ga0265316_10005279_pt1 | contig 12603 bp, 8 predicted proteins | sample 4522metaG_FD_202092 | JGI IMG/M metagenome (GOLD analysis project Ga0265316, IMG submission 202092) | Rhizosphere microbial communities from Carex aquatilis grown in University of Washington, Seatle, WA, United States - 4-5-22 metaG | ecosystem: Host-associated > Plants > Roots > Rhizosphere >... | reverse complement strand
GAACGCTATCGCCGGGAATTTCCCACCGATCCGCGTCTTTCCGATTTTGCGCGCGAGTGACGTTGGCATGGGCCATCGCCATCGCGCTTGACGAGGCTCCGCTTCTGGCTCAAGCATGGGCAGCACCATGATCGCGCTGTTTGCATTGGTCTTTGCCGTCGACGCCGGATCCGCTGTTCCGCCTGCTGCCGCGGTCGCGCCCGCGCCCCTGCGCGACGCCAAGCTCATCCTGGCCGACTATGCCAGGGCTATCGGCGACGAGAAGGCGTGGAAAAAGCACAAGACCTTGCGCGTGAAGCGCGAGGTTTCGGTCAAGGCCATGCACTTCACCAGCCTGGAAGAAACTCGCCTTGCGCGCGGCGGGAAGATCTTCAGCACCTCCGAGATGCCCAGCATGGGTACGTTTCGCCGCGGCTCCGACAGTCACACCGCATGGTCCGAAGATCCCATCGGCGGGCTGCGCGTGCTCAAGGACGCCGAGGCCGAGGACATTCGCATCGCCGCGACCTGGAACTCGGAGTGGCGGCTCGCGGAGGTCTATGGCAAAGCAGCTTCGGTTCCGTCGCCTGTGCCGCCGCCCACGGGGCAGGTCTGGGAATGCGTAGAGCTCAGCAAGGCCAAGGGCGAGCCTTCAATCGTGTGCTTCGACAGCAAGACTCACCTGCGCGTCCTCGAAAAAGGCGTGCAAGCCTCGCAGGGTGGGCAGGTTCCTTACGTCACCCGGTTCTCCGACTGGCGCGCCGTCGACGGCGTCCAGGTCTGGCACCACGAAGAAGTGACCGTCGGTCCAGTCACCATGGAAGGCCGCATCGTCGAAATCGCCTTCGACGAGCACTTCCCGGTCACCTTGTTCAGCTTGCCCAAGAAGAAATAGGAGAGGGCGCGGAGAGTCCGGAGGGCACAGAGTCCGGAACCCTCGCCGCCGAGCGCCGCCCACCGTCTCTGTGTCCTCTCTTGTCGAACTCTGTGCCCTCTCTTGTCCGTGTGCGGCCGGTGCTTACCTTAGGCCGCACAGACCATGCGGCTCGACAAGTTCACCATCAAGGCCCAGGAAGCGCTGACCGCGGCTCGCGACCTGGCCGACCAGCGCGCGCACCAGGAGGTGACGCCCGAACACCTCTTGCGCGCCCTTGTGACCCAGGAAGACGGCGTTGTCGTGGCGGTATTGCGCAAGCTCGGCGCCGACGCCGAGGCCATCGGTCGCAAAGTCGACGAGGCGCTGGGCAAGCAGCCGCAGGTGCGGGGCAGCAGCGCCGACGGATTTGTCGGCCGCCGGCTCAAGGATTTGCTCGAAGAGGCGACCCGCCAGTCGGTGGAATTCAAAGACGAGTACGTTTCCAGCGAGCACCTGCTGCTTGGCATGGTGGCCAAGGACGTGGGCGACGCGTCCCGCATCCTGCGCGAGGCGGGGGTGCGCCGCGACGACTTGCTCAAGGCCCTGGCCGACGTGCGCGGCAACCAGCGCGTGACCGATCCCGACGCCGAACAGCGCTACCAGGCCCTGGTCAAGTACACCCGCGACCTCACCGACCTGGCCCGCAAGGGCAAGCTGGATCCGGTCATCGGCCGCGACGAGGAAGTACGCCGCGCCATGCAGGTGCTTTCCCGTCGGACCAAGAACAACCCCGTGCTCATCGGCGAACCCGGTGTGGGCAAGACCGCCATCGTCGAGGGCATCGCGCAACGGATTGCCTCGGGCGACGTGCCCGAATCGCTCAAGAACAAGCGCATCCAGGCGCTCGATCTGGGCGCGCTCATCGCGGGCACCAAGTACCGTGGTGAATTCGAAGACCGCCTGAAGGCGGTGCTGAAGGAAATTGCTGGCGCGGACGGCAAGGTCATCCTGTTCATCGATGAACTGCACACGCTGGTTGGCGCGGGCGGTGCCGAGGGCGCCGTCGACGCGGCGAACATGCTCAAGCCGGCCCTGGCGCGCGGCGATCTGCGCTGCATCGGCGCCACCACCCTCGACGAGTACCGCAAGTACATCGAGAAGGACAAGGCGCTTGAGCGCCGATTCCAGCCCGTGGTGGTGGGCGAGCCATCCCTACACGACACCATCGCGATTCTGCGCGGCCTCAAAGAGCGCTACGAGATCCATCACGGAATTCGCATCCGCGACGCCGCGCTGGTGGCGGCGACCAAACTTTCTTCTCGCTACATTTCCGGCCGGCAGTTGCCCGACAAGGCCATCGATCTGGTGGACGAGGCCGCCAGCCGTCTCAAGATGGAGCTCGATTCTCTGCCCGAGCCTATCGATCAGGTTGAGCGCAAGCTGACCGCGCACCTGATGGAGCAGTCCGCGCTTGCCAAGGAAAACGACGAGGCCTCGCGCAAGCGCCTGGCCGAGGTCGAATCCGAGATCGCCGAGCTGCGCGAGCGAGCCGCGACCATGAAGCTGGTCTGGCAACGCGAGAAGCAAGTCATCGGGCAGATCCAGAAGATCAAGGAAGAGATTGAGGGCGCCAAGACCGAGTCGCAAGTTGCGCAACGGAAGGGCGACCTCAACCGCGCCGCCGAACTGCGCTTTGGCCGCTTGCCCGAGCTGGAAAAGCAGCTTGTGGCGAAGAACCAGGAGCTCAAGGCAAACCAGACCTCGGGCTCGTTCTTGCGCGAGGAAGTCACCGAGGAAGACATCGCGGCCGTGGTATCGAAGTGGACCGGCATTCCCGTCGAGAAGATGCTGGAGGGCGAGCAATCGCGCCTCGGCAACATGGAAGAACGGCTGCACCAGCGGGTCATTGGGCAGGACCGGGCGGTGGAGGCCATTGCCAATGCGGTTCGCCGGGCGCGTGCGGGCTTGCAGGATCCCAACCGACCCATCGGCTCGTTCATTTTTCTTGGCCCCACCGGCGTAGGCAAGACCGAACTGGCGCGGGCGTTGGCCGAATTCCTGTTTGACGACGAAACCCACATGGTTCGCATCGACATGTCGGAATACATGGAAAAGCACTCGGTGTCGCGCCTGATCGGCGCTCCGCCTGGCTACGTCGGCTACGACGAAGGCGGCCAGTTGACCGAAGCCGTGCGCCGGCGGCCCTATTCGGTGGTGCTCTTCGACGAAATCGAGAAGGCCCACGGCGACGTCTTCAATGTTCTCTTGCAACTTCTCGATGACGGGCGGCTCACCGATGGTCAAGGCCGCACCGTGGATTTCAAGAACACCGTCATCATCATGACGTCGAACGTGGGTAGCCATCGCCTGCTCGGCGATAGCCCTGACATCGAAGCCGCGCTGGAAGAGCTGCGCCACACCTTCCGTCCCGAATTCCTCAATCGTGTCGACGAGATCGTGGTGTTCGAGCGCCTCACCCGCAACGATATCAACCACATCGTCGACCTGCAGATGGAGCGCTTTCGCAAACTCCTCACCGAGAGGGATCTAACCATCGAGCTGCTCCCCGAGGCGCGCGCATTCCTGGCCGAGAAGGGGTACGATCCAACCTACGGCGCCCGGCCGCTCAAGCGAACGATCATGACCTACCTGCAAAACCCCTTGGCCAAGGATCTCATCGCGGGCAGCTTCCTGCCGGGCGACACGATCATCATCGCGCGCAAGCCCAACCGCGAGCCCAACGACGATGGGCTCGAATTTCATCGCAAGGTGAAGGAGACTGCGGACGGCAGCGCCTGACATGAAAGATCTCTACACCATACTTGGGGTGCCCGAGAGCGCGGACGCCGACACCATTAAGAAGGCCTACCGCAAACTCGCCAAGCAGAACCACCCCGACGCCACCGGCGGCGACAAGAAGAAGACCGAGCGATTCAAGGAAGTCGGCGACGCCTACGCGGTTCTGTCCGACGTCAAGAAACGCCAGGAATACGACCGGCTTCGCCAGGCGCCCGTGGGCGCCGACGGCATGCCGCAGGGATTCGACGCCGACGCCTTTTCGCAGATTTTCGGCGACTATCACACGGGCGGTCGCGGCGGCGGCAGCCGAGGAGCGCCCGAGGGCTTTGGCGACCTCGGCGATCTCTTTTCCACGCTCTTCGGTGGTGGTGGTCCAGGGGGCCAGACCCGGGGGCGCGGTCGAGGCAGCGACATGCAAGCATCCCTCGACGTCAGCTTTCGCGAGGCCGCACTGGGCACGCGTCGTTCGCTGCGTGCGGGTTCGGGACAGACCGTGGAGGTCAATGTCCCGGCCGGGGTCGACAGTGGTGCGCGCCTGCGCGTGCCCGGCCAAGGCGGCCATGCCTCGCGCAATGGACGGCCCGGCGATCTCTACCTGGACGTGACCGTGCTGCCGGATCCGCATCTGCGCCGCTCGGGCCGCGACATCGAGTTGACCCTGCCCCTGACCCTGGTCGAGGCCTGCCTGGGCACCCAGGTGGATGTGCCGACCGTGGACGGATCGGTCCGGCTCACCATACCGGCTGGAACGTCCAGCGGGGCCAAGCTGCGGCTGCGCGGCAAGGGCGTCAAAGGGCCGGATGGCACCCGGGGAGACCAGTTTTGCCGTATCGAAGTCGTGGTTCCCAAACTCGATCCCGACGATAAGGAAGCGCGCCGTTTGGTCGAAGAGCTCGACCGGCGTGCTAAGACAGGTAAACCTCGGAGCTTTTGATGTGCGGTACGACACTACTTCCAGCGCCAATTGGCAGTTTTTTTTCCGCCCGCCGGGCTTGCGGCCAAGCGCAGCCCCGCCTAAGTTTGGGAGAGACGCATGACCCCGCCTGAAACACCTAAATCCCTGCCCCTTCTGTCGCTGCGCAACCTCGTGTTGTTCCCCGGCGCGGTCATGCCCGTCGAGATCGGGCGCCTGTCCTCGCTGCGGCTGATCGAAAGCCTACCTGGCAAGGGCGTGCACCTGCTCGTCGGTACGCAGAAAGACGCCGACGTCGAAGAGCCCGCGGGTAGCGACCTTTACGGCATCTGCGTCGAGGGCGAGGTAGTCCGCATTGTCAAGGCGGCCGAGAATCGCGTGACCGCCGTGCTGCGCGGGATCGAACGCCGGCGCGTGACTGGTTTCGTGCAGGAAAAGCCCTTCCTGGTGGCGGCCTACGAACCGCTGGTCGAGATCCGCAAGGATCCCATCGAGATCGACGGCCTGGGCATGGCGGTCTACGACGTGGCCAAGCAGCTCATCGCCATCTCGCCCGACATCCCCGACGAGGCGGCGCAGATTCTCGACCAGAACAAGGATCCGGCGCGCCTGGGTGACATCACCGCCGCCACCGTGGATCTGTCGGCTGAAGAGCGCGCGTCGCTTCTGGTCGAGGTCGACGTGGCCGAGCGCCTGCGCCGCTTGCTCGTGTTGCTCCAGCGCAAGGTCGAGCTCATCAAGGTCAAGCAGAAGATCGACACGCAGGTGCGCGAGGAGTTTTCCAAGCACCAGCGCGAGGCGGTCTTGCGCCAGAAACTGAAAGCCATTCAAGACGAGCTGGGCGAAGGCGAGGACGGCAGCGACCTCGATACCTTCGACGAGAAGATCAAGGCGACCGGCATGTCCGAGGAGATTGCCAAGGTCGCGCGCAAGCAGCTCGACCGGCTTCGCCAGATGGCGCAGTCCTCGGCGGAGTACACCGTCCAGCGCACCTACCTGGAATGGTTGGTGGAATTGCCGTGGACCAAGCAGACCACCGACACGCTGGATCTGGAGCAGGCGCGCAACGTGCTCGATGCCGACCACTACGACCTGCAGAAGGTCAAGAAGCGCATGCTGGAGTACCTGGCGGTGCGCAAGCTGGCGCCGGCCAAGAAGGGCCCGATTCTGTGCTTGGTCGGACCGCCCGGCGTGGGCAAGACCTCGCTCGGCAAGTCCATCGCGCGCTCGCTGTCGCGCGAGTTCATTCGCGTGTCCCTCGGTGGCGTGCGCGACGAGGCCGAAATTCGCGGCCACCGGCGCACCTACATCGGAGCGCTTCCAGGCCGGGTGATCCAGGGCATGCGTCGCGTGGGCACCAAGAATCCCGTGTTCATGCTCGACGAGATCGACAAGCTGGGTTCGGACTTCCGCGGCGATCCCGCGGCGGCCTTGCTGGAAGTGCTCGATCCCGAGCAGAACCACTCGTTCTCGGATCACTATCTCGAGGTCAATTTCGACCTCTCGAACGTCATCTTCATCGCCACCGCCAATACGCTCGACACCATTCCGCCGGCACTGCTCGACCGCATGGAAGTCCTGGAAATCCCGGGCTACACGCGCGAGGAGAAGCTGGAGATCGCCAAACGCCACCTGGCGCCCAAGCAGGTAACCGAGCACGGCCTGACCACCGAACAGATCGTGTTCGACGATGAAACCATCACCACCATCATCGAGCAGTACACACGCGAGGCCGGCGTGCGCAACCTCGAACGCGAGGTGGCCAACGTCATTCGCGGCATCGCGGTCAAGGTCGCCGAGAGCGAAGCCTACGAGCCCAAGCTGAACCCGGAAAAAATAGCCGAGCTGCTCGGGCCGCAGAAGTTCTTCTCGGAAATCGCCGAACGCACGGAAGTTCCCGGCGTGGCCACTGGGCTGGCCTGGATGCCTTCAGGCGGGGACATTTTGTTCATCGAAGCCTCGCAGATGGTGGGCAAGGGCAACCTGATCCTGACCGGCCACCTCGGCGACGTGATGAAGGAATCGGCGCGTGCATCCCTGTCGTGGGTGCGCACCCACGTCGACGAGCTGGGTATTTCGCCGGATTTCGAGAAGGTGGACATCCACCTGCACGTGCCGGCGGGCGCGGTTTCCAAGGACGGTCCCTCGGCCGGCGTGGCCATGACCGTCGCGCTGGCGTCGCTTTTCACCGGACGGCGCGTGCGTGGCGATGTGGCCATGACTGGCGAAATCACCTTGCGCGGCAGCGTGCTGCCCGTGGGCGGAATCAAAGAGAAGGTTCTGGCCGCTCACCGGGCTGGCATCAAGCGGGTCATCCTGCCCGACCGCAACCGCAAGGACCTGGTCGACATTCCCGAGAGCGTGCGCAAGGATCTCGACCTCTCGTTCGTGAAGCGCATTCAAGAGGCGCTGGAACAGACACTTGAAGCGGTCCCCGTCGAGGTGCCAGGCCCCGGCGCACCTGAAACGCCCACGGCAACGGTGCAAGCCTAGCCGACCATCTGAACTCGCCCTCGTCGAGGCGGTTTGCACTCGTGGTTGCATGAGGCGAGCGAGTTGGATAATAGTGCGCTCGATGGCCCCTTCTGGTCCGGCGGTCGATGATGGCAGGGCGGAAGGTTCCCGCCTGGCCACCCGGAAGGTCAACGAGGAGTCTCAACGATGAAGAAACTGATTTCGGCACTGCTACTTTCCGCTTCACTCGTGTTGCCCGCGCACATTGCACGTGCGGAGAAACACCCCACGAACGCGTGCGGCTGCTACGGCGAGGTCGATTCCTGTACCTGCGAAAAGGCGTCGAAATGCGGCTGTCCCGGCGAGTGCGAACCGAAGGGGTGCGAGGTGGAACGGCAGAAGCAGCTGCAGAAGGAAATCGAGGCCGAGACCAAGCGGGCCAAGGAGGAAGAAAAGGCGCGCGCTAAGCCCAAGGAGGAGGCGAAGGCCGAGGAAGACGACTCGGAGAAGGGGGCAAAGAAGCCTGCCGTTCGTCCCATGAACCCCAAGGACAAGAAGCAATTTCTCAAGCTGCTCGAGGCCTATTTGGCCGAGCATCCCGAAGCCGCCAACAAGATGCTCTCGGAAGTGCGCAGCGAACTCTAGCGGATCTTAATCCAGGCTCGCATCCAGCGAGAGTGCGATGTCGAGCGTACTATCCAACTGAATTGGGGCGCCGCCATCGGGTTCGGCGGTAGCAGGGCCATCGATGGCGATGGGAACGTCGATCTCGGCCTGGGTGTCGAGCGCACTGGCCGTATCGAGCGCGCCGGGGCCGTCCACCGAGCTGACCCCACCGTCGACGCTTCCCTTGGCTTCTGCGGCTCCCCCGTCGAGCCCCGGGGTGATGTCGTAGGAAAAGAGCGGCGAGGGGAATGCCCAGTAGCACCCGGCGCGCGTCTGGTATCCGTCGCTGGTCACAAGCTCGACGTGGCCGGGTGCGTGCGACCAACGGTCGATCGTGAGTTGGTAGATCAGATTGCTGCCCGACACCGTGGCCTGAAATTTCGGATCGGAAGGTTCGGACACGCCCGCCGTGTGCGTAGCGCCGTACTTCAAGGTGAACGTGGTGAAAACCGCCGGGGCATTCTCGACCACGAAGCCGTGGACGATGCCCTGGTTGAGAACGGTCGCTCCGATAGCCGGAGATCGCCCCGTGACTTTGAGGATCCCGGGATTGTCATAGGTACCGCATACGACGCCTGTGCTTGCGTCGGTAGGCGGTGTCACGCTTGTGGAATTGCACGCGCCAAACGCCAAAGTCGCCATCAGGCCCAATAGCACTACTCGCGAACTGTTTTGCATCGTTCGAACCTCCAAGGCTCTGATCGTTTGCCCATCGGTTTCTTGCATGAATTGGGTGGGTTGCAAAGGGGGCGAATAGCGTCATCTTGTGCTCTAGAAAACGCGGAAAGTCGTCGTTGGCGCTGTGCTAGGGTGCCGCCGATGCAGCGACGGTCGCGCGAGATTTTCGGCTTGAAACTGTTCGTCCTGGGCACGGCGATGGCCCTGGTGGCGCTCGGCTGCGGGGGCAGCGCGGGTGCTCGCCCGCGTCCTGGTTCGGGTGCAGGCGGATCGGGAGCGGGCGGCGGTGCCGGTGGCGGGAGCGGGGGGGATGCTGGCGCCAACATCATCACCGTTGTGGATGGGGGCGTCCTGATCCCGAGTGGTCCAGCCGATGTGGTAGCCACGATCGATCCGACGTCGACCCACCAAACCCTGGAGGGGTTCGGCGCGGCCGTTGCTTACTTGACGAATTATCTGTCCGCGCAAAGCGGCGACATTTACAAGGTGCTGTTCGTGGACTCCGGCCTCGATATCTTGCGCATTGGCAATTGGTACCAGAACCAAGATGCGACCAACATGAATCCCAATGCTCCGTTTACCGACTATGCGGCGGTTCAGGTGATTCAAAAGGCGACTGCTGCGCGCGGAGGTCAATCGCCCAAGATCCTGATGTCGTCATGGTCACCGCCGGCCTATCTCAAGAGCAACCTGATGACCAAACCGCTGCAGGGCAGCGACGCTGGTGTTTCCTTGCCCGGTACTCTGCTTGCGAACAACGGCGTCTATGCCTACCCGGCGTTCGGCGATTGGTGGGCGCGTTCGCTGCAGGCCTATGCCGCTCAGGGCGTGGTGCCCGACTACATCAGCATTCAGAACGAGCCCGACTTCTATGCGACGGGCTGGGAAACCTGCCTTTTCGCCGCAACCGAGGGCGGCATCGTGCAGAAGATCCAAGCCGCCGGTTACGGTCAGGCGCTGAGCGCTGTCTATGCCGCGATCCAAAGTTCGACCTTGGCCGTTAAGCCACGCATTGTCGGGCCTGAATCTTCGGGAATTGGCAGCAACAGCGTACAACGCTACCAAGGTGGGATGAACCCAGACGAGTTCTACGGCGTCGCCCATCACCTCTACAACGGCGGCGCGAGCGGCAATAACCCCTCACCAGATTCATTCGCCCAAGCCATGGCGGGCGTGTCGACATCCGCCGCGGGCAAGCCTACCTTCATGACCGAATACTCGCCGGGCGCGCCGACGATGTTCGACACGGCTTGGCTGATGCACACCGCACTCACCGTGGAAGGGGTTTCCGCCTACATCTACTGGGAACTCATCTGGGCGGGGCAGCCCTCGCCGGTGCCGCTTGTTTCCATCGTCAGCGCTTCGCCGAACTCGACTTACACCGTGAACGACACCTACTATGCGCTCAAGCACTTCGCCAAGTGGACCGATCCGGGTTGGGTTCGCGTCGATGCAGTCTCTTCCCAGGCAGAGGTGAAGGCTTCAGCGTTCATCAGCCCCGATGGGACGCAGCTCACCGTCGTGCTTCTCAATACCGACAGCGCCGACCACGTGGTTGCCGTCAATCCTGGCTCGGCCTTCGCGCTCTCGACCGTGACGGCCTACCGATCTTCGGGCACCTCCGAGCGCGCTGCTTCGGCGGTGCTTGGCGATGACGGCGGCATCGCGCTGCCCGCGCGCTCCATCGCCACTCTGACGTACGGGCCCTAACCTATGCCCGTTCCAGGTAGGTGGTCGCCGAGGCCGGTGTCAGTTCGATCTGCGCCGAAAGTGTTTGCAGGAACGATGGCACCTGGGTGATTCCGGGCGACACGATTTCCAGTTGTCGCGCTGCCGACGATTCGAGCCATTCCTGGAGGATCTCGTTGATGTCCTTGTCCCTCATGCCGTAGCCGATGGTCACCAGCCGGCCGGCCTGGGCGAGGTTGGCGCGAAAATACTCCAGCAGCCGTCGCTGCATCAGCTGCGGATAGGGATCGGTCAGGCGCGACGCGCTTGCCAGCAGCGTGCGCCCGAGCACCTGGGGCTGGCCATCGCTGTCGATGTACGGGATCTTGTTGGCCAGAGCCAAGGGATCGGGCACCAGGCTGGACACCAGATTGGGATCGAGAAGGCCTTCGTTGGCCATCTGGAGCGCGTCGATGATGGCGTCGAAGGTTTGCTCCTCGGGTTTCAATCGGACGAGATTGCGGCCGTCACCGTAGGCAAAGACATCCAGCGCGCCGTGGATCTTGAGCAAGTTGATTCCTGGCTGGCCGGCTTTGAAGAAGGAAAGCTGGCCGCTCGCCAGCTCGGCCTCGGTGAGTAGCTCGGCCGCAAGCGCGGCGACCGGCTGGCCGTCGGCGCTGCGGCAAGGTAGGAAAACTGTGCGCGGTGAAAACCCGCCGCTGACTTCGATGCCGAATAGCGCGGCGATGCACTCGATGAGCACGTCGTGGTTGAGCGAGAAGATCCACAGCGGATGATTGTTCTGGGCAAGGCGCGCGATGCCCTCGAAGTATTGCAAGCCCTCGCGGAAGGAATCTCGGCGTTCGACCTGCCGACGGTAAAGGATCTGAGACACCACCTGCGCCAGCCAGGCGTAGAGCGCGTGGTAGGAATGGGCGAAACCCTCGCGCGCATCGTTGAGGTATTGCGCTTCCATGTGCCCAAGCAACGCTTCGTAGTCGAACGTGTCTGGGTCGAGGGTGCTCGCAATGTCCTCGATGATCTCGTCGGGATGGCCAAAGCCGCGGCTGCGCCAGGTGGCGTTCAGCTTGCGCAGCGAGGCCGGCGACAGCCAGGCCAGGATCTCGGCGCTGACATCCGCGCGCAAAGGCATACCAAGCTCGCGAGATGCGCCTGCGCCGAGAAGAAGTGCCGTGAGCACAGCCGCAAACTAGCAAATTCCGCGCCCGCATGCTGCCTTGGTTGCTTTTGCGGAGTGTGGCCTCCAAAATACGCCTGGCTCGAACTTGGGAGGGACACATGCCTACGATCACCCTGTCGGATCTTTCGCTTGCGGAACACGGGCTTTCGCCAAGGGTCGCCGCGCTCAAGGATGCCTACTTTCGTGCTGTGCCCGAGGTGTGCGTAGAACGTCCACGCCTCGTGACCCAGGCAAGCCTCGACCAAGGTCTCTTCGGCAAGTCGCGCATCACGTGCCTCGACAAGGCGAAACTCTACCGCCGCGTGCTCGAGCAGCGAACTGCGGTCGTTCGCCATCGCGGGGCTGTGGCTGCGGGCATGGCCCCGTTCGAACTCAAGGATCGCTCCTTGTTCGCGGGTTCAACCACGAGCCGATTCAAGGGCGTGCCGCTTTATCCCGAATTTTTTGCCCTGGCACTTTGGCCCGAGCTCGAGACACTGAGCACGCGCGCGCGCAACCCCTACCACATCACCAACGAGGATGTGCGTGTGCTCAACCAGGAGGTTTTTCCCCACTGGCTCGACAGTACAATCAGCGAGCTTGGGCGCCTGCGCGCGGCCACGATGGGGGCGAATGCAACCGCCACGTACAAGATGCTCGAGCGCTTGGTGTTCTTCATCACCAGCAAGCCTGAATGCATCTCGCACACTATCCCGGATTTTTCGATTGCGCTGAAGTCTGGATTGCGCGGCATCGTCACCCTGGCGAACGAACGCAAAACCAGCGCCCAGGACAGCGAGAGCCGCGATTTCTACACGGCCATCGCCGAGGTCAATGAAGGCATCATCGCCTATTCGCGCAGACTGGCCGCCGAGGCCCGGCGACTGGCGGCAGCAGAGATGGACGAGACCGAGAAACGCGAGCTGCTGACCCTGGCTGAGATCCACGACCGCGTTCCCGAGAGACCCGCGACTTCGTTTCGCGAGGGGCTGACCACGGTGTGGGTGTGCTGGACCGCGATCCATCTGGAGAATCCCAATGTTGGACTCAGCCTGGGGCGGCTCGATCAGATCCTCTATCCCTTGTACGCGAAGGACATCGCCTCGGGTGACCTGACGGTTGGTGAGGCCATCGAACTATTGTGCTGCCTATGGCTCAAGATCGGCGATCACGTGCCCGCGGTCCCCAGTGCAGGCGAGCAGCTGTTTGGCGGTGCGGGGTCGAACCAGGCCATCACGATCGGGGGCGTGAATGCCAATGGCGACGACGCGGTCAACGACCTGACCTACGTCATGTTGCGCGCCACGGAGCTGATGAGGCTGCGCGATCCCAATCTGAACGCGCGCTATTGCGCCGGCGTGAACTCGCGCGACTACTTGCGCCGGCTGTGCCAAGCGAACCTGACCACGG
>Ga0265316_10005278_pt1 | contig 12607 bp, 8 predicted proteins | sample 4522metaG_FD_202092 | JGI IMG/M metagenome (GOLD analysis project Ga0265316, IMG submission 202092) | Rhizosphere microbial communities from Carex aquatilis grown in University of Washington, Seatle, WA, United States - 4-5-22 metaG | ecosystem: Host-associated > Plants > Roots > Rhizosphere >... | reverse complement strand
GCACCGAAAAAGCTTCGGTTATCAAGACGCATCACAACCGCGTGGCCGGCATTCAAGCGCTCATCCAGTCGGGGCGCATCGTGGAACCGCTGAAATCGTTTTACAAGGACGAGGTCCGCGAGATCGGGCGAGAACTGGGCCTCGCCGCCGAGCTACTGGACCGCCATCCATTCCCTGGCCCCGGCCTGGCGATCCGCTGTCTCTGCTCGGAATCGGACGCGCCGGTGCAGCCCACGCCGGATGGTGTCGTCATCCCGGTGCATTCGGTTGGGGTGCAGGGGGATTCGCGAAGCTACGCCCCGGTGCTGGCCATCGACACGCTGGACCACGCCCGCGCCACGGCTCTGATCAACCGCGTCTCCAGCGTCAACCGCGTCATCGCCAGCGTGGAGACGCGCGTTCCACTGGCCGAAATGCGGGTGCGCGCCTGCTCGCTCAGCCCGGAGCGGATCGCCCGGCTGCGGCGCGCCGACGCCACGGTGCGCCGGTTGTCCCACGAAAGCGATTACGACCGGCAGGTGTGGCAATTCCCGGTAATTCTGATCCCGCTGGGGACGGCCGAGGCGCCGGATTCCATCGTCCTGCGTCCGGTGGATTCGGTGGACGGCATGACCGCGCAATCCGTCGCCATGGATGAAGATCTGCTGCGGAGGATCTGCGCGGAGGTGATGGCGGTGGAAGGCGTGGCCGGCGTCTTCTACGACCTTACGCACAAGCCGCCCGGCACGATCGAATGGGAGTAGGGGCTACAGCATCAACTGCCCGCCATTCACCTCAAGGGTCTCCCCGGCCACGAAGCCGGCGGCGCCGGAGGCGAGAAAGGCGATGGCCGTGGCGCACTCCACCGGCACTCCCAGACGGCCGAGCGGAATGGTGGCCACGATATTTCGCAGCATCTCGGGCGTCGAAAAGACCTCGTGAAACGGCGTGTCGATGGTTCCCGGAGAGATTGCGTTCACGCGTATGCCGTGCGGCCCCAGTTCCCTGGCCAGCGATTTAGTGAACGCGATGAGGCCGGCTTTGGCTGCCGCGTAGGCTCCCGCGCCCGGCCCGCCGCCGTTGCGCCCGGCGATGGAAACCACGTTGACGATGGCGCCCGAGCGGCGCTCCATCATGGAAGGCGCCACGGCTTGCGCACAGAGCACCGCGCTCTTCAGGTTGAGGTTCTGAATGCCGTCCCACTTCTCGGCGGTGACCTCGTGAATCTTCATGCGCTCGACCAGGGACCCTGCGTTGTTCACGAGGATATCGATGGGCCCCAACTCGCCCGCGGCGCTCTTCACCAGGCGGCGAATCTCGTCCTCCTGGCGCACATCGGCCCGGATGGCGATGGCTACGCCGCCCGCGCCGGCGATGGTGGCCCGCGTCTGTTCGGCGCCCTTCTGGTTGTGGAAGTAGCCGATGGCCACCTTAGCCCCCAGATCGGCGAACACCACCGCCGTGGCCGCGCCAATGCCCGACGACGCCCCCGTAATCAACGCGACCTTACCGGTCAGGTCCAGATAGTTTCGCATGTCAGCCTCCATACTATCCGAATTGGTTGTTGGGCGAAAACCCGGTGACTGACGGATGCATCCGCGCGGCGGCGGCCGGCACGGTGGTTGACGAAGGGGGTGCGCGCCTTGGGACACATCGTCAGCCCGGTTTTCGCGGATTGGGGCTACTCCCAGCGGAGCGCCTGCATGGGGTCGACCGCCGTGGCTCTCCGCGCCGGGAAATAACCCGCCAGCGCGGCCACGGATGCGATGCCGATGGCGGCTGCGGTCATGGTGAGCGGATCGGCCGGTTGAATCCCGAACAACTGCGTCTCCACCAGTCGCGTGAGCGCCCAGGCGGAGGGGAGCCCGACGGCCAGGCCCACCAGCGCCAGCAGCAGCACTTCCCGCATTACGATCCACACCACCGAGCCGCCGCTCGCGCCCAGCGCCATGCGGATTCCAATCTCGCGGGTGCGCCGCGCCACCATGTAGGCCATTACGCCGTACAGCCCCACGGCCGCGAGGAGTGTAGCGAGGCAGCCGAAGATGGCCGAGAGCGTGGCCAGCAGGCGCTCCGACATCAGCGACTTGTCGAGTTGCTGTTCCAGGGTGCGCATGTGGTAGACGGGCACACTCGAATCCACCTCCCGAACCGTTCGGCGCAGCAGGGAGAACATGTTCTCGGGGTTGGCCTCGGTGCGCAGATAGGCGGTCATCCCTACCGTGAAGGGCATCTGCCGGTATGGCAGATAGAGTTCGTAGGGGATCTCGTCCCGCAGGCTCTCGTATTTGGTGTCCTTCACCACGCCGACGATTTCGATGTCGGTCTTCGTTCCGGGGTTACCGCCCAGCCCGACGTGCCGTCCGATGGCGTTGGCGCCGCCGAAATAACGCCGGGCGAGTTTCTCGTTGACGACGGCGACCTTCGGCGCGCCGTTCTCGTCCTGGATGGTGAAATCCCGGCCGAGCAGCACCGGGATTCCCATGGTCTCGAAGAAACGGGGCGAGATGAATTGCATGTGAGGGCCCACATTTTCGCCCTGTTTCGCGGCGTAGCCTTCCACCGTCACGGTCTGGTCCCACTCATTGCCGTCCAGTATCTGCACCACCGCCAAGGCGGCCGATTTGACCCCCGGAAGAGCGTTCATGCGGTCCGTCAACTGCCGGTAGAATTGCAGACTGCGCTCCGGCTTGTAGCCGTTCAACGTCGGATCCATCGCAAACGTCAGCAGGTTTTCGGTCCGAAAGCCCGGGTTGAGATCTCTCAGGTTCCTCAAACTCCGGATGAAGAGGCCCGCGCCAATCAGCAATAGCAGCGAGAGCGACACCTGCGCCACCACCAGCGATTTTCGCAGGCCCACGGCGGTTCCCCCCACCACCGAGCCGGCCTGGTCTTTCAAGGTCCCCGACAGTTCCGGCCGCGTCGCCTGGAGCGCCGGGGCAAGCCCGAAGAGCAGGCCCGTCAGCACGGCAACCGCGAAGGTGAACGCCAGCACGCGCCCATCGGGCACGCTGGAAACGGTTAGAGGGCTCACGCCGGCCGGCAGGAAACCGATGAGCGTCCGGTCCATCCACACGGCCAGCGCCAACCCCGCCAGGCCGCCCGCCGCGGAGAGCAGGACGCTCTCTTCGAGCAACTGGCAGATGAGGCGCCGCCGGCTCGCGCCCAACGCCAACCGCACCGCAATCTCCTTCTGCCGCGCCGTGGCGCGCGCGATCAGCAGGTTTGCCACATTCGAGCAGGCAATCAGCAGCACCAGCGCCACAATGGCCATCAGGGCCCACAGCGGATTGGTGAACTGCCGCCGCAGATCGGACCGGCCCTTGGAGGCCGGCAGCACGTCCATCCACATTTTCAGAAACTGCTGCTTGGTGTACTCGGTGGTCCTGGCGAAGTCTTTCTCCTGCACCTCCATCTGCAGGATCTGGTGGAACAGCGGCTGTAATCCGGCCTTGGCGGCCTGCAGCGTCATGCCGGGCTTTAGCCTGCCGAAGGCCTGCGCGAAGCGGCCGCGCCGGTCGTTGAGGCTGTAAAAAAACGACGTCACTTCCTTCTTCATCGTCATGGGAATGCGGATCTGAGGCGAGGTCCCCACTTCCACGCCGTCGAAGCCGGCTTGGCTCACCCCGACAATCGTCAGCGGATACCCGTTCACCAGGATGCGGGTGCCGACGACATTGCGGTTTCCGGCAAACCTGGTCTTCCAGAAACCGTAGCTCAGCACGGCCAGCGGATGCCCGCCCTGGATGAGGTCGTCGGAGGCGTTGAACACGCGCCCCACGGCCGCTCCCACACCCAGCACCGGAAAATAATTCCCCGACACCAGTTCCCCGGACACAAGCTCGGTTCTTCCCTCGAAGCTCAGGCTGAAGTTGGTTCCGAACTTGCAGAACATTCCGCTGAAGACTTGGTTCTTGTCGCGAAAATCCTGGTACATCGGGTAAGAAATCGCGTTGCGACCGGTATTACTCCCATAATGTTCGCCCCGGCTGGTCAGCAGCACCAGTTCTTCGGGATGCTTCACCGGCAGCAGTTCCAGAATGAGTTGATGAACGAGCGTGAAGATGGCCGTGTTGGCGCCGATGCCCAGCGCCAGCGAAAAGACGGCCACGATGGTGAACAAGGGCGATTTTCGGAGCGTCCGCAGCGCATAGCGCAGGTCCTGCAGCAGCGTGGCCATCGGTTACTATACCGTTGGACGGCGAAAAGGTTACACGGTTGGGTCTGGAAACTCCGGAACCCGCTGGATGTAAAATCGATGGTGTCCAGGAAATCGTGGTTTGGAAAGGACAACATGACACACGCAAGAATCGCTCTGCTACTTGCAGCCGGACCGCTGCTGGTGTGGCCGCTGGCGGCGCAGCCGCGCAGCCAAAACCCGGCGGACCGGGTGGTGGATTACGCCAGTTTCAAGGATCCCCCGAGCGAATATCGCGGGCAGCGCTGGTTCAATTTCAACATGAGCAACCTGACGGAGGCTGGGATCAGGGCCGGCATTCAGGAGGCCGCCAAAATCGGAGCCTATAGCGGGTTCATGCTCACGCCCGACGGCGGCTCGACCACCAGCCTGTCGGAAGACTACATGAAGCTGTTCCGGCGCAGACCGAACACGCAGGGGGTGGCCTACCTGAGCGACGAGTATTTCAGGTTCTACGGGATGGCGCTGGATGAAGCCAGGAGGGATAACTTCCCCCTGAGCGTCCTGTACGACGAGTTGCAGTTTCCAAGCGGGCAGGCGGGCGGGCTGTTCTATTCGAAATACTCGCAGGACGCCTCCAAGAGCCTCGAGAAAGTCGAGAAGGACGCTATCGGGCCGGCCAAAATGGAACTGGCGATCCCCATCCCGAATGGCATCTTCGTGGGGGCAGTCCTGTTGAACCTCGACACCTACGAACGTATCGATGTCAGCAGCGGCAAGACCGGAAATGGCGTCGCTTGCCAGACCGCCAAGGGAAACTGGAAGCTCATGTTGTTCTATCTGGATCCGAACACGGGGCGTGGGCTCTGCGACTATCTAGACGCCGGAGCCGTGGACAAGTTCATTAACCTGACTTATCAAAATTACTACGACCATTTCAAAGAGTACTTCGGAAGCATGATCAGGATGAGTTTCTACGACGAACCCGCCCTGCATCATGCCAACGGGCACCTGTGGACGCCCGGTTTCAACCAGGCCTTTCAGAAGAAGTACGGCTACTCCCCTATGAAGTACTATCCGGCGCTGTATTATGACATCGGACCCGAAACGGCCGCCGCGCGGAATGTTCTGTACGGGTTCCGCACCGAGCTATATGCGGAAAACTACATTGGCCGAATCGCCGCGTGGTGCGCGGCGCACGGCATCGACATGTCGGGGCATCTGGACCAGGAAGAGCCTCGCAATCCAGTGGGGGTGCAGGGCGATCTGATGAAGGCGTTCAAGCACCAGCAGATTCCCGGGGTGGACGACATCTGGTACAACGGACGGTCGAATGTGTCTTACAAGGTAGTTACATCATCGGCTTTCAATTGGGACAAGCCGTTGGCCATGGCTGAAACCTATGCCGCCTACCGGCAGCCTACACCGCACAACATCTATCGGACGGCGATGGACCAGTTTGCGATGGGGATCAATCTGCAGGTTGGAAACCGCTCGCGGAAGGACACATACACTCTGGGGCCCGGCCAGCAGGGCGGCGACCAGCCCGGAGAAGTTGGCACCGAAATGGGCCGCTACGTCGGACGGTTGAGCTACCTGCTGCGGCACGGCAGGCACGTGGCGGACGTGGCGGTGCTGTATCCCATCGCCGCGCTGCAGGCGGCCTACGCCATAGCCACGCCGGTAATGGGCGCCCGGCGGCTGGGGAGCTCGACGGACTTTTATTACGCGCTGGAAGGCGGCATCGTACCTCCGGAGGTCGACTACATGGATCTGGGGGAGATGCTGTTTCGGGGGTTGCGCGTGGACTACACGTATTTGCACCCCGAGATCCTGGCGGAGCGGACGGTAATCGAGCACGGCAGGCTGAGCATCGATAACAAGGAAAACCGGGAGGAGTTCCGGGTATTAGTGGTTCCCGGCGGAACCACGATATCGGTCGAGTCCGCCAAGAAGATACTGGAGTTTTACCAGAGCGGCGGGATGGTGATTGCCACCCACATGATTCCTTATAAATCGGCGGAGTTCGGGCGGGACAAGGAGGTGGAGCAAATCATGGGCGAGGTGTTCGGCGTGCCTGCCCACGAACCCATGACCGCGGAGATCCGGGCCCTCACCGACGATTTCAAGACTTACTTCGCCCATCCCAACAAGGTGGGCGGAAACGCATTCTTCCTGCCGCAGCCGGATCCGAACATGATGAGCCTGGTTTTGAAAGAGCTGGATCCGGTTCGCGACGTGGACATTCAACAGGCGCCGATGTGGCCGGTGAGGTTGGGGCTGGCCTACGACGGCGCTCTGACTTACATCCACAAAGTCAAAGACGGCAAGGACATTTATTTCTTCGCCAATTCGCAGGATGTTCCAGTGGACACGAAGGTGGTACTGCGGGGCAAGAAGAGCCTCGCCGTTTGGAACCCTCACACGGGCGAACGGCAGCAGGCCGAAGCGACAGTGGGAGAAGCAGCCAGTCAGCCGATCACGACCGTGCGGCTTCAGCTTGCTCCGCTGACATCTGTGTTTTATGTGCAGGAGTAGGGTCCGGCGGCACCGTCGACCGGCGGCGGGGCCTACGCGTCGGAACTTGTTCGCCGCCGGAGGTCTTCCGACATGTGCTAGCATCAAGCCAGAATGGCGCTCGCGGAATTGACCAAACAGCTTGCCCAGCAGGCCCTGTTGTCGGCTACCTCGCCCGCCAAGGAACCGGCCGCGTCCGCGCCGAAGGAGAGCGTCTGCGCCGTCATCCTGGCGCAGATCAACGCCATGCAGAAGGCGCTGAAGGAAGACGAGGAGCTGGTGGTGCTGTTTGAGAGCGGCGCGGAGAAGATTCGGGTGCTGGAGATCTTTGTGCCGTCGTGGCAGGTGGCGGTGCTCAAGGGCCTGGATGCGGACCGCAACCCGGTGCGCGTGGTTTCGCCCGCGGAACGGCTGCAACTGATCTGCAGGGTGGCCAAGGCTCCGGCCGGCGTAAAGGCGGCGCGGGTGGGTCTGATCGCGCCCAAACATTAAGATTCGCCATCGGGCGCGCCCGGCGCTATCCTGTGAGGGTCACTATGCGCCACAAATCTTTCACCCTCTGCGCCACCGCGCTGTGCTTCGCTACCGCGGTGTGTCTCGCCATCGCGCTCTCCGCGCAACAGAAGAAGGGAGCCGACCTGGGCTTCACCGATACGCCCATCCTGCCCGGCCAGAAATGGCACGTGCACGATCCCGACCGGCCCCATCCGCATGTGGTGACGCCCGGGAAAGAGCCGGGCGCGGCCCCGTCGGACGCCGTCGTGCTGTTCGATGGCAAGAACCTAGCCAAGTGGGCGCAGCACGGCAAGGGCGCCGATAGCGCCAAGTTCGTGGATGCGCAATGGAAGGTCGAGAACGGCTACTTCGAGGTGGTCCCCGGCACGGGCGACCTCTACACACGCGAGAAGTTCGGCGACTGCCAGCTCCACGTCGAGTGGTCCGAGTTGCCCGACGTCAGCGGCGGCAGCCAGGCGCGCGGCAATAGCGGCGTGCTGCTGATGAGCCGCTACGAGATTCAGGTGCTGGACCCGTACAACAATCCCACTTACGCCGACGGGCAGGCGTCGGCGATTTACGGGCAGTTTCCGCCGCTGGTGAATCCGGGACGCAAGCCGGGGGAGTGGCAGACCTACGACATCATATTCGAAGCGCCGCGGTTTGAAGGCGAGAGGCTCCTCAAATCGGCGGTTGAAACGGTGCTGTTCAATGGCGTGGTGGTGCACAACCACAAGGAACCCATCGGCGCCATGGTTTACCGGCAGGTAGGGAAGTACACGCCGCACGATCCCGAGGAACCGCTCATGTTGCAGGAACATCACGATCGGGTGCGCTACCGCAACATCTGGATTCGCCGGCTGGGCGGCTACGATCTGCCGGAAAAATAACAGATGCTTCGGCCGCTTCTTCTTTTGACGGTCGCCTGGCGGGGGCCGGGGGCCAGGGGCCAGGGGCCGGTGGGCGGGCTCCGGACTCTTCTTCTCTTGTTGGTCGTCTGTGGAGCGGCCCAGGCAGCGGGTGCGGCGGCTCCGGCGCCGATGCCCCTGCCGGTCACGGTGGTCGCCGCCTCTGGCAAGATCGCCATCGATGGCAGTTTCAGCGCGGCCGCCACGGGGTCGACCGATCTCCGCCTGGAATCGGCCCTCAACCGTTTCGCCGCGCGAATTTCCCGGCAGACCGGCATCCCCATGCTCGCCGCCAGGCCGTCGGATGCCAGCCGGGCGACGCTGCGCGTGGAATGCGCCGGGGTGCCCTCTGGGCCCGGGGCCGAAGACCCGTCGCTGGGCGAGGACGAGTCGTATCAACTGGATGTGTCCCCCGAGGGCGCGCGCATCAAGGCCGCTACGGTGGCCGGCGCGTTGCACGGTATGGAGACCTTCGCGCAATTGGTCGTGCCCGGCGCGGATGGCTTCCACGTACCCGCCATTCACATTGAAGACAGGCCCCGCTTCCCCTGGCGCGGTCTGATGCTGGACGTTTCGCGCCACTGGATGCCGGTCGAAGTGGTGGAGCGCAATCTGGACGCCATGGCCGCCGTCAAGCTCAACGTGTTTCACTGGCACCTCTCCGACGATCAGGGCTTTCGCGCCGAGAGCCGGCGCTTCCCGCGCTTGCAGCAACTCGGCTCGGACGGCAATTTCTACACCCAGGCGGACCTCCGCCACGTGGTGGCCTACGCCCGCGATCGCGGTATCCGCGTGGTCCCCGAATTCGACATGCCGGGCCATACCAACAGTTGGCTGGTGGGGTATCCGGAACTGGCCAGCGCCCCGGGTCCATACAGCATCGGCCGCACATGGGGCATCTACGATGGCACCATGGACCCGACCCGCGAAGAGACCTACGATTTCCTCGACGCCTTCCTGGGAGAGATGACGCAGATCTTCCCCGACCCGTATTTCCACATCGGCGGCGACGAGGTGAACGGCAGACAATGGGGCCAGTCCTCTTCCATTCAAGCCTTCGCGAAAGAGCACAAGCTGGAAGGCGCGCGCGGCCTCCAGGCGTACTTCAACCAGCGCATTCAGAAGCTGCTGCGGAAGTACGGGAAGATCATGGTGGGGTGGGACGAGGTGCTGCACCCCGATCTGCCGGCGGACACCGTGGTGCAATCGTGGCGCGGGCAGGCATCGCTGGCCGAGGCGGCCGCCAAAGGCTACCGCGGGATACTTTCGGCCGGCTATTACCTGGACCACCTCAGCCCGGCCAGCTACCATTACGGCATCGACCCGCTGGCGGACGCGGCGCGGAAGCTCACTCCCGAAGAGGCGTCCCGCATCCTGGGCGGCGAGGCCTGCATGTGGGCCGAATACGCCAACCCGGAGACCGTCGATTCGCGCATCTGGCCGCGCGCGGCGGCTATCGCCGAAAGGCTGTGGTCGCCCAAGGAAACCGCTGATGCGGATTCGATGTACGTGCGCATGGAAGCCGTGAGCCGGATGCTGGAATGGACCGGCGTCGAGCATCGTGCGAACTACAGCCCCATGCTGGACCGCCTGGCGGGCGGGCGGCCGGCCGAACCGCTGCGGATCTTGGCGGATGCCTGCGAAGCCCAGGGACTCGGCCCGCGCGCCCGCGCCATGAAGTACACCAGCCTGACCCCGCTGAACCGTTTCGTGGACGCCGCGCGCCCGGAAAGCGAAAGCGTGCGCGCCCTGGAGCGGGCGGCGAGCAAGCCTGAGATTGCGTTGTTGCGCGAGCAGTTCATCCGCTGGGCGGGCAACGATGCGCGCTTTCAGGCGTTGGCGAAAGACAATGCGCTGCTGGAGGAACTCAAGCCGCTATCGCAAGATCTGTCGGCGCTGGGGCTGGCGGGCTTGCGGATTCTGACTTACCTGGAAGGCAGACGGCCCGCCCCAAAAGACTGGATGTCCAGGCAGTCCAAGGAGCTTACCCGAATGCTCAAACCGAGGAACGAAGTTGTGCTGGCCGGGGTGAGGCCCGTGAAGCTGCTGCTGGATGCACTGGCCAGGCGAGGGCGGAAGTAGGCAAAGTGGAAGATATCTCACGGCGAAGATTCCATTCGTTGATGGCCGCGGCGGGCGTAGCCGGGGCCATGAAGACGCAGACGACACGCGCGCAGCAAAATGGCGGGTCGGATGCGGATGCCGAAAAGGCCGCCGCCGAGGGGCTAGCCATTGCAGCCGGTCCGGTGCGGCCGACATGGGATTCGATCAAGGCGAATTACAAAACGCCGGCCGTTCAAACCCGGGCGGTTCGGCATTTTCATGCACTGGGGTCTGTACGCCGTCCCGGCACATGGCAGCGAGTGGTACGTCCAGCGCATGTACACACCCGGCGCGGCGCTGCAGTGGCAGATTCAGAAGTTCGGCGCGCTTGACAAATTCGGCTATAAGGATTTCATCCCGCTCTTCACCTGCGAGAAATACGACCCCGACGCGTGGGTGGATCTCTTCAAAGCCGCCGGGGGCGAATTACATCGTGCCGACGGCTCAGCATCACGATCTGTTTGCCATGTGGGATAGCGATCTGACGAAATGGTGCGCCGGGAAGATGGTTCCGAAGCGCGATCTGATAGGCGACATGGCTAAGGCGGCCCGCCGCGGCGGAATCAAATTCGGCGTTTCCAACCATGGCATGGAGCATTACGGCTTCATCCGCGCGCCGCAGGGAATGAAGACCGATCTGGACGACGCGGCCAACGACGATTTCTATTGGGTGCTCCAGCGGCAGCAGCCGGGGTCCTACGAGAGATTCCTGGCGGATTGGGTGGCGAGGAATTTTGAACTAATCGATAAGTATCAGCCCGATCTACTGTGGTTTGACAATGGAATCAATGGGAGAAACCTGGACCCGGTCAAAATGAAAGTGGCTGCTCATCTTTACAACCGGGCCTTGACCTGGGGGAAGGAGGTCTCCCTCGTCACCAAGGCACAGGCGTACCTGGCTGGGAGCATCCTCGACCTGGAGCGCGGGCGATCGGTGGACATCAACCGCCAGTGCTGGCAATGCGAGACGTCCATGGGCCATAATTCCTGGGGCTATACCGACGACCTGGTGCTCCGTAATCCGGGTGAGATGATCCGTGAGATGATCGATTGCGCCAGCAAGGACGGCAATTACCTGCTGAACATCGCGCCCCAGAAGGATGGGACGATCCCCGCCGATCAGGCGCTGCGGTTGCGGGAAATGGGCCAGTGGCTCAAGCAGAACGGGGAAGGGATTTACGATACCGCGGCCTGGTCGCAATACGGCGAAGGTCCCACGCCGCAGAGCCAAGCCAACGGCAACCGCGGCATCACGGACGCGAGGCTCAAGGTATACACCGCACAGGATTTCCGTTTCACGGTTAAGGGCGATACGCTTTACGTATTCGGTTTCGCCTGGCCGGAATATCCGCGGAATCTGGCGACCATCAAGTCATTGGCGTTGAAGGACGCCGGCCCGGGGAAGGTGGCGGCCGTAACTCTGCTGGGAAGCGCTCAGAAAACTACGTTCCAGCAGGACGCCAATGGATTGCATGTCACGCTGCCCTCGTGGAAGACCAATGAATACGCCTACACGTTGAAGATCGAGCCACGCGTGACTTATGGTAAGTTCGCCATAACCGCGGGCAGTGGCGGACCTGTAATCTAACCGAGTTTCAAACCTTCAAGCGGGCCGCTACCGCCGCCGCCGCATCCGCCACGGCCACGTCGACAGATTTCTTCGTCTTCCGCTCCGCCAGTTCCACCAGGCCGCTCCCCAGTTTCTTGCCCACCACGATGCGGTAGGGCACGCCGATCAGGTCGGCATCCTTGAACTTGACGCCGGGACGCTCGTCGCGGTCGTCGAGCAGCGTGTCTAAACCCAGCGCGAGACAGCCTTGATAGATGTTCCGCGCGGCTTCCATTTGCGCGGCGTCGGAATTATTGGCGGGCGTGATCACCACCTGGAAGGGCGCGATCGACACCGGCAGAACGATGCCGTCCTTGTCGTTGTACAGCTCGATGGCGGCGCTCAAAATGCGCTCGATGCCGATGCCGTACGATCCCATGATGGGCGTCACTTCCTTGCCATCGGCGTTGAGCACGCGCAGGCCCATCGAGTCCGAGTACTTGTACCCCAGCTTGAAAATGTGGCCGATCTCGACCATCTTGCGGAGCTCGAGCGCGGCGCCGCACCTGGCGCACAGGTCGCCCGCGGCCACCTGGCGCAGGTCGTGGATCTCCGCCTGAAAATCTTCGCCCAGGGTCACGTGGCGCAAGTGGTAATCGTCTTTGTTGGCGCCGGCGATCATGTTGCGGCGGCCCACCAGCGCCTGGTCCGCCAGAATCGGCATATTGGCAACGCCCAGCGGCCCCAGCGATCCCGCTTCCGCGCCAAACCATTGCCGGATTTCTTCGGGGTGGGCGGGCCGGAATTCGGGGTCGTTGACGATGGCCCCGAGTTTGGTGACGCTCAGTTGATGGTCGCCGCGCAGCAACACCAGCACCGGCTTGCCGTCGGCCACCAGCACCAGGCTCTTCATCTGGG
>Ga0265316_10005277_pt1 | contig 12607 bp, 9 predicted proteins | sample 4522metaG_FD_202092 | JGI IMG/M metagenome (GOLD analysis project Ga0265316, IMG submission 202092) | Rhizosphere microbial communities from Carex aquatilis grown in University of Washington, Seatle, WA, United States - 4-5-22 metaG | ecosystem: Host-associated > Plants > Roots > Rhizosphere >... | reverse complement strand
AGGTTGCCTAAAATCAAGAAAATTTAGCCTTTCCACCCACAAGTTTACCCCGTGGCGCACAAAATTTTCCTGCCAGCGCTCTCCAGCCACCAAAAGGCGAATGGTATTGGGGAACTGCAAACAAGAGGCTTCAGTTAAAATTACAAGATTTCATGTAATTTGCAAATTGAACCTAATACTTTAAATCTCTGCCTCGCGAAGCGTAAAATATAATTCCTTATCGACTGTGTGCTGTCTGAGTGAAGTCGAGGGACGAGACGAAACGAGTTCACACAGTCAAGTCTTTTTATGTTACTTTTTGTGACGACAAAAAGTAACATAAAAAAGTAATGAATAAAATTATCATAGACATACTGCCAGTATAATTGAAATTAGCAAATTGAGATTCGAGAAAATATAAATCAAATAATTACAAACATTAGCACAACAGCTATGGCTGCAAGCAGACAAAGTATCAAAAAGGAATTCACAATATTTCGATGCAAGTATTGGAGTATTAAACTCATTTATCCTAAACAATTCGACGCAACCTTTTTTCCTGCGTACTCATCATATAGAAAAAAGTACCATGAAAATTTTATTTCAAATTCGCTTTTTGTTTTTATTGATTTTTCTAATATTATCATATTCCTGTGAAAAGGAAGACAATTTAAATAATGGTGAACAGCCTGTATATTTTCAATATAGCTATTTGAATATAGCCTGGGGATATCAAAATTCCGGTTGGTTAATTGACAATAAAGGAAATGTCAATTATTATAATATGCCGGATCATTGGCGCAAGGGTGATAATGATGGAATAAGCTATGATGATCTGAACTTCAACCTTTCTCAAACTGATTCAATAATAACAAGAATTGATCCGCTGATATTGAAAGAAAAGATTAAATTAATTAAATACGCTATTAATGGCGAGATGTCACAGAAAATTCATACTGCCTATGATGCCGGAAGTTCGACCTTATTGGCATATTATTATGACTCCAATACCAAAAAGTATCGAACAGTAATTTTGGCCGAGTCAGGAGATATTTCATGCTACAATAAAGATACTGCTGCAATGCAATTAACTAATTGGTTAAAACAATTTGGAGTGCTCTGTTTAGCCAAAAGCTGCTTAATTAAATCTTTACTTTCAGCAAATTAAACAAATTAGAATAACCGGATTCGTCCTTTATCATCTCATTTAATTAGGTAAAGAGACTTGTTATTTTTCAATAATTGATAGTACAATTAAATATCTCATGCAAAAAAAAATTAAAAGGACATCTCAAAAGTCAATCGGAGTTTCAACTGCAAACAATTCACTTTGGCAGAGTTCTTTTCTCTAAATGATATTTCAGGTTTGCTTGTAAATAAATATCCAAAATCGTAAGTTTACAAAGCTGTACTGAAAATAAATTAAATTAAAAATTATGAAACAAATTAAACATCTGAAAATTAAAAACTTAATTTTGCCATTATTAGGTCTAGCATCTTTAATTTGGATATTAATAAGAGTTGTAAGTAAACCAAGCAGGGCATCATATCCTTGTGTGAAAGCTGCTGCACCATTGGCCTCAACTTTTGTATTGTATATTATAGGAATGCTTTCGTCAGCATTCCTATACACGAAGGCAAAGAACTTCTTTCTTCGTTCAAAATATCTGCTATTTTCAGTCGCTCTGATATCAAGTTTAACAATAGGATTTTTCTCGTTTTTTGGTAATCATTCTGCCAAAGCCATTAATATTGCCAATTCGGTACTTGAAGGACCAAATCAACCAATGGGCCATGGCGTTGGCATTAAACCCGGTCGCGTTGCCTGGGTATATAATCCTGATGCCACTGATAGCAATTGTACAAATACGGATGGTGATTATTGGTTTGATTCATTAAATACCAACCAGGCCGTTGTAAGTAAAATGTTCTCAGACGGAATAAAAATGATGACCAATACAACTTCTGATGCTACTGCATGGGATTCAATTTTTCATTATTATAATAGAACACATGGAAGAGGGAACATAGGTTATACTGCCGGTGAAAAAATAGTAATTAAAGTCAATAATAATGGAGGTGGAGGTGGACCAAGTATTAATACATCGCCCCAGATTAATTATGCATTGCTCCATTCACTGATCAATACAGTTGGAGTTGCCCAGGCAAACATTGGAATAGGTGACCCGCATTCCGGTACAGCCAGCGAAACATATGACAGGTGCCACACGGCATTTCCAAATGTTAATTATTGGAGTACACCAATGGCTGTTTCAAGTGACCAGACCCAGCATTTATATACAAGTGATGGAAGTCTTACAATCAAGTTACCCCAGGAATACATTAATGCTACATACATGATCAACGTGCCGGTTTTAAAGAAGCATCACAGGGCGGGAATTTCATTATGCAGTAAAAACCATAATGGTTCGGTATGCCCAGACTTAGGAGATGCATTCCCGGTACATTATAGTCTTCCATATCCTAATACTTATGAAGCAGAACCTGCTAATACTGATTATCATTCATACAGAATTTTTGTAGATTATATGGGTAACTATAATCTGGGAGGCAAAACAATTCTTTATTTAATCGATGGAATCTGGAGTTCTGTCAACTATTCCCATCCACCAATTAAATGGCGCATGACACCTTTTAATAATGACTGGCCATCTTCAATTTTCATGTCCCAGGATCCTGTTGCAATTGAATCAGTAGGATTTGATTTTCTTTACAAAGAATTTGATGTAAATCATCCAACCGAAGGTGGAACACCAACCAGTGAAGCAGGTCCATTTCCACATTTCCCCGGAGTAGATGATTTTCTTCACCAGGCTGCCGATCCTAAAAACTGGCCGACCGGACTTTTGTATGCTCCCAATTATGACGGGAAGGTATTGAAAAGTATGGGGGTGCATGAACACTGGAACAACGATATAGACAAAGATTATTCCAGGAATTTAGGAAGAAGTGAAGGAATTGAGCTGGTATCAAACGTTATATTAGGCATTAAAGGCAATAACATAAATGCAACTGAATCAGTATTTCAGAATTCACCTAATCCGTTCAATTCATTTACCAATTTACAGTATAATTTAAGCACAGCCTCTGAAATTAACCTGACAATTTATGATATTAACGGTAAAGAAATAACAACATTGGTAAATGAAAACCAAAGCGCTGGTGTTCACAAAATACAATGGAACGGATTAAATTCAAATGGTCAATTTGTACCGGCAGGTATTTATATAGGAAAAATACTGGCCCGCTATAATAATGATGTTCATTACCAGGTTTTAAAAATGATAAGGAACTAATTGTAATGAATAAAATGATAAGGAAACCAATATACAAAGGTGTTGTTTTTATATTAGTATTAGTATTGATTGGTTGCAAAGACAAGGATAATCCGGTTCTGACAAATGCTAATTTACATATAACTATAAAAAGCAAAGCAGGCAACAATCCTATTAGCAAGGCTTTTATATTTATGAATGATAGTTTATACGGCAAAACCGATTCAAAAGGGATTTATACACTGGATTCAATAAGTCCGGGAACTTATACTTTAACTTGCTCAGTAATAAATTTTCGTGATACAACTTTAGAGATTCATATTACCTCTGGAAATACCACACAACTTAATTTTAGTTTGGTTAAAGATACCTCATTTGGGAAAGTATTTGGTGAATTCCAGGATGTAGCACTTTTCGAACAGAAGGCGATTGATAAACCTGTTATTAAAACATGGGACGAAAAACAGGTTTATGATTGGACCACAGGAGCTACAATGTATAAAATTTCCTATCCTAATCCTTTTATAACACCCAGAACTGTTAGTCTTGAGGATAGTATAATATCAGTTTCCGATGGTTTCGGCCAGTATTATTTGAAAATCCAGTGCGGGACATACCTGATTACAGGTGCATGCGATGGTTATACCAGTTCTTCAAAAATTATAAAAGTGCGGAAAGATGCTTATACCTATGCAAATTTTTATTTGGAAAAAAAATAGGTGATTTTAATTATAACTCTGTCAGGTCCTTCGGACTCTGATAGGTTACAATTCTGTATCTTGGTTTCGACCTGTCAGAGTTAATAATAATAATTATTATAGCAATCTTTTATTACAAAATTCAATCCTTAATTTGAGAAAATAATTATGAAACCTAAAAATGGGTAATCTCCTTATTATAAACACATAGGATATTGCTGTTTTTTTTTGATTTTTATTATAGTTTTTTATATAAGAATATGTTAACTTTATCATATAACCCCCAAAACTTAATATTATGAAAGCTAATTATAGAGTTTATTTTTCTTTTGAAAATCAAGATAAGTATTTAGATTTTTCGTTAATAAAAAGAATTGGCCATGCGAGAAATGATGATATTAATTATTTGGCCGAACAAGAAATTATTAAACATGAGTATCCTATAGGAAAGTGTCAAATTAAAAAAATAGCAAAAATTAATATTTGATAATTTATTTAATCCCAAAACTTAATATTAAGGCAAAATTTAAAGTTGAAGATAGTCAAATTTAATTTTGTATACCCTTTGCTTAACATAGCTAGCGCATAGAAGAAAAAAAAAGCGTAGTTTTTTTATAACTATGCTTTTTTAAATAATTTCTATTGTGGATATAGTCCTGCCTTTGGTGGGATAATCCATGCTGCATTAATATTCTTGTGTTTAGTTTTTACTTCTTCCCTCCTTTTGCAATGCAGGCTTTTAAATCCGTGATAAACTCATTAATGCCTTCTTCCGTTGTGTTCCACGAGCACATAAGCCTGATGATATCTGGACTGATGAATGAATAAAAATGCCATCCTTTTGCAAACATTGCTTCTGAAATGTTCACAGGCATGTGAACGAAGACTGCATTGGCTTCCCGGGGATATAGAATTTTCAACCCGGGAATGTCTTTAATTCTCGATTCCAGAATTGCTGCCCTTTGGTTTGCGTGTTTTGCATTTCGCAACCAGGTATTATCTTTTAAAAGTCCCACCCAGGGAGCAGCTAAAAAACGCATTTTGGAAGACAACTGACCGGCTTGTTTACAGCGGTAAGCGAAATCTTCCGCCAGTTGTTTGTTAAAAAACAATATCACTTCACCTACTGCCAATCCGTTCTTTACCCCTCCAAAACACAAAACATCAATACCGCATTGCCAGCTTATTTCTTTGGGCGTAACGCCCAACGTTACCAAAGCATTTGCAAAACGTGCCCCATCCATGTGCAATCGTAAATTATTCCTTTTAGTTACTTTATAAATATCCAGTAACTCGGCCTGAGTGTATACAGTACCTAATTCAGTAGCCTGAGTAAGACTAACGACTTTAGGTTTTGGAAAATGAATTTCCCTGCCATTATTTAAAATGTCTTCTATGCTTTTTGGATCAAGTTTTCCATTTTGCCCTTTGCCAAGTAAAATCTTTGATCCACCGGAAAAAAACTCCGGAGCTCCACACTCATCAGTTTCAATATGACTGTTTTCCTGACAGATGATGCTGTGATATGACTGACATAAACTGGCAAGAGCCAGAGAGTTGGCAGCGGTTCCGGTAAACACGAAAAACGCCTCGCAGTCCGTTTCGAAAATCTCCCGAAATGAGTTGCAGGCAGTTTCTGTCCAATGATCCTCACCATAGGAATATTCGTGGCCATTATTTGACTCAATAAGATATTGCATAGCTTCAGGACAAATGCCTGAGCAATTGTCGCTGGCAAACTGTTGTTGTTTAACAATTGAACTTTTCATTCTAACCAGTTGATGAATTTTTATGAAATTATAAAATTATTTTAATATTAGCTTGATAATTATTTATTGAAGTTGGAATTCTATGTTTCAGAAAGCAAAAATAATTTAATTGTTGCTTCTTTTATGAGGCATTTGGCATTAGGCATTTGATATTAATGGTTTTGTTATCAACAAGAGTAACCTATTTTTGTAGTTAGATTTCAATGCTAATAAATTTGCTTTATATTAAAGATAGGATTGACTGTTATAGTTAATACAATAATAATTAACCTTAACCGTTATATATCAAAATAAAAACCTTCTGCCTTATTGCCTATGATGCTTCTTTACATCTTTCTGTTTATTACTAAATCTAAACTTAAAACTAAAAAAGATGAAAAAAGTATTTTTATTAATAGGCATTATTCTAGCTATAATTGCCTGCAAAAAGAGTGATAACTCAAATGATAATCCTATTAGCAGTACATCATACTTTCCTTTGGCCAAAGGCAACTATTGGATATATAAGGAATATGAAATAGACACAAATTCTGTGGAGGCACAACTTGAAACTATTGATAGCATAAATGTAACAAATGATACCATTATTAATGGTAAAAAGTATTACGTTATATACCACGATAGAAATACCTCATCTTTTGGAAACTTTGTTTTAGATGAATACAAATATGTAAGAGATTCTAGCGGTTATCTGGTAAAGATTGATGGTGGAATTGTATTTTCGGTATGCAATTTTACAGATGCCTTGGTGAAAAGAGTTAGTTCTTTTGGACAGGATACATTGAGCATTGTAACCGGAAAAATGGAAAAGGTTACAGAGCAAATAAATGTACCTGCAGGAAGTTTTAATGATGTTTTAAATTTAAAAGGCACTGTTGTCTTGGGACGACAATTTTCATATCTAAAAAGACCGCATTATGTAAATAATTATTATGCAAAAAATGTAGGCTTGATCTTAAAATCAACTTTTGAATTATATGATGGAACCGTTTTTGAAGTGCGACTTTTGAGATATAAAATAAATAACTAGAAAACCGGATTAATGGTATTTGAATTTATCCTAAACTCTGAGGTTAATTTAAAATTTTATCTCTAATTCAAAACAAGGTTTGAAAATTGAGTATATTATTTAAAAATGAAGAAAACAAAAAAGAATAAAACGATGTTCGTAGTAATCAAATATGATTTTATCCTAAGTTCGTTAACAACATTAGCATGTTACTGAAATTGGACATCAAACAATTTAAAATATTATTCTGTTAAAATAATTTTCATCAAAAAGAATGCCTTTGCACATTTAAGATGCAAAGGCATTCGAATGAAATACTTGTGTTTACTCAATCAAAGTAGTCTATTGTTTCACGAAACGAGTGACTGTCTCAATTCCTTTACCCGATAATTTAATAATATAAACACCGGTTGATAAATCACTTACACTTATTTTTTCTGTTCCACTTACGATAGTGGTTTTAACAAGTTTTCCCAACAAATTGAAAATACGGATTGTCATTTTATCCTGAAGATTATTGACAATAATATAATCGCTTGCCGGATTAGGATATATGCTTACTTCGCCTGCCTTTGCAGTTAATATGGTTGTAGCAGGATCCACGGTAAGTTTTCCATTATGCAAGATAAGGTTGTAATTATTGTCAGAACCACCGGCCAGAATAATGTTATAATCCCCGGTTATGCTTGAAGCATCAGCAACACAGCTGGCAGTTGGCAATACGTTAATTACTGAAGTGCCGTCACTACCTTCAAAACCTGAATATATTAACGTAAATGCAGGGTTTACTTCTCCCTGTATCTTAGTCTTATCTGCAGCAGTAACACTAAGATCTTTTTTAGTAATGTTGGCTGTTAATGTTGGCTGAGTAAGCATGTATTTGCCTGCATCGGCACCTGATAAGGTCATGGCCGGAGTAACACTTATACCAGTGCCAACATTGGCTGAAGCAAATGTACCGGTTGTAGCATTTGACAAGGAAACTACATCAGGACTTATAACTCCAATTAATGTACCTCCTGAAATAACAGCAGTTGTAGTAGCATTATACACTTTATTCGCAGCCATAGCATCACTCACAGTTAATGTTATTCCAATAATAGTTGCTGTTAATGTTGGTTGTACCAGAGTATAATTACCTGCATCGGCACCTGTTAATGTCATTTCCGTAGTAATGCTGATATTTGTGCCAGAATTTGCAGAGGTAAAAGTACCAGTAGCATCATTTACAAGTGATACATCATCAGAACCAACAATTCCTTCAAGAGTAGCGCCTGAAATAGTTGCATCAGTATTTCCATCGTAGGATTTATCAGCAGCTACAGCACCTGAAACTGTAAGTTCTTTAGAAGTAATATTTGCTGTCAATGTCGGCTGTGTGAGTGAATAGTTATCTGAGGCAGCCCCTGTTAAAGCCATGGTAGTATTTACTGAAATGTCTGTGCCAATGGTTGCCGAAGCAAAAGTACCTGAAGTCTCATCTACCAGGCTTACATCATCTGAACCTACTATCCCTGCAAGCGTGCTACCAGAAATAGTTGCATCAACGGTCCCATCATATACCTTATCAGATGCCTTTGCATCAGTTACTATAAGGGTTTTAGGTCCAATATTAGATGTTAATACTGGTTGTGTGAGATAATAATTATCTGCAGAGGCACCAGTCAGGGTCATTGCAGTGGTTACAGAGATATCTGTTCCAATATTTGCTGTAACAAAAGTACCTATAGTATCTTCAGCTAAAGCTACATCATCAGAACCAACGATACCGACGAGTGCAGCGCCTGAAATGCTTGCATTGGTGGTTCCGTCATATATCTTCTCACCTGCCATTGCACCAGTTACTATAAGTTCTTTGGCATTAATATTAGCTGTTATTGTCGGTTGTGTAAGTTCATAATTATCCGATGCAGCTCCTGTTAAAGTCATGGCAGTAGCAACAGAAATATCAGAACCAACATTTGGTGAATCAAAAGTACCTGATGTCTCATCAGCAAGAGCTACATCATCAGAACCCACGATACCGTCGAGAGTAGCGCCAGAAATGCTTGCATCAGACGTTCCGTCGTATTCTTTATCGGCAGCCATTGCATCATTTACAGTAAGTGTTTTGGCGGTAATATTGGCTGTCAATGTCGGCTGGGTGAGTGAATAATTATCTGCAGCAGTTCCTGTTAGTGTCATTGCAGTAGTAACAGAAATATCAGTACCGGCATTTTGCGTATCAAAAATACCCGTTGTCTCATCAGCAAGAGCCACATCATCAGAACCCACGATACCTTCCAGGGTCGCACCTGAGATGCTTGCATCAGTTGTACCGTCATAAATTTTTTCAGTAGCTGTTGCACCAGAAACAGTAAGTTCTTTTTTGTTTACATTAAAACTCTGACTAAGCTGTGGAGCTGCAGAATAAGTGCCATCTCCGGCCTGATCAGCGTATATTGTTACCGTACCTGGCGCAACTATATGTACCTGGTTACTTACAATATTAGCAACAGAATTATTACTGCTCGAATAAGTTACAGTTAAACCTGATGTTGCTGTAGCTCCAGGATCAAAATTGCCAGCGCCGTATGTTTGGTCCGAAAGCTCATTGAAGGTAATGGTTTGACTGGTAAAATAATTACAACACCCTAAAAAATTTGATGCTGCACCAGTAAGTGCAAAACCTGACAAAGTTCCATTGATTCCTCCTGTTGTAGCTTTTAAAGTAGTAAGGCTACTATTATTACCTGCTGCATTACCCTGGTTGAAATTCCAGTATCCTACCAAACCGGATTCATTACCTGCCAATTCATTGCCCATATTAGCCTGTATTTGAGCCTGGCTTCGCACCACGTTCCAAATTCTTACTTCATCAATACCTCCTTTATAAGCTTCGAAACTTCCACCAATATTCATATTTCCTGAAGGTACTGAAGGCATACCGGGAGTACCTGCGAAAGTTTGAGCAACACCATTTACATAAGCAAACCAGGTTCCTGCATTTTTCCCGACAGCAACATGATACCATGTACCTGGAACAAATGTGAAATTAATATTAGTGGTCATATTATTTACACCCACTAAAAAAGTATTTTGAAAAACACCTAACTCAATGGATGAACCTCCATTTCTAAATATCCATCCGTAACCAGTGGCAGTTTGATGTTTCACTATAGCTTCGTAAGTAAAATTATCCGTTAAACTCGAAACTGTTCCTGAAAAATCTACATGATCATTTGATCCATCAAAATCAAGATAATTTCCAAGAGCAGAAATTGACATAGCAGAATTAGAGCGGGTAGCTGTAGTCCAACCCCAGCCAGCATCAACTCCTGTAACATATACATAGTATGTTTGACCGGCAGTAAGTCCGCTGCCTGAAAAGCTTGTCGTGGGGCTATTAGTTGATAACCCGCCACTCCAGCCTGGAAATGTAGAAGAAGTTGTGATCATTAAATAGTAATGAGGATCACCCGTGTTGGTCCAACTGGCGGACCATGATGTCCCGGTAATAGTTAAACTTACCGAAGCAGGAGCAGTTCCAGTTGAATATGCATAAAGATTGGTATTAAAAGAAAGAATAAATACCAATATGGTAATAAAAATAAATAACTTTTTCATAATTTTTATCTTTAATTAAACATTAAATTTTGATTATTAATTGAGAGGGAAAATAAATGAAAGTAAGAATGCATTGGTCTGGAGTAATTTAAATTTTTTAGTAAAAAAAACTTGAATTCGCGGCAATATCTGATAAACTGAATGAATCAAGGAGGTGCATGAAGTTTGCAATAAAAGTTTAAATTATTAGTGAAGGCTATGTATTTCCGTAAACGCGAATGAATAATGTTTACAATATGAAATAAAATGACTGTTTTTATAAATACCAGTTTAATATATTTACATGCATTTATTGACATATCCTTTGATTATTGAAGCATTGTAAAAAGTCAAACAGAAAGTGCGATAATTAATGATGTTCTAAATAAAGGTAGACTATCTTGTAACGGTTATAAATTTTTAACGCGTGATACTTGTTTCTAAAATAAATGTTTTAAATCATTATAATTCAAAGAATAATATAATATCTAAAATTTTTTATTTCTATTTTAATAGTCTAACTTTTAGATATTATATTATTTAAAAAAGAATCTTTTAAATTATTGTTTGATTGAAAAAATAGCGTCTGTTTATGAAGGATTGCAGAAACGTAACAATCTAATATGCCAATTAAACTAAATTGTTAATTCCAATATTGAATTTTCTCTTTTTTTCTGAGAAAACTTTTAATTATAAGAATATTTAAACTTTACTTTTAGTGAGATTTTGTGTTTTAGCGTTTTGGTGGCAAGTTTTATTGATATTTATTCATTATCAATTGTTATGGATACTAATTTTTCACCAGAATTACTAATCCGTATTTTGAGAATGAACAAGCTATTTAATTGTATGTTATACTAATACATAATAATCAACATGAAATTAAAAGTCATAATTACCGGTTCTACCGGCATGGTGGGAGAAGGTGTTTTGCATGAATGCCTCATGCATCCCGATGTAGAAGCAGTTCATGTAATAAATCGCAGACCCTGCAAAATTTTACATCCGAAATTAACCGAAATATTATATGGTGACTTTTTTAATTTTACAAGTATTGAAAATAAACTGGCAGGTTTTGATGCCTGTTTCTTCTGCCTGGGTGTTTCATCCGTAGGTATGAAGGAGGAAAAATACTATCATATCACCTACGATATCACGATGGCTCTTGCCAGTGTCCTTGCACGAATTAATCCCGGTATGGTTTTTTGTTATGTTTCAGGTGTCGGAACAGATAGTACTGAAAAGGGTCGTAGTATGTGGGCAAGAGTTAAAGGGAAAACTGAAAATAAACTTATGGAACTATTTCCTGGAAGAGCTTTTATGTTCAGGCCCGGTTATATTCAGCCTATAAAGGGATTGAAGAATACTTACAAAATCTACAGGATACTGGGGTTTACATATCCTTTATGGAAACTGATCTTCCCCCGTTATGTTACAACATTGAGAAATGTAGGGCTGGCCATGATCAATACTGTTACCAGGGGATATGAAAAGCAGGTGCTGGAATGTCAGGACATAAATAAATTGGCAAATATTAAATAGCATCAATTTTTGCAGCCAAAATAAAATCATTTGGAGAAAGACCACTGACTGAATGCGTCCAAAGTTCAATAGTTACTTTACCATAAAACACGTGCATCACAGGGTGATGATTTTCTTCTTCAGCAATATCTGCAATTCTATTCACAAAATTCATTGTCTGTTTAAAATTCTTAAATGTAAATTCCTTTTCGATCTTGTAATTTTCTAAAACATTCCAATCCGGCTTTAATTCTGATACATACAGATCGATCTCGTCATTATTCAAAGGCAGAGTGCCTTCTTTATATGGCTGGCAACTAAGTTTTGTTAAATCCATATTCCAGATTATTAAATTAAGTATCTAAATCAACAAAAAACCATATTCCACTTTCTTTAATTTAATAGGTATTTGTGAGAACTTTCCGGATTAATTAAATTGATACAACTAATCCTTTCTTAGCTTATCAAAACTATGTTAGGTTAGGTTAGATTAATACAATTTTAATCCGAAACAATTTTCAAGTATTATCAACTATGGTTAATAACACCAACCGGATATAATGGTTTATCGAATAAACGAATAATTTTTACGAATCTGGCGATTTAGTCTTAATAAGATACTCGAAAAAACGAGGAATAAATTCAAATTCTCAAATAGAAATATGTCAGTTATTTATAATCTCTGGTTTTATTAATAATCTCACTTAAATTTTTAGCTGCTAATTCAGGTTCGCTTGAAGAACAAATTGC
>Ga0265316_10005273_pt1 | contig 12611 bp, 15 predicted proteins | sample 4522metaG_FD_202092 | JGI IMG/M metagenome (GOLD analysis project Ga0265316, IMG submission 202092) | Rhizosphere microbial communities from Carex aquatilis grown in University of Washington, Seatle, WA, United States - 4-5-22 metaG | ecosystem: Host-associated > Plants > Roots > Rhizosphere >... | reverse complement strand
GCGCGGACGTTCGGACGGCAGGCGGGAGTATCGAACCGGCCCTATGTAAAAGAAGATGCGAGGTTTGGCCTGCCGTGCAAACCCGGCGTCCCAGGCCAGACACACCAGCGCCAGCGTGACGGCGAACCGCGCCCGCCAAGCCGCCACCAGAGCTTCGACTGCGCGCCCCGGCCCTTTTGCGGGAGGCTCCTCCCGCCTGGACCCGGGTCTGTCAGAGCCGGGTCCAGGCGGCGCCTCGTAAGCAATCGCTTCCCGCGCAGTACTGAACCTTCGCGGCCGGAAATCCGGCGCGTATGGCCGCACCCAGACTCCCCCAACTCCGACTGCCGTTCGCGGGAGCGGAACATCATTCATTTGACGGCGCCCGCCTGGGAAGGCGTACCCTCATAGATCATCCGCGGCTTCCCTGCCAGGAGATACACCGCCAGGCCGCCAGCCGCAACAATTATGCCGGCGATCTCCAGGTGCTGCCCGGTCTTTTCGGCGGTCGTGCCCAAGCTGCCGTTTTCGAGATCGCTCACCTGTTTGAGTGAGGAAGCCAGCGCGCCACCGCTCCCGAGCAAGAGGCCACCCGAGGCAACATAGAGGCCGGGATTCGCTAGAGTCGGCTTGACAGTCATAATCGTCTTGATATCTCTCCTCTGAATAGACATGGAGGCGGCCTTGGTAGTCAAAGGGAGCTGAACATCCGTCACCGCACCCTTGACCTTGCCGGCATAACGCTCGCCGCTAAAAAGGGTCACGATCACGGAACTGCCCTCGCTCAATCTCTTGACGTTCTCCCAATCGAGGGACCCCTTGGACCGCCCATACGCGACGCCGGGCGTCACCAAAGAAAGGAACAAGGCGTGTGCGCAAAGAACAGCGACATACCCGCGGAACTGGAAACGGCTCGTCATCTTCTACACCTCTCCCCGGCCGGGATCGGGATCGGTCCCGGCCGGTCTGCTCGTACGCTTTAGACACTCACAACCAGGCTCTGGAAGAAAGTCGCGACAGCGCTGCCGCGTCGTCCACCGCCAGGGACTCTCCCTCCCGGCGCCGCGGCAATGCTTCAAAGACGATATGGGTGGAACAACACAAATATTTCACGCCGGCAGGAAATCCCAGCCCACGGCGCCAACCGGCGGTGCTCGCCCCTCCCACAGGCGGTGGTGGCGACTGGCAAGAGCGCGCCCGCCAACTCGGAGACGGCGCCTGACCAAAGCACCACGCAGCCTATCGGTGTCTCAACCGAATCGGCTCCAAAACGACGAATGGACGGTCATCGCCGACCTTCTGCCGAACCCGCACCTGTTCTCCGGCGGCCACGCGCTCGCTGGCGACTCCGGTTTGGTAGCGAGTTCGAATCTTGAGCAAGGCGGACTCGGGGAATCGGCCCGCGGCTCGTAACTCGTCGATTTCGCGAACCGGCCACGACATCACAATCAGATACAACATTTCCACTCCCGGCTTTCGATCGAAGCGCAGCCAACCGAGATCCGGCAATTCCACCCAACTGGCCGCTGCGAGCGCCCGCCCCGGAATCAGCTCGAAAAGGCCGTCGGAGCGTCCGACGGCAAGATGACAATAGCTGTCCTGCGCGGCCAGCAATCGAACCCTCAACCGGTCACCGGCCTCGAATCCGGCAAGCGCGTTCACCGGTATGGCGTCGCCTCCTCTCTCGATTTCGAGCACATATCGAAACTCGAAGCTCCGGCAGAATCCCGCCGTCGCAGCGGCAATCAGAAGCAGAGTGAATATAATCGGACGTCTCATAAGCATCTCGTTGTCTTACTGCCGGTCGAACTCAGCCTGACTGGCGGGCCAGGTCGAGTAGTTTCCATTCACCACCTTGTGCAGAGTGATGGTAACCAAGGAGTAGACCGTTCCGGATCCCTCCACGGAGAATTCTCTCCCCTTGCTATAGGCGTAATGGCCGGCTGAGCCATACCGGACCAGGATGTAATACCGTCCGGCCTCGACATGGATACTCGCGATCGAGCGGTCGGGCACCGGCAAGGCGCCGCGAGTGGGTCCCACGAGTTTCACCAGCGCAGCCGCGCCGGATCGATTCTCAAAGGTAATGGTGTTCGGGCCGGCGGCGCGGGCCCATGCGGCCAGGGCCAGCAACGCCGTCACCCGCACCGCGTATCTGACGATTAGCATTTGTTATTCGCCTCCCGCGTCCGTGGCGGTCATAGAGATATGGCAGGTGCCCATCGGATCTTCCACGCTCGTACGAAAGAAATTGGCAGGCGAAGACCTCGCGGCCGCGCCCGATCCAACACCCGCGTTCGGCGCCAGTCGCCGGCGCCAAAGCAAACACTCCCGCTCTCTACCTGCTACAATCCTTGGTCTCCCAATGCGATACGGGTTGTATACGGCGACACTGGGCTCAGTAGTCTGTCTGATGGCCCAGGCGCCTCCCAGCGCAAGGTTGCTGACTCTCCGTGCGGGCGAAGTGCTGCGGGGGTCGGCGGATCAGCGTGCAGCGGACCTTACCGTAGTGCTGCTGAATCCCGGTGGAAACAAAGTAGCTGAATTTGACAGCTTCGAAGACGGCCCGGAACCGGTTTGCTTTCTTGCCGGCAAAGACGGCGGGTACCGATTGGAGGTCCGCCTGGCGGAGTCGCGTAAACTCGCGGATTTCGCCCTGCTCTCTATTGAATCTCCCCGCCCAAGTTCGGAAACGGATCGGCTGTTTTGCCGCGCGGTGGAGCAATCGACCGCCGCCAAGGCGCTCGAAGCCAAAGGAGGCGCAAGTTCCCTCGCCGAGGCCGCCGAACGGAATTCCAGCGCACTTCAATTGTGGAGGGACTTGGGCGATCGTCCGGCCGAATTACGCACCCTGAACAAACTTGGAACGGTGCAACACTCACTGAGCCAATATGCGGCCGCGCGGGAGGCGTTTTCGCAGGCGGTCTCTTTGAGTAGATTGCTGGGCGATCGCCGGAGCGAGGGTGAAGCGCTCAATGGGGTGGGGATGAGCAGTTTTCGCCTGGGCGAGGTTCAAGCGCCGGTCGAATGTCTGACCCAGGCTTTGGCGATATGGAAAGAACTTCATTCCACCTACGGCGAAGCCAATGCCTTGAATAATCTGGGCGTGCTCTTTTATCCCATGGGCGAATGGCAGACTGCCATCGACTATCACCTGGGGGCTCTCGATCTGGTGCGCACCCTCGGCGACCGGCGTGGAGAGGCCTTCACACTCAATAATTTGGGGGTCGCGTACGACGCGTTGGGGCAGCCGGAAACCTCGATGCATTATTTGGAAGAGGCGTTGCGCCTCTTTCGGTCAACCGGCGCCCGCGCAGCCGCGGGCCGCACTTTGGGGGTCATGGGCCGAATCGCTCTCGCGGAGAACCAACCGAAGACAGCCCTCGCGCACGAGCGGGAAGCCCTTTCGCTGGCTGCGGGCGAAGGAGACCGTCGATCCGAAGCTGAGGCGATGGAAAGGATCGGAGAGGTTTGGGACAAGCTGGGAGACGCACCCCAAGCGATGCGGTTCTACCAGGATTCCCTGGCGAAATTCCGGGAGGTTTCCAACCGCCAAGGGGAAGCACTGGCGCTCCATCGGTTAGGGCTTGCGGAGATTCGCCGGGGATCGTTCGATTCCGGAATGCAAATGCTCGATCAGGCACTGGGGATTCGCACCAGGATAGGCCTGCGCGACTATGTCGCGGTCACCCTTTCGGACATGGCGCGGGTGGAGCGGGACCGCGGCAACCTGCCTGCGGCCCGGGAGCGCATGGAAGCGGCGCTCGATGGTGTTGAGGCGCTGCGCACGCGCGTTGCCGGACCCTCACTGCGGACATCCTATTTCGCTTCCAGGGCGGATTGGTACACCTTCTATATAGACCTGCTGATGCAACTCGACCGGCAGGCCCCACAGCGCGGTTTCGACCGGTTGGCTTTCAATGCCGCGGAGCGTTCCCGGGCGCGAGGCTTTCTGGATGTCCTGGCGGAGATGCAGGGGCAGATCCGCCGCGGCGCCGACCCTGCGCTGATCGATCGGCAACGCAGCCTGCAGCGCGAGTTGAATCTTCAGTCGAATCAACTACTCGCACTGGCGGCGGCGGCGCCCACGGCGCGGGAGGCCGCGTTGCGCCGCCAGTTGGACGAGACTCTCACCAGCTTGCAACAGGTCGAGATGCGCATGCGGGCCGGCAATCCCCGCTATGCGGCGCTTACCCAGCCGCAGCCAGTCTCGATTGACGAGATTCAGCGGACAATTCTCGACCGCGATACGCTATTGCTGGAGTACGCACTCGGACCGGATGCCAGCTACCTCTGGGTAGTGTCGCCCGATGAAATGCACAGTTATACCCTGCCCGGGCGCGAGGCCTTAGAAAGGGGGGCCACCTGCTTCCTGCGGGCGGCCAGCCGGCGCGATACCGCGCGGGACGCCGTGGGGGCGGCAACGGCTCTTAGTGGGACTTTGCTCGCTCCCGCCAAAGACCTTTTGGGCGGCAAACGGTTACTGGTATTGGCCGACGGTGCGCTTCTCGCGGTTCCCTTTGCGGCCTTGCCTGTGCCGGGCGGGACGGTTCCAATGGGGTTGCGCCATGAGGTGGTGACACTGCCATCCCTCTCCTCGCTGGCCCTCTGGCGGCAGGACAATACCGCGCCCAGGCCGGCAGCCGAGAGGACCGCATTGGTGATTGCCGATCCCGTGTTCGATCGCGAGGATCCTCGCGTAGCCGCCAGCTCAATCGCCGCTGAACGAGGGGGCCTCGCGGTTCCACTGGCCCGCCTGCCCTTCACCCTCGATGAGGCGCGCGCCGTGGCCGCCGCTTTGCCGCCATCCCAAAGCAGACTGGCTCTCGGGTTCGATGCCCGGAAGTCTCTGCTCACCGGTCCCGGCGCAGATCGGTATCGGGTCGTGCATATCGCCACGCATGGCCTTCTGGACGCTCGATCCCCGGAGTTGTCCGGACTGGTTTTTTCCCGAGTCGACCGGAACGGCCGCGAGTTGGATGGATTCCTGCGGCTGTATGAGATCTTCAACCTCAACTTGCCTGCGGACCTGGTCGTATTGAGTGCCTGCCGCTCCGGATTGGGGAAAGATATTCGCGGGGAGGGTCTGCTCGGGCTGACACGCGCATTCATGTACGCTGGAGCAGCCCGTATCGTGGTGACACAGTGGAACGTCGATGACGAAGCCACCGCCGAACTGATGCGGCATTTCTACGAGTTCCAGTTCGGTCCGCAACATATGCGTCCGGCCGCGGCCCTGCGTGCCGCACAGATTGCCATGTGGCGTCAGCCGCGTTGGCGGTCACCTTATTTTTGGGGAGCTTTCGTTTTTCATGGCGAGTGGCGATAGACCGCAAGGAGGCATGACCGAAGCCGAGTTCAAGGGGCTCGACGTCAAGCTCCGCCGCTACTTCGAGTGGAACCGGTGCGGTTCGCCCGAGGACCTGGCACAGGACACCATCCTGCGCGGCCTAAAGCGGCTGGCGGAGGGTCAGGTCAACTATGCGGAAAACCCCTATAGCTATTTCCTTGGAATAGCCCGCAACGTCTTGCGGGAGGAACGCAAAAAGCCCAGGGCAGAAGCCGCCCTCGATGAAGACTGGCCGGATCGCCGAGACCAGTTGAATGCCGTGCAGTGGCGTATTCTGCTGCGGGAGTGTCTTGACCAGCTCGACCCCAAAGAACGCGACTTGATCGTTCGATACACGCTCGACGGAGCCGAAAAGGCCGCGAACCAGTGCGGGCTGACGCAAAACGCTCTTCGGATTCGTGTGTCCAGAATCCGAGGCAAGATCGCCCTGTGTTTGCGGGGCCCCGCCGATTCGGTCTGATAAAATGAAATAAATGCCGGCCGCGGCTCATGAATGGGACTAGGGGGGAACAACCGAGTGCCACCGGATCGCCGGGACGAGACGTCGATGGTCGCGTATTTGCTCGGGCAGTTGCCGGAGGACGAGGCTGCCGAGTTGGAGAGCTCATTCTTCTTGGACGAGGGGTTGTTCGCTGCGCTTTGTTCCGTAGAGGCGGAGTTGATCCACGCCTACCTGAGGGGCGAGTTGACCGGTCCGCGTCTCCGGCGTTTCGAAGAGGTATACTCGGGCTCCACGCCGCGCGGCCGGCGGCTTGCCGCTGAGCGGGAATGGTTCGAGGCGGCGAAACTCGTGAGCGGGGAGAAGCGGACTGGCGGGGCTGTGACCCGCACCCGTTGGTGGCGCGGCTTCTTTTCGACGGACGGCGCGGCGCCAAAGTTTGCGATGGTGTCTGCTTCCCTGATAGCGGCGCTTGTTTTCGGCTGGCTGGCCCATCGAATCATAGGGGTCGAGGCCGCGCTCAGCAGCATGCGGGCCGATTTGGCGGCGCGTGGCGGCACACCTCAACGTGTCGCTTCCTTCGTTTTGACGCCGGGACAGACTCGTGGCGACAGTGCGCCGAAACGGATACTCCTCCCCGGCAACACCGCGCTGGTCCGATTCGAATTACAGTTGGACGGCCCGGCGAAGCAGCAGGCCTACACGGCCACATTGCGCGCCGTGGACGGCTACGAAGTCTGGAGCGGCAGCGTGTTTCCCGAGAAGGGCACGATGACGGCGACCCTGCCGGCGGGTGTTTTGGTCCGCAACGACTACAAGCTGACGCTAGAGGCAAGGGGCGCGCACGCCGCCGTCGCGGACGCGCCGAGTTATGTATTCAGCGTGGTGGGCAGATGAACGGTCGCCGCGGCCCGGGTTCCGCGACGTCCGATCCGCCGGGGGACTAATGCACTGCGACTAAGTGGATTGCTCCCAGATCAGATCGAGTAACAGTTCGATCAGTTCGCCCACAGGGTTCACCTCCTTTTGCTTTCGCGATGTGGCATCAAGAGATGGCGGCAGGAGGTGAATCTTTCATAAGACGGCTAGGGCTTTCGCAGAGCGGATTTTGTTGGTGTTCGGCTGAAAGAAGTGCCAGCCAGCGGCCATATATTATAACGGCGGCCCGCGGGGGAGAGGCGCCCTCACGGCCGAGTGGCCGGCCCCAAAGAATACAAACTGGCCGGTTGCATAATTCCACCTGCCGGCCGCACTGGTAGACCTTGGCGATGGTAAGTGCCGGCGGCGTGAAGTTGTTGGTAAGGAACTTGAATCGCTTCCTCACCTGGCGACATCGATACCGTTGGTGGCGGTAACCGCGCCGGCCAGATCGTCGTGTCCGAGTTTCCCCATCCGCGCCTGCGGCGCCTGGCAATCGCGCACGGCCATGCGCCGCCTCACCGCGCCGGCGAGATAGCGCGCCGGGTGCGCCGCTGCCAGCGCATGATCCATGAGCTTGGACCGCGGCCGCAACAACGCCTCGTGCAGCACGTCCCGCTGGGTGAGCCCCAGCACGCCGGAGTACGCGCCGAGAACGTGGAGGAGATCCTCGTCACCATGCAGCAGGCGCAGCGTCGTGAGCCGGATCGCCACCTGCTCGACCAGGGCGGTCGGCACGTCAGCGGCCGGCCAGATCGCGTTGCGCGGCGAGCGCCACGTCGCACAGAGCATCGCCAGCGACAGATAGCGGTGGCGCTGGTACGCGTCCGTGCGCGTGGAGGCCAAGCCGAACTCCACGACCTGAATGGTGCCGCGCACGTCATGGATATGAAGGAGGCCGTCGGCGTAGGTGAGGACATCGCCACTGGCCACCGCACCGCGTGTGGACAGAACGATCATTTTGCCTCCCCGCGCTCCGCACCCCCGGCAGGCGGTTCTGCGGGCGGATCGGCGAGCGCGGTCCTCGGCTTCCGCAGCGCCTGCACCCGCTCGATGATGCAGTACAGCATCGCATCGGCCATGGGATTAGACATGCAGCACAATTCCTTGACCAGCCTTTCCACCCGTTCGACTTTGTTGGCGACCGAGGGCCGGAGCCTGTCCCCGCTGCATTGGGTAAGACGATGGTGGTGGAATCTGAAGTGGTCCCTGGAGTTGTTCAACAGGCTTCTCGGTCTGGATCACCTGGTCGGGCGGTTCGTCGGGCGGCTTTTCGACCTGTACAACCGGCTCGCGCGGCTCCGGCAGTGCGGTTTCCGCCGACGCGGCCTGCTTGGCGGCCGCAAGTTTCGCGTGCAGCTCCTTGAGCTTGGACAACTGCGGCGTTTTTGGGTTGGACCTTTTTGGCTGCGCTGCGCAATGTGGTTTCACCCCGCGCCACTTGCTTCAGCAGATCGGGATCGGCCTTCTGGACGTTGAGTGCCTGCTGCGCCTTGTGCTTGGTGGTGCCGACTTCGTTGGCGATCTTGCGGGCAGTCTCGCCCGACCGATCCCTGTGTGGCTTCGCATTAGGCAAACCCTCCCCCGTACTCGGTGGACGGTTTTTCTTGCGCCCACGACCGCCGGCTGTTCCGTCCGCGCTCTTCCCGGACTTCTCTCTTTTTAGAGCGGCCTCCCGCTCTTCAAAAGCCGTCACCGATACTTCGAGGGCAAGAACTTGGTCCAGCGTCAAGTGGCGCCGCTCAACATTGACGGACCAAATCCACCGCGTGACGGACATCGGCCCGTGGTAGAGCTGTCTCCATCCAATGAAGCTCGGCTTGACGCCCACGTCTTGGCACGCCAGAAAGCGATTGCGTCCATCGAGAATCTGCCCCTCGTGGATGACTATCGGGTTGATCAGGCCGTGCTCCCGTATGTCGCTGCAAAGCCCGCGGAAATCATCGCCGTCCATGAGCGGAAGCAGATCGCAGACGGGGTGCACGGGTATGCCACAGTCGGGTTTGGCATCAGCATCGGGTTCCACAGTGCCCGCTTGCGGCGCGGCGGGCGTCGTGGTGGTGCCCGGCGCGGCGGTCTGCCGCGAACCGTCGGCGGCGGGCGTGGAGTTGGTGGTGGGAGTGGCGATATTAGCGGGCATGGCCTACACCCCCAGCCCCGGGACTTCGCTCTTCGGGATCAGCAGCGAATGCCCGCGCCGGTCTGCCTTAAGCTCGCCGCGATAAATCAACGCGTATACCGATGCCTCTGGCAGGCCCGTGAGAGCGGAATATTCGCGAACCCGGACCGCGGTGCGGTGCTTCAGCATCTCCAGTGTCAGCGGTGGACGGTCAATTTTGCGTTTCATTCTATTAGCAGTATGCGTCGGCATTTTGCCGATTACCATGGCAGTATTTAGAAAATATATGCCTACCCTAATCGTTCCCGTTGCGATGAATGTTTTTATGCTATATAACGGCCTCGATGGCCCTCACTGAAAAAGCAAAAATGCGGAAGGCACAAGTGCTCGCTGTGGCGGTTCAGATCCTGCGCAAAGAGCGCCTGAAACTCAGCCAACCGGACTTCGCGGAGTTGGTTGGTGGGAAATGCGATGAAGGCTCGGTTAGTCGATGGGAACGCGGTTCGTTCGCGCCGAACCCAGCCAAGCGCAAGCGACTCGCAGCTATCGCGCGGAAGAACGGATCTGGTGATCTTGTTTCCGCGTTTGAGGACAGCATGCACGAGTGGCGGCAGATGCTGTTGTCGGAGCGAGACCGGCACTGGCTGGCGTTATTCGAACTGATCTTACTCAACCAGCCAGGCCGTGACGAGTACCTTTTCCCGGTTGTCCCACGGAAGGAGCTTGCTCGGCTGATCAAGGCCTTTCGCGCGGTCGTGCGGGCCACAAAGAAGCACGACTTTCGCCCAGGCTCGCGGCTTGGTGACGGCACCCTGGGCTACCGCGGCATGTGGATGGTGACCGATGAGCAAGTCGCAGCCTGGCAGCGGGAAACCCAACCGTATGCGGTCAGGCAGATAAAACGGGCTCGATGTGCTCCTGCAAATTCGGAGCGGGTCGTCCTAAGATTTTACGACGGGCGTGTAGAGGTCTTCGAAAACTGGGCGGCCATGAATCGGGCGATTGCACGGTACCGCGCAGAAGCAGAAAGGGAAGAGCGAGATGGAAAGTGACAAGCCGAGGAAACCGAAAGCGCGCGCGGATGGCGAAGGCAGCATCTTCGCACGCGGGGACAAGTGGATCGCCCAAGTTACGTTCATCGCCCCGGATGGCTCGCGCAAGATCGTGCGCCGGCTGGCCGACACCCAGGCAGGGGCCCGCAAGAAGCTCACGGAACTCAAGGGCGACCAGGACGCGCATAAGCTGGTGGTGGGCGGCAAGGCAACCGTCCGTAATTGGCTCGACGTGTGGCTGGCGGAATTCATTCAGCCGCGGCGGGCACCGCGGACATACTGCAACTACCACGACGTGCTGGAACAGAACTTGCCCGAGCGGTTCTGCAAGATGCCACTCACGAAGTTGGCACCCGAGGACTTGCAGCGATTGTTCAACAGCATCGCAGAGAAGCATGCGCGGACCGCAGATCTGCTGCGGGCGTTTCTCCGCAGCTCGTTCAACAAGGCGGTCCGGTTGAACCGCATGAAGACCAACCCGGTGCTGGCTACAGACCCGATCCATCGCGTGGAGCAAGAGAGTGCGGTGTTCACGCCCGAGCAAGCGCTCGTGTTCCTCGACGCGGCGAAAGAGCATCGCCTGGGCGCGCTCTTTACGGTGGCGTTGTCGCTGGGCCTGAGAAAAGGAGAAGTAACCGGCCTCCGACCCGAGGACATCGATCTGGATGGTCGCGTCGTCCATATACGCCGAAGTTTGCAGTGGGTGAAGTTGCCCGACGCAAAGGAGGGCCACTGGATCGACCGTCCCTCGAAGCGCGGCTCCTTCCGCGATCTGCCGATGACCGAGGGCGTCTACCGCTCGCTCGTTAGCCACATAGCTCGCCGGCAAGAGGAGGCCGCGACCATCAAGGGCTGGAACGATTCCGGGCACCTGTTTGTAAGCGCCACCGGCGCGCCGCTACACGAGAAGAACGTGAGCAACGAGTTCTACGCGCTCTGCGATTCCGTCAAAGTGCCACGCATTAGATTTCACGATTGCCGGCATTCTTGTGGCAGTTTCCTCAACGCGCAGGGTGCCAGCGCCTTCACGATTCAGAAGATACTCGGGCATTCGCAGTTGAGCACCACCAATCGCTACACCCACATTCCGATGGTAGTCAGCAAGGCCGCGCTGGATGGCGTGGATACGTTGGTGGAGGCCACGCGCAAGAAGCCGGAGGACCAGCCGGACGCGAGGCCCGCAACGCCCCAGCAGGCGGCCACCCTTATCCAATAAATCCTGCCAGCCCCGTCCGTGAAAAACCCCTTTGGGAGAATTCTCCCAAAGGGGTTTTCCGCGTTCAGAAGCCGTCCCCGGTTTTTGCCAGTGAGTGCCTGCGTGAGTGCCTGGGAAATTGGTCTTTCGCGGCTAGAGTGGAAGTGTTCTGTTTTCTATGAGTTATGGAGCCACCCTCCGGGCTTGAACCGGAGACCTGCTGATTACGAATCAGCCGCTCTACCAACTGAGCTAGGGTGGCTTGCCTTTTATTACAACAACTTGCTGGCAATGGCAAAGACAGTGCTGAAGACGCCTTGACCTATTGTACGGTCCATTGCCCTTTCATCTTATCATCCGGGCTGGGCCCCGCGCATCACGGAACTTCTGTCCCCTGGTACGGCGCACGGCCAAGATCGAGGCCTACCTGGCCCGCGACTGGCGATCCCTCGCCCATGAGGCGGCCGCCAGCGTACGCCCGGATGTGTTGGCGCGGGCGGCGGCCTTCTTGCTGATCGAGACTCCCGTGCCTCCTTCGCCATCGAAGGCGAGAACCCGGGCAGGAACCGTGCCGAGCGTTGGGCCAGGCCATCGGGCAAGCCGGCCTGCGCCCGCTGACCGAAGCAGCGTTGGTGCGCCTGCAGAGTATCGTCATCGCCGACACGCGGTTCGTGAAGATGGGCCTGCGCACGGAAGGCGGCTTCATCGGCACGCATGACCGGGATAGCGGCACGCCGCTGCCGGATCACATCTCGGCACGCTGGCAGATAGACGATCAGAGAGCGCTCCGCAGACTGAGCAGCTCAGACCCCGGTTCGCCTGCCTCCCGCCGGCGCGGCCGGTGAGACGAGTGAGACAGTGAGACTCCTTTGATATGATCGAATCGATGCCTGCAAATCTGCTGACGATCGACGAGGCGGTCCGGGTATTAGGAGTCTCGCGTTCGACGCTTTGGCGGCGGCTTCAGCACGGGGACCTCCCGAGCGTCAGGCGCGGCGGACGACGCCTTGTGCGGCTAACGGCTACCCGGAAGGCCGCTCGTGGAAAGGCCACCGCGCAGATCCAGCCTTTCACGGAAAGCCATCCCATCTTCCGCCTGATGGGTGCGGGGCGCAGCGGCGGCCGAACACCGGGCGCGCGCGAGAAACACGCAATTCTAGACGCATGATTCTCAGGCGGGGTGTTCTCTGGGATTCAAGCGCAATTCTCGCGCTACTCGACGCAGACGATGCGGATCACAAACGTGCGGCTGCGATTGTTCGCCAAATCGCCTCGGAGAGGCTGCCCGGCCGGTTGGCCCTCGTCAGTCGCCAGCACAGGCGATACGACGAAGATGCCTGGGCCGTGTACACCCCTCGTCACATGCCGGAAGACACTGTTCCCGGACACCTCACGTTCGCGCTGCGCTACGAAGGGGTAGATCTGGCTGGGGTGCGCGCCTTGTTCCAGCGAATCGGCGGCGATGCGGTCGAGGCCTGGGTCCGGCGGGAACCCGTGAGCCGTGGGTCCAGATTACGATAAGGCCGTATGTCGGGCACAAACGTCCCATCGGACGGCAA
>Ga0265316_10005272_pt1 | contig 12612 bp, 9 predicted proteins | sample 4522metaG_FD_202092 | JGI IMG/M metagenome (GOLD analysis project Ga0265316, IMG submission 202092) | Rhizosphere microbial communities from Carex aquatilis grown in University of Washington, Seatle, WA, United States - 4-5-22 metaG | ecosystem: Host-associated > Plants > Roots > Rhizosphere >... | reverse complement strand
TGCTTGCCTGCTTGGCCGACTCCAGCGATCCTACTGACGCCAAGGCTCTTGAAGAGCTGCGCAGCAAGGGAAGCCCTCTTGTGCGTGGCCTCGGCAAGCCTGCGGCCGATCAATGATTTCCGGCGCACATGGCGAAATGAATCAGTATTCGCTTGTTAGCATGGTGGCCAGGAGTACCCTAGGTTCCGAGAGCGCATGGCACTGCAGGCTGGCCAGCTGTTTGGCAATTACCGCATCGTTCGGCTGCTCGGCGAAGGCGGATTCGGAGAGGTGTACCTTGCCGAGAACCCGCTCATCGAGCGTCGCGCCGCAGTAAAGGTTCTGCACAGGACGCTCGCGCAGGATACGGAGCTGGTGCGGCGTTTTCTCAATGAAGCCCGGGCCGCCAGCGCCATCCGTCATCGCAACATCATCGAAGTCTTCGACGCTGGTGTGACGCCCGAGGGCGCGCCCTACATCCTGATGGAGTTTCTCGAAGGGGTGTCGCTGCAGAAACGCCTGGCCGACAAGGGCCGTCTCGCTTTGGCGCAGGCTCTTGAAGTCGCGCGCCAGGCTGGTTCGGCCTTGGCTGCGGCCCACTCCGCCGGGATCGTGCACCGCGATCTGAAGCCAGAGAACCTGTTTCTGGTGCCCGACGCGCGTGCGCCCGGTGGCGAGCGCGTGAAGATACTGGATTTTGGGATTGCGAAGATAAAGCGCGCGGGCGGAACGGGCGGAACCATGCGGACGCAAGCCGGACTGATCATGGGCAGCCCGGCGTACATGTCGCCCGAGCAGTGCAAAGACAGTGCGGATGTGGACTTGCGTTCGGACATCTATTCGTTCGCGACCATCATGTACGAGATGCTGGCGGGACGGACGCCGTATGTGGCGGCATCGGGGACCGAGATGCTGGTTATGCATCTGACCGCGACGCCCGCGCCCGTAAGCGAGTTGGCAGCGGATGTGCCTGCGCATGTGGAGGCGGCGATCAAGCGCGCGCTGTCGCGGTCGCGCGATGATCGTTTCGACAGCATGGAGGCGTTCTTGGGGGCGCTGCGGGGCGGGGCAGACGCGGGCCTGTTCGGTCGGTTGTCGCCGTCGGGGGAACTGCTTGCGGTTGGCGGAAGCCCTGTTCCCGGTCCTGAGCGGACAGTCGCTGTCCAGTCAATCACCACGTTTTCGCGGGCCACAGGAGAGGTGGGGGCGGGAGGCAGCGACGATGTGTTGTTGCAGGCATCGCGAACTCGGCGCTGGCCGGTTTTCGTGATCGGGGGAGCGGCAGTGGCTGGGCTTGTGCTCTTCTTGCTCGTGAGACCCAGCCACAACTCTGCGCCGCCGGCACCGACCGGCACATCCAGGGTGGCGACCGGGGCGGCTGCGATCGCCGGCGTGCCTGTCCCACAAGCTCCGACGGGAAATCCAGGTCAGGTGGCACCCGTGCCGCCCAGCGGAGTCGATAGCGGAGTGGCCCCGCCCGGGTCGGCCGGGGCGCTGCCTGCGTCAAAGGCTCCGAACGTGGTAGTTCCCTCGGTCGTGGACGGCCTGCGGCCTAGCGCGAGGCGGCGCGTGCACCCGTCCGCCGCCCCGGCCCCCGTTGAGAACAGAAGAACGGAAAACCCGTGGCTTGTTCACTAGCGCCTCCTGCTTGACTTGGTACGTGAGGGGGCTAGGGAGAAGCCCTCCCCGCCGCCGGCCGTCTGATCGCCAGCGGGACCAGAATCAACTTGTGGGCGCCTCCGTCAGGAGTAACCTAGGCGAGACTACCCATGGCTCTTGAAGCAGGCCAGCTCTTTGGCAACTACCGCATCGTCCGGCTACTCGGCGAAGGCGGGTTCGGAGAGGTGTATCTGGCCGAGAATCCTCTCATCGAGCGCCGCGCGGCCGTCAAGGTGCTGCACACGGCGCTGGCACGGGATACCGAGCTGGTGCGGCGTTTTCTCAATGAAGCGCGGGCCGCGAGCGCCATCCGTCATCGCAACATCATCGAAGTCTTCGACGCTGGTGTGACACCCGAGGGCGCGCCCTACATCCTGATGGAGTTTCTCGAAGGGGTGTCGCTGCAGAAACGCCTGGCCGACAAGGGGCGTCTCGCGCTGGCACAGACGCTTGAGATCGCGCGCCAGGCAGGGTCGGCCTTGGCCGCGGCGCACGCGGCCGGGATCGTTCATCGCGACTTAAAGCCGGAGAATCTGTTTCTGGTGCCCGATACGAGTGCGCCGGGTGGCGAGCGGGTGAAGATACTGGATTTCGGGATAGCCAAGATCAAGCGGCCTGGGGGCACGGGCGGGACCATGCGGACGCAAGCCGGACTGATCATGGGCAGCCCGGCGTACATGTCGCCCGAGCAGTGCAAGGACAGCGCGGACGTGGATTTGCGTTCGGACATCTATTCGTTCGCGACGATCATCTACGAGATGCTGGCCGGACAGACGCCGTATGTGGCGGGCTCAGGGACAGAGATGCTGATCATGCACCTGACGGCGACGCCTGGACCACTGCGCGATTTCACCGCGAATGTGCCTGCGCAGGTGGAGGCAGCGATCAGGCGCGCACTGTCGCGGTCGCGCGATGACCGTTTTTCAAGCATTGCATCGTTCATCGCGGCGTTACGGGGCGAAGTCGAGGGGACGGTTTTGGATCGACCGTCGCTGTCGGACGAAATGCCGGTGGCCGAGGCAAGCGCGGGTTCTGGTTCCGAGCGGAGCGCGGCTGGGCCGTCGATCACGACGTTTTCGCATGCGACGGGCGAGACCGCGGCGGTGGAGGGCAAGGATGTGCTGTTGCAGGCGTCGCGAACCCGGCTCTGGCCGGTATATGCCGGCGGGGGAGCGGCGGTGGTTGGGCTCATGCTGTTTCTGCTGTTGCGACCGAGCCACGTGGCTGCGCCACCGACGACGCCAGCGACATTGAAAGTTGCGGCTCCCGAAGTTGCGGCGGTGGCAGCGGTGATGCCGGTGCGACAGGAGGCATCGCGGGACGCAGGGCTGGCTGCTGTGCTTCCCAGCAAGGCTGAAGGAGTGGTAGCAGCAGCGGCGGTAGCCGAGGCGCGGCCGAGCGCGAGGGTGGTGCATGCGGGCGCGCCGAATCGGCGGCACGGGCCGGCAGGGAAAGCGGCGCTGCAGCAGCCGCAGCGTGCAGGGGCATCGCCGGGCAATAGCTACAGTTCTCCCCCACCGCCGCCGGTGAAGAGGCAAGACGACCCCGCGGGTTTCTAGACGACGAATTGATGAGAGGTGCACTTACCGATGCGTTGCAAGCTTCGCAATTTGGTCTTGGTACTGACCATTGTTGGGTATTGGTCCGGGACAGCCCGCGCAACCGACGACGCTGTGAAAGGGGCGGCGCGAGCGCTGTCGAACGAAGCCAAGCGGGATTTCGATGCGGGACGTTTCGAAGAAGCGGGACGCAAGTTCCAGCGAGCGTACGAGGTTGCGAAAGTGCCAACCCTTGCACTGTGGGCGGCACGTTCGTTGGCCAAGTATGGTCAGTTGGTCGCGGCGTCCGAGTTGTATCGGCAGGCCACGCGGCTCACGCCGAATGATCTTTGGGTTGGGAACGCGCAACAGCAGGCGCAGGCGGACGCGGGCAAGGAGTTGGCAGAGCTACAGCCTCGAATTCCATTACTGCGTGTGCGGGTCGAGGGGGCTGCGGCCAATGACGTCGCACTGACCATCGATGGCACGATGATCGCGAGCGCGCTGTTCGGGATCGATCTGCCGGCCGATCCTGGGTGGCGGCGAGTGGTGGGGAAGTGTGGCGACGAGAGCTCGGAACAGACGGTGCATCTGAGGGAGGGAGATCGCAAGGAAGCAGTGGTGAAGTTCGTCGCGCGCCCAGTGGCGCAGGCCGCGAGCTCGGCTCGGCCGCCGGCAGCGGTGGCACCGGTGGCTGTTGCGCCGGTGGCACAGCCAATTTCACCGACGGGGACAGAAGGACAAAGCGCCGGCACGCTGACTATGGTCACGCCGGCTCCGGCCGAGGCGGCCCCGAGCGGCGGAGTGCAACAGACGCTGGGTTGGATTGCGGTTTCGCTGGGAGCGGCAGGACTGATCATGGGCGGCGTGACCGGCGTGGTTGTGTTGTCGGACTCCAGCCTGCGCACCAGTTGCCCGAATGGGACCTGCGCCAGCAACGTCAGCAAGAGCAAGGTCGACAACTACAATACGATGCGCACCCTCTCGATAGTGGGGTTCATCGTTGGCGGCGTCAGCGCAGCCGTGGGTGTGACGTTGCTGGTGTGGACTCCCAGCCACGAGAACGGGCCACGCGCGGCGCTCTGGCTCGGGCCGGGCTCGCTTGCGGTCAAGGGTACGTTCTGACCGAGTGAACCATCGACCACGGCACGGTCGATGCGCGGGGTATCAAGACTGGGGCGGTGACCGGTGACCGCAAATTCGCTTGCCCGCCCTGCCGCGAGGAGTAACCTACCGTAGGAGCGCGCATGGCGTTGCAGGTTGTCCAGCCCGTTGGAGATCAGCGCATTGTCCGGCTGCTCGGCGAATGCGGTTCCGGGGAAGGACATGCCCGCCACCACGAGGAGGAGACCGGAAGACCAATGCTTCGTTCACTGTCCAGATTGTTGTTGGGGATCGCGATTGGCTTTGCGCTGTGCCTGTCAGGGCCGCTTTGCGAAGGAAGCGCCCTGGCGGCTGGATTGACAGCGAAGGAGACTGCCAAGGCCAAGCAGGCCAAGCAGCTCTACAAGGAGGGGAAGTATGAGGAGGCGGCCAAACTCTTTTCGGGCCTGAGCAGCGATCACCCGGAGATGCCGGTGTTCACGCACAATCTCGGGGCCTGCTACTACTACTTGCGCCGGCCTGAGCCGGCGCTATCCAACTTGCGCGAGTATCTGCGCCTCGAGCAAGACATCACTCCGGCAGATCGCAGCGAGGTCGAGGGTTGGATGGCTGAGATGGAAAAACTTCGCAGCCAGCTCAACGCGATCCCGAGCATCGCACCGCCGCCGCCGCTGGCGCCCCAGCCATCTGGTGGCGGCGCATGGCCAGCTCCGGCCGCGACGGCTGCGCCCGTGCCTTCTCCGCGTGCGCCGGAAGCCGAGATCAAGCCGCTGTATGCTCCGGAGCCGCCGTCCTATGCTCCTGCACCTTCTCCTTCGCCGCAGGCGACGCCACGCACGCCGGTCGCGGCAGCGCCGTTTCAGCCGGCCACGGATTTTTCTTCGCCGGTGGTTTCTCAGGGGCCAAGCAGTGCCGCGACGTCGGTTGCTGTCACGGCCACTGGCCAGCCCCCGGCTCGCTCGTACAGCACGTTGGCCTGGGTTGCAGGGGGCGTTGGCGTCGTCGGCCTGATCGCGGGCGGGGTCTGCACCGGGCTTGCCTTGAGTAATTTCTCGTCGACAGAGTCGCAGTACAATCGGGACGATCAAGAGGCTGGCAAGACCTACGCGGCACTGCAGTGGGTTGGCTACGGCTTGGGGGTCGTGGGTATCGGAACCGCGATCGTTCTTTTCACGCTCGATGCCAAGCCAAGCGGTTCTGTGGCGTTGACCCCGATGCTGGGCCAAGGATTTGCGGGCGCCAGCGTGGCCGGAACATATTGATCGAAGCAGGAGAGCTCATGAAGCGATTGGCGGTAGCTTTGCTGGCGATGGTGGCCGCGTGTGGTCCCAATTACCAGGATGGCAAAACCAAGTGCGCGAGCGACGGCACATGCCCTGACGGCTTCATCTGCGGCAGCAAGGCTCCAGATTTGGATCTCTGTTTCGAGCTGAGCAAGAGACCCCAGTGCACGGCCGGCCAGTACCTGTGCAGCTCCGGCGCTTGTGTGGCGAGCAAGGATCTGTGTCCGCAATTGCTTGGCGGCTCGATGGGGGGGGGAGGTGGCATGAGCACCGTCGGAATCGGCGGTGCTGGCGGCACCACCGGCGGGATGACCAACCCGATTGGCGGCGCGACCAGCTCCCTCGGAGGGACAACTGGTCCCAGTGGTGGAGCGATCACCAGCGGCGGCACGGTCATCACCATGGGCGGAATCACTGCGGTGGGCGGAGTCACCACCGTGGGCGGCATCACAGTAGGCGGAGTCACCACCGTGGGCGGCATCACAGTAGGCGGAGTCACCACCGTGGGCGGCATCACAGTAGGCGGAGTCACCACCGTGGGCGGCATCACCGTGGGAGGCGTCACATCCGTGGGAGGCGTTGTCATTGGCGGCGTGACCACCAAGACCGGCGGCGTGACCACCAGCACCGGCGGGGCTACCACCCTGGGCGGCGTGGCCACCAGCACCGGCGGTGTCACCGGCGGCGTGATGACTACGGGAGGTGTCACCACAGTAGGTGGAAAAACGGCAAGCACGGCAATCGGCCACTACCAGATGGAGAACCTTGATCGCGGATTGGTGGCAGTTGTCGTCACCAACGGTGTCTACGTTGGTTGGCGGATGTTGGGCTACGAGTACACCGGGACGGACAGCGACACTTCGTACAACCTCTACAGGAACGGCGCCAAGCTGATAAACGTGACCGACAGCACGAACTACCTGGACGCGGCCGGCACCTCCGCTTCGAGCTACGCGGTGAGCGCCGTGCTCAAAGGAGTCGAGGGGACGCGGTCTGCAGCAGTCACGCCCTGGTCGCAGCAGTACTTGAGCATACCCATTACCCCGCCTCCCGCGGGTATCAATGGAGGATCGTACAGCGGTTCGACTTTTGGCGCGAGCGATGGCAGCCCGGGCGATCTCGATGGTGACGGCAATCTCGACATCGTGCTCAAGTGGGATCCCTCGAACTTGAAAGACAATTCCGAGTCGGGCACTACCGACGACGTCTTTCTTGATGGATATACTTTGGACGGCATGCGCCTTTGGCGCATCGACCTGGGACCGAACATTCGTGCTGGTGCGCACTACACCCAGTTTTCGGTGTACGACTTCGACGGCGACGGGAAGGCGGAAGTGGCGTGCAAGACAGCACCTGGGACCAAGGACGGAACTGGCGCATATCTGAGCACGGGACCCGCTGCCAGCGACGATGACAGCGCTGTGTACCGCAACGCCTCTGGCTACATTCTGACCGGTCCCGAATACCTGACCGTGTTCGCCGGAGAGACCGGCAGGGAACTGGCGACGATCGACTATCCGGTGCTCCGCGGTACAGTGGGCGATTGGGGCGACAGCTACGGCAACCGGGTGGACCGTTTCAATGGCGGGATGGCTTTCGCCAAGGATTTCCCCGCTGGTGGCGGTGCCGCTGTTGCGAATGGGCGGCCGAGCATCATCCAGCAGCGTGGGTACTACACGCGCACGACAGTCTCCGCGCTGACCTACCGGAACGGCGTGCTGGCGACGAACTGGGTCTTCGACTACCCCGGTTGCTACGGCGGCGGCACCTTACCGATTGGCTGCGGCGACCACTCATGCATGGCTGCGGATGTGGACGGAGACGGTGCGCAGGAGATCGTTCCTGGCGCGATCACCATCAGCAGCGACGGAAAGTTCATGTGTGACTCAGGGATGGGCCATGGCGACGCTATGGACGTCGGGTCGTTGGTTCCTGGAAAAGGGATCGCTGTGTTCTCGATTCACGAGAGTCTAGGAGGCATGGATGCTCATGACGGTGCCACCTGCGCTTCCTACTTCGCGGTAACGGAACCCAGTGTCGGCTCCAACCGTGGCCGTGCCGAATATGTCGGCCCGGGCAATGAAACCAGCGCGACGTGTTACTGTTCGGGGTGTACCGAGCACATCGCCTTGTGTGCTGACGGCACCACGTCAGTTACCGTCTCGCCTGGGGCCAACTTCGTCATCTACTGGGACGACGATGAATGGCGTGAGAGTGAAAACGCCACGTCGATCACTAAGCCCAGCAGCGGCGCAATCTTGCTGAATGCGACCGGCTGCTCGTCCAACAACGCCACCAAGTCCACCCCGGTGCTAACTGCAGACCTGTTGGGCGATTGGCGCGAGGAGATCGTCTACCGCGAATCGCTCAACTCAGCCCTGCGTGTGTACACAACGACAACCGTGACCGCGCGCCGGATCTACACCCTGATGCACGATCCGACCTACCGGGCGCAGGTATCGTTTGAACAGTCCGCCTATAACCAGCCGCCGCACACGGGGTTCCAAATCAGCCCCAACATGCCTCCTCCGCCTGTGCCCAACATCTACGTGAGGTAGCATCGCCGCGAGTCGCGAACCCGAGACAGCACCCATCGCCCGGCTCTCCTCTGTGGTAGCCTGACGTAGTGATTCCGCGAAAAGCCAGGCATGTCCTTCTTGCCCTGGCGGCCGTGTGCCTGGGTGCTTGTGCAACCCAGCCGCCCATCACCAAACTGGTCAACGATCGGCAGATCGTCACGCGTTCGGTGAATGCCAGCGCCTACGAGCACGCCAGCCGAGCGTTCCTCTACGAAGAAGAAGAACGCTGGGAGGACGCCGCCGCCGAGTTGCAGCGGGCCTTGGTTTTCGACGACGAATCGCCAGAGCTGCAGGCGCACCTGGCCGAGATCTTCATGCGTCTGGGGCGTATGTCCGACGCGGCCGCCGCCATCCGCGCCTCGTTCAAGATCGAAGTCACCGCCGACGGCCTGACGGCCGAGGCGCATCTGCGCGAAGCACAGGGTGACGTGGGGGGCGCGGTGCAATCGTTGCGACAAGCGGTGGGAAAAGTGGATCTGGCCGACGAGCCCGACACAGCCGAGACGGTCTATCTCGAACTAGCCGAGGCGCAGATCCTGGCGCTTGATGTGGTGGCCGCGGCCAGCACCCTGACCGATCTCTGTCGCCAGGAACCGGCGTCGCTTTCCGGGCACATGCGCCTGATGGCCGCGGCCTGGGCCCTGGGAGACATGCGACAGAGCGAAGCGCACCTGCGCCAGACCCTGGCCGTGGAGCCCAACCACATCGAGGCGCTCACCGCGCTGGCGTGGCTGCTGGCCGCGCAGGGGCGCAACGACGAGGCCCGACGGGCTTTCCGCGAAGCCCTGGACAGGGGAGACGGGTCCATGGAGATTGCGGCGGCCTACGCGCGTTTTCTGGTGAGCATCGGCGAAAGTAAGACCGCCGAACAGTTGGCCGACGATCTGGTGTCTCCCTTGGCCGGGTCGGATCCCGATACTCTGGCAGGCAGCGTCGAATTGGAGCGTTCGGCGCACCGGCTGGACCGAGCCCTGGCGCTGGTGAAGAAGGCGCAGGAGGCGGGCGTGTCCGACGACGTCAAGACGCGGCTGGCGCTGACCGCGGCCGCCCTGCTCAAAGAGCAGGGCCACGGCGACCTGGCGGTGACGACCTTGCTGGCAGTGCCCAAGACATCGCCGCTTTTCTTCGAGGCGCGCTTGCGCGCGGCAGAGTTGTTGCGCGACGACGGGAAGACCAGCGAGGCGGCCCGCGCAGCAGAAAGCGCCGCGACGGCGGCAGGCGACCATGCGGACCAGAAGATCGACGCCGCGATCGCGCTGGCTTTTGTCGACGAGAAACGCGGCGATGCCGCCATGGCCACGCGCAGGTTGGAGGCGTTGCGGGCGAGTCAGCCAGACCAGCCGCACCTGAGCCTGAGCCTTGCCATGATCGAAGAACGACGGGGTGGCTGGCAGCGTGCCCTCGACCTGGTGGAGCCGCTCATCAAGAAGAAGCCTGGCTCGGTCGATGCGCTCAACTTCTGGGGCTTCGTGGCGGCCGACCATGGCCACGACTTGGACAAGGCACGCAAACGGCTGCAAGCGGCGGCGGCCTTGGATCCGGGTTCGGGCGCGGTGCTGGACAGCCTGGGCTGGGTGAGCTTTCGCGCCGGGCAACTGGACAAGGCCGGACTTTTCTTGGAGCAGGCCGGGCGGCTGGACCCCGCTGACGCCGAGATCCTCTCCCACCTGGGCGATCTCTACGCAAAACGATCGGAGCCCGAACGGGCCGTGGCCGCGTACCGCAAGGCCTTGAACCAGAAACCCGAAGAGCGCTTGCGGCGGCGGCTGGAGGAGAGCCTGGCAGGCATCGAATCCCGGCGGGCCGCCGGACGGTAGGAGTGTCACGAATGACTGTCGACCGCCGACACCGATGCTTGGGCCGCTCGCTGCTCTTCCTGGTCGGTTTCTGGTCTGCCGCTTGCGCGACTGCGCCCGCTCAACGAACGTATCCGGTTCCCACCGCCGATGAACTGCTGGCGGCTTTGCGCGCGCGCCAGACGGCTGTGCACAGTCTGAATCTGGAGACGCGCACCACCAGTTGGTTGGGCGGCGAGCGGGTGCGCGGCACGGTGCAGATGCTGGTCGAGCGCGCGGGCAATCTGCGCTTCGAGGCCGAAGTGGCGTTGCAGGGCACGGTGGCCGCGCTGGCTGTTCACGACGGCGCCTTCGTCTTCGTCGATCACCAGAAGAAGACTTTCCGCCAGGGCCTGGCTACCGCGAATGACGTGGCTTCATTGATTCGAATTCCCCTGCCTGCCCAGGCCGTGGCCGCCATCGTGTTGGGCGACGTGTTCCTCTCCGAAGGGAGCAAGGCGCTCGACGTGGGCTGGGAGCGCGGTGCGGACGTGTTGCATGTGCAGACGCCGGACGGCGGTGAGTTGTGGGTGAGTCTTCGCCGGCCGGATCCAGCGGTCGCCGCCTGGGAGGTGGTCGCGGTCGTGGGTCGGCCGGTGTTCACGCTTTCCCGTTGGCGGGTAGCCTACGAAGAACTGCAGCACAGCGACGGGCAGTCGTTTCCTGGGCTTATCCGCTTCGCCGAGCCGGGTCGCGATTTCGACGATGGCGTGGAGATCAAGGTCCGCGACCGCATCCTCAACCCGACCCTTCCCGCTGACGCCTTTCTGCTCGCGCCGCCGCCCGGCTATCTGCCGCAAGCGCCGGCGAAGTAGTTAGCTTTTCCCCCCTGCGGGGGCTTCGGGACGGACAGCCCACCCCGCCCGCCCCGCGCGCTTCGCGCGCGCCCTCGTCACCACAGAGAACACAGAGAACACAGAGGTCGGAAAGGAAGAAGGGGTTCGGACTGCGAAAAATCCAACCCTTTCCTTTCCGATCCGGCTTGGTGACCTCTGTGCTCTACGTGGTGAAAAGAGCTAACTTTCCTCCGTGGCCGCCTCGCTGGATTCGCCGTCCTTGGTCCGTTGCCCCTGCACATCGGCCTCTACCTTGATCGCGCCGTTTTCCAAATAGACGCGCACGCGACCGCTCGCCGCCTCGGCGAACGATTCGAAGGCGGCGTTCTCGATGTGGCGGGTCAGCACCTGCTGCAGGCCGCGCGCGCCGGTTTCGCGCTTCAGACTCTCGGCCACGATCTTCTGAATTACCGGCTCCTCGACTCGAAGCTCGAAGCCCTCTTCTTCGAATTCTCGGGTCAGGCGTTCGACGACGTTGGACTTGAGGATTTCGGTCAGGGTGCTTGCATCCAATGCCTGGAAAGGCACGAAACGCGAAAAGCGCGCTAGCAGCTCGGGTAAAAAGCCGTAGGCTTGAAAATTGGCCACCTGCTCGACCTCGTCGGGTGTGTAGCTGACGGCAACCGCGTCGGGCGAGCCGTTGCCCAGCGGGGTGCGGCCGAACCCGATGGAATCGCCCGCGGCGCGACGGCGTGCCACCTGCTGAAAGCCGGAGAACGCCCCGGCGGCGATGAACGCTACGTCGGCAGTCGAGATCAACACGTGGTCGTTGAAGGTCGAATGGGTCATCTCAAGCGGCACCACCACCTCGGATGACTCCAGCATCTTGAGGAGTTCGCGCTGCACGCCCAGGCCGGTGATGTCCTTGGTGGTTCCGGCACCGGCGAACACGGCGTTGTTCTGGCCGGAAGCGATCTTGTCGAACTCGTCGAGGCACACGATGCCGACGGCAGCCAGCAGGGGATTGTCGTCGGCCGCATGCAAGAGGCGGGTGAGGATCGTGCTCGGGTCCTGGCCGACATAGCCAGTTTCCGAATAGGTGGTGATGTCGATAATCACAGTCGGCAGGTGGAGAATCTGCTGGAAAAGCAACTCGACCAGAAAAGTCTTGCCACAACCGGTGGGCCCGATGAGCAGGGTGTTGGACTTGGGCAGAAGGTGCTCGCGCTTGACCCCGTCGACGTAGATGCGCTTGATGCGACGAACGTGGCGGTAGGCCATGAGCGACACCGCTCGGCGAGCTTCGTTCTGGCCACGATAGCCAAGCTCCTCCAGGCGCCGGTAGATCTCACGCGGCGACAGCACGGGAAGTTCCTTGGCGAACCTGACCAGGTTCTCGACACCGGATCGCCGGGATTTCCTGAGCTGTTCCACCGCTTAGCAAGGCTAGCACAGGGCAGGGCGCCTTGGGCACAGTGGTTCAGCGACGTCTGCGTTGGCGTGGCGGTCCGGCGCCGGTGAGCGGGTTCAGCCATCGCAGGCCCGCAAAACGGATGAAGTCCGCGTCGGCCGTGTGCACGACGGCATTCTGCTCGAGGGCAACCGCGGCGATCTGCGCGTCGGTCACCAGGTCTTCCAATCCGGGTCCGGGGCTGGGAGCAGGCGACCGCAGGGCGCCCCTACACGGAACGTCATGCGGAAGAAACGGGCCCATTCCGAATTGCCGTCTTCACTATCACCGTTGACGGAGCGGGTCTCGGCTGGGACACTTGCCGTTTCCGCCCCAAAAACCGACAACTGGAGACAAGCCGTATGTCTGAGTACCTGTTCACGTCCGAGAGTGTGACCGAAGGCCATCC
>Ga0265316_10005269_pt1 | contig 12620 bp, 7 predicted proteins | sample 4522metaG_FD_202092 | JGI IMG/M metagenome (GOLD analysis project Ga0265316, IMG submission 202092) | Rhizosphere microbial communities from Carex aquatilis grown in University of Washington, Seatle, WA, United States - 4-5-22 metaG | ecosystem: Host-associated > Plants > Roots > Rhizosphere >... | reverse complement strand
GTTCAATAGCGTATACTTACTCTGAACCTGTTACTTTTTATGAATATGTTTTCGAGACAGCAACCCTTGCAAGGGCTGCCCATGTTAAAAACATATTTAAATCAAATGGTTATATAAACACGGAACCTCTGAAAAAGATGTGTGGCGTTATTGATGCAGCCAATATTGATCTTAAGGCTTTCAGTGAAAGCTCTTACCTTAAGCTAACCGGAGGAAAATTACAACCTGTACTCGATTCACTTAAAGTGATTAAAGATATGGGTGTATGGCTTGAAATAACCAATCTCATTGTACCTGACTGGACTGATAATCAAGATGATATAAGGAAGATGTGCAGATGGCTAAGTGAAAACGGGTTTAAAAACACGCCTTTGCATTTCAGCAGGTTCTACCCTATGCATAAACTTGAACAATTGCCTCCTACACCTGTTGAAATATTAAACAATGCATATCGTATTGCTAAAGAGGAAGGTTTAAAATATGTATATACCGGAAATGCCCCGGGGAATGAAATCTCGGATACAATATGCCCTTCATGCAACTCCACAGTTGTTGTCAGGCAGGGTTACCGGATCTCGTCAAATACCATAGCGGATGGTAAGTGTAATAAATGTGGCAGTAAAATTGATGGGGTCTGGAACTGATAAGCTATTTTGACTATTTTTATTATGAACCATTCGGAAGCAAAGGAAAGGATAGATACTCTCCGCAGGGAAATTGAAGAACATAATAACAGATATTATGTCTTAAATCAACCTGTAATCTCAGATTTTGAGTACGATATACTGTTGAATGAACTCGATACACTCGAGAAGAAATTTCCTGAATTTATAAGTAAAAACTCTCCGACAAGACGTGTTGGCAGCGATATAACCAAAGAGTTTGAACAATACCAACATATCTACCCTATGCTGTCGCTCGGAAACACTTACAGTGAAGAAGAACTCAGGGAATTTGATAACAGAATACATAAATCGATCACACAACCAATTGAATATGTCTGCGAATCTAAGTTCGACGGAGCCTCAATCAGCATAACCTATAAAAATGGTTCTCTTTTCAGGGCATTAACACGAGGTGATGGAAATAAAGGTGATGATGTTACTTTAAATGTAAAAACGATCAAAAGTATTCCTTTGAGAATTACTGGCAAAAGTATACCTGATGAATTTGTGATAAGGGGTGAAATACTTATGCCAAGGGCTGTATTTAACAGGTTAAATGAAGAGCGAATAAAAGCTGAGTTAACTCCGTTTGCAAACCCGAGAAATGCGGCTGCAGGTACTCTTAAACTTCTCGATCCAAAAATCGTAGCATCAAGATCTCTTGATTGTATGGTCTATTTCCTACTTGCTGAAGAGCTCCCTCACGACAATCACTATGATAATCTTAAAGAGGCTGCAGGATGGGGATTCAAGGTTGCAGAAAGCATCAGACTTTGCAAAAATATTGATGAGGTGTTCCAATTTATTTCTTTTTGGGAAACAGAGCGTAAAAACCTTCCGTACGATACAGACGGGGTAGTTATTAAAGTCAACTCACTTAGTCAGCAGAACGAACTCGGGTTCACTGCCAAATCTCCCCGCTGGGCAATCGCCTATAAATATAAAGCCGAAGAAGCAACAACAAAGTTGTTATCTGTTACCTTCCAGGTGGGCAGAACGGGTACGGTGACTCCAGTAGCTAACCTTGAACCTGTTCTTCTTTCGGGATCAACTGTCAAACGTGCAACTCTCCATAATGAGGATCAGATTGATCTGCTGGATCTTCATCTTAATGATATGGTCTATGTTGAAAAAGGGGGCGAGATTATCCCAAAAATAGTCGGTGTTGATCACTCCAAAAGAAATGAAAATAGTAAAAAGATTGTCTTTATTTCCAACTGTCCGGAATGTGGAACTGCTTTAATTAAAAATGAAGGAGAAGCAAATCATTTTTGTCCGAATTATCTTCACTGCCCACCACAGATTAAAGGCAGAATTGAACATTTTATCAGCAGGAAAGCAATGGATATAGACGGATTGGGAGAAGAGACTATCGACCTTCTGTTCAACAAGAACCTGATAAGAAACTTTGCAGATTTGTACGATTTAAGAATTGAACAGCTTGTTCCTCTGGAGCGCCTCGGGGAAAAGTCTGCTGCCAATATCATAAAAAGCATCAAAACTTCTATTGACACTCCTTATCACAAGGTACTTTTTGCCCTTGGTATAAGGCATGTTGGTGAGACAGTTGCAAAAACTATAGCCGGGAGATTCAGGACAATTGATGATCTGATCAATGCCGGTATCGATCAGTTGACAAGTGTCTATGAGATCGGACCTAAAATAGCTGCAAGTATTGTTGCATACTTCTCTGATAGTGATAACCTTGAAATGATCAAACGGCTAAAATCGGCCGGAATCAGGTTCATTGGAACGAGCGAATCGATACTGGCAGGCAATTCTCTGGAGGGCAAAATTATAGTGATATCAGGTGTTTTCCAAAAACATAGTCGTGAAGAATACAAAGAACTTATTGAAAGGAATGGAGGTAAGAATTCAACATCCGTTTCAGGAAATACATCATTTATCCTTGCCGGAGAAAAAATGGGCCGGTCAAAAAAAGAAGAAGCTGAAAATCTTAAAATTCCCATTAAGAGTGAAGAGGATTTTCTTGAAGAAATTGATGAATAATAACATCTTTCCAATTCTTGTTTTAACAAAAAACTATTAGGTTTGTAATATGGAATTATTTAAACAAATCAGGCTGAAAATCGGAGATGTTATTCTCCGGAATAAGAGAGCAGGAAAAAAGAGAAAGACACATTATTCCAATATAAACCAGGTAAAAAATATAGGAATTGTTTGGGATGCTTCAAAGATTGATGATTTTGCATGCTTATCCAGATTTTATCAAAAGATGCATGAGAATAATACCGATGTAAAAATATTGGGATATTTTGACGGAAAGAATCTTCCCAACCAATTTACAGCAGTCAGATATCTTTCATTTGTAAAAAAAGAAGAATTAAACCTTTTCTATCATCCTGTCTCAGCGGATACTAATACTTTCGTCAACAACCGGTTTGATGTTCTTATTGATATAAATTTTAAAAAACTGTTGCCCCTTCAATATATTTCTTCCTTATCAAATGCCGGCTTTAAGGTTGGTTTATTTGATTCTGAAACTATAGACACTCCCTTCGACCTGATGATGGATCTGAAAGGTCCTGTTAATGTTGAAGATTACCTGAATCACGTAGTACATTACCTTGAAATGATTAATTCGGGAACTGTAAATTAAGTTTATCAATAATGAAGGATACCAAAAAATTCAGAGGGACCGGCGTTGCTATTGTAACACCTTTTAAAAATGATTTGAGCATCGATTTTGCTGCTCTCGGACGTATGGTAAATCACGTTATCAACGGAGGAGTGAACTATATAGTAGTCATGGGGACTACCGGAGAATCGGCCACTCTCACCAAGGACGAAAAGAAAGCAATAATCTCTTATGTGGTAGAGGTAACTGATAATCGCGTTCCACTTGTAACCGGTATTGGCGGGAATAGTACGCAGGAGGTAATAAACTGTGTGAGGTATGCGAATCTTACCGGAGTTGATGGAATTTTATCTGTAGCGCCTTACTATAATAAACCGAACCAGAGAGGTCTGTTTCAACATTTCAAGGCTATTGCAACCTGCAGTCCTATTCCTGTCATCATGTACAACGTACCTGGCAGAACTTGCAGTAACATATCATCAGAAACCTGCCTCGAACTGGCACATGAATGTGATAATATTGTTGCAATAAAAGAAGCATCAGGCGATATTGCACAGATTATGAGGATAATAAAAGATAAACCTGATAGTTTCAGCGTAATTTCAGGCGATGATATGATGACTATCCCGATCATATCTTCCGGAGGATCGGGTGTCATTTCTGTTCTTGCGAACGCATTTCCTGCTGCAACCAGCGAACTTGTCACAAATTCACTAAAAAGTAATTTTAAATCAGCACGCGAAATACAGTTCCGATATCTTGAAATGACAGAACTCCTGTTTATTGATGGTAACCCTGCAGGGGTAAAAGCTATGCTGAACATAATGAATCTATGCCAGAATAACCTGAGGCTTCCGCTGGTCCCGGTAAACAGGGCGATCTATTCGCGGATACAGAAAGCAATTGACGAAGTGAATAAAAGCTGATCACGCATTTACACCAGCACCGGGAGATCCGGCTTGCTGCAAACCATGACATTGTTTGTATTTCTTACCGCTGCCACAAGGACATGGATCATTTCTGCCTACTTTTTTATCAACCCGTACAGGTTCGGTTTTCTGATTCCTGTCCTGCCCTCCCCCGCCTGTGCTGCTATATTGTGAAAAGTCGCTTTTAGATGTTCTCAGGTTACTCATGTCTACCTGCCGTCTTCGCTGAGCCTCTTTAACCTGCTCGGGATCCTGCGTGGGTATATGTCCTTTCATGAGAGTGCTCACCACATCCTTATTCACTTTTGTGAGCATAGTTTTGAATAACTCAAAGGATTCAAACTTGTAAATAAGCAGAGGGTCTTTCTGTTCGTAAGTAGCATTCTGAACAGATTGTTTAAGTTCATCCATTTCCCGCAGATGTTCTTTCCATGCATCATCGATCGTTGCCAGAACAACTGTTTTTTCATACGATTTGGCCAGTTCCCTCCCTTCAGATTCAGCTGTTGCCTTCAGGTTTGTAACAACCTGATATACCTTCACGCCGTCTGTAATCGGAACGACTACATTCTCATAAACATGAGACATCCTCTCATAAACATCTTTCAGAACAGGATATGCCTGAGCAGAGATAGATTCAACCTTCCTTTTATATGTATCGAGTACTTTTGAGTAAACTATATCAGTCACCTCCCTTGAATTAGCTTTTCTGAAGTCCTGGTCAGGAACAGGAGAATCCATTGAAAATGAGCGAATAAGGTCAAAATCAAATCCATCAAAATCTCCATCACCATGATAGATATCAACCAGATTTTCAGTAACGTCAAACATCATATTCGCTATGTCGACAGTTAAACGTTCACCGAGTAACGCATGTCGTCTTTTCTTATAAATGACTTCCCTCTGTGAATTCATAACGTCGTCATACTCCAGAAGCCTTTTTCTTATACCGAAGTTATTTTCTTCAACTTTTTTCTGTGCCCGTTCTATAGATTTGGTGATCATCGAATGTTGAATCATCTCACCATCTTTAAGTCCGAGTTTGTCCATTATACCGGCAATTCTTTCTGATCCAAAAAGTCTCATAAGCTCATCTTCAAGAGATACAAAGAACTGTGATGATCCCGGATCTCCCTGTCTTCCTGAACGACCCCTAAGCTGACGGTCAACACGTCGTGATTCATGTCTTTCTGTGCCTATGATGGCAAGCCCTCCGGCTTTACGGACGTCTTCAGTAAGCTTTATATCGGTACCTCGTCCTGCCATATTCGTTGCAATCGTGATAGTACCTGTCTTACCTGCTTCTGCTACAATTTCTGCCTCCCTCTGATGCAGCTTTGCGTTAAGAACATTATGTTTCAGGCCTTTCATCTTGAGCATCCTGCTCAGTAATTCAGATATCTCTACCGAAGTTGTTCCGACCAGAACGGGTCGTCCCTGCCGGTTCATCTCGGCAATCTCATCAATTACAGCATTATATTTTTCCCTTTTGGTTTTATATACCAGATCTTCCCTATCGGTTCTGATAACCGGTCTGTTTGTAGGTATAACAACAACATCCAGTTTATATATGTTCCAAAGTTCTCCGGCTTCTGTTTCAGCGGTACCTGTCATCCCTGCCAGTTTGTGGTACATCCTGAAATAGTTCTGCAGTGTTATTGTTGCATAGGTTTGAGTAGCTTCTTCCACCTTTACATTTTCTTTTGCTTCTATCGCCTGATGAAGTCCATCGGAATACCGGCGTCCTTCCAGAACGCGTCCGGTTTGTTCATCAACAATTTTTACCTTATTATCAACTACAATATATTCAGTGTCGCGGTCAAAAAGGGTCCATGCTTTAAGCAGTTGAGTCATTGTATGAACTCGTTCTGACTTAACTGAATAGTCTTGCAGAAGCTCATCCTTTATTTTCAGTTTTTCGCGATCGGATATATCTGATTTTTCAATATCGGCAATCTTTGATCCAACATCAGGAAGAATAAAAAAGCTGACATCTTCTACAGAGTCAGATATAAGATCAAGACCCATTTCAGTCAGTTCAATAGAGTTAGCTTTTTCATCTATAATAAAGAATAATGCGTCCGTTACCTTTGGCATTTCCTTACTGTTGTTTTGCATATAGAAGTTCTCTGTCTTCAGTAGAAGTGATTTATTGCCCTCCTCACTGAGGAACTTGATAAGGGCATTATTCTTTGGAAGTCCTTTATAAGCTCTCAGGAGAAGAAGTCCACCTTCGTCATTTTTATTAACGGCAATGAGTTTTTTTGCATCCGCAAGAATCTGAGTTACAAGTTTTTTCTGTGCCGATACAAGCTTATCTACTTTAGGTTTAAGCTCATCAAATTGCTGAGTGTCGCTTTTAGCAGTTGGCCCTGAAATAATAAGCGGTGTACGTGCATCATCGATCAATACTGAGTCGACCTCATCAACGATTGCATAATGGTGCTTGCGCTGCACAAGGTCCTCGGGGTTGATTGCCATATTATCCCTCAGGTAGTCAAACCCAAATTCATTGTTTGTACCAAAAGTAATATCTGCATTATAAGCTTTGCGTCTATCCTGTGAATTAGGCTGGTGCTTATCGATACAATCCACTGTCAGTCCATGGAATTCATAAATCGGACCCATCCATTCAGAGTCGCGTTTAGACAGATAATCGTTAACGGTAACAATATGCACACCTCTGCCGGCAAGCGCGTTAAGGAAAACAGGAAGTGTAGCCACAACAGTTTTCCCTTCTCCTGTTCCCATCTCTGCTATTTTCCCTTTGTGGAGAGCCACTCCTCCGATGAGCTGAACATCGTAATGAATCATGTCCCACGTTATTTCATTACCACCTGCAATCCATTTGTTGCTCCAGATTGCTTTGTCATCTTTTATCGTTATACTTTCTCTCGTGGCAGCAAGATCTCTGTCATATTGTCGGGCCGTGACTTCAAGTATGCTATTTTCTTTAAATCTTTTTGCTGTCTCTTTAACAATGGCAAAAGCTCTTGGTACAAGCTGATCCAGTGTCACTTCCAGTTTTTCGTTTATTTGTTTTTCAATTTTATCAATATTATTGTAAAGCTCCTCCTTTTGGTATACATCTTCCTCATTTTCAGCTTTTTCCCTCAGTATTCTGATCTCATTTTCATCGTCCTCAATACTTTTAAGAATCTCCTTTCTGAGTTCTTCAGTCTGGTCCCTTAATTCGTCATTTGACAAGCCCTTAATTTTTTCAAATTCTATATGGATCTTATCTATATAAGGATTTATTTCCTTCAAATCTCTCTCATATTTATTACCCAGAAAAAGGCCCAGTACATTATTTATAATGCTCATTTTAAGGTGTTTTACAGTTTTTTTAAATATCCAGCAAAATTAGCTTTATTTTCCAATAAAAATTCCGAAAAATCTATTTATGCAAAAACCCCGCCATTCTTGCGGGGTTTCACTTTTTATTTTATAAGAGTATACTTAATCGTCTTTATTCCGTCATCCATGTATAAGACAATAATGTACATTCCTGCCGGGAAAGAAGAAATATCAATCAGTGTTTCAGGGGATCCTGAAGTCCTTGAGTTTATCAGACAAATACCGGCTGCATTGAAGACACTGTATCGCAATGGTTTATAATTCTCTGTACCCTGATCAGTACTTATTTTTATAAGCCCTGCACCCGGATTAGGATATACAATAACAGGATGACTGTTTATTTCAGGAACAACATCAATAAGGGGGCTGATATTCAAGTCCTCAATAACCCAACCCCATCCATTGGCAAATGGATCGGAATATAATCTGAATCTCAGCAACATAGTATCACCTGCGGAAATTTTGTCAGAAGGTCGGTACAGAAAAGTATGTTTCTGCAACAATGCTTCAGTACCAACATATGTCGAGTTATCTCCTGCAATACTACTATTATAAGCTGACTCCCACGATGGAAATAATGTACTACTATAACCATCTATCAGGCCAAACCATGTCTTACCAAAGTTCTTTGAACCTTCCACAATAACATAATCATAAAAACCGGGAGATCCGAAAACCGCTCCCGCTTCACCGGGTTCAACCAGAACAACCTCATTATAGTTGATCAGCATACCGGATCCGTCAAATTTAAAGGGATGCCTTAAAATTGACGTGTATTCAATGCTTTTATTGTTATCTAACGGACTTTCATACGGGTGCTTTGAATTCAGACCAAACTTACTGAAGCCGGCAGGTTTTGTAATATCAAACCCGATATTAAAGAAGTCGGGAGCTGCACCGGAGAAATTCGTAGAATACATTGAGAGTGTGGAAGAGATTTCCTCAACAGGAGCCACAAAAAATCCGGTTTTAGGTAACACTCCCAGATTTGGGACCCGTGCCGTGTCAACTGCAAATATTCTGTATTCTATTGAATCGTGTCCTTTTAACAATAATGATTTTGCGTTAAAAGCAGTGCTGTAAATATCTGCTTTTCCCTGTTTTAAACGGATAAATTTTGAAGGGCCATTATTTATTTTGAACTCAACATATACCGAATCAATGCCGAGATTATCAGTTACTGTCGCATTATATTTTATAGAATCGACTGTTTGTAAATAATAAGTTACCGGGGTATGAGTTATAACTGGTTTTATAGTATCCGTTCCGATAAAAACATGATACCTGTTATTCTTAACTTTAATATCAGGATAATCTTTAAATAAGGAAGGTGACCTGTAATTCCTAAGAAAACAATCCTCAACAAAGAAATAATACTGTAATTCCGAATTATATCCGGGGACAGTAATTGTGGTATTATAAGAATCATTGTTATCCGGCGAGTTAAGGATAAGAGAGTCGCTGGTCAGAAATTTATCAAAGGAGTAGACGACACCTACCTTGTTATGATTATATATTGTATCTGATTTAATTGCTACTGATAGCAAAATCTGAGATAAATGTTCTTCAGTATCCCTGACAGGAGTATGAATTACTTTTGTATTAATCCAGCCAATGTCACCAAGGATCGAAAATGTATATTTCCCGGGGTCATGTAATGCCTCTCCAAAACCAATAGAGGGCGTCATAAGCGAATTTTCACGAAGGGTTTGCGATTCATCCAGATGAGAAATGCTTGATCCGGGATCCCATGTTGTCGGGGCATATAATTTTGCCCTTAGGTTTAAATACCTTTTCAATTGTGAATAATTTCTCAAAAGAGGACCATTGAAATAAAGCTGATCTCCAATAAGCTGACTTTCAAGTGCGGTTGAATAATTACTAAACTTCAGAGTATCGGCTAATTTGTCTCCATTAAAGTTTTCAACAAATGTATCATAGATCAATGGTTCAGAACCGAATCCATAAGAACCAATAGTTCCGTCCGAACTAAAGCTGTCGTAAAAACCAAGTCCATGACACAACTCATGCAATATGACAGTAACCAGATCATACCTTTGAGTAGGTGTATTTCCATCAGTCCCAAGGTACCAGACAACTGAACTGTTGACTGTTAAAGTTATATCTCCCTGTAAACTGGCATTTGTGTTTTTACCGGCAATCTTGCTGGCAAGAGCAACAGGATATAACGCCAAAGGATTCAATGCATCAATTTCTGACCCGTCAACAAACCATGTAATTGCTGTTTGAGCAAGAACATTTGCAGTTGATATTCTCTCCCAGTTTGCGTCAACTGTTATCTTGGTATCAGCCGGGAGCATACTTTCCAAAATCGAGGTCGCATAATCCATTGCAGCTTTTGCCGTGGTGGAAAAGCCGGTATAATTTACTGTTATTGATGCAACGCCTTTTGACCTGTCTTTTCTGAAAAATTCTTTAGGTGGCGGAATATAAAATTTGTTTACTTTATTTGATCCATAACAAATTCCGGTAACTGATGAATTTTTTATCAGTCTCTGTGCACTGAGAGGGAGAACAGAATAAGAAATCAGGAACCCTGCTAAAAGAGAAAGGAATTTATTCATGGTTTGATCACTGCATTTTCTTCAACTATTATAAACCCTGCTATATCTCTGTCGAACTCATGCTTATAACATTCATACTCAATTTTTTTCTTTAACATAAAAATAAGTTTAATTGGTTTTTATGATAACAGTTACTCTATTTAGGTTGTTCTATATCTAATAGCTGTTCAATCTTTGCGATAAGGTCATTAATTGAAAAAGGCTTTGAATAAATTGCATCTGCGCCCAGCGCTTTTGCCAGATTCAGGTAACTTCCAGGACCAACTTTGCCTCCACCTGAGATGGCTATAATTTTGATCGATGGTTTTAATTCTCTAAGCTTTATAACTACCTTCAGTCCATCTTCCTCAGGCATAATCAGGTCAGTAACAATAAGATCTGTAATCAATGGCTTGAAATGAGTGATAGCAGCTTTGCCATTTTCAGCTTCCAGAACAGTAAAATTTCTTCTTAAGAGAGACAGTTTCAACATTTCTCTCAGCTCTTTATCATCCTCAACAACTAGTACTCCTGGCATTTTTTATAGTTTAAGTTTAAGGTTAAGTATTTATCTTAATAATTCCTGAATAGCATTCCTGATTTCTTTCAGAGAAACGGGTTTTGTCAATTGTTGATTGATAATTCCCGAATTTAGTAATTTTTCATCTGACAATTCAAGGATTGGATCTGCGATGAGTATACAGGGAGTAAGTATCTTCTGAGTATGGAATATCCCAACAAGATCTTCAGGTTTAATCTGCTTTGAATCGCTCATATAGATAACCATATCAGGGCGTTCCCGGATATTAGTCATAACTTTAATAAAATTCCTGCCGTCAGATATAAAAATAAGCTCATACCCTGCACTTTCAAGAGCCAGTGATAAGATCCTTGATTCATACTTATTTCCTGTAATAAACAATATTTTTTTCCTGCTGCCTTTCTTTATGGTATTAACAGAATAGCCTGTCGATACCGGAAGATAAACACTGAATACAGATCCTTTTTCCTTCTTGCTTGAAACAACAATCTCCCCTTCCATTTCTGTAATTATACCATGAATTACAGAAAGACCAAGTCCTGTACCTTTTCCCACTTCGCGTGTAGTAAAAAAGGGCTCAAAGATTCTTCCTAAAACTGATGGGTCCATACCCTCTCCGGTATCTTTAAAAGTGAGCAGTACATATTCATCTGCAACAATATCTTTATTAAGTTCATGTTGTACAAACTCCCTTTTGACGACGGCAATGTTTACTGACAAAGTACCACCGTTTTCTTCCATAGCCTGGATTGCGTTAGTCATAAGGTTTAAGAAAATCCTGAACAATTGAGTCGGATCGGCCAGAATATTGGAATTAATTTTGGGAATCCTGCTCTTCAGAACAATATTGGCTGGAATCGATGATTTTACGAATCCGATAGTCTCTTTAAGAACTTCTGCCACATTTATCAGCACCTTTTCCTGTTCAACATGTCTGCTAAATGTAAGTATTTGATTTGTAATTGATTGAGCTTTCTTGACAGCACTCTGAATTTTACTTACTTTATCAGACAGATCAGAATTTTTTGGCAAATCTTCGTGCAACATTTCAGAGTATCCCGAAATCGTAGCCAGTATATTATTAAAATCGTGTGCAATACCTCCTGCCAGAGACCCTATTGTTTCAAGCTTCTGAGCCTGCAGCAAACGATTTTCAAGCATCAGTTCACGTGAGCAATCTTCAACTGCAAAATCAATGTACGACGGAGAGCCCGATCCGTTCATTGCAAGGAACCCGCTTATCCTGCATGGGATTTCTTTTCCATAACAGTTTTTCAGATAGACCCTCCCGAAGTTTTTTGTATGACTATCAGTAAGCTGGTCAATCTGCAGGTCAAAAAGTTCTTCCTCCTGATAGAAGCTTCTTAGATTCATCTTGGTAATTGAAAGTTCATCGTGACAATCCGCAATCATAAGAAAAGCTTCATTTGCAGATAATATTTTCCCGTCAGGATCGCATCTAAGGAAACCGATAGGAAGGTTTGATTCAAACTTCCTGAGCTCTTCTTCTTTCTCTATTACAGCCTGTTTCGTGTTCTTCAGATCATTAATATCGAATGTTTCCGCGAGAAGGTGAGTGATCTTACCCTGTTCGACAGACAGCGGCCTGAAAACCACTTCGAAATGTCTTTTACCTGACTGAGGTGTAAAAAAAGTCGCTTCATACTGTACTGTTTTCCCTGTGAAACAGATATCAACATTTCGTTTGATTGCATTTTGAAAAGTGTCATGGCCCCACACATCTCCAAGGGATCTTCCAAGAATGGTATCCAGAACGACTTTATGCGCATTACAAAAGGTGGAATTAACTTTTTCATAAATATAATCTCGGTTAATGATTGTAATCATTGACCTCGAGTGGTTAATAATCTGGTCTGAAAGATCCTTCTCTTTGGTCAGAAATTTTAAATAATCATTACCATCAGATATTCCAAGTTTCTTTTTCAATTTAATAGTATTATTTTG
>Ga0265316_10005268_pt1 | contig 12620 bp, 11 predicted proteins | sample 4522metaG_FD_202092 | JGI IMG/M metagenome (GOLD analysis project Ga0265316, IMG submission 202092) | Rhizosphere microbial communities from Carex aquatilis grown in University of Washington, Seatle, WA, United States - 4-5-22 metaG | ecosystem: Host-associated > Plants > Roots > Rhizosphere >... | reverse complement strand
ACTGCTCGATGGTCGCGCTCCCATGGAAAAGGATGCGGCAATCGTCCCTGAAAATATTGCCGGGGAATTTTCCTCCTCCGAATACGCACGGACGATTCGCGGAATCGTTGCCGGAGCGCCGCCTGCCATCGATCTAGCCGCGGAAAAACGGCTGATCGCGTTGCTGGTTGCACTCGCGAGTGAGGGCGCATTGCAATCCGCGCACGATGTAAGTGACGGCGGCCTCGCCGTGACACTGGCGGAATCGTGCTTCGCAAGCAAAAATCTTTCCGCGCAGGTTTCTCTCACGACCCGTGAGCCGGACGAAGCCGCGCTTTTCGGCGAAGGCGCCGCGCGCGCCGTCGTATCGATACCTCCCGAAAATCTTGCCGTGGTGCGCAAGGTTGCGGCACAATACAAAGTGGCTGTCCTGGAAATTGGCCGAGTCACCCAAGGCGAATTCCGCATCGAACTAAATGGCGCCACAGCCGTCAGCGCGGACGCCCCCTCGCTCGCTGGCATCTGGAACGGAGCTTTGGAACAACTCCTGACTGCGAAGGATCTCCGAAAGACAACATGACCGGTCTGACTCAAATTGAGCTTGAAAACGACAGGTTCCACGATCACTGCGGCGTCTGCGGCGTGTTCGGCCATCCCGAAGCGGCCAAGATGGCTTACCTGGGCTTGTACGCTCTGCAGCATCGCGGACAGGAATCGGCCGGCATCGTTTCAAGCGACGGGCGCGAGCTGCATCTTGAAAAAAGTATGGGCCTGGTCGCCGATATTTTTCAGCCCGAAGTTCTTGCGCGTTTGCCCGGAGACGCGGCCCTGGGCCACACACGCTATTCGACCGCCGGCGACACTTCGCTGATGAACGCCCAGCCGATCGTGATCGACTGCAACAAGGGAAAGCTGGCGCTGGGGCACAACGGCAACCTGCCGAGCGCGGCAAAATGGCGCCGGACGCTCGAACATCGCGGGTCCATCTTCCAGACTACAAGTGATACGGAAGTGATTGTCCATCTGATCGCGCGCAGCCAGGCGCGCAATCTTTCCGGGGCGCTCGCCGACGCGCTCAATCAAGTCGAGGGCGCGTATTCGCTGCTCGTGCTGACGCGCGACGAAATGTACGCCCTGCGCGATCCGCGCGGGTTCCGTCCGCTCGCGCTCGGGCAACTCGACGGCGGCTGGGTGGTCGCTTCCGAAACCTGCGCGTTCGATCTGATCGGCGCGACGTATGTGCGCGATGTCGAACCTGGCGAAATGATACGCATTACGCGCGCGGGGCTTGAATCGCTGCGCTTTGCCGCGGAAAAACCGCTGCAGCACTGCATTTTCGAGCATGTGTATTTCGCGCGCCCTGACAGTCTGGTGTTCGGCCGGGTGGTCGAGCGGAGCCGCGAGAATCTGGGCCGCCTGCTGGCGCGCCAGCACCATGTCCCGGCGGATATCGTCGTGCCCGTGCCGGACTCCGGCGTCCCGGCGGCCATCGGATACTCGCTCGAATCCGGCGTGCCGTTCCGCATGGGGCTGATCCGTAATCATTATGTCGGGCGCACGTTCATCGAGCCGCAGCAGGCCATCCGCGATTTCGGCGTGAAACTGAAATTGAATCCCGTGCGGGGGATGCTCGAGGGAAAACGCGTGGTGCTGGTCGACGATTCGATCGTTCGCGGCACGACCAGCCGCAAGATCGTACGCCTCGTGCGCGAAGCAGGCGCGACGGAAGTTCACATGCGCATCAGTTGTCCGCCGACCATTTCGCCCTGCTATTACGGCGTGGACACTCCAACGCGCGAGGAACTAATCGCCGCCGACGATTCGCGCAGCCGGCCACGGCTCACGCAGGAAGAGTTCGACGAATTTGAAGGAACGCTGAACCCTCAACAGCGTTCTGTGGAGGAAATCCGGCGTTATCTCGGCGCCGATTCCCTCGGTTATGTCTCGCTGGAAAATTTGAAGAACGCGGTGGGCGATACGAAAGGCTCGTTCTGCACGTCGTGCTATACGGGCCTCTATCCGGTGGATGGCGCGCAGGGTGAACTCGATGCCCGCGCGGTGGAAACCGAAGAATTGCCGGCTGTCGAAATCCAGGTGGTGCCAAATGAGCGGTGAAGAAACAGTACAGGTTGCGCCCGAACAAAAGCCGCAGTCAGCGCCGGTCCAGCAGCCGGACATGGGTAAGATTATTTTGCGAGAGGCGCTGTCCTGGCTCTGGGTAATCCTCGCATTCCTGTTCATTACAGGAACGATTGTCCAGGCCCGCGTAATTCCGTCGGGCTCAATGGAGAGGACGCTGCTGGTCGGCGACCATCTGCTGATGAGCCGCTTCGGCTACGACGCCGAAGTGCCGATGACGCAACTGCACATGCGCTTGTGGCGCGAGCCGCATCGCCAGCAGATCATCGTATTTCGCGCGCCGCTTCCCGGAACGCCGGACTACATCAAGCGCCTGATCGGATTGCCGGGCGATGAATTGGAAGTCAAGGAAGGTGTGGTCTTCATCAACGGGAAACCACTCGATGAACCGTATCGGGCGGCGCCGCCGAATCCCACCGACAATTACGGCCCCGTGACCGTGCCCAAGGGAGAATATTTCATGATGGGCGACAACCGGGACGATTCCTATGACAGCCGGTACTGGGGATTTGTGCCGCACGAAAATATTATCGGCACGCCCGTCATGGTGTATATGTCCATTGATGCGCCGGGCGAAGCCTGGGACCCCGGACACATCCGCGACCGGATGATGACGTACGCGAGCGTGTTTATCCATCCGGGGATTGTGCGCTGGCGTCGAATCTTCAAGACGTTTTAGATCGAGTCTATTGAAACGAGGGCACGTCGCCCGGCGCCTCTCGCCACGGCAGAAAGAGTTCACCAGACATGGACTACGCGGAAGCCGGAGTGGATATTTCTCTTGCGGATCAGGCCAAACAGCGCATCCGGCGCCTTGCCTCGCGCACGTTCACCAAGGGCGTGATCGGCGGCATTGGATCGTTCGGCGGCCTCTTCGCTCTGGATAAAAAATGGAAAGAGCCTGTGCTGGTGTCCAGCGCGGACGGAGTGGGCACGAAATTAAAAGTCGCGGTGGCAGCGGGAATTCACTCGAGTGTAGGCGGCGATCTGGTAAATCACTGCGTCAACGACATCCTCACGCTTGGCGCGGAACCCCTGTTTTTCCTCGATTATCTGGCGATGGGCAAACTGGACCCCAACATTGTCGAGCAGGTGGTCGACGGGATGGCTCGTGCCTGCCACGCCACCGGGTGCGCCCTGATCGGCGGCGAAACGGCCGAGATGCCGGGTTTCTATGCGGCCGGTGAATACGATCTCGCGGGTTTCATTGTCGGAGTAACCGAGCGTGCCAGCCTGAAGAAAACAAATGCGGTGAAGCCGGGCGACGTGCTTCTCGCGCTTCCCTCGACCGGGCTGCACACGAACGGCTATTCTCTCGCGCGAAAATTGGTATTTGATCATGCAGGCCTGCAGCCGGAAAGCTACGTCGCTGAAATCAGCAACAAAATCGGTGCGGAACTTTTGCGCCCGCACCGCTGCTACTGGCCGATGCTGAAAACGACCGTCGCGCGCGGCTGGCTCTCCGCGATGGCTCACATCACCGGCGGAGGCATTACCGAAAATTTGCCTCGCGTACTGCCGCGCGGCGCGCAGGCGGAAATCGAACTCGGCTCCTGGCCCGTGCCGCCGATTTTTTCGTATCTCGCGGGGCTCGGAAAACTGGAACGCGACGAATTGTTGCGCACGTTCAATATGGGGGTGGGAATGATTCTGGTGCTGCCGCCGGAAAATCATAAAGCCGTCGAAACCGAACTGAAACGGCGCCGCGAAAAATTCTATCGCATTGGCCAGGTCCGCCGCGCCGATCCGCGCAAGCCGCAAGTCGCCTTCACCGGCAAGTTGCCGTTTTAAAATCCTTTTAAGATTTCACTTTTTCATTTCCTTTTTCAGTCCCCTTTTCATTCGTTGACCGGGATAGTCGCCCGAGCTATAACTCCGCTTTGATTCGAGTCCGCAGCCGCAGGGCTGCCACATGGGAGGCCCGATCATGTTCTGCAAACACTGCGGTCTGAGAGTGGACGAAGGCAATCGATTTTGCAGGGCTTGCGGTCAGGAAGTGGCCGCCGGCGCGTCTGTCGCAACGAATGAAGCGGCGCCCTCCCTTGGCGCAACCGCAAACATTCCGGCGCCACTTGCCTATGGTGGATTCTGGGTGCGAGCGGCCGCGTATCTGATCGATGGACTCATTCTGGGAATCCCATTCGGCCTCATTGTCATTGTCCTGATGTTTCTGCTCGGCGGGTTTAGCCTGATGAGGCATAGCAATGCAGTGGACCCGCGAGCCGCCGCCGCTCTCGCTGCCCCTTTGATTCTGTCTTTCGTCTTTGGAATGATCTTTTTCGTGTGCTTGCAGTGGCTGTATTTCGCGGGCATGGAAAGCTCCGAGCGCCAGGCGACGTTTGGAAAGGCGGCGATGTCCCTGCGCGTGGCAAACGCCGAGGGACGGCGATTGTCGTTCGCCCACGCCACCGGACGATTCTTCGCGAAAATCGTTTCCGGCATGATTCCTCTCGGCATCGGCTACCTCATGGCGGGCTTCACCGAAAAAAAGCAGGCCCTCCATGACATGATTGCCGGAACCATAGTCCTCCGGAATAGCTGAATCCCCGCGCCGACGCGATCATTTCTACTTTATGGCCGTGATACGATTTATGCGCCATGAAAACCATACTTTTATTAATTTGTTCGAATATCTTCATGACCACCGCCTGGTACGGTCATCTGAAATACCGCCAGACTCCGCTCTTCACGGTGATCGTTGTGAGCTGGCTGATCGCCTTCGTGGAATATTGCTTTCAGGTTCCCGCGAATCGCATCGGGTACGGCGAGTTCACGGCATTTCAACTGAAAATCATCCAAGAAGTCGTCACGCTCTGCGTATTCGTCGTTTTTGCCAGGTGGTATCTCGGCGAGAGCCTCAAATGGAATCATGCGGTTTCTTTTCTGTTTCTGGTGGGGGCCGTGACGTTCGCCTTTTGGGGAAAGCTTTAGCGACGCGAGTCAGTTTGCCAAGACAGGGAACGCCGGCTACGGCAGTAACCCAAATACGGCCACGCTGTTTGTCGTCGCCGCGAATACCTTTCCGTCGGCAATCATCGGCGTGATGTACTTGTTCCCGCTGCCGAAGCGGTCGCGGCTGCCCGCGGCCTGGTTGCTGTTGTAGAGTTCGTTGGTGAGATCGTTCGCCGCAAAGGCGTGCAGGACCGCGGTGCCCGTATTTTCGATGGCCCAGACGATCCCGTTGGAACTTCCATTCGCCGAAACGCTGGGCAGCACTCCCGGATACGTGAACGAAGCGGCCGTATGAACGGCGGGCGTGGAAAGCTTGCCGTTTGCGAACGTGAAGGATTTCAAAGTGCCATTGATATCGCAGTAGTAGACGGCACCGTTGAAATAAGCAGGCACACCCCAGACTCCATTCGGCAATGCGCCGGCAAGTTCCTGGTACACATTGTTGGCCGTCGAACTGAACTTGCCCATGTTGGTGCGATCCACCAGATAAATGTTTCCGTCCTTGCCCGCGCCAACGGCGAGGTGCAACGTGTTCGCCGAACCATAGGCCAGATCGGGAAGCGCCATCGCGCCGCCCGAACCTAGATCGATATCGCCCCCCGATTCGTTCACTGTGTTCGACATGTCGAAATAATCGGCCACATGCAGAGCGCCGCCGGTGGTGGAAATTTTTACGAAGCCATTGCCGTAATCCTGTTTGTTCGGAAAGCCGTTTGCGTCGAGCGTTGTGTCGAACGTGCCGTTGGCAATCAGCGCGTAGATGTTGCTCTGCGCATCGGCCGCGAGCCCGCCGCCGCTCTGCCAGATCGATCCTTCATTCCCATTCGGAGTCAGGTTTAACACGCTGGTTTGCGACAGGCTCGCTTGGCTGTAGCCCATGATCCATGCCGTGTACGGATTGATGTCGCAATGCGATGCCCAGCTTGTATAGATCGTTCCATTCAGCAGGAGCAGCCCCGCGCGCTCCTTATATTGCTTGGGATCGAACACCACCTGGCCGCCGGAACTATTCACGCCGGTCCCCGGATATGTTGCCTGCACGGTCGTGGGTCCGCCGAGCAATTCCGCTCCGTTCGTCACATCCAGCGCATGCAGCCGCTGGAAATAGGACGCGCCGTTTTTCGACATCGCCACTAGATAAATCGTCCCGTGCGCACCGGCCGCGCGGTCGATTACCGGCGTTGAAGTGATTCCGATTTCCGGTGAAACTTGCCCGCAATTGCGAGCGTCGCTCGATGTTTCTCCCGATCCAAGCAGAGAAACTTTCCATAGCTGCGCGCCGGTGTCGGAATCAAATGCGTATACCGAATCGTGCTCGGTGACAACAAAGACCACGTTGTAAACGCCGCCCGCAACGGGCAGTTGAGAAAGATAGAGAGGCTCCGCGTCCACCTTGCCATCCACGGCAAGATTGCGGAGCAGGCCGAATGTCGCCGAATTCACATTCGCCTGGGTCAATTTCGTTTCCGTAACATTCTGGCCCGTGCGGCCCACATCGTTGTGATAGGTCGTGACATCTGTTCCAGGCGAAGCCATAACCGCATTCACTGTAAGTGTCGCCGAATTGCTTGTGGCGTTGTTCACTGCGTTCGTCACGATCACACGAAATGTCGCGCCGTTATCGCCGGAAGCTGTTGCCGGCGTCGTGTAACTCGCGGACGTTGCCCCGGCAATCGTCGCCCCATTTTTCTGCCACTGGTAGTTCAGAGGCGCGGTCCCCGCGGCCACAACCGAAAATGTCGCGGCCTGTCCAGCGTTCACCAACTGATTGGCCGGCTGTGTCGTGATGCTGGGCGCGACCGCGGCCGTCATTACTGTGAGTGTGCCTGAATTGCTCGTTATGCCATTCACTGAATTGGTGACGATCACACGAAACGTCGCGCCGTTATCACCGGAAGCTGTTGCTGGCGTCGTGTAACTCGCGGACGTTGCCCCGGCAATCGTCGCCCCGTTTTTCTGCCACTGGTAGTTCAGAGGCGCGGTCCCCGCGGCCACAACCGAAAATGTCGCGGCCTGTCCAGCGTTCACCAACTGGTTCGCCGGCTGCGTCGTGATGCTGGGCGCAATCGGAGCCGCCGTGACTGTGAGCATCACGGCATTGCTCGTTATGCTTCCGGCTGCGTTTGCGACGACCACGCGAAATGCCGCGCCATTGTCGCCTGCAACGGTTGCAGGGGTCGTATAAGTTGAGGCTGTCGCTCCGGAAATGTTCGCGCTATTTTTTTGCCACTGATAACTCAGCGGCGCGGTCCCGCCCGCAGCCACGGAGAAGGTCGCCGCTTGCCCCGCCGTAACGGCCTGACTCGCAGGCTGCGTCATGATTGTTGGTATCGTCGCGCCGGTGGAGGTTGATTTCGATGTAACCCCGACGCACCCGCAAAGCGTCATCAGTAGCGTCAAGATCGTTGCGGCCCGAACCGCCTGTTGTATCCGTCCTGTAAGCATCGTGAAGTCCTGATCCGTAATTTGGTCCTGATCGGCAAAATTGGTAGAAAGAAGCAGACACCGAACGGCACAACAGGCTGAGAGTCCTTACTTTAGTTGTTGCGGATGCGGAAAACACTTGGACACAAGGACAGTTTTGGTTCACTGGTCAATGTGTGAAATTGAGCGGGAAATCGGACATTTACAATCTCTTTGATCAGGGGCTTTAGCCCCTGAAGCTTCAGGGGTTAAAACTCCTGATCGGCCGAGCGTTGCGTCGGGGCTGAAGCCCCGACCTCCTGAAAAATCGGACCACAACACCAACTTCCTTTTTAGAACGGACCCTGATAAGACACGGATTGGATGCGCCCCATTGTTGTGCTAACGTTTCTTCCTTATGTCACATCGCATTGGAGTTCTTCTATCCGGCCGGGGATCGAATTTCGAGGCGCTGGCCGACAGCATTGCGGATGGGAAAATTCCCGGAGCTGCAATTGCTCTCGTGATCAGCAATCGCGAAGACGCGCCGGGCCTGGCGCGAGCGGCGGAGCGCGGAATTCCGGCGAAAGCGATTCCGTCAAAGGGGCTCGCGCGCGAAGCGTATGACACGCTGGCCGTCGCGGAGTTGAAAAAGGCGGGCGTCGAGCTGGTATGCCTCGCGGGATTCATGCGCCTGATTTCGCCATACTTTGTGGCGGCCTATCCGCAGCGCATTGTTAATATTCATCCGTCGCTGCTGCCGTCGTTTCCGGGACTCGAGGCGCAGCGGCAGGCGCTGGAATACGGCGTGAAATTCAGCGGCTGCACGGTACATCTGGTGGATGAAAATCTGGATGCGGGCCCGATCCTGGCACAATCGGTGGTGCCGGTGCACGATAACGATACCGACGAAACGCTTTCCGCGAGAATTCTCGTCGAAGAGCATCGAATTTATAGCGACGCCGTGCGCCTGATACTTTCCGGCAAATTTCGCATCGAAGGCCGCCGCGTAATCGCTCTCTAAATTAAGAAATGACGACCCCATCATGACGACAAAACAGTTCAAACCCGTGGACGAACAGATCGCCTACCTGCGCAAAGGCACATCGGAAATTATCCGCGAAGAGGATCTCCGCTTGAAACTCGAAGCCTCGGCGAAATCCGGCAAACCTCTGCGAGTAAAACTCGGTGTCGATCCCACGGCGCCGGATTTGCACCTGGGCCACACCGTCGTGCTGCGAAAACTAAAACATTTTCAGGACCTCGGCCACACAGCGATTTTTCTGGTCGGCGATTTCACCGCAATGGTCGGCGACCCGACGGGCCAGTCGGAAACACGCCCGCCGTTGACGCGCGAGCAAGTGGATGCCAACGCGAAGACGTACCTCGAACAGGTGTACAAAATCCTAAATCGCGAGAACACCGAAGTCCGTTACAACTCCGAGTGGCTGGGGAAACTTTCAGGGCACGACATGATTCGCTTGTGTGCCCACTATCGCCTGGCGCGCATGCTCGAACGCGAGGATTTCCGCTCGCGCCTCGCCGGCAATCTTCCGATTTCTATTCACGAACTGCTGTATCCGCTGCTCCAGGCGTACGATTCAGTCGCGTTGGAAGCAGACGTCGAACTCGGCGCCACCGAGCAGAAATTTAATCTGCTGGTGGGCCGCGAAATTCAGCGCGAATACGGGCAGACCTCGCAAGTTGCTCTGACGATGCCGATTCTGGTCGGCCTCGACGGCGTGCGCAAAATGTCGAAATCGCTGGGCAACTACGTCGGCATCACGGAACCGCCCTCCACCATGTTCGGCAAGTTAATGTCTCTCTCCGACGAAATGATGTGGCCCTACTACGATCTGGTGACCGATCACACGCCCGGGGAAATCACCACGCTCGCCGCCGAAGTGAAAGCCGGCTCAAAACACCCGATGGACGTGAAGATGTCTCTCGCGCAGGAAATTATTTCGGGATTCCAAGGCGCGGAGGCCGCGGAAAAAGCCGGCGCCGAATTTCAGCGCATTTTCCGCGACCGCGAAGCGCCGGAAGAAGCTCCCGTGCGCAAAATTCCATGCGGCCCGGCAAAGCGTCTCTCTGCCTTGCTGGTGGAGTGGCAATTGTCCCCTTCACGCAGCGAAGCCGATCGGCTGGTGAAACAAGGCGGCGTCGAACTCGACGGCGAACGCATCTCCGACGTGAAAAAAGACATCGACCTCACAACGCCGCGCGAATTTTTGCTTCGCGCGGGAAAAAAGAAATTCCTGCGCGTCATCGTGGAATAGTTTTGATATTCCATTTCGTCCGCACGGACGGCGCTTTTGGCGGCTACTCTTCGCGCGTGGGATACACCCGGATAAAAATAATCGCTGCAATCCCCACGACAACAAATGCCATGACGCTGCCCTCGGGACCCACCGTTCCGCCGGTGAGCCACATCGGGCCGTGAAACGAGGAATTCAGAAGGTGCCCCGGAGCGACGATGCCGCTGTTCGGGACCGAAAATAAAAACGTCTCGCCCCAGTCAAATGCCGCGTGCAGCCCCACGGCGAACCACAAATTTCCCGTGCGCCGCAGCGTCAGGCAGAAAAACATCCCGATCGCGAACACGCTGAGCGCCCCTATCTTGTCTTCTCCGCCATTGGCCAGATGCAGCGCGCCGAACGCCGCCGACAATGTCGTGGCCGCGGGCCAGAATTCCAGTCCGGTCGCGAGCGTGAATTGCGTGTAGCCGCGAAACAAAAACTCTTCGAAAAATCCGACAGCGAGAAACGCCAGAGCCCAAAACACGCCGTAGCGAAAAAGGTCCGCTCCACGCAGCGCCAGATCGCCAAATGAAAATCCCCCGAGGACTCGAATCAAAGAAATGATCGCCGTGATCATTACAAGTCCCCACACGACTCCCTGCCAGAATCTCGCGCCGAACGCACCAGCGCCTGGCAGTCCGTATGCTCCGAACGCTCTGCCCTCGAGCAGTCCCATGATCGCCGCAGCCGCGATTGCCGCGATAACTCCGATGGATTCCTGGATCAGGAGACCGGTTGGGGTCATTATGGTGCGCGTGACTTGCGGAAAATGCAGCGCGATCGAAAGAAAAGTTCCCGCGCCAACGAAGAGTCCGAAGATCAACAAATAAATAAGCAGCCGCCACCCGGCCCTGAATTCGCGCTCATTCCAAAAAATATCCTTCGCCCAATCGGGCGTGCCGCCGGGAGGCGCCATCGGTGGCCGGGAAGGCTCCGGGGTTTCGGGATGGGGTTCGAATGTCACGGATTCACTCCGGCTCGCCGTGCTCGGCATAGCGTTTGAGGCGCGCTAGATAATCCTGGTTACGCCGCGCGACGGCGTGCCGCGTCACCAGCCAGTCCATCGCCCTGCCGATGACGCCCGGCATCGTGTAATCGCTGCGCATCTGTACAATCGTTTTCAGCGCGCCGGGCGTGGGCGAGCCGGGCGAAACATCCGCTCGCTGGAGCTCCCAGCGTTCCACTCCCTGGACACCGTAGCGATCCTTGAACCGCCATTCGAACACCTGCGCCTGTTGCAGCGCAGTCACCACAGCCGTGTGCGAGACTTCTCTCTTTCCCAGATGCCCGGTCAGGCGCACTTTCTGCGACACCGCAAAGTCCGGCGCGCCCCCCTGCACCTCAAGGCACGCTTCCATGTCCGACCCATACCAATAGGCCATTCGCTGCGGAACAAAAAATGCAAACACCAGTTCCGGAGGAGCCGTAATTCTCACCGATGTTACGATTCGCGCCATAAGCGGGCGCTACTTTATCATGACCAGTAGCAGAGGCTTCAGCCTGTCTGCTTTTTACTTCTGCGGCGGTAAAAAATTCAAAAGAAGACAGGCTGAAGCCTGTCCCACTAAAACCGTCAGCATGCGTTTATTCAACCTCTGGTAAGATGACCTTGCGGATTGAATTGCGGAGATAGATATGATCAAAATGCTGGTCCACTGGTTTCTGAGCGCGCTGTGTATTCTGCTTGTCGCGCATTTTGTGCCTGGGATCTACGTGAGAAGCATCGTAACGGCATTGATCGCGGCGGTCGTCATCGGATTTGTCAACGGCACGATCGGAGCGCTGCTGAAGGTCGTCACATTTCCTCTCACAATCCTCACGTTCGGCATATTCTGGCTGCTGATCAATGCGCTCATGCTCAAGTTCGCAGCGTTGTTCGTGCCCGGTTTTGAAGTGCATGGACTGTGGCCCGCGTTCCTGGGCGGCATCATCCTGAGCATTCTGAACATGATCGTGCGGGAGATTCTAAAAAGCTCGAACGAATGACACCGGATCAGCCATGCCGATGCGCGGGGTTGCCGCCTGGCATTACGAAACGGAAGGAAAAGGAATCGCGCCCGCAGCCAACACATGATGATTTTGGCGATCCTGCGCGAACACGACAGCGCGAAGATTCCCTCGGTTCCATGTGCTTGCGATTTGCGTCGAATACGTCGATGAAAATCCGGAAGACATGTTCTTGATTTTTCCCAATGAGATGAATTGACGCGTAACGCCGTCGTGTTCCAGCGCGCGGCCGGCGTTTTCTCCGCGCTTCACGTCCGAGTGCAGCATATTTTCCGCGACAATCAAATACACATCCACTTCGTTTCGGGACGCGGCGTTGTCCTGCGGCTGAATCCGGATTGCCAGTTGATCGCTCTTCCCCCACGAAAGTTGAACCGCGGGTTTCGGCGTCTGGATCGCGCCGCGAATGGAGCGCAACGCATCGTTCTGCGAATCGCCGACAAATTCCGTATGGCCGTCTACGATCATTTGCGGCGTGTACACCTGGCTGTTGCCGAATCCGGCGGCATAATCGCCGTGGCGCGCGGTGGCTGCCTCGGAAGAAAACGGATCCTTCCATCCGAGCCGGTCCCAGTAGTCCACATGCTCTTCCAGGACAATGACATCGGCGCCCTGCACGGGTTGCGTCCGGCCGAGGCGCATCAATAAAGCATCGGCAGGCGGGCAGCTCGAGCAGCCTTCCGAAGTAAACAGCTCGACCAGCACCGGCGTGGATTTCCCATCGTCCATCTTGGTCGCTGGATTCGATCCGGCAGACATCGCTTTCTTATTCGCGTCAGCCGAACCTGAAATAGAAGGTTGCCGTGTAATCAGGAAGGAAATCAGCAGCGCGGCCGCAAC
>Ga0265316_10005265_pt1 | contig 12629 bp, 9 predicted proteins | sample 4522metaG_FD_202092 | JGI IMG/M metagenome (GOLD analysis project Ga0265316, IMG submission 202092) | Rhizosphere microbial communities from Carex aquatilis grown in University of Washington, Seatle, WA, United States - 4-5-22 metaG | ecosystem: Host-associated > Plants > Roots > Rhizosphere >... | reverse complement strand
ACTCGGTCTTCTTTTTTGTTGAACCGTTCTCTCGGGGCCGGGCGGCGTACTGGGCTGGATGTCTGGCCGTCTACATCGTATTTGTCAGTCTGATCGTCATTCTGAACTTCACCAAGAAGCCGGCGCAACGCCACATTTTGCTGGCGGCTCTAGCGGTGCTAGGATTCTGCGTTTTTCCGTTCAACAGCGGCGCCAGCAGCTTCATTATCTTCAGCGCGGCGTTTCTGCCTTTCTGCGTCGCCTCCATCTCGATTGTTCTTCCCACGCTGGGTTTCCTGTGTTCGGGGTTGCTGCTCGAGGGCTTTCTCCTCGGGCGCCGTCCTACCCACTACGCCTTCAGCGCGCTGTTCATCCTGGTGGTCGGAGGAATGGACATTTTTGTAGCCAAGAAGAACCGCATGGACCGCAGGCTGCGGATGGCGCAGGAAGAGATCGAGGAGCTTGCGGCGGTGGCCGAACGAACGCGGATTGCGCGGGACCTGCACGATATTCTGGGGCACACGCTCTCGGTCATCGTCCTGAAGACCGAGCTGGCGGGCCGTTTTCTGCGGCGCCAGCCGGAAGCGGATCTGGCCGGAGCGGTCCGCGAGATTGGAGAGGTGGAACAGACGGCCCGCGCATCGCTGGCGGAAGTGCGGCATGCCATCAGAGGCTATCGCGCTCCCGGCCTCCTGGCCGAGATCGCGAGCGTACGCAACACGCTTAGCGCGGCCGATGTCTCGGTCCAGACCGACATTCCCGCCAGAGTCGAGGGTCTCACGGCCACACAAGAGACCATGTTATCGCTCGCGCTCCGGGAAGCTGTAACAAACGTCATCCGCCATGCCCATGCGTCCCGTTGTCATATCGAGATGACCTTGAGCGACGACGGACTTTGTATTCTGCGCATCGCCGATGACAGCTCGCGGAAGATACCCTGCGAAGGCAATGGAATCCGGGGCATGCGAGAGCGAGTGCAGAGTCTGGACGGGCGTCTTTCGATCGAGTACAACCAGGGAAATGTCGTACGCTTCGAGTTTCCTGTGACGCCCGCAGAGCGCGGAGTTCGAGCGAAGCTTTCCCAGCCGGAAGTACTGCAGCCGGGGACACAATGACAGGAAACTCACAACCGATTCGCATCCTTCTCGCCGAGGACCAAGTCATGGTGCTCGGGGCTTTGACGGCATTCCTGCAACTGGAGCCGGATATTGACGTAGTTGGGGGCGCACGGAATGGACGGGAAGCCTATTCCATGGCTCAGAAGCTGGTACCGGACATCGTGGTGACGGACATAGAAATGCCGGAGATGACTGGGCTTGAGCTTATAGCCACGCTGCACAGTTGGATGCCCGACATCAAGAGCATCATTGTGACCACGTTTGGGCGTCCGGGATACCTGCGGCGCGCGCTGGAGGTGGGAGCTCGCGGGTATCTCCTGAAGGATCGCCCCGCGTCGGAGCTGGTGGATGCGGTTCGCCGGGTTCACCGGGGACACTGTGTGATCGACCAGGAACTGGCGGCGGAAGTCTGGCAAGCCGAGGTGGATCCGCTCACCGAGCGGGAACGGCAGATTCTGCAGCGGGCGGCCGATGGGCAATCCTCCCTGGAGATCGCCAGCGAGTTCCGGCTCTCCGACGGGACGGTCCGCAACTATCTCTCCCGGGCCATTTCCAAAATGGGTGTTTCCAACCGCATTGAAGCTGCGCGGATCGCCCGTGCCAAGGGCTGGCTCTAATAATGATGCGGGGCTGCGGAGGGTTGGCTGAAGCCCGCCCTCCGCGGACTGTGGCCGCCGGGCGCGTCCTGGCGGAACGGCGGCACACGATTTACATCCAGTGGGCGCTAAGCGGTTTTCTGGGCGGCACCCGCTGGTAGGTGTAGGTACGCTCCCCGAGAAAGAGCCCGCCGCAGACGATGTGCCCGTTGGGAACCGACAGCAGCTCACGCAGAGGGGCGTGGACGCCGGCGACCATGGTCAGAATTCCAGCCCAGCACACACCCAGCCCGCGCGCTTCGGCAGCCAGTTGCAGGAAGGTCAGGGCGATGGCGCAGTCCTGTTTGGCCCAGATATGGTCCTTCGGAGCGGAGACGACCAGGGCGGCTGGAGCGCCCCACAAAACCCAGTCATGGCCTTGGTTCCACCGATCCAGAAGCCAGCCTCCAGCTCCCATCTTGACCATGCCGTTTACCGCCTCGGCCGACCAGGAGTGCACCGTGGCGCGGTCGGGCGCCACGGTCCAGTGCGCTTTTTGGGCGTTGTAGCCTGTAGGCGCGTAGCGCGCCACATCCAGCAGATCTTCCAGGGTTTGCCGCGGCACGGGGCGATCCTGAAACTCCCGTACCGACCGCCGGTTGCGCAGAAAGCTATCCATCGCCGCCGCCGCAGGCACCTCGCCGGAGGCGGGTGTGAATTCGTCAATGTTCAAATTGGCGTGACGAAGCGCATCGTTCGGGCACACCGCAACACAGTGCCCGCATTCAATGCATCTGGCGTCCGCAGTTTCTTGCGGGAGGCCGTCCGCATCACTAGTCAAGTACCCGACCGAGCATACCGCCGCGCATGCACCGTCCCGGACGCAACGATCCTTGTCGACCGCGATTACAGTCACCTTATACTCTCCTTATTTTCAGGGTAACCACGTTAGGTTCTCAGGGTAGCACGCTAACCTGCGCCTTCACCACTGGCGGCTCCGTGCGCTGCGGGGTGGAAGAAGCCAGGCTCCAGCTCTCGTCGATGCTATTGCCGGATCCGGCTGCGGTTGCAACCGTCCCGGTTACGATCTTGTCCTTACTGCCTACGACCATGCTAAAGGTGCTCTTGATGCCGGGGGCGACGGGCGGCGTGAAGACCAGGGATACCGTCTGATTGCGTTTGGCCTTGACCGGTCCGAAGCTCACGCGGGCAATCCCGCTGCCATCGGCCAGTTGATAGGCGGCTGTAGTTCCGCGGGCCGGATCGGTGATGGAGAACTGAGTGGCCTCCCGGGCCAGCGACACGGTCGTGCCATTTTCGTCCGTCATCTCGCGGGCGCCCTGCTTCCACACGGTCTCACCCGGCATGAAGGTCAGTATGTGGATGTCGGTCGCCACAGCCCCGCGGTAGGGCACAAAGTAAGGCGGCTGCGCAATCTCCTTCCAGACATCGGCTTTGCTGGTCACTCCGCCGATCTGGATCGCGGTGCCTTCGCCGGCCAGGGCACCCACAGTGCGGTAGTGCACCTCGGGGACGGCCGACGGAACGGGCGAGATTCCGCCGCCCTGTTCGGTCAGGTCGGTGCCGAGGATAAATTGCCAGACCACCGGTACACCCTTTTCGGTGTTGAAGCGCAGCATGTACTGTGCTCCCTTAACGAGCGCGTCGGGCTCGTCCAATTGCATAGCAACTTTGTAAACGGTGAGGCCGGCTTTGCGGTCGGTTTCGAGTTGCGCATCCGTGTTGACGTAGTGGACGATGTTCTTACCTTGCTTGTCGGCCAGCATGGCGTCATAGACCGGCGCCTTGCCCCGATTGTCCACTTCAATGGAGATCATCGAGTAGGGCAGTTCAGGGCCGATGAACTGCATGAGTTCTTCGGTCCAGTAACGGTACCGCACCCCTGCCAGCGGGACGGCCGTATTCTTGGCGGTTGAGGCTGTCTGCGCTCCCATTGGAAGCGACAGCGCGGAGAAGAGAAGCATTGAAGCGTAAGCGGATCTTAGTAACATTTTCATATTCCTTTGTGTACAAGTTTTGGTTTCAGAAACTGACCCGGATGCCGAATTCCAGACGCCGTGCGCTCTCGGCAGCGATGGGCTGCGAGAAAGCCGGCGAGCTCACCACCGGGTTCACCATGGATATGTTGGTGTGATTGAGCGCGTTGGCGCTTCGAAGGTTGAGCGCCAGCGACGGAGCGAACCCGGGCCGCTTGGTCTCGAACCGCCAGGTACGGCTCAGATTCATATCCAGATGAACGACCACAGGCATAGTTCCGAGATTGCGCGGCACATTCCCATTGACGGTGTTCACCGAGAGCAGACCGAAGGGGGTCGAGTACACACCGGGGCCCATCGAAGCGGCCCACGAGGGCCGGTCATTGAAAATCCCGTCGCCATTGTTGTCGGCGCCGGTGACGACGTTATACGGCATGCCGCTTTGGGCATCCATCTGGGCCGAGAGTTCGACACCCTTGGGGAGATTCACGTAGCCTATGGAAATGACGCGGTTGTGGGCCTGCCAGTCGGGGCGGGCCGCTTCTCCCTGCATGGAGTACGCGGATTGCGCAAACCCGGCTCCGTTGGGCACATCGTTCTTGAAGTTGAGCAGCATGTAGCCCAGGAACAGGCCGAAGCGCCGGTAGTTAAACTGCTGGAGGCCCAGAAACAGGACATCGCCGGTGAGATGTCCCGTCGCCTCATACTCGAAGAGGTTCGCATTGGGAGCGATGGGCCGCGCGGTTCCCAACAGATCCAGGGATCCGGATTCCGCGACGGCCGGAGCATTGACATTCCGGGAGCGGATGAGGCCCCAGGAGGCCGAATGATACCAATTCGCCATGACATGCCAGTGATGCGGGAAGTCCCGTTCGAGAGTGATGCCGGTCTGCAGTGACGGAACCTGCGGCAGCGAGCCCGCCGCGGTCCAGGCCGTGCGCACGGTCTGCGACTGCCCGGTTGGGGTGAAGGGCTCCGTAAAGGAAGGCGAGTATACCAACTGTTGTTCCTGACGGCTGCCGTTGAGACGGAGAGTCTGCAGTGAGATTGCCGTCGGAACCACCGAATCGAACAAACCGGCGTGCAGCCGTAAGACGGTCTTCGCGCGTTTGTCGAGACTCCACGCCAGACCGATGCGCGGCCCGATATTGGCGTAACTGCCGGGCGAGGTCTGCATGGCATAGCGTAAACCCGCCGAAAGAGTGACGCGTTTGGAAACCTTCACGGAGTCCTGAGCATAGAGGGCAATCTGCGACCGCGTGAAGGGCACCATTGAAGTACCCGTTGTGATCTGGAACAACGTCGGCGTGCCGCCGGGCAGATTCAAGAGGGCCCGGCGGTACTGCTCGAGCGGCGAGACGACGGTATCCCGGCCGGTGGGATTGTTCCAGGAGTCCAGCTCCGGCGCGGCGCCCCCGCCGAAGGTGAAGGAGCCGTTGAAGTTGTCGGGATCGGTGAAGCGCTCGAACATAGTCACCGATTGCGCCCCCAGAGTGAGCATATGGCGTCCGGCTGCGTACGACAGATTATCGTTAACCTCCAGTTGCCGCCTCCGGTCGTCAAAATACCCGGACGTATTGCCGCCGCTTTGGAAATACCCGGGGACGGAAACCGCGGGCTGTGTCGAATACGGACTTCGTGCGGCGTCGTTCCAGGACCATGCAAAGAGCGATTGATGGACCGTCCGCACGCCTATGGTTTGCATGTTGGTCAGGCGGAGAACATGTTCGCTGGTTGCGACGTCGTATCCCGCGCTGGTTGTAGTCATGCCTCCGATGCCCTGGCCGGACAGATTTCGCACGTTGCCGGTATAGGTAGCGGTCAGGGCGTCGCCGGCGGAAACCTGCCAATCGGCGTGTGCCGTGCCGCTCCAAAGCGTCTGCGGGGCGGCCACCGCCTGGTGAAGCGCCATCGGAGCGTAGTTGGCATCGAGAGTCGTTGCATTGATCACGCTGTACTCGTTGATCGTCCGCTTCTCGAACGCCAGGCTGAAGCCGGCTTTGGTCTTCCGGATCGGTCCGCCCAGCGCAAAGCCAAAGGACTCCTTGCCAGCCGGCGCGCCGGCCGTCGAGAAGGGATCGGTGGCGTTGAGGTGTTTATCGCCGTTGGTGAAGAACGCCGATCCGTGAAGGGTTTCCGAACCCGGCTTGGTGAAGATCTCCACGCGGCCTCCCGTATAGGGGGGCGAGTCGTACTGGGCCGAGAACAGGTCCGGCGCCGTCACGATCCTTGCGATGGAACTCTTCGGCGGGAGACTGGAGGATTGATTGAACCCATCCACCGTGATCTGCACTTGCCCCGGAATCCCTCCATGTGCGGCGCCCAGTATCTGGAGTTCGCGCTTCATATCGTCGGGATCGTCGGGCAACTGCTGAATTTCCTTGCCGGCCAGTTCGTGGAGGCCGATTCCCTTTGTGGCGTCCAGTTCCTCCGCCGGGTCGCTGGTGGCCTCCACAGTGGTCCGGACATCGGCCAGGGCCATATGGATATCGAAACGGACTGTTCCGGCGCTGCGAATCTTGACAGTAGAGGCCGCCTGCTGGAACAGGGGGTAATCGGCAGTGAGACGCACGGTTCCCTCTGCTATACAGGAGAACGCGTATCGCCCTTGACTGTCGGTAGTGGTTTGCTCCCGGCCGTTCACCTGCACCGTGGCGCCGACGATGGCGGCGCCGGTCGGGTCGACCACGTTGCCCTCCACCCGCGCTGCCTTCGTGCAGTCCTGCGCAACGGCAGCCGCGGCAGGCGCCAGAATATAAATACTTGCCGCAATCATGTATCGCTTGTATTGGTTCATCATCCACCTCACGATTTCATATTGGGCGAATCCGGCGTTCTTGCCCAGTACGGTTTGTCAGCAGAGTGCTGTGACAACCGTCATCTGCGTGGGACGGGCCGGCGGGAGCGGCAGGCTGGCGGGGATGTGCGTCCGGGAGGATTGGATGGATTTGAGGAAGATGATCGAAGAGCCGGATGCGGTAATTCCGCGCTCCGCTCTAAGAGAAAATGTGGAAGAGAAGGCAGTAAGTGGAGCAGGTAGCTGGCGGGCCGCCGGGAAGCGCCCCGACGGCCCGTTGTTACCGGAAACGACCGGATCTCCGGCCGGCTTACGGCTGAGGCAGGGTGGGTGACTCCGCTGTGCGGCAGGTTCCCAGGAGAAACTCTCCTACAGTGCTTTCCTGCCAATAATCCGTGCCCACCAGATCGCAGAAAACATCCCCGTACCGGCACCCCAGGATGCAGCCGGCCAGTCCCATTGCGGTAGCCACCAGATTCATGGTCTGGAACAGCCCGCCCAGGTTCTTCAGAATCAAGCTATATGCGATCGAGCCATACTTGACATTGACGGTATTAAATCGGGCCGCAATCAGGAACAGGACCTGCGGCTCGCCTTGCATGCGCGTGGCCGAATGGGTGCTGGCTACCAGCCGGCTGGTGCCCGGGCCCGGCGGCGCGCAGTGGATCAACCGGTGGTCGTAGGGTTCGTACCGGTAGACTCCCGCATCCAGGCCATCGCACCGGTTTACGAACGGGTAGATCTCCAGCTCGTGCAGCCCGCCTCCGGACGGGTATGGACGCAAAGTAATTTCCAGCGGTCCCGTGCCCACCTTGCCCGTCACGCGCGCCGAGCGGTACAGAAACTCGCCGAGCGCAGCCAGGGTGAGGGGACGGTCGTCCTGATCGCGCAGCGAACGCCGGTTTTCCAGCACCTCGGTGAACGGCCTGTCTTGGGCCGCAATCGCCTTCAGATCGGGGCGGGGCAACTCGACGATCCGGTCGCCGGGGCGCCCCTCCCGGGGAGCCAGCTTGTCGTGGCGCCCTTGATACTTCCGCATCGTCCCATACTCCGCAATGTGCCGCCCGAAGCTGCTGCGGGCATGCACCATGTGATCGGCGAAGGACCAGCCATAGGGGAGTGTTTCGGCCGCCGCACGGGGGCCGGACCGCTTGAGGGCGCCGATGCTGACCAGGCTGCTGGCAATCGCGGCAACGACCTCTTCCGGCAGCCCCGTCTCGCTCGCCCATTCCGCGCAGGTGGCGGGCCGGAACATGGGCACCGGCATTCGCTGCAGCCGGTCGCCAAACTCCAGCAGGTAGGCTCCCGAGCCGGAGGACTCAATCAGGACATGCCCATCGCAGCGCCGGACGCAACTGGTCTCGGGCAGAATGAGGGCATCGGCCGGATCGACCGCGCTGGAAAGCATCGGCGCACTTCCGAAGTTGCGCACCTCGGCGACCTTCTCGTCCCCGTCATAAATCGCCTTGACAAAAAACCCCTGGCGCCACAAATGGCCGATCTGCCGGACACTCCGCGCATCCCGGGGCAAGCCCTGTTCATCGGCAACCAGGGTGTCGAGCGGCGCCCCGTCCCGCCGGATGGCTGCCAGAGCGTCGGAAGTCGCGCCATCCGGCAGGTGAAAGGAAAACTCCTCATTATCGCGGGAGATCGTCCATCGTCCCTCGCTGCACTCTAATCTCACCGACTGTGCCGGCTCCAGCCGGATGCACGACATCCACGAGACCGTTAATAATTCCTGGCTCACTGTTTTCGCCTCCAATCCAACGCCACGGAGCTTCCTGCGTGTTGCGCCCGGTTACCTGCGATGCCGCTCGACCGGCGTTTCACCATAAATCGTGGCCTGTAACAGACAAATCCTCGCATAGATTCCCAAAAGCTGTCAAGAGCGTATCGGGTAAGTTGTTGAAATGAGTATATAAGGTACGGCACTCGAGCGAAACAGGAGCTGGAGGAGCGGCGATGACACTTGTCACGTAATTTCGCTGATAGGTTGCACTCTCGCAAATCGCCAGCCGCGGTTACGATCGATACAGAAAGTGAAACAACGAGATGCAAAAGCCAGCCAAGATCGAACATCCCGAAGGTGAAGAGACACGGACCGCACAACTCGCGCTGGCCGGCGAGCCGGTCGCGGAGTTCAAGGCCGTGACCAAGCGTTATGACTCGATAGAGGCGCTCAACAAGCTGTCGATCGAGCTGCGCCGCCGCGAAGTGGTGGCGTTCCTCGGGCCCAATGGCGCGGGGAAGACGACTGCGGTACGCATCCTGCTGGGCCTCACCCCGGCCACCTCGGGCAAGGTACGGATTTTCGGCGGCGCTCCCGGGGAATTCGCGGCGCGCAGCCGCACCGGCGCCATGCTACAGGGCGCGCGGGTCAGCGACAGTTTGAAGGTCCGGGAGCACATCGACCTGTTTCGCAGTTACTATCCGCATCCCCTTTCCACTCCCGATGTGATTCGCATTGCCATGCTCGAAGACATCGAGAACCGCAAGGTCGGGCAGCTCAGCGGCGGCCAGATGCAGCGCCTGTCGTTCGCCCTGTCGATCTGCGGAGACCCCGAGCTGGTCCTGCTCGACGAACCAACCGCCGGACTGGATGTCGAGGCCCGCCGCGGCCTGTGGGCCCAGATCCGCGGATTGAAGAGCGCGGGGAAGACCGTTCTGCTCACAACTCATTATCTGGAAGAGGCGGATGCGTTGGCCGACCGCATCCTTGTTATTAATAAGGGCCGCATCGTCAGCGAAGGCACTCCCGAGCAGATCAAGGCCAAGGGCGGAAGCTGGACCTTGCGCTGCCGCACGCACCTGGTGCCGGAGATCCTTCGCTCGATTCCCACCGTGTGCGGTGTGGACTTCGACGGGACCGCCGTCACTCTCCGCGCAGGAAATACGGACGAGGTGGTCCGGCTCATGCTGGAACTCGATCCTTCGCTGAGCGAGCTGGAAATCGCCCGCCCATCGCTGGAGGAGGCGTTTCTCGGACTGACCGACGCGCGGCAGGAGACTCTGTCCGCGTAGGGCGAAAGATAGGGAGAATCATTCAATGAAACCGACTGTACTGACTACCAAACAAACCAACGCGGTCTATGGGACGGAAACGAAGTATGAGTGCGTGAAGCTGTTCCGTACGCGCTCCTTCTCACTTACTACCATTGGGCTTCCCCTGGTCTTCTACGTTCTGTTCGGAATTGTGATGCAGCCGTCGTTCCATGACAACGGGAACTTCGCGCGGAGCGTGGTGGCGTGCTATGCCTGTTTCGGCATGATGGGAGCCACCTTGTTCGGAATCGGCGTGGGTGTGGCCGCCGAGCGCGCCATGGGGTGGCTCGATCTGAAACGCACAAGCCCCCTGCCGATGGCGGCCTACCTGTTTTCCAAGTGCGCGGCGGTCGCCATCTTCAGCGTCCTCATTCTGCTGCTTCTGGTGGCGACTGGAGTCGCCTTTGGAGGTCTGTCGCTGACGCCCGTTCAATTCGTTGCGATGCTCGCGATGACTGTGGTTGGCGCCGTGTGTCTGGCCCCGCTGGGCCTGCTGCTGGCTCTGACCGTATCGGCGAGCGCCGCTCCCGGCGTGGTGAATATGATGTATCTGCCCATGGCGTTCCTGGGGGGACTGTGGATGCCGCTCAGCATCCTGCCCCATTGGATTAGCAAGGTCGCTCCGGCGCTGCCCAGTTATCACCTGTCACAGTTGATGCTTCGGATTTACGGCAGCGGCTACACGGACAAACTGCCCATGGAAGCTCACTGGTCGTACCTGGCGGTCTTTGCCGCGGTGACGGCTGCACTCGCCTGCCTGCGGTTCCGGGGTGTCACGAAGTAGCCATGCCGATGAGTCAAAACACGGGAGAAACCACGATGATCGACAACGCGATACGTCCGAAGCTCCGAATGGATACCGAGGTGCTCGCCACCAGTTCGGGCTGCGTCTTCCGGTGCCGGGACAAGGCCTTCACGATCAAGGGCGCGGGGGTGGGCCGTCTGGTGTCTGCGCTGCTTCCACTGCTGTCCGGAACCCGGACCGTGGCGAGTATCTGCGAAGGCAGCTCAGCCAAAAGCCGCAGCGCCCTCGAGGCAATCCTGGAAACGTTGATTTCCAAGCAGGTGGTTGGGACGCAGGTTACCGAAGATATCGCGCTTCCGCCTGCCGTAGTGAAAAGGTTCAGCGAGCAGTTACGGTTCATGGAGCATTGGTCGGACCGGCCCCTGTTCCGCTTCTCCCGGTTTCGGAACGCCCGCGTTCTGGTGACGGGCGACGGCGACGCCGTCGAGTCCTTGTGCGAGTCGTTGCTCGCCAACGGGCTGAAGACGGTCCTGGTCGACCAGGCGGCAGGTGGCTTGGATTTGCCGGCCCTGCGCCGCCAGGCGGATCGTCTGTGCGCGGAGGGTGTCGAGGCGGCGGTCCTCAGCGGATCGCTGGAGTCGCTCCTCGAGGGCGGTGAAGATGAGGTCCGCGCGGTGTGCGTGGTCGGCAATGACGCCGATCGGCCGCATCTCCTCAAGATCAACCGCTTCTGCATCGAACACGACATTTTGTGCATCCCCGGCTATATGCACGCCGGCCGGCTGGTGGTTGGACCGCGTGTGCGGCGCCGTCCCGGATGCGTCCAGTGCACCTGGCTGCGGCAGGAGGCGCACCTCGGTTGCGCCGCCGGTGAAGGGAGCGCCCGGGATCGCGCCGAATACCGGGAATGGCGCAGGGTACTCGGATCGTTTGTAGGCTTTGAAGTGTTTCTCGCGCTGGCCGGCCAGGACTCCGGCGATGCGGACCCCGGCATCAAATCGCTGGACCCGGACACTGCCGAAAGGCGCACCGTCCGTCTGGCGCCGCATCCGGCGTGCCCGCATTGCGCGCACCTGGCGGAACAAGTGTCCCCGTCCGCCGCCGCCGGAGGGCTTACCCGGGATGAACGGATGGAGAAGTTGGAATCGCTCTGCGACCCGGAATACGGCGTGTTCGCCGGTTATGAGGACGATGCGATCCTGCAGACTCCGCTCTTTCAAAGCGCGATTCGATTGCAGGGCTCGGGCAGATCGCCGGACGGCGTAGTGCCTGGCTATAGCCTGACCTCGAATGCCGATGCGCGGATCTCCGCCGCGCTGCAGGCGGCAAAGTGGTACGTGACCCAGGCCGCACGGGAGGCTTCCGTTCCGGGCGAGGCAGTGCAGGGGGCCGGAATGGGAGCGGGCTTCAGTCTGGATGAAGCCGCGCAGGAGGCCGTCGCCGCGGCCGCCGGCAATGAGATCCGGCGCCGGGCCGCCCGCGGAGAGCTGGTGCTGCAGCCTTTGGACGCGGAGCAGTTAGCACAAAAGAATCCGGACGTTCGATACCTCATGACCGTGCTCGCCGAACTGGGAGCGCCCATCCGGCTGAGTGGCTACGAGGTGAACGGGCTCGGAGCTATCGCCATAGCCGCCGATTCGGCAGGCAGCGCCACTGCGGTCGCCAGTACTGCATCGGGAAAGGACCTGATGCAGGCGGCCGTTGGCGCGATGACAGAGTTCGTGGGCAGGTTGCTGCGGGACCCCCAATCCGTCGCCGCACGCGCGCCTCTGCCCGAAGATGCCGGCCTGGAGTTTCCTGGCGGGCATGGCAGCTCCCGGCGGATTCCGCTGGGACACAGCATCCCGTTGCCGTGGGAATCGCCCGCGAACGGGAACCAAGAGATTCTGGTTTGCGATGTTACAACGCCAGATATCGCCGCTTCCGGTGTGACCGTCTGCAAGGCGTTCATCACCCGGCAGGGCGATGGGTGGGTCTAGCCGTTGACGCCGGACCCAACAGAAACAAGCGGCCGCCGTGCCGCCAAAAACATGTGATGTTACGAATACCAACTTAACAAAAAAAGGAAAAGGACACGACAATGGAAAACAAACAGAACACTTTGGTTGACTCTCTTCAGAAGCTGGAACTCGCCACATTCGAAGTGGAAGACCTGGACGATCTCGGAGTCCTGGCGGCCGGCTCGGGCGCATCGTGCTGCTCCTGCAGCTCTTGCAGTTCCTGCTGCAGCTGCTGCTCTTCTTGCTGCAGCTAGTACCTATCATTTGATCCGTGATAAGAGGCGTGGCCGGGCGCCTTGCCTCTTATCACTTTTGACCATACGGGGAAAACAGTGTCTAGCCCGCTCTCATTTTCAGAGTATCCCTCCAGCGCCGG
>Ga0265316_10005261_pt1 | contig 12634 bp, 21 predicted proteins | sample 4522metaG_FD_202092 | JGI IMG/M metagenome (GOLD analysis project Ga0265316, IMG submission 202092) | Rhizosphere microbial communities from Carex aquatilis grown in University of Washington, Seatle, WA, United States - 4-5-22 metaG | ecosystem: Host-associated > Plants > Roots > Rhizosphere >... | reverse complement strand
CTGGCCGCGGTGCTCGGCATCGTGCGCGGCCACAAGGGCGCCATCAGGGTCTACAGCGAGGTCGGCCGTGGCACGACCTTCAAGTTGCTCTTCCCAGCCGCCGAGGCTCCGGCGCGCCAGAGCGCGAGCAACAAGCCCAGCGCCCGAGCCTGGAAAGGTCGGGGCCAGATCCTGGTGGTCGACGATGAAGAAACTGTGCGAACCCTGACCCGGCGTATGCTCGAGCGGGTGGGATTCACCGTCCTTACGGCCGAGGATGGCCGCCAGGCGGTCGATCTCTTCCAGCGGGTGGTGGACAAGGTAGACTTGGTCATTCTCGACCTCACCATGCCCCACCTCGACGGCGAGGCCTGCTTTCGCGAGCTGCGCCTGCTCAAGCCGACTGTCAAGGTCGTCCTCAGCTCGGGCTACAACGAGCAAGACGTCGTCAACCTGTTTGCCGGCAAGGGTCTGGCGGGCTTCATCCAGAAGCCGTACACGAGTGAGCAATTGATCGCCGGCGTGCGCCAGGTGCTTGGCGATCAGGTGTAGTCGCGTTGGGAGGGGCGCTCGCATCTCGCCCAACCGGCGTGCGGCGGGCGAGGCGGCGTGATACTTTCCCTGTGGGCGCCCGTAGCTCAAGTGGATAGAGCATCGGCCTTCTAAGCCTTCGGGTGTAATAGCTGGGCATATGTCGCAATTGTCTGGCCCTGTAATTCCAGGGGTTTCGACTGTAGGCGCATAGCTCGGCAAGACAATGAATTGTCACTAATTAGGGGCAATTGGGTTGAGAATGGCCACTGTTGAGTTGGACTGACTTCCGTTGGGCAGCGGGACGGCTTGATCACCGTTCCGCGGGCCGGCTCACATTCCCGCACTGAGAAGACCAACGAAACGCCCCACCGAGCGCAATAGGCTCGCGCTGGTGGGGCGTTCCCGCGTGCTTGCGGTACTGTGACTCGCGGGCGGGAACGCATAGCCCCTGGGGTGCCCTGGAGCCCGTGCGGCCTGCGCCAGTTTCGCTTCCGTGGGCGAGGAGGTGCAAAACCGGCCTCTTGGTGAGTCGCCAACTGGCGACAGGTCCTAGCCGGCGCTGCGTGTGGCTGTACGGCTGGCCCGCTGGCGCGTCTTTCGCCTGGCTAGGGTGTGGCGTTGCCCAAGAGTTCCAGTTCGATGGCCTGTGCTTGCTGGGCATCAATGGGCAGGCCCTCCCGGTAACTCTCCAGAGCCTTTCGCCTCTCCTCGCGGAAGCGGTCCCATTCCTCGAACCCGCGGGTCTCTAGAAGATGGCTGGCGATTGCCCAGGCGAGAACCTCCTCTGAATACACTCTTGGCGCTGGTCTGCTGCCTTCCTTCGGAAATTCGGGTGGGAACCTGCGCCCCAACCAGAGAAGATGATGGCCAAGTTCATGGGCTACGCATGTGAGTTCGCGCGTCGGATCTAGTGTTCTCTCGATGCCGTCGGATCCGGAGTCCCCCTCATTCGGAGCCCCGTCCCGACGGACGAAAACTGTTCGGGTGTCTGAGTCCTCGAAGTCCCGACAAATCGCCATCCTCGGGCGTCTCGGGTCCTGGAGCCAGGGAGGGAGATGGCTCTCTATTCTCGGCACAAACACGAAGAACACCCGCCGGGTGTGGGCAGAATGCCGCGCCGGCTCCGGAGCACGCTCCAAGTCGAACTCGTCCAGTAGAGCGGCCAGAATCTCGCGACTGTCTGCCATTGCTAGATTCATACCACCGCGCAGGACGCTCAGGAAAGCCGCGCGGGCTTCGCGTCTGGCGGGCGTTCGCAGCCTGGTGAGAGGACGACCTCTTACGGCGCAGACCGGGGCAGGATCTCGCGCGGCTGCACCTTGAAAGCCTTGGCCAGTTTCCAAACGGTGCGAAGGGTGACCGATCGGCCCGCTTCGATCCGCTGGTAGTGCCGGAGGCTGAAGCCGAGATCCATCATGTCTTCTTGTGTGAGACTGCGGGCCTCTCGGAGCGTGCGAACGCGCCGGCCGAAAGCCTTGCAGAATCGTGGAAAATCCAGGGCCACTGGACGGCGACGCTAGAGGCAGGTGGCCATCCTGACCACGGCTCAAAATGTCGTAAGGGATTAGAGGGGTTGCGGCGAAGCCCGAATGGGGCGACCATGGTCCACATGCTCGCCAGACTGTGCTGTGTGCTCGTGTGCCTCCCTTTGGCATTCCTCGGCGGTTGCGGCGGTGGGAGTCAAGCCGCCAGTCCCCCAGACGCTTCGACCGACACGAGCGCCAGCGGCGGCCATGCCGGAACGGGTGGGGGCGCGGGCGGAGTCGCAGGAAGTGGCGGAACTGGCGGCCAGTTGGCTACAGCCGCCAGCACCGCGCCAGCCGTCTGTGTTCCCGGCGCCAGCGTCGCCTGCGCGTGCGTGACCGGCCAGCAGGGCGCACAGACGTGCACCTCGGCGGGCACGTTTGCGGCCTGTGTGTGCTCCCCGTCCGGCGGGGTGGATGCGGGCTCTGACGTTCGCGGTGCCACCTCGGGGCCTGAACCGAGCCCCGAGCCCGGTGCCGAACCAGTCACGGAACCGAGCCCCGAGCCACGTGTGGAGCCGGGACCGGAGCCGGGCATCGAGCCGAGACGGGACGGCGGGCTTGACGCTGCGCTGGATTTTGCGGCAACCGGTACAGCCACGGACACAGGGACCACCGCCGAGACGGGGCCGGAGCCAGGCCCCGAGGCGCCCGATGCGGGAGCCGGCGCGGACACCGGATCGCAAGGTGCCGGAAGCGACGCGCCCCAATACAGCCTTGCCGTCTCAAAGGTCGGCACGGGTGGAGGAACCGTCACTTCGTCACCTGCCGGCATCAACTGCGGCAGCACGTGCGTGGCCGGCTTCCCCGCTGGGGCCGTTGTTACCCTCACCGCTGCGCCTGATGTGACCTCGGCCTTTGCGGGATGGGCAGGGGATTGCATCAGCCCCCAAGCGACTTGCTATTTGATCGCAACGAACACCAAATCGATCACCGCGATGTTCGTCCGCAGGCTCTACGCCTCCGTCAGCGCGGGCGACTCGCATACGTGCGGATTGAAGATGGACGGTACTATCGTCTGCTGGGGCGACAACACCTACGCCCAATCCACGGCGCCCACGGGGACGTTCACCCAGGTCAGCGCTGGCTACAAGCACACGTGCGGGTTGAGGACCGACAGCACCGTCGTCTGCTGGGGCGACAACACCTACGCCCAATCCACGGCGCCCACGGGGACGTTCACCCAGGTCAGCGCTGGTTTCTACCACTCGTGCGGGCTGACGACCGATAACACTATTGTCTGCTGGGGTAACAATCAGTACGGCGATGCAACGCCGCCAGCGGGCATCTTTTCCTCCGTCAGCGCAGGCAGCATATTCACGTGCGGGGTGAAAACCGACGGGAGCATCGTCTGTTGGGGCCTCAACAACTTCGGCCAGGGCTCGCCACCGCCTGGCACCTTCGTGTCTGTCAGCGCGGGTGGATTAGTCGCGTGTGGGTTGAAGACCGACGCCACCATCGCCTGCTGGGGCGACGAACCAAACGGGATACCCATCTACAACATCACGCCGCCAGCGGGCACCTTTGTTTCCGTCGACGCGGGCGGGGACTACGCCTGCGGGGTAGAGACGGGCGGCACCATCGCCTGCTGGGGTGACGACGCCTACGGAGATGCCATACCGCCCACGGGCACCTTTTCCTCCGTCAGCGCAGGCAGTGACAACACATGCGGGGTAAAGATCGACGGCACCGTCGCCTGCTGGGGCAGCAATTCTTCCGGTCAGGGCCTTCCGCCCTGAAGAAAACCGTCACACGAACGCTGAAGGCATGTACCCCGCTGGCCGAATCACCGACGGGTGGGGCCGCGTGACGTCCCCGCATGTCCTGCGCCCGTTCGAGGTAGTGTGCGACTGAGGCGGGCCACGGCTCACCGCGGCAGATAGGATATAATGATCCTGGGCAGCCGAGCGGCTTGATCACCGCTCGGTGGGTGCTGGGACACCTTCGCCAGCACCCGGCCCGCGTCTCTTTCCTCTGCGAGCCGAAGGTGAGCGAAGGTGAACCGTGTCTCAGACAACCCCGAAGGCCCCACGCGGAATAAAGCCAGCCGCGCCAGGATCGACGATTGCGGCCGGCACGGGTAACGAGGCCGCACAGGGCAGGAAGGCCCCACAGAAGCGTTGGGAGATGCTGCCCGAGTGGACGCCGTCGCAGAAGGCGGACGTTGCGTTGCGCATGTTCAAGAAGACAGGGAGGGTAGCGAGGATCCCCCTGTGTGCGGAGACGGCGGAAAAGTACCGCGAGCTGATGTTCCTGGACGCAAAGGCCGAGTTGGACAAGTCCCTGGCCAAGCACTCGGACCCGAACAAGAACCCACGCAGCCCGGAGTGGCAGATTCAAACGCTCATGTATCAGGCGGGCGTTGTCGCACGCGCGCCGAATGCTGACTCGCGCACCCTCGCGCCACAACCGGAGTGGGTTGACTTTGGCTCCGTTCGCACAGCCCTGGACTCGGTGCAGGGGCAAGTGTGCGGCGATGGCAAGCCGTGCGTCCGGTACACCGGCGAAAGAGCGGCCCCCTTGGTGGCAGAAGCGGTGAAGGGCGACCCGCTCGCCTGGGAAGCCTCATCCCGCCTGGCGGCCCGCATGATCGACCAGCGCGCCCCGCTGCCACCTGACTTGGCCGGGTTCGCAGTCGACGTTCTACTCGGCAAGACCACCAAGCCAAAACGCCAAGGCCGCAGCCGCTCCGCCAACGTGGTGAGAGACGCAGCCATTCAGAACGCTGCCCGCGTGCTGGAATTCCAACACAACTTCGGCCCTCTCACGCGCAACACGGCGTCTGACCCCTACTCCATCTGCGACGCCATCGCCGAGGCGTTGAAAGAACGCGAGAACATCGGGTACGAAGCAGTGGTCAAGGTCGTGATGAGCGGCTACCCGCGCCGTCGGAATTAGCTCGCGAGTTTTCTTTCCTACGACATAGGCGAGCGGGCCGGGCACCCTCTGCCTTATGACGTTTTACAAAACGGTCGCCTTCCCGGCCACAAAGCGACCACGACTCCGCGCCTTGTTCTTGCGCCTTGGGCCGGACGCGCCGTTGTTGCTAAACTCGTCTCGGGCGACGATTGAACGATCACTGGCCGGTTTGCCCGTAAGGTTTGGTTCTGCATTGGCGATCGAGCAAGCCCTCGCCCGCCTGCCCTCTTCGCCGGCGGCGCTCGCTGCACTCGTCGCCGCTGCGCGCGCACAGCGTCCCGTCACGGAGCCGCGGCCGTGACCGGCCTGGACGAAACCCTGCGCTTTCTCGTCGCTGCTGAAGTCGGGCCGCTTGTTCAACGCATCGACCGATTGACAGCACTCGTCGAGGAACTGCGGCCGGCGCAATGGCTCTCCGTCGATGAAACCGCACGGCGCTTGTCTTGCTCGGCCCAGACCGTGACGGCAATGGCAAAACGCGGCGAACTTGTGCACCGGCGGGCAGGGCGCCGACTTCTCGTCTCAGCCGAATCGATCCGACCGACCGACCCCGCGACCGTGGCCAGGCTGGCGCGCGAGGCCCGGCAATGAAACCAAGCCCGCATTGTCGTGTGGCCCTTGCGTTGGCGGCCCGCGGCTATCACGTGCTGGTACTTGCGGAGCGCTCGAAGATTCCGCCCAAGGGGAGTCACGGACTGGACGACGCGACCGTGGACCCGGAGAAACTCAAACAGTTCTTTGCCACCAATCCACGCGGAAACATCGCCATAGCGTGCGCGGCGTCTCGCGTGGTCTGCCTCGATGTCGATCACCACAAAGAAGAAGCCGACGGCAACGCGACCTTGGCAGCGCTCGAAGCCGAGCTGGGCGCGCTGCCTGAGACAGTCGAGACACTGACCGGCACGGGTGGTAGGCACTTGTATTTCGCGGCGCCTGCTGGCGTGGAGTTTCGCGGCTCACTTGGGTTAGGTCTGGATGTCCGGTTCAACGCTTACTGTGCCTGCCCTCCGAGTATCCACCCCGACACGAACGAAGAATACAGGTGGATCCGCTCGCCCCTAGACCAGATGCCCGCGGAACTGCCCGCCGCGTGGCTCGCACGCATGATGAAGCCCGCGGCGCCAGTGGCCACTGTTCCGGCGGCTTTCAAGCCATGCACGACGGGCGGCACACCTTGGGGGAACAAGGGCCTAGCGGATGAAATGGCGTTGTTTCGTGCCACACCAGAGGGCGGCCGAAATATCCAATTCAACTTGCTGACTTTTGCGGCCGGGCAGTTACATGCGGGCGGTGAGATCCCGGACTGTCGCGATGACATGATTGCAGCGGGACTCGCTGCGGGCTTAGGCGAAAGCGAAACCCGAAAGACCGTCGAGTCAGGATGGCGGGCGGGATTGTTGAAGCCGCGAAGCGCACCCAGGAAGGATCGGCCCATGCCCACGCCCGCCACTACCAAGACGGCGCCCGTGTCGGACATCACAACCGGCACACCGTGGCCGGACCCCGAACCGCTGTGCAATGGGTTGCCGGCGGTGCCCGCCTTTATACCTGAACTGCTGCCCATATCCCTGCGCCCGTGGATACTCGACATCGCGGAGCGGTTGCAGTGTCCTGTTGAATACGTGGCCGTGGCTGCGCTTTCCTCGCTCGGTTCTTTGATCGGCCGTCAGTGCGCAGTCCGTCCTAAGCGCCATGACGATTGGGCAGTGGTTCCCAATCTGTGGGCCGTTCTCGTCGGGCTACCCTCAGCAATGAAGTCACCTGCGATGGAAGAAGCATCCAGGCCACTGCTGCGGCTCGAAGTCGAAGCGGCCGAAGCCTTCGCCAAGCAGACGCAGGACATCGAGGCCAGAAAGGCCATGGCCAAGGCCCGCAAGGCCGCCATTGAATCCAAGATGCTCAGGGCGGCCAAGGCTGGCACCGGAGACGATGCGGTTTTGATGGATGAGTTTTCCGCCGCAGTCGATGCCGACGAGATCACACAGCGCAGATATTCAACCAGCGACGTCACGATAGAGAAGCTTGGCGAACTGCTCATTGAGAACCGCAACGGACTGTTGCTCAAATGCGACGAGCTGAGGGGGTTTCTCAATTCTCTTGATCGTGACGGCCACGAGTCAGCCCGCGCGTTCTACTTGACGGCTCACGACGGGACACACGGCTACACACAAGACCGAATTGCACGCGGCTCGAAATTCATTCCAGCGGTGTGCGTGACGATCCTTGGCTGCATCCAACCGGGACCACTGGCCCAGTATCTGCTGGCCGCAATCCGTGGCGGCGCTGGTGACGACGGGTTCATGCAGCGTTTTCAATTGGGCGTGTATCCCGACGTTTGCCGGGAGTGGCGACTTGTGGACCGCTGGCCGAACAAGGAAGCCCGAGATCGGGCGTTCGACGTGTTCAAGCAGTTGGCCAATCTGTCGCCGTCGATGGTGGGCGCTACTGGTGAGGACGGCGAGTTGCCTTACCTGCGTTTCGATGGCCCCGCACAGACGCTCTTCGATGGTTGGCTTTCGGATCTGATGAACCGCTTGCGGGCCGGCGGTGAACACCCGACCGTCGAAGCTCACCTGGCCAAGTACAGCAAGCTCATGCCGGCTTTGGCGCTCGTCTCCCATCTGGCGGACGCCGGCCAGGGGGCGATCGCGCTGGCTTCCGCCCAGCGGGCAGCGGCGTGGTGCGATCTGTTGGAGGCCCATGCCCGGCGCATCTATGCAAGCGTCGCCGCCGAGAGGGTACGCGCAGCCGGCTTGCTATTGGCCAAGATCAAGAGCGGCAAGCTGATCGCGCCCTTCACGGCGCGCGATATCTACCGGGCATCTTGGGCGGGACTCGACGATCGCGAAGTCGTGGAAGAGGCCCTGGCCACCTTGACCGATCACGGGTGGGTGCGTTCTTTGACCCGCGGGACCGCTTCCAGGCCCGCGACCGAGTACCTGGTTCACCCGTCCGTCTTGGCGCACTCCGTAGATTTGTCAGTTTTGTCAGTGCCCCAACCTGAGAACACCCAACTTTTTGACGCTGCTACGGACTCCACCCGCGCGCGCGCGATCACAGCCCAGAAAGAAGGTATGTAATGAAATATCTTACCTCCTTCCTAGAGCAGATAGAAAAGTCTGAACACCTAGGTTCAGTCACTGACAAAACTGACAAATCTACTTGCGGCGTCACGGATGGCGCGTCGGCCCCGGCACCGGTCCCAGAATCGCCCCCAGGCGTGCGCTGTGATGACTGTGGCCAAGAATGCACCGTCACGCTGGTGACGGACTATGGCGCGCGCTACTGCCGGCGGTGCGTGTTACCGGCGAAGCCGCGCACCCAGAAAGGCGCCCATGCATAGCGATATTCGCCCCTTCGCGGCTACAGTAGCCGAGACTCTACCCGGCCCATTGCCGACGGTGAGCCCAACCAGTGAAGGGTGCGGCCTGGCCCATAGTCGGCCCAAGTATCCCCACCGGCGCGTTTTCGTTCTGGCGTCCTGGCGAGCCGCCCGGTCGTGGATCTCGCTGGCGTACCCCGTCGACCTGGACGCCGCCCTGGTCGAGCTCAAGGCCAAGCTCCCCGAGCTGGTGGCGAACGTCGACCGCTTGGAACAGGCGGCGCTGCGCGAGGCCAGCACCTACGAAAACGAGCCCGCGGCCAGCCCGGACGCATTCCAGGCGGCGCTGCGCGAGTGGGAACGGGCCGCGACGGATGCGCTCGCAGCGCTCGACTGCGCACGACCGGGGGAGGTTTCCCATGTCTGAACCCACCACCACCACCACGACTCGCGAGCCATGCGCCACCTGTTCGTCGACCACGTGGACTGAGGCGCACTTTGTAAACGGCTCGTTGATTTGCTCGCCTTGCGCGCGCGAAATTCGCCGGGTTCAGGAGTCGCGACCCATGCCGCCCACACCAGCCGGGCAACGCCAGCTTGACCTGTGGATCCGCGGCCCATCCCGAGGTGCGCGGCCATGAGTGACACCAAAGGCCCCGATCTGCATCTTCTCGAAGCGGTGCCGGCGGACGAATGCGGACAACCCAAGGCCGAGGCGGCGGACGCCGGCCCAGACGACGAGGCCCGTCTTTCACCGAAGGAAATTCGCTTCTGCGATGCCCTGGCCGCGGGCGAAACTTCATGTCAGGCGGCGAAGCTGGCCGGCATCACCGATCGAACCGGGAGACGCTGGAGGCAGCGGCCCGAGATTCAAGCCGCAGTCCGGGCACGGCTGAACGACTCCCTCGGCGCGGCCCGCGCGATTCTGGCTTGTGGTGCGGCCCGCGCTTGCAGCGCGCTTGTGACCATGGCGGACGGTAGCGAGCCGGCGGAATCGGCGCGCGTGAGCGCTTGCAGGGCAGTCACGGAGGGCGCCGTCAAGTTGTGCGAGGTGGCCGAACTGGAGGCGCGACTTGCAGCGCTCGAAGCCCAGCTCACCAACGATGGAGGAAAACCAAGATGGACCTGAAATCACTTCGTCAACGTCTCGCCCGGCTCGCCACAGTGACGCCGCCATGCCGCTTGCGCCCTGGTCTTGTGGTCGTGTTCCGCGCCTGCGATGCCGACGGCAAGCTAGTTCCACTTCCCGACGTGCCCCACCGGATGCCCGAGGCTCGCGATCCCGCGCGTGGGTTGGACGTGGTTTTTCTCGACGAGAACGGCGCCGAGTTCAAGGCGAGGTGCGCGTGATGAACCTCTCCGGCCTTCGCACACGCCTTGCCCACTTGGCGGGCGCAACGGCCCCACCGGAAACCGGGATAGCGCCGCACTTGCTCGCCGACCTGAAGCGCCACTGGAAAGCGCACTGGCCACAGCAGACCGAGGCCGACTGGCCCCGCCACCTTCGCACCATCGACAGGATCATGCACATGAACAGTGAACAGCGCGCCGCTTTGATCGCCGAGCTGGGCGCGAAACTGACCCCACATATGCGGGCGGTGACGTTCACGATGGATGGGAAGGCGACGCCGTGACCGGCCTGCATTCGCTTCGCGCGCGCCTCTCTGTCCTGGCGGCCCGCGTGCCAGCCCCGTTGAGTGAGTGGCGCGAAGTCGAATTTGATCTTGTGGAATCGGGCGCGGACGGGCGGCCAGTTCACACAGGGACGCTCATTCTGGACAAGCCCACGGGCTGCTGGCGTGAAGTCGCCGGCGCTGAGAACACCGAACAACGAAAGGAAATGACCCCATGACCACGGAAGAACAAACTACCGCAGCGCTTCGCCCCCACGTTCGACCCCACTTGCTCTACTCAGCCACACGCCGACTCACAGCGCGCCTCGCCGGTCTTGACGACGACGCGATTGCGCCGGCCATCAACGCTTGGCTGGCCGCACCCGAGAACAAACACTTTCTGCGAGACGCGCGCGTTGAGGCACTCATGGCGGCCCTGCGGTGACAGCCAAGAAGGGAAACAACCATGGCTGAAACAAACGGGCTTCGAGTCAATGTCCGCACCGATGCGACCCGCGAAAACGTCGTGGAGGTGGTCCTAGAACACGTCAACGCTGAAGGCGGCGTACGACTGATCAACAGGTTGAATGCTTACCCCGCCGACCCGTGGCACCGAAAGCAGGCCATCGAAGACGGGCGGTTCCGCGCCGGCTTGGGCGGCTTTGGCTTTGTGGTCGAGGATTGACCGTGAACCTGGCACAACTTCGCGCGAGGCACGACCGGCTCACGGTCCACGTGCCCACCACCCCAACCTTTCGGATGATGACCAGCGAGGAGGCAATCCGCGCGTGCGCGGCGTTTGTCGAGCAGATGCGGGCCGAGGGCGCGGCAGTGCCCGACGATGACGAACCCCTCACCATGGAGGCCGAGAGGGCACTCATCGCGCGGGCACTGGCAGAAGCGGCTATCGAGCTGCGGCAGGTGCGACCGTGACCCGTGCACGACTGGCAGGCACTAGGAAACCGTGTTCTCGGCCTGTATGCCCGATGCGCTACCAACGCGCCAGCGACGGAGAACAGACGCGGCCAGCGGGGCAGCGTGGCCAAAGTCGGGCCATCCGGCCCACCTTGCCAGATTGGCACGCGGGAGACGGGACCGACTTCGCGCAGAACTGCGGGATCAATTTTTGCCCCCGGAACGAGCGGGTGCAGGGCCGCAGGTCCGAGGCCATCGCGCCCAACCACGCGGTCCGCGCCCTGGCCGAAACGACGCCTACCAGCCGCGCCACAGCCGAGCGTCGGGTGGCTACCGGCGTGGCGGCCGGCTACGCTACGTCACAGATTGCAGATCCGGTCGCTCTGGGCTAGATAGGCAGAGAAATGCGCGCCACGCTGTGTGAATATGCCTCCGTCAATCCGGACGGAACGGCGACGCTGGTACGAGCAGGGATTGCGCGCATTGTGTCTTCTGGACTGCCGCTACTATTCGGAGCCGCCGTCTACGCCGAGATCCGGAGCGGGGAACTAGAAAATGGACCCCACGACATGCTCCTCGAAGTTGTGGGGGCGAAGGGAACGGCGTTCAAAGTGCGGGCCACGCTAACTGTGGTAGATTCCAGAGAGGCAAGTCGGATCGTTTTGCCGTTCCTGGCAAAGATTGAATTCTACGGGAAGTACCGCGTTACGCTCAAGGTAGGGACGCTACAGGACGATCTAGTGGTTACACTGGATGAGGTGCCGCCCAAGAAAGGCACCATGGAGACGCCCAATGCTGGGACTGGTTAATTGCGCGGTTTCAAACTGGGAGCCGGTGCGGGATGACGTGGTCCTTTGCGAAAGCTCGACGAGAACCCTTGTCTTTGGTGACCCCAGCAAAATCATCCAAGCGCTTCATCCCGTCGCCCGTGGGGGCGCCGAGATCGTGGCGGACGGCGACGAGACCAAGGTTATCATCTGCGATTCGTCGCTGCTGCCAGAAGGAAGACAGACGGCGCTCACGCTTTTCGACAAGGTGATGCAGGTTGCGGTTGGAGCGGACAGCGCCGCCGTGCCGACCGATGACGATGGTATGACGCTGGAGTTTTCATCCGAAGAGACCGGCCGCGATCTTCTTTTTGCCATTCCAGACGACGGTTCAGTGAGGTACTTTACGGCGCGTGCTCCCGATGGCTTTCGCCGAGCTGGGATCGTGAAGGATGACTGCGCGCTTACCTCTTTGTCCCGTTGGCTCATGGAGCCGGACGCCAAGTTTCCATCGGTGGGTCTGGACGTGGGTTAGTTCGTCTTGGGATGGAGTCCCGTACCGAGTCGGCGACGGCGAGTATCTTGCACGATACGCTGCTCCTAGCGCTGTAAACCTGGCGACTAAAAAGGTGCGGCGTGGCGCCTTTGCGCAGACAAAATGGCCTGGCGAAATCTCCGTCGACCGTCTTGGGCATTGTGATCCTGTGGCTCGCGCTGCTCGCGAAGAACGCTGCCCGGTGTACGTGAGTACACGCGATGTAAGATCGAAGGTCGGAGCGCCCGTCGTTGCGGACAAGCCACCCCGTGAGCACGCGCTCATTCTAGAATTGCAGACACTCAGGTCTGGACATCGCCAGCTGACGAAGAGGAATCTGCGGGCAGATGAGTGGAGTCGGTTCTCACAACTGTTCGAGGAACTGGCGGGGATAGCCACGCCAGAACCACCCGCCAAGTAGCCGGCGAAGTCAGGAGGTTTTGGGATTCGGGGAATCCTCCCTAGCCTTCAAGGTACTTTGCCCCTCGGCCAGAAAGCGGGCTTACCGGGCCGCATCCGGCTGGCTA
>Ga0265316_10005259_pt1 | contig 12637 bp, 11 predicted proteins | sample 4522metaG_FD_202092 | JGI IMG/M metagenome (GOLD analysis project Ga0265316, IMG submission 202092) | Rhizosphere microbial communities from Carex aquatilis grown in University of Washington, Seatle, WA, United States - 4-5-22 metaG | ecosystem: Host-associated > Plants > Roots > Rhizosphere >... | reverse complement strand
AAAGTTGGGCAAGCACGCGATCTGGCTGATGCTCCTTTTTGCTACCGTGGGCCCATTCGTTTATACTAAATTACGCTTAGCGGTTGAACAGAAATTGTTCAAGCAACAAAAGCTCCAGCTTGCTGCCGAGGAGCAAACGCGCCGCCAGCGGGCTATGGATAATTTTTCGGCGTCGTTGGCCCATGAGATCCAAAACCCGGTGGTTGCGGTAATGGGTCGGGCTTCGATGGTACGTGAATCGATTGTAAACGATCTAAAAGGAAAAGTTGATGATAAGCTGATCGATTATTATGCCAAACGCCTTTGCGGCATCGAAGATGATGTGACTAGGGTGGCGAATATTATCAAGACCGTGCGGGAATACTCTAATTATACCAATAGCGCACAAGCCGCGCTTAAGCTGGATGATCTGGTGCAATCATTTCTTTATTTAGCCGGTCCGCAATTTAAAAAAGAAGGGATAACTTTAAATATGGATATTGCTAATGGTTTATCAATCATGGGCAATAAGGTGCAGTTGGAAGAGGTATTGCTTAATTTAGCCGACAATGCGATCCATGCTTTAAGCGATAAGAGAACGCCCCCTAACCCCCTCTTTAACAAAGAGGGGGAACGAAGTTCGTGCCCTCGCTTTGCTAAAGAGAGGGCCGGCGAAGCCGGGGAGAGTTCTGGAGATGACAAGCAAATTTGGCTTTCTATAAAACTTACACCGGACAATAAAATTCTAATTGGATTTAAAGACAATGGTTACGGTATCTCTAAAAATCTCCTGGAAGATATCTTTCTCGATTTTGTGACTACCAAAGGTTCATCCGAAGGCTTAGGTATGGGCCTCTCCCATTGCCGTAAGATCATTGCTTTGCATAAGGGCAAGATCTGGGCGGAGAGCGAGGGGGAGGGCAAGGGTGCGGCGATCTTGGTGGAATTACCGCTAGTATAAAATTATTAATTTTTCACTTGTCTTTTGTCATTTTTCATGGTATAGATAAATCATGCGCCGAAGCTTGATTTTTGTATTTGCCATTTTATCTTTTACCAATACCGCTGCCGCGCACCATTCCGGCGGGGGTGGCGGGTACAGGTATACTTACCGGTGTGTGCCGACATCTTATAGTTATTACAGCTATGGCCCCGTTCAGCGCCAGAAAAGTTTCGAAGCCGCCATAATCCCTGAAATAAATAAGGCGAAAAAAACAATTGTTCTCGTGGCAAAGCGTATTTCGTCGTGGAGAACCGGTCGCGCGCTTGCGGCAGCACAAAAACGCGGCGTCAAGATTCAGATCATCTCCGAAGTAAAAAATAAATCTACAAAATTGCTCGATAGCGTTACCAGATACGAGGATAATATAAATCAATTCGGTGGGGAATTTGCCATCATCGACGGGGAAGAGTTTATATCCGGATTATCGGGCAAATATAATTTTATTTCTACCAGCCAGGATTATATAAAAGTATACCAGGACGATTTTAACCGTACTTGGGAAACCTGCGCGTTGACGACCAAGAAAACGCGCCCAAGCCCGTGGCCCAAGCCGCTACCCAAAACCAAAACATTCGAAATTAAGCTGACAACGCCGCCGCCGGCGATCAGCTCGGAGAGTGTGGTCGATCGGTTGGAGAAGATGCTGAAAACTCCAGCCGGCCACAATGATGTTGTTTCTGCGCCGTATAAGTCCAATCCCATTACGGAAGATAAGCGCAAACTCACCGTAGTCAATAATGAAAACCCCATAGATTATTTTCCCAAGGTTAAGTACAGCACCGAGCCGGTAGCGGTTGAAAATAAAAAAGATTACGTTTTTTTGCCGCACAAAAAAGATATTCAAATAATATCTTACAGATCAGCTGAGTGGGTGGATAGCGATTTCATTCATCCAGATACCATCACGGTTGGCGATGCCTTGGAGGTTTTGGCTAAAGAGATGTTGGTTAATAAGGGTTTTAACATCTTAAATATCGGTGGATTGAAAAGAAAAACTTTGATGTTCGACGATTATCGTAATTATGATCTTGACTTAGAGGTAACTTATCCGAAGCAAATCAATATTGATGGTAAAATTTTTAAGCAAATACGATTTAGAATCCAGTTATACGATCATATTAAAAATACTTATCCGTTTTCGGTGGAAACGTTTAGTGAGCCTTACAATACACCGGAGCAAGCCGCCAAGAGCGTTACCGTTGCGGCTAAAAAAATATTAGAGGGTCTTATTGCTAAAATGCCTAATAACTAAATATTACTTAATATTGACAAAGTAATATTTATATGCTATATTCTGGTTGGAGGTAAAAACAATGAGCAAAGCTACATTCGCGATTAAAATCGATGACGTTGTGGTCAAGAGTTTCAAATCTTTCTGCGATGCACACGGTATCAAATACAGCTTTTTTATCGAAGATGCCATTAAGCGTAAACTGGCCGACGAGGAACTTAAAGAGGATATTTTAGATTTGAAAACCTTGCATCACCAAGAGAGAGATTCAATCTCCTTAGACCAATATCTGAAAGAGCGTGATGCATAAAATAGAGATTATTTCTGCCGCTCGTAAAGATTTAGACGATCTGGAAAAGAGGATCTTTTTGCAGATTAAAGAAAAAATGCTTTCATTGGCTGACAATCCGCGTCCGCATGGATCTTTGAAACTTACCGGCGAAGGAGGCTATAGGCTGCGCACCGGTGATTACCGCATCTTATACCGTATTGACGACAAAATCAAAACCGTTTATATTTACCGTATTAAGCATCGTCGGGAAGTATATAGGTAGTACCATCCTTCCCAACCCCTTTTACCCCGCGAAGGATTTAAAATAGAATAGGAATACCATGTAGTTTTTGTCATAATGTTCAAAAAACGTGGTATTTTTTAGAAAATTATATGAAAAAACGTGTTTACATCGAAACGACGATCCCAAGCTTTTACCACGAGGTGCGCCAAGAGCCCGAGATAATCGCTCGCGTAATTGGACGCGTGAGTGGTGGGATAAACATTCATGTAATTACGAATTAGTTACCAGCCAACCGGTTATCGAAGAACTGGAAGATGGCGATTATCCGAACAAAAAAGACGTTTTACTGTTATTGCGCAAAATACCGATACTGCCGGTAGAAAATGAGATTATTGATATTGTTAAAACATATATCGGGAACAAGATAATGCCCAAGGATCCAACCGGCGATGCGTTGCATTTGGCTTTGGCGTCTTATCGTAAATGTGATTTTCTTTTGACTTGGAATTGTAACCATTTGGCGAACGCCAATAAATTCGCGCATATACGCAGTATTAACGCGGTTTTAGGCTTATTTACGCCGGGCTTAGTAACGCCTCTCGAATTATTAGGAGAATAAAAAATGAAGGATGATAAAATAATATTACGCATACGCGAAGCTCGCCACCGCATTTCGGCTAAATTCGGTCATGATATTGAAAAGATGGTGAAATATTATGTTCGTAAGCAAGGAAAGCATAAAAGTTGCGCTTTAGCTGTAACGCATCATTGATTTCTTCCCACCCCCCTTTACTCCGAGAGGAATTTAAAATAGAATGGAAGTATGTTTATTGAAGATGTGTATTTTTCTGAAATGGTGCGCTTTTGCATATCCATATACATCTAGATATAATTATGAATCCTTTTGCTCTATCTTGCGTTATAACTGCGGCGATAACTACTTTTTTGGCTTTTTTTGTTTATTTACGCAATACAAAAGCCCCCTTAAATAAAATATGGGGATTACTTTCTTTAGCTATTGATGTTTGGATTATAAGCGAAGCTAAGTTGTCAGTGTCTTCTAGCGCTCCCGAGGCTCTTTTTTGGGATAGAGCTCTTTACGTCGGGTCGGTTTTTATCGCCCAGCTTTTTTTGCATTTTGTTCTTATTTTTTTAAATATTTACAAAGAGAAAAAAAATATATTATATATTTGGTATGTTTTTAGTTTTGTTTTTTTAATTCTTAATTTTACCTTTTTGTTTCGTGAGGGGATGATTTTTACCAAACCATTGGGTATAAATTATTTGCCAAAGATCGGCAGTCTTTATTTTCTTTTTCCGATTGTATTTATCGGATGTGTGGGGTATTCATTTTATTTGATGCTGCATATGTATCGCTTTGTGTCCGGTTCTAAACGAAATCAAATTAAATATTTATTTTTAGGTGCAATAATTGGTTTTGCTGGTGGAGTTACCAACTTTCTTCCTCCGCTGGGTATTAAAATTTCTCCAGTAGGTAATTATTTTATGGCTTTTTATACGTTTATTATTTCTTACGCTATAGTCAAACATCAACTAATGGATATCCGCGTTGCGATAACTCGCGGTGCTATTTTTATTATGGTTTACGGCGCTGTCCTTGCCTTTTCATTATTTTTAGGGTATTGGTTAAAGAGCTGGTTGGTATCTTCTATCATTACCGTAGCCATCGCGATGTTTGCGCCGTTTATCTACACCAACATGCGTCTCGCCATCGAACGCCGCTTCTTCTATCAGGAAAAGATCAAGCTGGTCCAGGAGGAGCAATTGCGCCGGCAAAAGACAATCGACACTTTTTCCGGTTCCATGGCCCATGAGATCGCCAACCCGATCCATGTCATTGTGGGTTTGATCGATATGGTCAAGATCAAGACCTTAGGGGATTTAAAAGATAATATCCCCGAGAAAGACCGGGCTTATCTGGAAGAACGCTTTAAGACGATCAGTGAAGGCGCCTTCAGGATCGCCGGGATGGTCAAGACGATCCGGGAGTTTTCTTCGCAAACCACAGGAACCTTCAAGCCGGTGGCTTTAAAAGAGGTGATAAAGAATGTCTTGACCATGCTCTCCGGTAAGCTCAAAGAGGAGACGATTAATTTAGAGGTAAGCCTTGTTGATGATATTACCGTGATCGGCAATAAGATCGCCCTGGAAGAGACGATTTTAAATATCCTGCTTAACTCGATCGAAGCCTTTGCCAATTGTGAAACCCAAGATAAAGAGATAATCATTACTGTGTCACTTCAACCGAATAATAAAGCCCTGGTGGCCATCAGTGACAATGCCTGCGGTATCCCTAAGCATATGCTCAATGATATCTTCTTAGACTTTGTTACCACCAAGCCCTCATCTTCTAACTTAGGTATGGGTTTATCCTTATGCCGCAAGATTATCGCCCTGCATAAGGGTAAGATCTGGGCGGAGAGTAAAGGTGAAGACCGCGGCGCCACAATTTTCATCGAACTGCCCTTAGGGGCCATCTCTTAATGCAATAACATAATAATTAAGTATTTTATTGACAATTGTCAGTAAAGCAGTACAATATTACGTTATGAAAGTATCGAGTGATCTTTCCGGCATCAAATCGTGGCCGACCGGCGACCGTCCGCGGGAAAAGCTTTTCCGCCAGGGCGCGCATAAGCTCTCTTCCAGCGAACTACTGGCAATTATTTTAGGGAGCGGTACGCGGGGGTTAAGCGCGCTCGATCTGGGTCGTCAGATCATTCAACACTTCAAACAATTGCGGGGGATGGAGTCTGCGGAACCGGCACAATGGAGAAAGATCAAAGGCCTGGGGGCAGCGAAGATCGCTTGCCTGAAAGCCGCGGTAGAGCTAGGTAAACGGATACGCGAAGAGGAAGCCTTGGATCTGGGGCCTGGGATAAAATCGTCCGCTGACGCAGCGCGGATCGTTTTACCCGGGTTGCGGGATTGCAAGAGGGAGATCTTTAAGGTTTTTTTCCTTAACTCTCGCCATAAAATCATCGATATCGTTGAAGTCGTTGAGGGTACAGTAGATCAGGCCAATCCGATCATTCGCGAGATCTTCCATAAAGCTTTGCAGCATTTTGCCGCGGCGATCATCTGCGCCCATAATCACCCGTCGGGTAATCGCGAACCCAGCCCTCAAGACAAAGCTTTTACCTGCGATTTGGTTAAGGCCGGTAAGGTCATTGGTGTTGAGGTTTTAGACCATATTATTATTGCCGGAGAAGATTATTACAGTTTTGCCGACGCCGGGGAAATCTAACCTTCCAGAAGGTGCGATGGTTTTGTCTTTAAGGCTTTAGCGAGTTTTTCCAGGGTTTCGATCTTAAGGTTGGGTGGCCTTTTCCCCTCGATGCGTTGAAGGTATTTATAATCGATATCGGCTTGCTCGGCAAGCGTTTCCTGGGTTATCCCATATCGTTCGCGTAACTCTTTTATTTTTTTCCCCGCTTTTACTTTGATGGAATATTCTTTCATCGCTGTATTATTACATGGCTGCTGAACGGTTGACACCTTACTGAAGTCAGGTGTATAATATTACCCTATGTGTCGCGAAAAGAGAAGCGAAACCGCACCTGAAAACAAATATAAAATTTTGATCGCCGACGATGAAGCTGTAATATGCGAATATATATCCCGGATACTTACGGGGTCGGGGTTTAGCGTCGAAACCGCAATTGACGGCAAGCAGGCTTTGGCCAAAATAAAACAAATAAAATTCGACGCATTGATCTTAGACGTAATTATGCCGGGGTTAAGCGGCCCGCAGATATATAGCTGTTTGCAAAAAGACGCGGGGTTAAGCGGCATTCCGGTTATTTTCTGTACGGCGCTTGCATTAGATGAGTTGGGTGAAATGGTTGACGGCCACGGCTGGCATTATTTGGCCAAACCCTTTGAGAGGGAAGAGTTGTGCTCTAAGTTACGTCAGATATTGGGTTTTTAGGCCGGTGCGTGGCGACCTTAATATGACTGTCCCAAGGCTAAATAATTTTATTGACCGATGTCACCTAAAGTGCTATATTCGCCATATGTCGGAAAATGCCGTTAAGATCTTGATTGTGGAGGATGAACGCGAGGTTGCTGGCCATATGCGCCGGCTATTGGAACGCAATGGTTACATCGCTTTTACCGCCCACACTATGGCCGAAGGGTTGGAAAAGTTTGAGCAGGAAAAGCCCGATCTTTGCGTGGTCGATGTATTTTTGACCATGACCCTTAGCGAATCGGGGATCGATTTTTTACGCGCTGCGCTTAAAACCGGGCGTAAATTTAAAAGCCTGGTGATCTCCGGCCGTTGCGACGAGTTTCTCAAGGAAGATATCGAAGCTCTCCCTATTAACCTTTTTTTAGAAAAACCGATCGAACCCGGCCAGCTTCTCGACGCGATAAAAAAAGTCCTCGCCGCAGAATAACAAAATATTCTGTGTAGGGGCGACCCTGGCGGTCGCCCGGGCAGGGGCCAGCCCTGCCCCTACATTGATACGCCAATCCTCTGATTTTAACGGTATAATGGTAAATTATGAATTTAGAGAAACGGCAATTTCCCGAGGTGGTGGCGGTTGAGGCATCGGCTGGGTCAGGCAAGACTTACGCTCTGGCCCGGCGCTACTTATCACTCCTTTTGAGCGGCGATCATAACTTTAATCCCAGCCGCCTCAAAGCCGTTTTAGCAATTACCTTTACCAATAAAGCCGCGTTGGAGATGAAGCAGCGTATCCTGGAATTTTTGCGCCGCATTGCTTTTGACGATTTTGCCGACGAGGCTCAGCGCCGGGATATTTTGTCCGCCGTCGGCGAGGCCAAAGATGCCAAAGCTAAAGCTTTTGCCGCGATGGATGAGATCTTGCTGCACTACTCATTTTTTCAGGTGCAGACGATCGATAGCTTTATCAACGCGATTCTTTTGGGCTCTTCATTGTCGATCGATCGCAGCGCCGCTTTTAAGATCCGGCGCGATTACGGAGCATTTTTCTCTTATTGTTTTGATACTGCAGTCGATTTGTGCGCGCACGACAAAGAAGCCCTGGAGCTATTTAGCGATTTTTTAGAGTACTACCTGTTTGTCGATAACCGTTTAAGTTGGTTCCCGCGGGAAAATATCTTAAAACTGGTCAATTCGCTTTTTCAGATGAGCAACTATTACGGCGAGGCCTTTGCCCGCCACTCTGCGGTCGGGAGTGATGTTCTAAAGAGTAAAGCCGCGGTTTATGCCCAGATCAAAGCTCTGGCGCAAAACTTGCCCGGTGGAATAAATGCCGCTTGCAGAAAGTCGATCATTAAGTTTGTCGATGAAAACAGCCAATTTTTCGATATCGATGCCTTGCCTGGGCGTTTCGCGCACCCTGAGCCGCCGGTAAATAAGGATGCCGAGGTGAGCGGGGATTTTTTGCGCGCTTGGCGTAATCTTCATGAAGAGATAAAGAGTCTGGTCGAGCTTGAGGCCGATGCCGCCTACAATCCATACGTTAAACTTTTTGATTATTTAACGCGGATCTTTAAAGAGGTCTCGCGCAAAGAGGATATGATCTTTTTGGAGGAGCTAAACCGCAAAGCGCGTTTGGTTTTCGACGAAGATGGCGGCAGCGTCACTGAGATCTATTACCGCCTGGCGTTGCGCTTTAAGCACTACTTGATCGACGAGTTTCAGGATACGAGCCGTTTACAGTGGCGTAATCTGCGTTTAATGATCGAGGATGCGTTATCCAGCGGCGGTTCGCTTTTTTACGTGGGCGATAAAAAACAAGCGATTTATCGTTTTCGTGGCGGTGATGCGCGGCTTTTCGATGAAGTAAAAAAAGAGTTTGCTAATTTTAATATCAAGGAGGAGCGTTTAAATAAAAATTGGCGAAGCAGCAAAGCCATCGTTGAATTTAATAACACAGTTTTTGCTTCGGAAAATTTATCCCGCTTTTTTGTTGAAGCTAAGCTCAACGAAGAATTAACCCAGGAAAAGCTCGACGAGATCAAAGAGGCGTTTAAAGACAGCCGGCAAGATGCGGCGCGCACTACCAAGGGCTGCGTTTGCGTGGAGCGTATTAGCGAGGGGAATGTAGCGGCGCGTAACGGCCTGATGCGGGGCAAATTAATCGCTTTGGTCAACGAGCTGCGTTTACGCTTCGATAACGGGGATATTGCGCTCTTAGTGCGCGACAATAACGAGGTCGAGCTTATTACCGGTTGGTTGATCGAGGCCGGGATCGGCGCGCAATCAGATAAGACTTTGAATGTTTTAGAAGATGGCTTGATCAAGGAGGTTGTTGCCTTTTTACGCTTTTTGCGTTCGCCGCTCGATGACCTTAATTTCTGTGCTTTTTTATGCGGCGAGATCTTTGCCCATGCCGCCGGCCTGCCTGCACGTGCCATGCACGACCTTGTCTTTAAGCTCCATTGTGAAAAGAAGATCGCAGATGGCGGGGTATACACTCACTTTCGCCAAGCGTGCCCTGAGCTTTGGAAGGCGTTGATCGAGGAACCATTTAAAACCGTGGGCTTTGTTTCGCCTTATGAGGTTTTGGTCGATATTTACCAGCGGTTTAAGATCACGGAATTTAAAGGTAAAGAAGCGTTTTTCTCCAAGTTTCTCGAATTGGTGAAAGTTAAAGAAGAAGAGTTGACCGGTTTAGATGAGCTTTTAAAGTATTTCGATGATCCGTTGGAAGATGAGCTTTTTGTCAGTGCGCCCAAGGGCTCGGCGGTGCATGTCTTAACGATTCATAAAGCAAAAGGGCTTGAATTCGGTGCGGTCATCTTGCCATTTTTCCGCATGGATATTAAGCCCGCCCGCGGCGTCGAGGGCGCGCGCGCTCATGTCGAGGATGAAGACGCACCGGAGCTTAAGCTGGTGCGTGTGATCGAAGCATACCGGCCGTATTCGGCACGGCTTAATGCGATCTACCGCCGAGATTATTTCAAGGCAGCACTCGATGAATTAAACAGCCTTTATGTGGCGCTGACCAGGGGTGAAGAAGAGATGTATATTTTTATTCCGGAAAAAAGCGGGGCCTCGCTTAATAAAGCCGCCAAATTGATCGCCGATACCGTTGCGATCTGCGGGGAAAAAATGGCCGCAGGGTTAAAAATAAGTAAAGACGAAAATATTTTAGCGATCAAGCCGTTGCAATATGAAAATTGGACCAGCGTCTTTGAGGGTGAGTTCGGTGACCCTTCGCAAGTCCTTCTGCGTGCGAATATCCTGGAAGGTACGATCCTGCACTTTATGCTTTCTTTGGTGGGCAACCTTTCCGAAGGCGATCCGTTGGTCGTTTTGAAAGAAGCGGCGTTGGCAGCGCAGGAGAAGTTTCGTGTGGATATGTCGCAATACCGTAAAAAATTAGAGAATATCGTAAATAACCCGGAGTTTAAAGACTTTTTTTATGTGGATAAGGGCGAGGTCTCTTGTGAAAAAGAATTCTGTACCCAACGCGGTGATTTAAAGCGCGCCGACCGGGTCCTGGTGCGCCCCAAAGAAGTCTGGATCATCGAGTATAAAAGCGCGCCGGCTGGTGACGATACGTATATTAAGCAAGTACACTCCTATATCGATGCGGCGCGGCAAGTTTATGATAATAAAAAGGTACGGGCATTTTTAGTTTATTTTAACCCGTTACGTAAAGAGGAAGTCGATGGCTAAGGCGATTAATTTAGATCTAGGCAGCGATATTATCCAGGAGGCCGCGGATTATATCTGCGAAAATTTTGCCTCCAAACAGAAAAATTTTTCGCGGGTAGCTTGTGTCTTTGGCGGCAGGCGCCCGGCCTTGTTTTTGCGCCGTGCCATCGGAGCTAAGTTAAAGAGCGGGTTTGTGCCGCCGCAGATCTTTTCCATGGATGATTTTGTCGATTACCTGACTAAAGCAAAAAATAGCCGATTTAGCGGTTTGGATGCGGCTTACTTTGTATATAACTACGCTAAAGAGCACTTACCTTTGGTCACGCGCGGCAGTGATGACTTTGCCGCCTTTTTACCCTGGGCTAATGAGATCATTTCCTTTATCGAACAGCTTGATCTCGAGTGTGTCCATGATTCCCAATTGGTCAATATCGAAAAGAGTGCCGAGATCGGTTATGAAGTGCCTAAAAGCGTTAATGATCTTTTGCGTAACATCGTTGAATTGCGCCGCAACCTTCACGAGCACTTTGAGGCGGAGCGTTCGTTTTCGCGCGGGATGCGTTACCAGCGTGCCGGAGAGATTGTCACGGAACATACTTGCGATGATTTCGATGTGATAATTTTTTGCGGTTTTTATTACCTGCACAAAAGCGAGCAAAAGATCATTAAGGCGCTTTGTGCTAAAAATAAAGCACTTTTGATCTTTCAGGGCGAACCATCAAAGTGGAGCGTTTTGGCGGAAAATGTAAAAGTCCTGAACCTGGATTTTAATCCCGCGCCGGGAAAAAAGTTCGATCCGGATTTTACGGCTTACGAAGCCTTTGATATGCACTCGCAGGTCGCCGCGGCTAAAGAAGTTTTATCGGTTAACCCGAAAAATGAGAGTACCGTCGTAGTTTTGCCGCGCAGCGAGATGCTGCTTCCTTTTTTATCCCAGGCCGCGCCGCATTTAGGTGATTTCAATGTTTCGTTAGGGTACCCGTTAAAGCGCAGCGCTTTTTATGGTTTGCTCGAATTACTTTTTAAAGCGCAGGAGACGCGCCGCGAAGATGATTATTATGTCCGGGATTATCTTAATCTTTTGGGCCATCCTTTGGTGAAAAATTTAAGCCTTTCCGGCGATGGCGCGGTGACAAGAGTTTTGGTGCACCGGTTGGAAGCGCTTTTTTCGGGTAATGAAAAAAGCTCCTTGGGCGGTAGGCTCTTCGCCGGTTGTAATACGATCGAAGCCGAAGAGGCGATCTATATGCCGGTAAAAGAAACTCTGGCTTCGATGGGCATTGAGGCGCACTTAGACGACCTGCAGTGGTTGTTGAAAGAGCTGCACGCATTATTTTTCAAAAATTGGCAGGAAGTAAAGACCTTCGGCCAATTTGCCGAGCGTTTTGGCCAGCTCTTGGATATTCTGGTTAATAAGAGCGCGGCGTGGAAATTTCCATTTAATGTTAAGGTTGCGCGCCGGCTTTATGAGGTCAAAAGCGATTTAGAGGGCGTGGCTTTTGCGAATGAAGAATTTTCGTCTTTGCAGATATGGGAGATATTACGCCGGGTCTTAAGTGATTCGCTGGTCTCGTTTTCCGGTTCGCCGTTACGCGGCGTGCAGGTTTTGGGCCTTTTTGAGACGCGTTCTTTAGGCTTTGAAAACGTGGTGGTGATGGATCTAAACGAATCGGTCTTGCCGCGCCTTAAGATCCATGAGCCGCTGATTCCGCGTGAGGCGATGCTGGCCTTAGGCTTAAACCGCCTGGAAAAAGAAGAAGAGATCCAGCGGTATCACTTTATGCGCCTTTTAGCCGGGGCAAAAAAATCCCACTTGATCTATGAACTATCGCCGAGCAAAGAAAAGAGCCGTTTTATCGAAGAGCTCTTGTGGCTGCGGCAAAAAGAAGAGAAGAGTTTAGAGGCCGTGCCGGCAAAAAAAGTGATTTTCCCTCTGACTATGGGCTCTAAGGCCTGCAATATCGAAAAAACTTTGGCGATGGTCGACTTTTTAAAAAGTTCTACTTATTCGGCAAGCCGGGTTAATAGTTATTTAAATTGCCCGCTGGAATTTTATTATCGTTATGTTTTGGGTTTGGATGAGCGTGAAAGCCTTCTTGAGGATATCGAAGCGACCCACATCGGCACTTTTATCCACGAACTTTTAGAGGATGCCTTTAAGCCTTTTCTCGGCAAGGTACCGGTGATCGATAAGCGGTTTCGCGCACTATTTTTTAAAAATCTGGATGAAAAGTTTGAGCGCGAGATCGTACAGCGGATGCGCTCTGAGTCATTCCTTTTAAAGAAAATTA
>Ga0265316_10005257_pt1 | contig 12641 bp, 8 predicted proteins | sample 4522metaG_FD_202092 | JGI IMG/M metagenome (GOLD analysis project Ga0265316, IMG submission 202092) | Rhizosphere microbial communities from Carex aquatilis grown in University of Washington, Seatle, WA, United States - 4-5-22 metaG | ecosystem: Host-associated > Plants > Roots > Rhizosphere >... | reverse complement strand
GTTTTGATATCAATGATATCAATGCTATCAGTAGTAGCAGCAGCAAGGGCTCGGGAATGAGCGTCATCCCGGGGCGGGTTTTCAGGGAGGAACGAAGAAAGAAATACCCCCCTCTCCCCCGTTTTGATATCAATGATATCATTGCTATCACTGCGCCGGGGGGCGGCGCCGCGCCTCCAGAAACGATTGCAGGATCAGCGTGGCCGCCACCTGGTCCACCACGCCTGCGTGTTCCTGCCGCTTCCTGCCGGATTCATACAGCAACTGGTGCGCTTCGCGCGTGGTCAGCCGCTCGTCCCAAAGATGAATGGGCAGCCCGCTCAGCTCGCCCAGCTCCGCGGCGAACTGCTCCGTCTTTGCCGCACGCGGGCTGGTCTCGCCGGAAAGATGCAGCGGCCGCCCCACCACGATTCCGGCAACGTTGTACCTTCGGGCCAGGCGCGCAATGGAGCGCAGGTCTTCCCGGCGGTTCGGCCGCGTCTCGAGCGTCATCACCGGCTGAGCGGTCAGGCCCAGCTCGTCAGACACGGCCACACCGATCCGCTTTGCGCCCACGTCCAGCGCCAGAAACCGTTCCGCTGGCTTCGAATCCACGCCGCTCTCCCCGCACCCAGCATAAGGCCGCACCCCGGCCTGAACCTCATCGGAAGTGGCGGAAGAACGCGGGGCGAAGAGTCAATCGGAATGCCCCTTGTGCTTTGCCTGCTTCAGCTTGGGCAGGTAGGCTTCCGGGATGAACGTCTGTTCGGCGAGAGGTGGACGGACATAGTGAGACTTCTGCAGCGCGGGCAATTCCAGAGGCTCGGGCGTCAGGTCGCCGTAGGGAATAAGAGAGAGCAAGTGCCGGATCACGTTGAGGCGCGCGGATTTTTTGTCGTCGGAGTTGACCACGAACCACGGTGAATGGCGCGTGTCGGTTACGGCGAACATCTCGTCCTTGGCGCGGGAGTAGTCGGCCCAGCGGCGGCGCGATTCGAGATCCATGGGGCTGAGCTTCCACCGCTTGGTGGGCGTGCGCATACGCTCCTGGAAACGGCGCTCCTGCTCTTCATCGGAGACGGAGAACCAGTACTTGACGAGGATGACGCCGGATCGAAGGAGCATGCGCTCGAACTCCGGACAGCTTTGCAGAAACTCGTGGTATTGCGCGTCCGTGCAGAACCCCATGACATGCTCCACCCCGGCGCGGTTGTACCAGGACCGGTCAAAGAGGACCATTTCGCCGGCGGCGGGGAGATGGGCTACGTAGCGCTGAAAATACCACTGGGTCTGCTCGCGCTCAGTGGGCGCGGCCAAAGCGGCGATGCGGCAGGCGCGCGGGTTGAGAGCTTCAGTGATGCGCTTGATGGCGCCGCCCTTGCCTGCGGCGTCGCGGCCTTCGAAAAGCACAACCACTCGGAGGCCTTTTTGGCGGATCCACTCCTGAAGCTTGACCAGCTCAATTTGCAGGCGTGCCAGTTCGCGGTCGTAGTCCACCTCGACGCCGAGCCGGAGGGCGGACCGGACAGATTTGCTGGACTTGCCGCTGCCGGATGGTGCGGCTTCCTTGGATGACTTTTTGGACATGTTCTGCTCCGCTCCGGGGAGACGGAGAGATTATCGGCCAAATGACGCAGGAGTAGAAGTGACGAATAACCCGGCCGGCAGTTTTCCCCGCCTTTTTCTACGTGCAGCGGGCAGTTCCGTTAAAGTAACTTCATAATGGCGGCGGCGCGATGAATACACTCGAGATCGTCAGCATCCTGGTGGGCACGGCCGCGCTCTTCGGCTGGATCAGCGCGCGCCTGCTCAAGCTGCCCATCACCATCGGCACCATGCTGCTCACGGTGGGCGCGTCACTGCTGGTGGCCAACCTGGCCCGGTTTGTCCCTGGCGTGCACAACTGGACAGCGATCTTCGCCGGCCACATCCATTTTGAAAGCCTCATCCTGCATGGCCTTCTTCCCCTGTTGCTCTTTGCCGGCGCATTTCTTCTGAACCCTGAGGAACTGACGCGCGAAAAGTTGCCCGTGGCCCTGCTTGCGGCTCCGGGAACGGTCATCTGCTTTCTGGCAGTGGCCGGACTCATGAAGCTGCTCGCCGGCCCTGACATTTCCTGGACAGAGTGCCTCATCTTCGGCGCAGTCATCTCGCCCACTGACCCTATCGCGGTGCTTGAAATGCTGCGCCGCGTCGGCGTTCCAAAGGCGGTTCAGTCGCAGCTTGCGGGAGAGTCGCTGTTCAACGACGGCCTGGGCGCGGTGCTGTTCCTTACCATGATTGAGATCGCGCGCGGCCATTCGCCCACCTTCTGGAATGTGGCCGGCCTGCTCTTGCTTCAGGCCGGAGGCGCCATCGTGCTTGGCATCGCGGCCGCCTGGCTCATCTCCATGCTCATGTGTAGGGTCGACTCCTACCAGGTCGACATCCTGCTTACCATCACGCTTTCGCTGGCAGCGTATGCCCTGGCAGACGCGGGAAGGCTTTCCGCGCCGCTTGAGGCCGTGGTGGCCGGGATCGCGCTGCGCCACTTCAACCGGCAAAAGCCCAAGGGCCTTATCGCCGACGAGCGCGTGGATGAGTTCTGGACCCTGATCGACGAGTTGCTCAACTCAATTCTCTTTGTCCTGCTCGGACTGGAGATCCTCGCCGTCTCCTTCAACCTGCAGACGGTGCGTGCCGGCGCTTCCGCAGTTTTCTCCGTTAACGTGGTCCGGCTTGCCGTGGTCGCGGCGTGCGTCGGGGTGGTGCACCTTGTCCGGAAAGGGCGCCATCGCTCCGTCTTCACCATGACCTGGGGCGGTCTGCGCGGAGGCCTCTCCATCGCGCTCGCCCTCAGCGTGCCCGCCGCGCTGGGCGGCGCCTGGATCTTCGGCGCAACTTACATCACCGTGGTCTTCTCCATCCTCATTCAGGGCGGCTCGCTGCACTACGCCCTCACCCGCCGCCACAGGAAGCGCCGGCACGCGGCGGTCTGAGTGCTGAGCCACCCGGAAGACCGCCTGCAAAAACCACTAACGAGGATCAGTCCATTTCCACGCTGCCGCCGCGCGCGCTATGGTAATGAAGAACCCGACTCAAAGGAATCGCATGCGCATCGCCGCCGTTCTATTGCTTCTTGCCTCCGCAGGACTGCTTTCCGCCCAGGTCCCCGCTGGTGCCGCGCCCCGTGCGCCTTTTGACATCGTTATCACCCACGGCCACATCCTTGATGGCTCCGGCTCGCCCTGGTACTCGGGCGACATCGGCATTCGCGACGGCCACATTGCCGCCATCGGTGTGCTTGACCGCGCGCCGCGCCGCCAGACCATCGATGCGCATGGCATGGTGGTTGCGCCGGGCTTCATTGACATGCTCGGGCAGTCGGAGCTCAGCATTCTTGTTGATCCGCGCCTGCCTTCGAAGATCTACCAGGGCATCACCACCGAGATCACCGGCGAGGGCGATTCGGTGGCGCCGCTCAATGCGCGCATGATCGCCGCCGATCACGCCGCGTACGAACACCTGAAGATCACGCCCGACTGGACGACCTTCCGCCAGTACTTCGCGCGAATCGAGCACCAGGGCATGGGCATCAACCTGGCAAGCTACGTTGGCGCCGCCAGCGCGCGCCGCATGGTGCTGGGCGATGGCGATGTGCAGCCCACCCCGGCGCAGCTTGCCCAGATGCAGGCCCTGGTTCGCGACGCCATGCAGGATGGCGCGGTTGGAGTTTCGACGGCCCTGCAGTATGCGCCTGCGCCCTACGCAAGGACCGATGAGCTGATCGCTCTCGCCGCAGCGGCCGCGCCCTATGGCGGCATTTACGCCACCCACATGCGCAGCGAAGGCGACGCGGAACCGCAGGCCATCGACGAGGCCATCCGCATTGGCCGCGAAGCCCACATCCCCGTCGAAATCTGGCATCTGAAAGCCGCGGGCAAAAGCAACTTTGGCAAGATGCCGCAGATCGTCGCGCAGATTGACGCCGCGCGCGCATCCGGCGTGGACATCAGCGCCAACACCTACGCCTATACCGCCTGGTTCAACACGTTTTCCGCGTTCATTCCGCCGTGGGCGCACGATGGCGGCGACGCCGCGCTCATCCAGCGCCTGAAGGACCCTGCCACGCGCGCCCGCATCCGCGCCGACATGCTGAACCCAAACGGCGACTGGGACAACGAATGGCAGGAGATTCCCGGCCCCGAGGCCGTCGAGATCGCAGTGGTGCAGAATCCAGACTTGCGCAAGTACCAGGGCAAGCGGCTTTCCGATGTTGCCGCCGACTGGCACGAAGACCCCATCGACGCACTCTGCGATTTCCTGATCAAGGACAACGCCTTCACCTCTGTGGCCGTCTTCGCCATGAGCGAACCCGATGTGGAACTTGCCCTCAAGCAGCCTTGGGTTTCGATCGACAACGACTCGCAGGGCGCGTCACCCGAAGGCCTGCTCGGCACGGAACATCCGCATCCGAGGGCCTACGGCACCTTCCCGCGCGTTTTGCGAAAGTATGTCCGCGAGGAGCACGTGCTCACGCTCCCTGACGCCATCCGCAAATTCACCGCGCTGCCCGCGCAGCGCATGCGCCTCACAGATCGCGGCGTGCTGAAGAAGGGCATGTGGGCCGATGTGGTCATCTTCGATCCCGCAACCATCCGCGACCTTGCCACCTACGACGAACCCAACCAGCTTTCGCAGGGAATGGAATTCGTGCTCGTCAACGGCGTGCCGGTCATCGCAGACGGCAAAATGACCGGCGCGCTTCCCGGCAAGGTGATTCGCGGGCCGGGCTATCGGCCGTAGGCAGCCAAGCCATCGTGGCGCGGGACGTAGCTTGTCTGATTTCCCTTTGTGCCCGCGCCCGCCTGTGCTTTCCTAAGTACATCCATGCTCAAATCCCTGGAACGCTACTTTGAGTTTGAGCGCCTCTCCACCAACTGGCGCACAGAGATCCTCGCCGGCGTCACGACGTTCCTCACCATGGCTTACATCGTCCTGGTGAACCCGGCCATCCTGGCCGACGCAGGCATGCCGCTTGCCGCCGTAACCGCGGCCACCTGCATCTCCGCGGCATTCGCTTCCATTCTCATGGGCGTGGTGGCGCGCTATCCCATCGCGCTGGCGCCGGGCATGGGCCTCAACGCCTACTTTGCTTACACCGTCTGCCTCAAGATGCACATCCCGTGGCAGACCGCGCTGGGCGCTGTCTTTCTCTCCGGCGTGCTCTTCCTCGCCTTTACCGCCGCGGGCATCCGCCAGATGATCCTGCGCGCCATTCCCCACGAGCTCTACGCCGCGGTCGCCGCCGGCATTGGCCTGTTTATCGCGTTCATTGGCTTTGAGCACGCCGGCTTGGTGGTGCGCGACCCCAACACTCTCGTCACCCTCGGCGACGTGCGCACTCCCGCCGCAGCGCTCGCGCTGCTCGGCCTGCTCATCATGGCCGCGCTCGAGGTCCGCAACATTCGCGGCTCCATCCTCATCGGGGTGCTCGCCGTCACCGGGGTCGCGTGGGCCTTCCACCTGGTTCACTGGACGCCCGCGCCCTTCGCGTTCGGTGCGCTCTCGCAAACCGCCCTCAAACTCAACATCGGCGCCGCCCTGGGCAAGGGCCTGCTTGAAATCGTCTTCGTCTTTTTCTTCGTCGACCTTTTTGACAACCTGGGTACGCTGGTCGCCGTCACCAAGCGCGCCGGCCTCATTCAGCCGGATCACTCCATTCCCCGCCTCAACCGCATCCTCGCTACCGACGCCATCGCCACCATCGCCGGCTCCCTGACCGGAACCTCCACCGTCACCAGCTACGTAGAATCCACCGCCGGCGTGGCTGCCGGCGGCCGCTCCGGCGTTACCGCCATCGTCACCGGGATCCTCTTCATCGGCGCCATTGCCGCCGCCCCATTCGTCGGCATCGTTCCTCCGGCCGCCACCGCCCCCGCCCTCATCCTGGTCGGCTGCATGATGCTTTCCAGCATCTCTGAAATCCCCTGGCGCGATCCGCTGGTGGCCGTGCCGGCCTTCCTCACCCTCGTTCTCATCCCGCTCACGTATTCCATCGCCAACGGCCTCGGGTTTGGCATCGTCTCCTGGGCCGTCCTCCACCTTGTGACGGGGAAGATCCGACGGCAGGATTGGCTCCTGTACGTCCTCGCCGCACTCTTTGTCTTCCGCTTCATCTACCTGGCCGCGGGCTGAGCAACGCCCCAAAAACACGAATGGCCAGCGCCTCGGCGCCGGCCATTCCGCACTGCAGGATTCTCTCTTAGTTTGTTCCCCCGTTCGGTTTGGCCCCGCGAGAAAGGACATCCACTGCAACCGGAGCCAATCCCGCACTGGTCATTGCGAGCTTCTCCGCGGCGCCGTAGGAAAGGTCGATGATCCGCCCTTTCGGAAGGTCCCCGCGGTCGGTGATACGAACCACCACCGAGAGCCCGTTGGTTTTGTTCACCACCCTCACCAGGGTCCCGAACGGAAGAGTCGGATGACACGCTGTCATCGCATACTGGTCAAACCGTTCGCCGCTGGCCGTAGTCCGGCCATCGAAGTTGCCGCCATACCAGCTGGCAAGGCCTTTCAGAAGGTCCTTGCTGCGGGCAGCGGCGCCCCGTTGAGTCTTGGTGTCCGGCGCGACCATCGCGACAACCGGAACCGAAGGTGGCACAGTAGCTGCCGGCTTGGGAAGCCCAACATCCGCCTGCACGGTTCTGGTGGCCAGCGTGACAATCACGCCGGCTAATGCAAGGGAAGTGATACTAGCCAACAGCCAAATTCGGAGCGGAGTAATCAGGCAGCGAACGCCTGACCTTCGTCGAATTCCCATCCCCCTATTTTACGAAATTCAAACCGGAAAGTGACCCTTCCGGCACTCCAGCCAAGGGCAAAGGCGGCGAATATGGTGCAAAAGGATGGTCTAAGCAGCTTCAGGCACAGCACTTAGCGATTTCCACCGCGGAGCCGGTCTTTCGGGTATCAAGAGCTCTTATTTTCGCCTTTTCATCGCCTCGTTCACTCGCTCCGCAGCGCCTCCGTCGGGTCCACCCGCGCCGCCCGTCGAGCCGGCCCCAGCGTGGCCGCCAGCGCTACCGCCGCCATGGCGACGGCCACCACCGGGTACACCCGGGGATCGCCGAATTCAAATCCCGAGAACATTGAGTCGAAGACCCGACCCAGCGGCAGCGCAAGAATGACTCCTATCGCCAACCCGGCGACGGTGATTCTCAGCCCTTGGCGCAGAACCATCCAGGCAATGTCCCCGGCGTTTGCCCCCAGCGCCATGCGGATGCCAATCTCCTGCGTCCGCTGCCGCACCGAGTAGGCGATCAACCCGTAAATCCCGATCGCCGCCAAAACCAGCGCCAGCCCGGCAAAAGCGCCCAGGATCTTCTCGAACAGCGGATCGCCGTTCCTCTGTCCCACAATCACCTGCTCCATGCTCAACACCTGCACCAGGGGAAGGTCCGCATCCACTTCCGTCATCGTTCGCCGCAGCCCCGGCATCACGCTCACGGGATCCACCGTGGTTCGCAACATGAGGGAGAAGCCCGCCTGCGGCCGTTGCGCGAATGCCTCAAATATTTCAGGATCGATGCGTGGAGACTCCGAAGAGTACTTCACATTGCTCACAACGCCCACGATCGAGCTCCACCGCGAGCCTCCCTCCAGCCCATCAATCATCACCGGCTGGCCCAGCGCGCTTCCGTCCTTCAGGTAGCGGTGGACAAACTCCCGATTTACCAGCACCACCGGAGGCGCACCGGCCTTGTCATCTTCTGTAAACGCCCTCCCCTGTTCCAGCGCAATCCCTGACACCCGGAAATAATCCGGCGTAACAGCCACATACTGCGCCGTCCTGATCTCGTCCGCGCGTTGCACATGGCCCGCATCCGCATCGGTCTTCAGGTGGATGTTCTGCTTGGCCGACCCGGTAGCCGGCAAATCCGACGCAATCGCCGCATCCACCACCCCGGGAATCTGCTCCAGGCGCGGCGTCAGATCGCGCACAAATTGCGCCTGCTTGTCTGCCCCGCCATACCGCGCATGGTCCAGTGTGACGCCCGCGGTCAGAACATGGTCCTGGCGGAAGCCGAGCGGCTGATGTTCCAGTTCATAAATGCCTTTGATCAGCAACGCCGTCCCAATCAGCAGAAAGAGCGCTACCGCGATTTCTCCGCCCACCAGCACTGAGCGCAGCCAGTTGCGCGCCCGGCCGGCGGACGCGCTCCGGCCCTCGCTTTGCAACCCCGTCATCAGGTTGGCGCGCGATGCCTTCAGCGCCGGCGCCAGGCTCGACAACACCGCGCATGCCAGCGTTACCGCCGCCGTAAACGCCAGCACCCGATCATCCAGGCGCACCGGCACTGCGGCAATAAACTCATTGAAGTGCAGGCTCGCCGCCAGCAGGCGAATGCCCCCGGCCGCCAGCCCCAGCCCGCACGCTCCGCCGATGAAAGCGATGACCAGCCCCTCAGTGAACAGTTGCCGCGCCACCCGGCCGCGGCTCGCCCCCAGTGACGCACGGATGGCCAGCTCCTTCTGCCGTCCAGCCGCCCGCGTCAACAGAAGGCCCGCCACATTGGCGCAGGCAATCAGAAGGATGAACGCCACCGTCGTCATCATCACCGCGAGTCCGTTGCGGATGGAGAAGTTGTAGATCAGGAAATCCGGCAGGGTCCGCGCCGCCGCGTCCCACCGCGCTTCCTCAGCCGGAAAATCGTGTTGCGCGCGCGCCGCAAGCAGGTTCATTTCCGCACGCGCCTGCGCCAGCGTCACTCCCGGCGCCAGCCGCGCAAACAAGAAAAGCGAGCGGTCTCTGCGCGCCGCCTCAGTCCGATCCTGCGCCGTCAACGACAGCGGGGTCCACAACTGAGGCACGAAGCCTATGAGCGTGAAATCCGCCGGCATGACTCCAACCACTGTGTAGTCCTCACGGTTCAGCCGAATCGTTTTTCCCACCATGCCGGGGTCCGCACCGTATTTCCGTTCCCAGAGCCCATGGCTCAGAATCACCTCGTGATCGCGTCCCGTTTGCTCATCCCCGGCCACAAACTCCCTTCCCAGCTCCGGAAGGGCGCCGAGAAGCGGAAAATAGTTCGCGCTCACCGCTTCGTAACGAATCTGCTCCGGCTGTTGTCCGGCGCCGGAAAGGCTCCCCCCTCGATCGGCCTCAGCCGCCGTGTCCGCAAAGATCCTGTCCTCACGCCATGCCAGGAAGTTCGGCGCGGAAATTGCGCTCGCATAAGGAAAGTTTGAGTTTGGATCCACCGCAGTGGCCACCACCAGGCTTTCGGCATCATGCCCCGGGAGCGGCGGCATCAGGAAAGCGCTCACCATGCTGAACATCGTGGCGTTGACCGCGATCCCCAGCGCCAGCGTCACCACGGCAGTTGCCGTGAACCCCGGCGACTTGGCGAGTTGCCGCGTGGCAAAGCGCATATCCGCCCAGAGACTCTCGAGCGTGGGCCAATGCCAGGCTTCGCGGCTGCGCTCCGTAATCACGGTGCGATTGCCGAAGGCGCGGCGCGCGGCGCGTTCGGCGTCCTCCAGCGGCATGCCGGAGGCGATCAGCTCGTCCGTCTTCTCGGCGATGTGCTCTTCGATCGACACCGCCAGGTCGTCATACCGCTTGCGCCGAAACATTCCCGCAAACCAGCTCATCACGATCTCCTTAGCCAAGCCAGCAGCCTTTAGCCTGTAGCTCGTAGCCAGTAGCCAGAAGGTTCTTGCAACCGGCTACAAGCTACCGGCTACAAGCCTCTTGCCCCATGTCTCCAGTCCCTGACCCCTGATCCCTGACCCCTGGCCCCTACTCCGCCCTCAACGCATCCACAGGATTCACGCTCGCCGCGCGCCGCGCCGGCAGATAGCTCGCCACCGCCCCGGCCAACACCAGCGCCACCGGAATCCCCACAAAGCTCACCGGATCCACCGGGCTCACCCCGAAAAGCAGAGACTTCATCAGTTGCGTCAATCCCGCTGCCGCCACCACCCCGATCCCCACGCCCACTCCCGTCAGCACCAGCGCCGAGCGCACAAACATCCAGCGCAACTCCCTCCGCTGCGCCCCCAGCGCCATGCGAATTCCGATCTCGCGCGTCCGCTGCGACACCGCGTACGAGATCACGCCGTAGATCCCGATCACGCCCAGCAGCAGCGCCATCCCTCCCGCAATCGCCAGCATCGTAAGCGTGAACGATGTCCGCGCCATCGAGTGACGGTAGATCTCCTCCATCGTCCCCGGCGACGCAACCGGCAAATCGCCATTCACGCTCCACACCGCCTGCTGCACCTGGCTCAGCAGTGTCTCTGTGCCGGCGCGGTCGCTGAGAATCACATACCGCACCGAGCGGGACGGATAGAGCGAAGGCGTGCGCGTGTACGGGCTGTCGATCAGCACCGGCCAGTAAACCAGCGGGGGAGCCTTCTCGTCCATGCCGTGGAAGCGCACATCCTCCACCACGCCAATCACCTCTTCCCACGGTGTGTTATCGAACTGGCGCACCCGCTTGCCCACCGCCGCCGCAGCCGATCCCCAATTCTCCCGCGCAACATTCTCTGAAACCATGACGGTCTTTCGCGTCCCGTACACATCCGCCCAGGTAAAGTCGTGGCCCGCCACCACGCGCGTGCCCATGGTGGAAAAGAATCCGGGCGCCACGTAATTGAACATGCGCAAGGGCGGCTCCGCGCGCCGGTAGTCTTTGTATTCCACCCCAATCTGATCCCAGTTCGGATCGAAATCCTCAAGCGGCGCGGCCTGCGCAAAACTCACGGCCTGCACGCCCGGAATCGCCGCAATCCTCTCCTCGATCGCCTGCTCCGTGCGCGTCACCATCTGCGCATCGGCAATCATCGTCTCGGGAATCGCGATCCGCATCGTCTGCAGCTGCGCCGCGTCTGTGAATCCCGGCCGCACGTTGCGCAGCGCCGCAAAGCTGCGAATCATCAGCGCGGCGCTGACCAGCAGCACCAGCGCCATGGCCACCTGTGCCACCACCAGCGTGTTGCGCGCGCGCTGCCGCTGGCGTCCCGCGCTCGCCCCGCGGCTGCCAGCGGCCATGGTCAACACCGGCCGCGGCCGCGCATGGCGCCATGCCGGGATGGAGCCAAACAAAAGCCCGGCGAGCACCGACAGGCCCAGCGTGAACCCAAGCGACCGCGCGTCGAATGAGATCTCGTGGAGCCGCGGCAGGTCCGCCGGACCCATGGCCACCAGCATCCGCAATGCCGCCAGCGCCACCCCGATTCCCAGCACGCCTCCCACCACGCCCAACACCGCGCTTTCCAGCAACAGCTCGCGGGCGATGCGCGCGCGTCCCGCCCCCAGCGCCGCGCGAACCGCCAGCTCCTGGCTCCGCGATTCCGCCCGCACCAACAGCAAATTCGCAATGTTGGCGCAGGCAATCAGCATCACCAGCCCCACCGTCGCCATCACCAGCCACAGCAGACCGGCCACATTGCCAATCACATCGTCCTTCAGCAGGCGAAACTTCGGCGTGATCCGCCACCGCTGGTAAAAGTGCGGATTCGTGCCCGGCCCGTTCGACCAGGAATCCATCCACACTCCAATCAGCCGCGAAACATCCGCGTCCGCCTGCTCCAGCGTTACTCCGTCCTGCAGCCGCGCCACTCCATTCAGGTAGAACGGCGCCAGCGTCTGGTTGTGCTTGTCAAAGGCAAACGGCACCAGCAGGTCAAAATCCTGGTCCACCACGCGGAATCCCCGCGGCATCACCCCCACAATCTCGCGCGTCACGCCGTCCACCTGGATGTTCCGTCCAATCACGCCGCGGTCGCCGCCAAACCGCCGCTGCCAGTAGCCGTAGCCCAACATCGCAGTCCTGGCGCCGTTCGGGTCCTGATCGGTCTCGTTGAACCATCGCCCCGCCGCCGGCATCACTCCCAGCGCCTCCAAGACGCCTCCACTCACCAGCGTCGAGTGCACCTGTTCCGGCTGCGCCATGCCTGTCACGCTGGCCTTGTGCGCAGACCACACCCCCATCTGCTCAAAGCTGCGGTTGTGCTGAGCGAACGTCAGATACATCGACGGCGAAATCTGAAATCCGCTCTCGAAGCCCGACAGGCCGCCCGCCCCCGGCGCGTCCATCCACAGCGCGATCAGCCGGCCGGAGTCCGCGTATGGCAGCGGCTTCAGCATTACCGAATCCACCACCGTGAACACCGCAGTATTGGCGCCGATACCAATGGCCAGCGTGAGCAGCACTGTGATCGCAAATCCTGGAGTCTTCCCCAGCCGCCGGAACACCAGCTTCACATCCGCCCAGAGCTGCTCCACGGTTCGCCAATGCCACGCTTCGCGGCTGCGCTCGGTGATCGCGGTGCGGTTCCCGAAGGCGCGGCGCGCAGCGCGTTCGGCTTGTTCGCGCGGCATGCCTGAGGCAATCAGCTCGTCCGTCTTCTCTCCAATGTGCTCTTCAATCGACACCGCCAGGTCCTCATACCGCCGCCCCCGCAACCGCTTGGCAATCCACCCCATCCCAACCTCCTCAAAGCCTGTAGCCAGAGGCTCGTAGCATGTAGCCCGTAGCTCGTAGCCTGTAGCCTGTAGCAGGTGGCCTTTGCTACCGGCTACAAGCAACCGGCTACCGGCCCTGCTCCCCCACCCCGGATCACTGACCCCGGACCCCTGATCTCTGACCCCAGTCTCTACGCCGGCCCCAGCC
>Ga0265316_10005255_pt1 | contig 12642 bp, 16 predicted proteins | sample 4522metaG_FD_202092 | JGI IMG/M metagenome (GOLD analysis project Ga0265316, IMG submission 202092) | Rhizosphere microbial communities from Carex aquatilis grown in University of Washington, Seatle, WA, United States - 4-5-22 metaG | ecosystem: Host-associated > Plants > Roots > Rhizosphere >... | reverse complement strand
CCGGTCGAGCACCCACCCGCCTCTCTCAATCGCATTGATTACGTCTCGTACTTTCATCGGCGTTGCCTTATATGACGATTAATCACTCCAGTTGCCTCGGAACGCAAGGCAATAATCGTGCCCGCCGCGATGATTCTTTCCGGGCGCGCGGGGCGCGGCCAACAGCCCGGCTGGCACCATGCGTCCAGGACCGGGCGCCCGGCGCAACGTGGGCCACCAGTATGCCAATGGGCGCGGACATAAAAAGATTAAGGCTGGCGGAATTGTTTTCAACAATCGCCGCCAGCCTCCCTTGCCTTGCCAAGCCCAGCCACGCCCTATCAGGCCGGGCCAAGCCAGAGCCAATATTATCACGTCCCCGTGCCAGCAAAAAAGAGCCGCCTCTGGCGAGGCGGCTTCTTGGGGTCCTGCGTGCTGGCCCAGGCCTACTTGGTGACGCGATACGTCCTCTGGCCATCGGCGTTTTTCGCGGACTCGACCTTCATGTCTAGCTTCTTGACAACCATCCCGCTGACGAAACCTCGGACCGTGTGCCGCGCCCAGCCCGTTTCGGCGATGATCTCATCGAGCGTGGCGCCGGCCTTGCGGGACATCATGCTGATTACGATTTCCTTCTTGCTGGACTCGCGCGGTGCGGTGGCGGTGGCGGCCTTCTTGGCGGGCTTGGCAGCCTTGCTGGCCTTGGCCTTGGCGGGCGCAACCTTGGCGGCTTTCCGCGCGCCCTGGGCGGCTTTGGCGGGCGCGGCGCCTGCTGCCGCGGTGGCTTCCGGCGCGGTGGCGCTCTCTGCCTCGGCTTGGCCAGCTCCGTCCAGCTTCTGGATGGCCTTCCAGATGCGCGCCACGGCGCTCTTGCGGTCCGCGAACTTCTTCACCGGCTTGAGGTCCGCTCCGAATCCGGCGATGCCGGCGAAGCTGTTCCAGATCTGGACCAGGCGGTCCGCGGGCCAGGTGGTGGAGGCGGCGAAGAGTTCGTTCTCGCTCGCGAAGTGCTCGTGGCCTTCGGGGATCTGCTCGGCGGCGGGGAAGGTCGTGATGGTGTTATCTGCGATTGCAAAGAGTCTCATTTTCGTGTCCTTTTTCGGTGCTGCATTTTCTGGCACCTCGATTTGTCACTCAGGCTGGCACAAATAGCAAGCTTTATCCGCAAGACATCGCGAGAAAAAGAACCGGCCCGAATAGGCCCGAATATAAGGCGAACGACGGAGTACTCAGTATGGCTCTAACCCTGGCGCAGTTGCAGGCGAACCTCGATGCCATCAACGCGGCGATTGGCGATCCGAACTGGAAGTCGCGTTCGCCGGAAGGGGCTGAATTGACATCGCGGACCATCGACGAGCTTCGCAAGGCCAAGGCCGAGATCGAAGAGGACATCCGCGAGTTGAGCGGCGCCGGTGGAAGCCGCGTGCGGCTGGCGCAGCACCGGCGGGGCGACGGTCCCATTGGCCCCACGCTGATTGATTGGTGGTAGTAAGCCGGAGGGTATCTGTGGGACCGGCTATTTACTTTGAGGCTTTCGGGATGGAAAACGTCGATCTGAAGGCGTTGACCGGAGACGATCAAGGGTTTCGGTTCTACGCTGTTACGGGGCTCTCCGCCCTGAGCGAGCGTACTACTTCGTTGGTGGAAATGGTGAAGACGTTGTCGCGCGAACTGGATGACAGCAAAGAGCGGCTTATCCAGATCGACCTCAAGGGCACCCATGGCCTGGCCGAGCGCGTGGCGGTGCACGACAAGTGGATGGACGACATCCGCAAACAATTCTCGGAGCACATCGTACATTGCCCGGTGATCGAGCGCATGGCGGTCGCCGAGAAGGCGTTGCAGGATGTGGCTGGCGAGGTGGCGGCGCGCACGGGAAAGTTGAGTGCGATTCCCGAGATGCAGAAGCAGATCCAGGAGTTGACCGTGGCGGTTGCGGAGAACACCGGAGCGAGGGGCCAGAAGGAAAGCGATTGGCGCACCACGCTGATCATGATCGGCATGGCGCTCTCGGCCCTCTTCTCGCTGATTGGGCTGTTCAGGAAAGGATGATGAGGCTATGACTATTCCGGAGATCGCGGACGCGCTCGAGCGTGCGCCGCGGCAAGGCGCGGACAAGGATCAGCCGGAGGGATCGAGGTTCGTGGTCTTCAGCGACACCGTGCTCGATAAGATGGCGCGCGAGCTGCGCCTGGCGGCGGTGGATCGGCCGGAGACCGAGACCTTCGAAGGGCGGCAGGCGTGACGGCGGTCCTCGACTGGATCGGCCGGATCGTGCGTCCGTCCTTGCGCGACAGCGGCCCGAAGAGCTTCATGGCCCTGGTCAGGGAGCATCGGGCAAAGTCGAAGGTGCCGACTTCGAAGCTTTACATCCTCCATACCGACTTCGAGATGTCGCCGGACTCGTACAACAACCTGCAGGCGAACCTCGATGTGGTCCGGGAGAAGTACGGCATCGACTTTCTGATCCTGGAACCGGGCTTCAAGCTGAGACGATTCGATGACTACTGACCTGGCGGTAAGACGCCCCATACCGCTGCTGCGCCGCGACTGGAGCGCGCGTTCTTCCTCCTCGGGCAGCTACGCCGTGCAGCGCGCGGTGGGCGAGCTGGTGGAGGGCTACCGGCGGCGCCATGCCCAGCGGTTCGCATACGACGGCGCGACCGCCGGACGGCGGGCCTACGGCTGGTTCGCCCCCTCCTCGGACGCCAACGTCGAGTTGATGGGCGCGCTGATCTGGCTGCGCAACCGCAGCCGGGATCTCATCCGCAACAACCCGTATGCGGCGCGCGCTATTGAGGAGTTGGCCGGCAACGTGGTGGGGACCGGCATTGTCCCGCAGGCGAAGACGGGATCGCTTGCCATCGACACCGTCATCGATAACGAGTGGCCCTACTTTGTCGAGCGGTGCGACGAGCCGCAGCGCCTCGATTTCTATGGCATGCAGACGCTCACCGTGCGGACCATGGCCGAGAGCGGCGAGGCCATCCTGCGCTTCCGGCCGCGCCTGGTGGACGCCGGGCTGCGCATTCCTCTGCAGCTTCAGATGCTCGAAGCCGACTTCCTCGACCAGTCCCGCACCATGGGGCTGATCAACGGCCACGTGATGGAGGGCGTCCAGTTCGACGAGGACGGCCAGCGCATAGCGTACTGGCTGTTCAGCTATCATCCGGGCGGCGTGCTGATCCTGAATCCGCGCGGCGGCATCATCAGCCAGCCAGTGCCCGCCGAGCAGATTATGCACGTATACCGGGTGCTCCGGCCCGGCCAGGTGCGCGGGATACCGTGGCTCTCGCCCGTGATGATGGCGCTTCGGGATCTCGACGATTACTGCGACGCCGAGCGCGTGCGTAAGAAGATCGAGGCCTGCGTCGCGGCCTTCGTGACCCAACCGGAGGGCGTCGATGGCCCTCCGGTGGGCATCGCCGGGACCGACCCGCTGAGCAGGACCGGCGTCGAGACGTTCCAGCCGGGGATGGTCGAGTATTTGAAGCCGGGGCAGGATGTCAAATTCAACAACCCGCCGCCGACTGGCGGCTACCGCGAATACAAGATGACCGAGTTGCAGGGGATCATGGCGGGCATCGGCCTGCCCTATGAGCTCGGCACCGGCGACATGTCGCAGGTGAACTATTCGAGCTGGCGCGGTGGGATGCTGGGCTTCCGGAACACCGTTGAGAACTACCGGTGGCTCACGCTGATGCCGTTGTTCTGCATGCCGGCGTGGCGCCGGTTCATCGATATCCTGCTTCTGCAGGGCAAGATTCCCCTTGCCGCACTGGACGATCCGAAGATCAACCTCAAGCAGGTGCAGTGGACCGCGCCGCGGTTCGAGTCGGTCGATCCGGTGAAGGAGTCGGAGTCGGTCCTAAAGGACGTCCGCATGGGCCGGAAGACCTGGTTCGACGCGGTGCTGGAGAACGGCTACGACCCCACCACCCAGCTCAAGCAGATCGCGCTGTTCAACAAGCTGGTGGATAAGTACGAGATTATCCTCGACATCGATCCGCGGAACGTGACTCTTCGCGGCCAGGAGCAGCCCGCCAACACCGAGGAGCGGACGCCGACGAGCAAGCCCGTGGGCGGCACGCCCGGCAGCCAGGGCCTTGGGATTCAGGAATTGTCAGAGGAGGACCTGGCGATGGTGAAGGAACTCCTGGTGGCGGGCATCTCGGGCGTGACAACGAGTTGGCAATCCACGACCCGGCTTTATCGGGGATAGATCAACGGAAAGGAAAAGACGCATGAAGGCAACCCCGGAAGTAAAGGCCGGCATCCAGGACGCGATGACCATCGAAGCCAGCCTGATGTTGCAGTACTTCGCGGACGAGCGCGACGTGAATCGGCTGGGGCTGGATCTGGCCAGCGGGCTGAAGCAGCTTTCCGGCCAGTGCCAGGACCACTTGAAGGAACTTACGAGCCGGTTGCTGTTTCGGGAAGGCGCGCCCGCGCTCGATCCCCGGCCGGCGGCGACGCACAACGATCTGGGCGCCATCATCAGCGATGCCATCGCCGCGGAAACGGCAGCCGTTGAGCGCTTTGCGGATCTCTGCAAGCAGTCCTTCGCCGACGGCGACATGTCGATGTTCCATTTTTATCAGCACCTCGCGAAGTGGCACTGCGAGGGCGACGACAAATTCAAAGGACACCTGCTCTGGCTACAGCAGCAAGCCGCCCTGTTCAAGGCGCTGGGCGAGAGCGGTTACATCGCAATGAGCGCGGTCAAGAACTAGGAGGGTAACAATCGATGCCGCTTTTCACAGAGCAACCGCAAGAGCGAACCGCAGCACCGCCAGTGCCGGAGCCGCACACCGACCCGCCGCCGGCGCCGGGCGCAAGCGAAGTCCATGAATCGGAAACCGGCGGCGCGCCGCAGCCAGAGCGGGCCGCAGCGGCGGCAACTCTGGACTCGGAGGTCTTCGCCGCCGACGCGCAGGTAGTCCCGAGCACCGCGAATGCCAAGGACGGCACCATCGATGTCGTCTGGTACAGCGGGGCGTTCGTGCCGCGGATCGACCGCTCGACCGGCGAGCCGTACATGCTGAAGCTGGACATGACGGGCGCCCGTCTCGACCGGCTGAACAACGGCGCGCCGGTGTTCGATACGCACTTCACCGGCGATGATTTCAAATCCATCATCGCCGGCAAAGTGGGCACGCGGGCCCAGGTCGGCGTCGTCCGGCGCGCATGGCCCAACGGCGACAAGGGAATGGCCACACTTCAGTTCGACATGGGCGATCCGGACGGCGCGGAGATGTTCCGCAAGGCGAGTAGCGGTATCCTCCAGAACCTCAGCTTCGGCACGTTCATCTACAAGCGGGAGAAGACCGACTTTCAGACAGAGGGGATGCCGGAGGGCAAGCCGCCCTACATCAACAACCAGGAAGTGGGCATGTTCAAGGCCACCGACTGGGAGCCGTTCGAGATCTCGCCATGCACCGTGCCGGCGGATTTCAACACGTGTTTTTTGAGCGCTCAGCCGAACGGGGAGCTTACGGTTTTCGGGACGCCGGACCCCGGCGTGATCGATGTACTTCGGGCAATCAGCCCACGAAAGGAGAAACCTGCAATGGAAACAACCGAGCAGGGAACGGGAACGGGCGTGGATGCCCGAGTAGCAAACGAACAGGCCTTGGCCGCCGCGCGGGATGAGGCGGTCGCTGCCGAGCGGTTGCGCGTCAGCGAGATTCAGTCGATGGGCGCCATCGTTCAACCATACGGAATCGACGGGCCGACCTTGGTGAGCAGGTTCATCAAGGACGGCGTGCCGGTGGAACAGGCGCGTAAGGAGGTATTTGCCGCCATGGAGGAGAAGGGAAAGAAGTTCAAGCCCGTTCCGGGCGTTCCCACAGTGGGGGACGGCAAAGACGTACTTGAGAAGCGTTTGGAGTGCATGCAGGCCGCCATGCTGCTCCGGTCCGACAGCCGGTTCTTCCTGAACCGGCATCCTCTCACCGGCGAATTCCTCGCCGGCTGCGGGGAGACAGCGCATCGCGATGCACTGGAGATGGCGCGGGAATATCGCAACTTCAAGCTCGTCGAGATGGCCAAGGAGTATCTCCAATTCCGCAACATCGAGACCCGTGGTTGGGACGCCACGCGGATTGCCGAGGTCGCTCTCCGCGCGCCCTCGCGCGGGGTGGAGTATTTCGAGGGCGGCGCGGAATCGAGCACCGATTTCCCCGCAATTCTGGCGAACGTCGCCAACAAGACGCTGCGCCAGGGCTATGAGGCTTATCCGCGCACGTTCCAGCCATTCTGCCGCCAGATGACGGCGGCCGACTTCAAGCCCATCAACCGCGTGATGCTGGCCGACGCGCCCGCGCTGCAGAAGTTGAACGAGCAGGGCGAGTATCATCGTGCGCAGCTCACCGACAACAACATCAGCTATCAGCTCGCGACCTACGGCGAGATCGTGGCGCTGACCCGCAAGGTGATCATCAACGACGATCTCCAGGCGTTCACCCGCGTTCCGGCTCTGCTGGGCGTGGCCGCGGCGCGCCTCGAATCCGACACCGTGTGGGGCATCGTCATCAGCAATCCGTCGGCGAAGTATGCCGGCGACACCACCGCCACGAATCTGTTCGCCACCGGCCACGGCAACCTGCTCAGCACCGCCGCCAGCAGCATCGACCCGACCGTCTCGGGCGCGGCGGCGCTGGTCGCGCTGGGCCTCGGCCGCAGGGCGTTGCGGCAGCAGAAGGGGCCGCAGGGTACTCCTCTGAACCTGGTTCCGCGCTTCATGGCCGTCCCGACGGCGCTCGAAACCTACATGCTCCAGGTCGTCTATCCCATCAACATCGCCTCGGCCGACGCGACCAAGGTGGTGCCGGAATGGGTGCGCAGCCTGGTGCCCATCGTCGAGCCCCGTCTGGACGCGGCGAGCGCGACGGCCTGGTATCTCATTGCGGACCCGGCGCAGGTGGACACGGTGGAGTACTGCTACCTGGAAGGCCAGCAGGGCGTCTACATCGAGACCAAGCAGGGCTTCGAAGTGGACGGCATCGAGATCAAGGCGCGCATGGACTTCGGTGCAGCCGCCATCGATTATCGCGGCCTCCAGAAAAACGCCGGAGCGTAGGGCGCTTGGGCATGAGGACTAACGCGGGGCGGTGAATGCGCCGCCCCGCTCCACAAACAGAAAAGGAGAAGCTTCAAAATGCAGAATTACGTTCATCGGGGGGAAACCCTCACTGTGACCGCACCCTACGTACTGCTAAGCGGCGGGGGGTGCCGCGTCGGAAACCTTTTCGGGATTGCGGTGAACACCCAAAACTCCGGGGATTCGTCCGAGATCCGGGTGGCAGGCGTCTTCGATCTGGTCAAAGACGGCAGCACCTTCAGCGAGGGCGATCTGGTCTACTGGGACGATACCAACAAGGTCGCCACCAGCACGGTCGGATCGAATCTGCTGATCGGCGCCGCGGAATTGATCCAGGCCAGCGGCACCAACGCTGCGGGCGGCGCCACCGGCGACGCCACGGTGCGCGTGCGGCTGTTTGGCGTGCCGGGATTCTCCGGCCAGGCCAACGGGGTCAAGGTGGCCCACTTCCTGTACAACTTCGCCGTGGACGGCGGCGCCAGTTGCACGCCGGCCAATTCCGACACCATCCCGGCCAACGCCGTGGTGTTCGGCGGCGCGGTCAATCCGACCACGGCTGTCACTGCCGCCGGAGCGGCGACGGTGGCCATCGGCACGAGCGCGGGATCGGCGGGCAACTCGATCCTCACCGCGACGGCCATTGCCTCGCTGTCGTCGGACGCGGTGCTCAAAGTGACCTGCACCGCCACGCCGTTCAAGATGTCGGCGGCCGGACAGATCGCCATTACCGTGGCGACCGGCCCGCTCACCGCCGGCGTGATCGAGGGCTGGGTGTTGTACGCAGTGGCCAACAACGCGTAGGCTTTGCTTGTCGGTTGCGCTTCGGGGGCCAGCCCGGCTGGCCCCGGTTTTCCTAACACTATGTCCGGCTGGCCCACTATTTGCGCGCGCGCGAACCTCGTCCTGCAGAATCGGTTCGGCAAGCCGGTGGTGTATCAGCCGATGCAGGCGGGTCAGCCGGTCGGCAGTCCTTTAACGATTGTCGTCATCCGGCGCATGCGCCAGAGAATCGAAGCGGGCCCGGTGGCCAGCCTGGAGGAGATCGAGGTCAATCCCATCGATCTTCCCAATACGCCGGTGCGCGGAGATGCGGTCAGCGCTTGGGGCGCGCAGTTCACGGTGACGACCGTCCGGCAGCCCGATCCTTATGGGATGCTGCTGCTTTCGTTGACGCTGCGGTCCGGATAGTCGCGGAGGTTTATGTTCGAGCGGATTGCCTTTGTGGTGGTGCTGGTCTCGTGGATGGGTTTACTGGTGTGCATCGGCGCGCGCCTCGAGATGGCGGCCGAGATTTGCGGCGGCGCGATGGCGGTGAGTGCGCTGGCGGTGTTGTGTAAGTGGATTCTGGCCGAACTCTGAGAGCCGATGATCAATCCCAAGACCATCCTGGCCGAGTGGGTGACATCGCTCCGGGCCTTGCCCAACCTGGTGGCGGCGCTGGGCGGCGACCCCACCATGGTCCAGTTCTACTCCGAGAACATCACCGTCTTCGGCCAGGCGACGCAGGCGAACGTGCGGCTGGCGATCCTGTCGATGCCGGTCGGCTCGATCATGATCGTGTGGAACGGCAGCGGACCAGGCAGGCTCGGCAATGCGCAGGTCTGGACGCATGAGTTTGCGATCTACCTTCGGGCGCCGGAGGTGCCGGACGTCGGCTATGAGGATCTGTGGACCTGGATCATCAACGACATTCCGGAGGGAAGTACCCTTCGCAACCTGCATATCCAGATCGATCCGAGTTGCGAGCCGATGGATTGGAAGCTGCCGGATGCCCGGCGCAACACTATCGTGATCAGTGCAGACGGGGCTACCTTCGAGTACTTCGCGGTGAATCCCATCTTTCTGATTGAGTCTTACAACCCATAAGCCGGTTGCCATTGGCACCAGGTGCCCGCGCCGGTGAAGCCGACGACGAATCCGAAGGAGGCCCAATAATGGCGATTGACCGGCCAATCTTTCCTCACTTTTCGGGTGGCGCGAGCCGTTCGAGTTCAGCCGCAACGCCTGTTTATCGCACTCTCAGCCGCGCAGGACAAGCGGCATGTCACCAGACCTTGCCCAAGATCGATTGGGCTGGCGCGAAGCCCTTCCTCCTAAACAAATCTCAACTGGAAAAAGAATAACGCCGCAACGCCACTGCTGTTGGCGTGTGCGCGAAAGGATGAACGGTTATGTCTCAAACGGAAGGTCGCCAACAGCGACCGCAACACATACTTCCAGAAAGGATTGGCCGCTAAGATGGCTAATATAAACGAGCTAATGGATGGCTGGAGCTATGGCAAGCAGAGTAACATCGCCACGGCGTCCACATTGACGGCGATCTGGCGGCTTACCAATCTCAACACGAAGCCGTGGGCGAAGGTCCCGGTGAACGAGGATGACCGGGCGGAAATCGGCAAGGGCCACGAGTTCCCGACTCAGCTCTTCAAATCCCATTACAACATGCCGACCTACGAGCTTTCGAAGTACGCCTCGTCGGAGTTCCTGGCCTGGGTGATGGCGTTCTCGCTGGGCAACGTCACGCTGGCCGGCAGTGCCGCGCCCTACACGTACACCATCGTCCCCGCCTTGGGCGCCACCAATCCGAACGGTATCGAGCTGCCCTACTTCTCGTTCGTTCAGCAGATCCGGCCGGGCGGGTCGGCGGTGCTCGACGAAATCCTGGTGGGCTGCGCCATCAAGGGCTGGAAGCTGGCCATCAAGAATTCTCCGGGCCGCGCCAGCGCGACTCTGGCCGCGGAGTGCGTGGCCACAGGCCAGTACACCTCGCCCAGCGCGATCACATTGCCGGCGGCGACGTCGTTGCATGAGTTCAACGCCGGGATGGTTACCGCGTTGACGATCAACGGCATCAACTATCTGACCGGCGGAAGCGGCAAGCAGTTCGTGTCGCTCGACGCTTCCTGGGAGAACAACTTCCGTCCCGGCTTCTTCCCCGGGTCCGGAGAGCAGGACGGCTTCCAGATTCAGGGCCGCTTCGAATGGGGCGACCGCAGCTTCTCGGTACAGTTCGTGGTGCGTGTGCAGGCCGGCTCCGAGGAGTACGCGAACCTGATTAACCAGGTTACCGGCCCCGCCACGATTACGTTCACCCGCGACACCAATAACTCCTTCACGATGGCGATCCAGTCGATGGGATTCAACGTCGTGGAGCTGTCGAACACGGACGGTATTGCCACGATGCAGGTGACCGGCGTCCAGTTGTACGATCCCACCAACGGCCTGGTGACCATGTCGATCACCACGCCGCAGGGTGGAATTTGTCAGGCGCCGGCGTAGACCACCTTGATGCGGAGTAGCGCAGCGGCAGCGCGCCGGGCTCATGATCCGGAGGGCCGGTTCGAATCACGCCCTCTCTGAGAATTTCTCGCTCAAGTGAGTTCCTCCGTTAACAACTTAGTCGGTGCCCGTTTCGGTTGCTAGTGGACTGCACTTGTGATTGCGGGGGCACGTGCCTCGGGTTCGAAACGGGCGAAGTGGATCTGCCGATGCTCATGTGGTGCCATACACATCGTTTCCGGTTCGCATCTGCGCGCCGCTCGGGTGGCCGGTGTGGGCCTGACATGCTGCGTCAATCGCGTTCACCGCGGCGATGTTGTAAACGCCTTAATTGTTACCCAATACAAGCGGAAATGCGCGCAGCTTAAGGGCCTTTGTTGGGATTTGACGGACGCAGAGGCAATTCGACTGTTTCATTCGCCCTGCTTCTATTGCGGCAGATCCGATATCAACAGCCGCAAGTACCGAGGCAGCGAGTTTCGTTACAACGGCATTGACCGAATTGATTCTGCATACGGCTACACGCTAAGCAACGTGGTGCCGTGCTGCAAACCGTGTAATTACGCCAAGAACACCATGAGCCGGTCTGAGTTCCTGGATTTGGTTCACCGTATTGCAAAACGCCATCCTAAGGAGGATCGCAATGGGAAACGCCGAACAGCCCGATCGCAAGATGTTTGATGCGGGCCGCGAGTTTGAAATCTCGATTTTGTCTGGGGGCAATAAGACGTGCACTGTAAAATACCCTTCTGACGACCAGTGGTGCGCGTGGGCAAGGGCACAGCGCACCATCCGCCATTTTCTCGGACGGGGGAAGTCACAGAGCGAAGACGTAGATCTCCCCAAAATCAACGCGGAATTGTTCAGGAAAATCCGCACCGACAAGGACGGTCCGGAATTCGACGATGCCGAGGCCGGCATGGTCATCGGCCGCGTGGAGCGTTCTCAAGTGACCGGCATCGAACGCGAGGGCAACAACTACCGGGTCGAGATGAAGGTCCCCGGCGCGCGGGTGACGCACGTCCTGCGAATGCCCACCGCCAAGGAGATGCAGGACCACGAGAAGGCTTCGACCAGCGTGGTGGCCGCGAGGCGTTCTGTCGAGACGCGCGCCTTCCTGGAGCCGAGCGGCGCGCTCTATGACAAGCTGCACGTGTCGCACGCGGGCTATGCCGCCGACGTGCCCATCGTGCACAAATCCGCGGCGGTATCCGAAGTGGTGGCGCAACTGGCCATCGAGGCCGATGACGACCCGGAATAGCGGCGCCCGACTCTCCGGAGGGGCCGGGCCTGCGATTCCTGATCCGCTCCGCCTGCCGCCAGGGATCGCTCTGCGGCAAGGAGGAAGACTGTCCGGACCGCGTGTTCCGGTGCCGGCAGTGCGGCTACTCTTCTCCGGGTGAGTTGGACGGCTGTCCGGCGTGCGGCGCCGACTGGAAGGCCATCGATGTCAGCCACGGGCAAAACTGCCCGAGGAACCTGCTCGACGAGGCGATGGACTCACCCAACGGCGTCCTGGTGCGCCGGTGCTTTCGGCTTCTCAACGCCAAGGCGATTGGTCTGACGATCACCCTCGCAGACATCACCGAGGAGGAGTTTCGGGTGATGGAAGTGATCGACGCCGAGCAGAAAGAGCACATCGCGGCCGAGGACCGCGACGCCAAGAGCTTCCAGGAACTGCTGATCCGCAAGCTATCGCGACGTTAGCAGGCGGGGCATGTAGATTGACGTTCGTCGAGCGGAGTAGCCGTTCAATATTCGTTCATGCCGCTGTTTGGCGCGGTTCTACTTCGGCTTGAATGTCGGCATCCCATTCGTCGCGGGCGGTTTCGAGGTCGAACTGGGTCTGCATGCCGATCCAGTAGTCCGGGGTGGTGCCGAAATAGCGGCCCAATCGCAGGGCGGTTTCTCCGGTGATGGATCGACGGCCGGCGACAATGCCGGAGATGCGGTTGGCGGGAACGTGGAGCGCGTGCGCCAACCGGTTCATGCTGATGCCCATATCGTCAATCGTCTCTTTCAGAACTTCGCCGGGGTGAACGGGCGGGAGCTTGGGGCGTATCGGTTTAGCGGTAGTGCTTCGTGATTTCAACGTCATGAGGGCCATCCTCTCTCCATGTGAAACAGATTCGATACTGATCGTTGATTCGGATGCTGTATTGGCCTTCGCGGTCCTGTGTTAATGCTTCCAGGCGGTTGCTCGGTGGGATCTGAAGATCGCCAAGTACCCGCGCGTTGTTTAGTGCCAACAGGCGGCGCTGGGCTACCGCTTCGATGTTGGC
>Ga0265316_10005254_pt1 | contig 12644 bp, 9 predicted proteins | sample 4522metaG_FD_202092 | JGI IMG/M metagenome (GOLD analysis project Ga0265316, IMG submission 202092) | Rhizosphere microbial communities from Carex aquatilis grown in University of Washington, Seatle, WA, United States - 4-5-22 metaG | ecosystem: Host-associated > Plants > Roots > Rhizosphere >... | reverse complement strand
CCGCCGGTTCCGGTGGAAAAGATCGTGGTGGAGAAGGTGGTGGTGAATCCCAAGCTGGACGAAGCGCGCTTTTCGAAGCCGGAGATCGAAGGAGCAGCGCGTAGCAAGTAGATGGAAACGAAGATGGAGCGAAGCGGCCGGCAACAGAGCGGTGATCTTTATCTCCAGGACGGTTTCTGGAAACTGCGCTGGCCCGAGGACGCAATTGAACGAAAACCGGCGTGGATCGGTCCCGCGACCGGACCGGAGCGGTTGACAAGGAAAGAGGCGGAACGAATCGCTTGGGAGAACTTTCCGCCGCGGCTGGACGAGGGCGAGTGGGCGCCGCAATCCGCGATGACAATAGCGGACTTCGTGGAGAAGGCGTTCGTGCCAGAGCACGTCGCGACGAAGAAGCTGTCAGGCCGGACGCACTACCAGGCGATCCTCAAGCATGTGCTCACGCCGGAAGAAGTAGACCACGTGTTCCAGGTCGACCAGGAGAAGGCGAAACCAAAGCTCAGAACCGTTCCGGATTGGCCTTACTTGAGCAACGTCCGACTCCGCGACGCTGCCCTGGACGATGTGCAGCGGCTCATTTCCGCGGCCCTGGCGCGCAGGTACTCAACCCAGACAGTCACGCACATCCGGAATGTGGTCAGAGCCGTCTTCGAGCACGCCAGGAAGAAGCGATGGTTCGTCGGCGAGAATCCCGCCAGCCAGGTGGTGCTGCCTGGAATGACCCGCAAGGAAGCGCACGCGCTCACGCTTGGTCAGGCGAAAGAAGTGCTTGGGGTTATGCGGTATCCCGAGAAGGAAATGGCGCTGATCTCGATCCTCACCAGCCTGAATGTGGCCGAGCTCTGCGGCCTTCAGTGGAAGTACGTGAACCTGACGGAGGGATGGTCGCATGCGGATGGCGAGCCGATTCCACCCCGGACCATCGCCGTCAGGAAGCAGTGGTATCGCGGTGAGATGGGGCGCGTGAGTAAGAAGAGCCGCAATCGAAACCTGCCTATTCCGGGGCCGCTGCTTCCCATTCTGCTCGGGCTGAGCCGGCGGGTCGGGTTTACTGGACCCGATGACTTCGTCCTCGTGTCCCGGGCCGGCACGCCGGTCAACCAGAGCCGCATCGCGGAACGCCGGTTGAAGCCCATCGGCAAGGAATTGCAGATGCCGTGGCTCTCGTGGCACGTGTTCCACCGCAGTCACAGGAACCTGGCATCTGAACTCGGAGTGCCGCTCTTGGAGCACGCGACCCCTATCGAGGACGAGACGGGCATGGAGGGGGCGCGATTGATCAAGCGCGCCGGAGGCGCGTAGCCGGGCCGGACGCCGGTCTCGTGCGCGGACCCTGAGCGCACGGCCGAACACGCAAAAAAGAGGCGAGGCCGCAGCCTCGCCTCAACGTGGGAAAAACGCCGGTGCTCAGAACATCAGCTTGAGCGCGAACTGAATCTGCCGCGCCGGATACGTGGTCCGGATGGTGCCGAAGGCCGAACTCGTCGCAACCGTGTTGGGAAGGCCGAAATTGGTGTGATTGAGCGCGTTGAAGAACTCCGAGCGGAACTGAAGGGACGCGCGTTCCACGATCCGGAAGGTCTTGTTCACGCCCAGGTCCCATTGCACGAGGCCGGGCGCGCGAAACGCGTCGCGGCCAAGGTTGCCGAACGGGTTGCTGGCCGAGGGAATCGTGAAGGTGTAGCCCGCGAAGTACGTGTTGATCATCTGGGACTTGCTCTGGCTGGTCGGACTGCCGTAGCCGTTCGGCCGTAACTCGGCCACGCCCCGATAGTCGGCGATCGGACCCGTCACGTCATTTGCGGTCGTGGGCGCGTACGTAACGTCGAGGGGCGTTCCGGTGTGAGCCGTGACGATGGAATTGAGCTCCCAACCGCCCGCGGCGCCGTCGAAGAGGCGGTTCCAGCTCGATCCGAACTTGCGGCCGCGGCCGAATGGCATCTGAAACACGACGCTGCTCACGTTGATCAGCTTCACGTCAAAGCTCGTCGGCCCGCGTTCGCCGGCGAGGTTGCGGATGTTCTGGGGGTTGGCGGCGTAGTAGCCGGCATAGTATTCGAGGGCCTGCTCGGAATCGCCCATCGCCTTGGACCAGGTGAACGAGTTGAGGAAGTAGAGGCCGCCGCCGAAGCGGCGCTCGACGCGCGCGGACAGCCCGTTGTAGGCGTTGTTGCCCGCCGGATCGAGCCAGGTAATGGCGCCGAAACTCTGGTCCGGGCGCCGGGCCTGCACCCCCAGCGTTCCGCCCACCTGATTCGGCAGGGCCTGGTTGTAGTCGGCGACAATCGGCAGCCGAAGCGCGTGATTGCCGTTGTAGGCCAGTTCGACTACCGTGTTCTTAATCAGCTCGCGCTGGACGGAAACCATCCAGCTCTGAATGTAGGGCCACTTCGTGTCGGCCGGAATGTAGTCGACGTTGGACAGAATCGGGTTGAAATTCGCCGGGCTGGCGATATTCGTGGTGAAGCTGTTTTGCGTGGTCAGGAAGCTGGATGATGGTTTGCCTCCCGGCGCGATGCTCTGGTTGATGGCGCCGAACAGGGCCAGAGGCGCGTTGATGCCCTCCTGTGCGCTCCCGGGACGGTTGAAGAACGAATAGCTGATGCCGTAGCCGGCCCGTAGCACCGTCTTGGGCGTGATGGAGTAGGCCAGCCCGAGGCGCGGACCGAAGTCCTTGTAGTCGGGATGCACCAGGGCGCGGTCGTACAGGCTGCCGCTCGAGGCGCGCACCAGCGAGTTGGTGGTGGGATCGAAGTTGCTCCAGAGATTGTCGCGCTCCCAGATGGGGGTTGCGAATTCCCAACGAAGGCCGAGATTCAGGGTCAGGCGCGAGTTCACCCGCCAGTCGTCCTGGAAGTACAGGGCGTGTACGTGCTGCCGCAGATTGGTCACCAGGTCGTTGCCAAGCCCGATGGCGCTGGGCAGTCCGAACATGAAGTCGGCGAGATTGTAACTCCCCGAATCGCTCTTGATCGAACAGCCGGCCGCTTGGCCCAGCAAGGCGCAAGTGGGCTTGCTGAACTGCCCGCCGTAGGTGTCCGCGCCATAGAGCGGGTTTATGTCCAGAACCTCGGTGCGGATCATCACGAATTCGTACCCGGTCTTGATCGCGTGCGCTCCCAGGATTCGCGAGTAGTTCACCTTGGGATTGAAGGAGGTCGGGTTTTGGAACTGCGGGTTGGTGGTTTGACGCCCGAAGAGCGCGAACCCGCTGACGCTCTGCGAATCCAATCCACCCGCGATATTCTGCGTGGTGGGCAGCCCCGAAATCCCGTACAGGTCTTGCATGTTCGAGGTGCCGAGGTAAGCCGGGACCTTTCCGCCCATCACGTGCGTGAAGCCGAGACGGCCTTCCAGCACCGAGGACGACGAGAGCGTCCACGTATAGCCGGCAGCGGCCTGCTGCTGGATGGCGTGTATGTTCCCGTTGCCGTTTCCGCCCGAGGGGCCCGGAAGATCGGGCTGGTAATACGCCAGGTCCTTGCGCTGGTCGAAGCGGAGAAACGCGCTCATCGTGGGGTCGATCTGGTAGTCGAGCTTGGCATCGAATTTGTCGCTGAAGTCCCGAATCAGCAGCAAGGCCTCATAGTTGTTGGACCGCGATGAGGCCGCGCCGACATTGGGCGCGGGCAGGTTGCCGAGCACCTTGGCGGCGAAGGGATTGAGCTGGGAGACGGGGATGGTCGAGCCCGCCGCGTACACCGTTCCGGTCAACGGATCGTAAACCGCAGACGGGAGCGTGCCCCCGCGGTCCGCCAGCGTGGGGATCGAATCGAAGTTCAAGTAGCGCTGCAACTGCCGGTACCCTTCGTAGTCGGCGAAGAAGAACAGCTTGTTCTTGACGAATGGACCGCCGGCGGTGAAGCCGAACTGGTTGCGCTGCAGCGTCGGCTTCTGGCCACCGGTCGGCGCGAAGAATCCGGTTGCGTTCAGGTCGGTGTTCCGCAAGAACTCGTACGCCGTTCCGTGCAGCTCGTTGGTTCCCGTGCGCATAGCGGCGCTGACGACGCCGCCTCCGACACGGCCATACTCGGCGTTGAAGTTGCTCGTGATCACCCTGAATTCGGCCACCGCGTCCGGCGAGGCCTGCACCACCTGGCTGGAGTAGCCCTGGTTGCTGGGCGAGTACGCGTTGTTGTCCAGGCCGTCGAGCAGAAAGTTGTTGTAGGTGCTGCGCATCCCATTCACGTTGAAGGCGCCCTCGCGCGGCGTGCCGGTGGCCGAGAAGAGCACCGACATCGGGGAGCGGCTTACGTTGGTGGACAGCAAAGCCAGGTCCGCATAGTTGCGGCCATTGAGCGGTAGTTCCACGATTTGCTGCGTGTTCACGAGCTGGCTATGCTCGCTGGTGTCGGTATTGAGCACCTCGGCCGAGGCCTGCACGTCGACAGTCTCGCTCACCGCGCCCACTTGCATGGTGAAGTCTATGCGCCGGCGCGCGTTGACATCCACCAGGATGCCGCTCGCGGAGAAGGTTGTCATGCCGGCCAGTTCCGCGGTCAGCTTGTACCGGCCGACTTTCACGTTCAGGAAGTCATAGTTGCCATTGTCGTCGGTTGCCGTCTGGGACTCGATTCCGGTGTCCTGGTTGGTCAGCTTGATCGCGGCCTTGGGCAGGACTCCACCGGTCTTGTCATGGACGGTGCCGAGCACTTCGGCAGTTTCGAACTGCGCGAGCGCCGACGATGTGAACAGCAGCACTCCGAGCACAACGATTGCATGTTTGGTCATGATGGGCCACTTTGCCACACCAACGTTACCGTGGGATGAAACTCGCGTTACGTTCGCGTAACGCCCGTTCGGCGGGCGGAGATTACAACGACGCTTCCTTCTCGGCAAGCGCCCAGCGAAGGGCGGGACGCATCGTTTGCCGTCCGAGCAGGCCCATCAGCCCCACGAAGCTGCTGACGGCGCCGGGCTCGCGGCGGCCCCACAGCGCGGACAGGCTGGTCACCGTGCCATCCGTAGCCTCGTAAAAGACGCGGTCGCTCCAACGCACCCAGCCCAGGCTGTGATCCGGATGATCGCGCAAAATGTCGAACGCCGTCTCGAACAGACGCACCTTGCGCGACTCGCGCAGGCGCGGCAGCAACACCATCACGCTGTGGCCGGAGCGTATCTCCTGTGCGAACTCCGCGAAGTCCGCCGCGTTGGTCAGATTCACGACCGAGCTGGGATCGCATCCGTGCCGGTCTCCGCCGGAGACGACGGGCAGGGCGTTGGCCCGCGCCAGTTCGATCGTCGCGCAGTTTTCGCGCCACGGCCGGTCGGCGTTCAATTCGAGCGCGTGCACCCAGCGGCCGTAGAGCCCTAGCAGCTTGCCGAGAGCGACCCGGTGCACATCGGCGCTGACGCCCTCTTCGTCCCAAAACGGATGGTTGAGCACCACCAGCGTCTCCGGGCAACCGCTCATTTCTTCCAGCAAGGCGCGCAGCAGCGCTTCGGGGCCACCGGCCGTGTACTCGTTCATGGAGCGAACCAGGGAATGGGCGCGGTGTGGCGGGAGATTGTGAACGCCGACGTGGAACGACGCGCCGCAGAACGGAGCCGTCCACTCGATCGACACGGGCGTCTGCCGGCTTTCCTCGCGCGCGTGCAGGGCGCTGGCCGCGTCGATGTTGTCGTGATCGGTGATCGAGACCATGGCGCGCCGCTCGAGGCGGTTCTCGACGTTGGACCGCTCGAGCACCCAGGCGGCACGTGGGGAAAGCGGCGGAGTCCACCAGGCCCGCGCAAACACCCCCTGCGGCATGTCGTCAAGGCCGTGACACCTGGCTTCCCGGCGCACCAGCCAGGCGAGCAGCGGAATGGCCTTCAGATAACGCGGGACGAACGTTAAGTACTCGCGTGAGTGCAGCGTATGGGAGTGAAGAGATACTCCCGCGCGTAAAGACCGGCAAGCGCGCCGGTCTTTCCACCACAGCCGGATCTCGGAGCCCATATTCGGTTCTCCTGCGCGCGGCGGAGCCATCCATCGGCATGCCGCTACTGGGAGTTTGGGGCGCTGTCGTTACAGGTTCATGATCGGGCGGTTAATTCTCGTGCGGAAAAAACAATTCTTAGCCAAAATGTCTTAGCCGAATTGTCACAGTTCCGCCATCTCCCTGAAAAGCGCGGGGCTCATCCTCTGCATATGAGACCGTTCGCTCACTATGCGACCGTCACCCAAATTCAGCGGGTCCGGAAGAATCGGCGGCTCCCTCCGGCTGTCCGGGCGGGCGCCGCGGCGTTACGCTTCCGGGATGGCTGGCGCACCCGCGTGATCCGCGCGATGCGGCTGGCTCTCGGCACGCGGCCGGAGGCCGCTCTGTGACACCGCGCGTTGCCCTGCTCGCGGACACGTTTCACGAAGTCAACGGCGCCGCGCGGACCTGCCGCGAGCTGGCCGGGTTCGCCGAGCGGCGCGGCTACCCGTTCCTTACGGTGTGTTACTCGAAGAACGCCCCGCCAGCGGGCGCGCGAGACACGCGCCTGTTCGAGCTCCGGCGCAGCCGGCTGGCCATTCGTTTGGATCCGGACCTCTCTTTCGATCCGCTCTTCCACGGGCAACTCTCCCGCGTCGAGCGGGCCGTGCGGGAGTTCCAGCCGGACCTGATTCACATCACCAGCCCCGGTGACGCCGGCATCCTGGGAGCGATTCTGGCGCACAGGCTGCGGGTGCCGCTCGTGGCGTCGTGGCACACCAACCTGCACGAGTTCGCCGGCCGCCGCGTCGAGAGCCTGCTGGAATGGGCGCCGCGCGGAATACGGACCGGGGTGGCGGCATGGGTCGAGCGCTTCGTGCTGGATCGCGTGCTCTGGTTCTTCTCCCGGGCCGACCTGGCCTTCGCGCCCAATCCCGAGTTGATGAGCCTGGTGGCGCACCGCAGCGGGCGGCCGGTCTTTCCCATGCTGCGCGGCGTGGACACCGGCCTGTTCACCCCGGCGCGGCGCACCCGGAGCGACGGCGGCCTGGTAATCGGCTACGTGGGCCGGCTGATGCCCGAGAAGAGAGTGAAGTTTCTGGTGGAACTGGAGCGCTTCCTCGTCCGGGCGGGTGTGCGCGACTTCCGATTCCTGATTGCCGGAGGCGGATCGGAGCGTCCCCACCTGGAACGCACAATCGAACGCGCCGACTTCGCGGGCGTCCTCCGCGGCGAGGCGCTTGCCACGGCCTACGCCAACATGGACGTGTTCGCTTTTCCATCCGAGACGGACACCTTCGGCAACGTAGTTCAGGAGGCGCTGGCTTCCGGCGTGCCCGCAGTAGTCACCGGCAAGGGCGGCCCGCGCTTCATCGTCGCTGACGGCGTGGACGGATTCGTAGCCTCCGACGATGCCGGATTCTGCGCGGCGGTCGAGCGGCTGGCCCGCGATGCTCCGTTACGCCGCGCGATGGCGGAGGCGGCGGCGCGCCGGACGGAGTCGCGATCCTGGGACCGCGTTTTCGAACAGGTCTACCAGGGCTACGGTGCGGTCCTGTGGCAGATCCTCTCCCGGCCGCAGGATTCCTTCGTCCGCGACTGGAATTGGAAAGCCGCTCTGCTCAGCTCTTTGTTCCGGTGTTGCATTTTCTTCTCTACGCGGGCCGGCTGGCTCGCGAGAAGAACCTGACGCTCCTGATCCAAATGATGGCCGAGCTCGCCCGGGACCCGGAGTTCGATTATCGCCTGCTCATTGCCGGCTCGGGTACGCTTCGGCGAGAATTGGAACAGCAGGCCGCCGGGCTGGCGCCATGGCGCGTGAGTTTTCTGGGTCATATCTCCTCCCGGGACGACCTGGCCGTTCTCTACGCCAATGCAGACGTCTTCGTGCATCCGAACCCGTCGGAGCCTTTCGGGATCGCTCCGCTCGAGGCCATGGCTTCGGGCCTGCCGCTGGTCGCCCCCGCGGCGGGAGGCGTCACCGCTTACGCCCATGTTGGCAACTGCTGGCTCGCTCCTCCCGAACCGGCTGCATTCGCCAAGGCCGTCCGGGCGCTCCAGGGCAACCCGGAGGATCGGATCGCCAGAGTCGCCGCCGCGCGCGAGACGGCGAAGCGGTTCGCCTGGCCTTCGGTGTGTTCGTCGTTCCTGGATCTCTATGCCGAGATCCACGCGCTTAGGACGGGCATGCATGACCAGCCCTTGCTGCCGCCCGATTTCGTTTCAACCGAAGAGCGCTTCGTCTTCGAGAAGGAGTTCGCATGACGGTTACGCGCAGGCTTCTGCTCGGTCTGCTGGCTGAAGGCGCCCGCCGGCTGTTTGCCGGAGCGACCACCCCGCCTCAGCCCAGTTCCCGCAACTACCGTGTCGATGCCACGATCCTCCTCTTCTCCCTGCCGATCTTCACCCGCGCCGGCGTCGGGAAGGGGCATGCGCGTCATGTATTCACCCGCTCGCCGGATCGTTCCGTCCACGAGCTCGAGTTCGGCGCCGGATCGCTCCCCGACCGGTCGCACGGTCTGAACCGGCTCGGCATGATTCGGGAGACGGTGGCGGAGACCGAAACCGGGATTCTCGAAGCGAGCTATTTCGGATTCATGACGGCGTCCAAGGAGGAAAGCCTCGGAGAAGCCCGCAAAGCGCTGAACACCTCGACGGCGCAGAGTACATTCGTCGCCATCGAGGGGCAGTCGCGCCCCGGCGAGGCCCACAGCCGGCGCGCGCGGTTCTTGTCCGATGCGCGAACCGGCTGGAACGAATTGGAGCGTGAAGCCGAAGCCGCCGTCCACGATCCGGCACAGACTTCCGGCGAAAGCCGCTTCCAGTCCGGCCGCCCCGGCGCGGCCGCCCCGACCTTTCTGTTTGCGCTCTGGGGGGCCATGTCGTCCGGCGAAGCGCGGCTGCAGCAGACCTATGTCTATTCGGGAGATCGGTACGAGCTGACGACTTCGAGGAAGCCCGATCCCCGAATGGGCCGGCGGTTTGCGGACAAGCACCTGGTCTCCCGGCCCGAGTCCGTCATCGCCCTGACCGGAACGATACACAATCTGCGCACGGGTAACAAAACGCCCTTCCGCATCTGGCACGAGGAAGCCAGCCTGTCGGTTCCGCTACGGATCGAGTATCAGCCGCGCGCCTTCCTCCAGCTTGCGTTGGAAACGGAAGGGTAAGGCGGGTCACTCAGGCCTGATCGCCGCCAGGGCAGGCAGCGCCCTGGCGATCACGCCGGGCGGTAAGGGGATGTAGTTCAACTGCGGGGCGTAGCTCTGGCCGTCCCGCAGGCACCAGTCGAACAGATCGCGGATGGCCTTCGCCTTGGCGGCATCCGCGTACTCCTTGTGCAGCAGAATCCAGGTCATGGTGACGATCGGGTAGGAATCCCGGCCCGAGGGGTCCGGCACGAAGACACGCAGGTTGTCCGGAAGCGCGGCCGAGGCCAGAGTAGCCGTGGAGCTTTCGACCGATGGCCGCACGAAATTGCCTTCTTGGTTCTCGAGCGTCGCGATTCGCAGACCGATCTTGCGCGCAAACTCGTAGCTCACGTACCCGATCGACCCGTCGGAGTGCTTGATCAGCCCGGCCACGCCTTCGTTGCCGCTCGCCCGCATGGCATTGCCGGGCCAATTCAGCAGCGTCGCCGCGCCGTACTGGCTGCGCCACTTCTCGCTTATGGCGTCCAGGTGCTTGGTGAACGCGTACGTCGTGCCACTGCCATCCTGACGCACTACTGTCGCAATGTTGAGTTTGGGGAGCTTTGCCTTGGGATTCGCCGCGGCGATCAAGCGGTCGTTCCAGTTCTTGATCTCGCCTAGAAAGATGCCCGCATACGCCTTCCGCGACAGGCGCAACTCCCCTTCAAAGCCCGGCACGTTGTAGGCCAACACCACGCTGCCCGCCGTTACCGGCAACAGCAGCACGCCTCCCGGCACGCGGGCCATCTGCTCGTCGCTCATGGCGGCGTCGCTGGCGCCGAAATCCACCGCCTCCTGGGGCTTGAGGCCGCTCCCCCTGAAGCGCCGTATGCCCTCGCCGCTTCCCACGGCATCGTAGGCGATCGCCGCTTTGGGATTGCTGCTCTGGTAGATCGCAAACCAGCGCTGGTAGAGCGGGGAAGGGAAGGTAGCCCCCGCGCCCTTGAGAAGCACGCCGCCGGCCGGAGCTTTGACCTCGACCGTCCCCCGGTCCGAACTAGAGCAGCCACCCAGAGCCAAGGTGGCCGCCAGGAGCAGAGCCGCACGATCTTGACGCATCCCCGTCCTCCTAGCTGAAGGCGCCGCTAATGTACTCCTGGGTGTGCTTCTCTTGAGGCGCTTCGAAGACCTGCTTCGACTCGCCGAACTCCACCAGGTAACCCGTGCGCCCGCCCTCGGAAGTGTCGACGTACAGAAAACCCGTGTTGTCGGCCACCCGTTGCGCTTGTTGCAAGTTGTGCGTGACGATGGCGATCGTGTAGCGGCTCTTCAGCTCGACCATGAGTTCTTCGATCTTGCGGGTCGCGATCGGGTCCAGGGCCGAGCATGGTTCGTCCATCAGCAGGACCTCGGGCTCGGTGGCGATCGCGCGGGCGATGCACAGCCGCTGCTGTTGGCCGCCGGAGAGCGACAGGCCGCTCTCGTGCAGCTTGTCTTTGACCTCGTCCCACAGCGCGGCGCGCTTCAATGCGCTTTCCACCTTCGCATGCCGGTCGCCCTTGTAGCCATTCAGGCGCAGGCCGAATGCCACGTTGTTGTAGATGCTCGTCGCGAACGGATTCGGTTGCTGGAACACCATGCCGATGTAACGCCGCACGGCCACCGGATCGATGGAATGGTGGTAGATGTCCTTGCCGCGAAAGTGTACGTGGCCCTCGAAACGGAAGCCGCGCACCAGGTCGTTCATGCGATTCAGGCAGCGCAACACCGTGCTCTTGCCGCAGCCGGAAGGCCCGATGAACGCCGTGACCTTGTTCTTCATCACCGCGATCGTGGTATCCCGGACGGCTTTGAAGCTGCCGTAGTACAGCTTATCGATCTTGCACTCGATGACGACGCCGTCGGCCGGTTTCGGACTGCGCGGCGGCTCTTGGACTTCGGCGGTACCCGTTGACATCTCTCCACACTCCTATTGCTGAATCTGGCGCCGTGAAAGACTCTGGCCGGCGAGGTTCACCGCCAGGACGAGCAGCACCAGAACCAGCGCCGCCGCCCATGCCATCTCCACCTGGTTCTCGAACGGCATGCTCGCAAAGTTGTAGATCAGAACGGCCAGCGATGCCGTCGGCTGCATCAGGGTCAGGTGAGCGCCCCGCATCGGCCAGTAGTTGCTGAACAGCGCCGTGAAGAGCAAAGGCGCCGTTTCGCCGGCCGCGCGAGCCACGCCCAGCATGACGCCCGTCAAGATCCCCGGCAGCGCGGTGGGCAGCAGCACCATCCACGCCGTCTGGGTCTGGGTCGCTCCCATGCCGATGGCCGCCTCTTTCATCTTCTCGGGAACCATGCGCAAGGCGTCCTCCGCCGTCAGCACGATGGTCGGCAGCATGAGGATCGAGAGCGCCAGGCCGCCCGCGATTGCGGAGTAGCCGCCCGTGATCAGAACCACGGTTCCGTAGGCGAATACGCCCGCCAGAATCGACGGAAAGCCGGTCAGGACCTTGGCCGCGAATCGGACCGCGTTGGCGAGGCGATTCTCTGGCCGCGCCGCCGCGAGGAATACGGCGCTCAGGATTCCGACCGGCACGCTCAGGAGAGCTGCCAGAAGCACCATAATGAGCGTTCCGGCGATCGCGTTTCCGAACCCTCCGCCCTGCTCCAGCGGCGCCGGCGGCAATTGGGTGAACGCCGCGACGCTCAGCTTGCGGCCGCCTTTCCAGAACAGCATCAACAAAACCGAGAACAGGGGAATCAGGGCCAGCACAGTCATCCCCGTCACGACGAAACTCATGATCAGGCTGAACAGCGTGCGCGGGCGCTGGAGAGATTTCTCCAGTTGGCCGAAATCCACGCCCTCCAACGGATTCGGTTCGGGCTCGCCGAGAGCGGGAGCGTCCGGCGCGGTGGTGTCAAGCTCGGGCACTACTTCCCTCCCTGCATTCCTGCCGAGGCGCGCTGGAGAATGAGCGAGCCTGCCATGTTCACCACCAGGGTGATCCCCAGCAACACCAGCGCGGCGTACATGAGCACCGCAACCTCCTTCGGGGGAGCTTCCGGGAAGCTGTTGGCCAGCAGGGCCGCCAACGTGTTCGCCGGAGAGAATAGAGACACGCTGATCTTGTTGGCGTTGCCCACCAGCATGGCCAGAGCCATGGTCTCGCCCAGCGCGCGCCCGAACGCGAGCACGACGCCGCCGAAGATCCCGCGCGAAGCGGTCGGTAGGATGACCGCCAGAATGGTCTCCCACCGCGTGGCGCCCAGGCCGTATGCGGCCATGCGGAGTTTGGGGGGAACCGACACCAGCGCGTCCCGGCTGATGGCCGTGATTGTCGGCAGGATCATGATCGAGAGCACCAACGCCGCGGGGAGCACGCCCGGGCCGCTCAGGTCCGTGCCGAACAGCGGCATCCACCCCATTTTCAAGTGCAGCCAGTTGGAGCCCGGACGGATGAGCGGAATCACGACGAACAAGCCCCACAATCCGTACACAACGCTGGGAATGGCTGCCAGCAGCTCGATCAGGTTCTTCAGCAGATTCTCCATTTGGTCGGGCAGCTTGCTCAACACCGGATGAAGATGGAGGTTCATGCGCTTCAAGACGCCAAACACGAAC
>Ga0265316_10005253_pt1 | contig 12647 bp, 23 predicted proteins | sample 4522metaG_FD_202092 | JGI IMG/M metagenome (GOLD analysis project Ga0265316, IMG submission 202092) | Rhizosphere microbial communities from Carex aquatilis grown in University of Washington, Seatle, WA, United States - 4-5-22 metaG | ecosystem: Host-associated > Plants > Roots > Rhizosphere >... | reverse complement strand
CCCACATACTCCCGCACCACCGAAAACCCGTTGGCCTTCACGTGGTTCTCCACCGTGCTGCAAATGTCGAACAGCCGGTTGCCCAGCCGCACCCGGTCGATGGCCATCTCGAGCGATTCCTCGGTCACGCGCAGCAGCTTTTTGGTCTCCTCGCTCACTTCACCGATCGGGACGGTAATGGCCGAATCGCCATAATACCCGTCCAGCTTCACCCCGGTATCGATGGAAACAATGTCGCCCTTTCTCAGAATCCGTTTCGGATTCGGCATTCCATGGACGATCTCATCGTTCACCGAGGTGCACAACACAAATCGAAACGCCTCGCCGGCGGACGGAACATAGTAGCCCTTGAAAGCGGGTTTGGCGCCGGCATCGCTCATCATCCTGCTGGCGGCTACCTCGAGGTCCATGGTGCTGGCCCCTTCCACCGCGATCTCTCTCAACTTCTGCAGAATCTGCCAAACCAGCAGACCGCTGCGCCGCATTTTCTCCAACTCAGCGGCGGTTTTGCGAACGATCATCTGTTTCCATCGCCTGACTGATCTTCCGGTACACCGTTTCGGGCGGATCGTAACTGGAATCCACCTCGATCACCCGCCCGCCCGCCGAACGCAAATAATCCAACACGGGACGCGTCTGCCCTTCGTACGCTCCCAACCGCTGGCGGATCACCGCTTCCCGGTCGTCCTCCCGGATCACCAGTTTCTCGCCGTCCAGATCGCACAACTCATCCATCTTCGGCGGATGGAAAGCGACGTTGTACGGGGTTCCGCAGCGAGGACACTCGCGGCGTCCGGTCAAACGGGCGATAATTACATTGTAATCAACCGCGAGATGAATCACCACCTCGCGGACGCCGCGCCGGTTCAGCCAGTCCTTAAGATGCCGGGCCTGGGCCAGCGTGCGCGGATATCCATCCAGAACAAATCCCCTGGCGGCATCGGGCCGCTCGATCCGCTCCTCCACCATGGCGTCGACCACTTCGTCCGACACCAGCGAACCGGCCTGCATTGTTCCGGCTACCGCGGCGCCGACTCCGGCGCCATGCCGGATACCGTCCCGCAGCATCTCACCCGTGGAGATGTGGGGAAGACCCAGACACTCCGTCAGCAACTTGGCCTGCGTCCCTTTCCCGGAACCGGGTGAGCCGAACAGAACGATGGCTTTCACAAACCTCTTTAGAAACTGCTCCGCCGGCCGCGAATCCGGCCCGATCTCGGAGTAAATCCTTCATAATGGCGCATGATGAGCTGGGCTTCCACCTGGTTGATGGTATCCATGGCCACGCCCACCACAATCAACAACGATGTTCCGCCAAAGTAAAAAGTCACGCCCATTCCATCCAGCAAAAACCGCGCGTGCAGGTTGGTGAGCGTGGTATCCACCCAGTTCCCGATCAACGGCAGGTGATTCAGTTTGATTCCCGAAATCATGATGTCGGGAATCAGGCAGAGAATCGCCAGGTAAATGCCGCCCACCACCGTGATCTTCGTCAGGATGGCGTTCATATAATCCGCGGTATTCCGGCCGGGGCGGATTCCCGGAATGAAGCCGCCGTACTTGCGCATATTGTCGGCCGCTTCGTTGGGGTTGAAAATAATCGAAATATAAAAGAAACAGAAGAAGATGATGCCCACCACGAAGAGCACGTAGTACAGCGGCTCGCCGTGCACGATACTCCGCAGCGTGGCTTCCATCCACCGGGTATTCTTCACCCAGCTCGTCTGCAGCAGGGTCATGGGGAAAGCCAGAATCGAGGAAGCGAAAATCACCGGGATGACGCCGCCGGCGTTTACCTTCAGGGGCATATGGGTGGACTGCCCGCCCATCACCCGGCGGCCCACCACGCGTTTGGCGTACTGCACCGGAATGCGCCGCTCGCCGCGCTCCACCAGCACGATGAAAGCCACTACCGCGATCATCAGGGCGATCAGAACGATCAGCGTGAAGGCGTTCCATTCGTGGGTGACGAAGGTATTCGAATAGACGTTGGCGATACCGTTGGGCAGGCCCACCACGATGCCCGTAAAGATGATGAGCGACATGCCGTTGCCCACGCCGCGCTCGCTGATCTGCTCGCCCAGCCACATGATGAAGGCCGTGCCGGTGGTGAGCGAGATGATGGTCAGCAGCACGAAGCCGAAACCGGGATTGATGACGATACCTTCCTTCATCGACTCCAGCCCGACGGCGATAGTGGACGCCTGAATCACCGAAAGGGCGATGGTGAGGTAGCGGGTCCACTGGGTGATCTTGCGGCGGCCCAACTCGCCTTCCTTGGACAGTTTTTCCAGGGTGGGAATGACCACGGTGAGCAACTGCAGGATGATGGATGCCGTGATGTACGGCATGATGCCCAGGGCGAAAACCGTGAGGCGGCGGATGTTGCCGCCGGCGAACATGTCGAAGAAACTGAACAGCGAGCCCGATGACGAATTGAAGAATTCCGCCCACCGCTGGGTGTTAGTGCCCGGGGTGGGGATATGGCCGCCCAGCCGGTACACCGCCAGCAACCCCAGCGTGAACAGCAGACGCTTGCGAAGATCCGGGACGCGAAAGATGTTGGCGAACGCTTCCAATAACTTCATGGTTCCCTTCGATTCCCGGCGCCTACTGAGCGGCCGCGCCGATCACTTGCGCCGTTCCGCCGGCCTTCTGAATCTTTTCCAGGGCCGACTTGGAAAACTGGTGGGCTTCCACCGTAATCTTGCGGGTCAACTGCCCGGCGCCGAGCACTTTCAGCCCTTCGCCCAGCTTCTTGACTACCCCGAGCGCCAGCAAGCTGTCAACCGTAAACGTGTCGCCTTCCAACTTTTCCAGCTTTCCCAGGTTGACGATGGCCCATTGCTTCTTGAAAATGTTGGTAAACCCGCGCTTGGGCAGGCGGCGGTGCAGGGGCATCTGGCCGCCTTCGAACCCGCGCTTCTGGCCGAAGCCGGTGCCGGCGTGCTGGCCCTTGGAGCCGCGCGTCGAAGTCTTGCCGTGTCCCGAGCCCATACCGCGGCCAATGCGCTTGCGGCCTTTCTTCTGTCCGGCGGGCGGTTTCAAAGTACTGAGGTTCATGTCTGGTTCTCTCTCTTCACTTGGGCCAAAAACAGCCCGGCTCGCGCGGGCCGGGGCCCTATTCGACTATTGCCAACAGGTGCGGCACCTTCTTCACCATGCCGCGGAATACCGGGGAATCGGGCCGCTCCACGATCTGGTTGACTTTCCGCAGGCCCAGCCCCTTCACCACCCGCTTGTGCTTCTCGGGAGTGCAGATGGGGCTGCGCACCAGTTTGATTCTGATCATGCCTTCCATCAGAGTTTCTCCACTGTCAGGCCGCGCAGTTCGGCCACGGCGTTGCGGTCGCGCAACAACTCCAGGGCCACGATGGTAGCCTTCACCACATTGTGCGGGTTGCGCCGGCCGATGGACTTGGTCAGTACGTTGGGGATGCCGCAGGCCGTAATTACCGCGCGCACGGCTCCGCCGGCGATCACGCCGGTGCCGGCCGGAGCCGGCTTGAGCAGCACCTGGGAACTGGCGTATTGGCCCAGCACTTTGTGCGCGATGGTGGTCTCCAGCACGTTGACCTTGCGCAGGCCCTTCTTGGCGGCTTCGATTCCTTTGCGGATGGCGGACGGCACTTCCTTCGCCTTGCCCACGCCGTAGCCCACCACCTTGGCCGACGGGTCGCCAATCACCACCAGAGCCGAAAAGCTCAGGTTCTTGCCGCCCTTCACCACCTTGGTGACGCGGTTGATGGCGACTACCTGCTCCTTCAGATTGAGGGTCGCCGGATCGATGCGTTTCGCTATCGTTGCCATTAAAACTCCAGTCCCGCGGCGCGCGCGGCGTCGGCCAGCGCCTTGATACGGCCGTGGTATTGATATCCGCCGCGGTCGAAAACCACGCTCCGGATACCCTTTTCCTTGGCGCGCTCGGCCACCAGCTTGCCGATCGCCTTGGCGGCCGCCACGTTGCCCCCGGACTTGGAGAGCCCCTTGCCGCCCTTGTCCACCGACGATGCCGACACCAGCGTGGCGCCCGCGGCATCGTCGATGACCTGCGCGTAAATGTGAGCCACGCTGCGGAACACCGCCAGGCGCGGCCGCTCGGTGGTGCCGCGCAACTTGCGCCGGATCCGCGCGTGGATGCGATTGCGGATTTCCTTCTTTTCGATCTTACGAATCATTTCGCACTAGCTCCGGTCTTCCCGACCTTCTTGCGCAACGTTTCGCCGGTGTAGCGCACGCCCTTGTTCTTATAAGGATCCGGCTTGCGCAGCGCACGCATGTTGGCCGCCACCTGGCCCACCATCTGCCGGTCGTAGCCGCTCAGCACCAGGTGAGTCTGTTTGTCGATCTTCAGCTCGACGCCCGGCGGCAGCAGCACCTCGATGGGGTGCGAGTAGCCCAGCGTGAAGGTGACGATGTTGCCTTTGACATCGGCGCGATAGCCGATGCCCACGATATCCAGCTCCCGGGTGAAGCCGCCGGAAACACCCTGGACGGCATTGGCCGCGAGCGCGCGCGTCAGCCCGTGCAGCGCGGCGTGCTCGTCGGAGTCGCGCTTCACCTCCAGCTTTCCGGCGGACTCCTCGAAAGTGATGCCCGCAGGAATCGGCACCAGGAGCTTGCCCTTGGGACCCGTCACTTCCAATTGTTCGCCGACCTTGACTTTGACGCCGCTCGGCAGCGGGATCGGCTTTTTACCAATTCTCGACATAGATCTCTCTCATCACCAGACCCGGCAGAGGATTTCTCCGCCGAGGTGTTCCTTGTGCGCGTCCCGCCCGGTCATCACGCCGCGCGGAGTGGTCAGGATGTTGATTCCCATTCCGCCCAGCACGCGCGGAATGTCGGTCTGGCCGACGTACACGCGGCACCCGGGCCGCGAGACGCGCTCGATGGCGGAGATCACCGGCGAGTTGCCGGGACCGTATTTGAGGTAAATCTTGATGGTCCTCTTCGCGCCCTCTTCCGCCACCTTGAAGTTGGCGATAAAGCCCTCTTCTTTCAGGATGCGCGCGATTTCCGTTTTCAGCTTGGAGGCCGGCACGTCCACCTTCGGGTGGCGGGCCTGGATCGCGTTGCGAACGCGAGTCAGCATGTCGGCAATGGGATCGCTTGTCATAGTGCTCCAAATGAAATCAGGAAGGAGGAAGTCAGGAGACAGAAGTCGGAATGCCCGGGCCTTCGCGGCCCCTCCGGCTTCCGACTTCGGACTTCTAACTTCCGGCTTCCGACTTCCATATTCTTCCACCACAGAAAGTCCGCACCCAGAAGACCCAAGCCGCCATGCCGGGGCGACGGCCCCGTCCGGCTTCCGGCTTCTGACTCCTGACTTCCATCTTCTTCTTTTCCTTTACCAGCTTGCCTTGGTCACACCGGGAATCTCGCCATTCAACGCGAGTTGGCGGAAGCAGAGCCGGCATACGCCGAATTTGCGCAAGAACGCGCGCGGGCGGCCGCAGCGCCAGCAGCGGTTGCGGTGCCGGGTCGGGTGAATGGCGATTCCGGGCTTGTTCGCAGCCTTGGCCACCTGGGAAGCCCGGCGGATCTTTTCGAGCTTAATGTCTTTGGCGATTTTGGCGGTAGTTGCCATATCTTCTCTTTCGTGTTCGCTTATTGCCGGAACGGCATCCCCATCTGTTTCAGCAGCGCCAGGCCCTCGGCGTCGGTGCGCGCCGTGGTCGTGATGCAAATATTCATACCCTTGGTCTTCTCCACTTTGGAGTAGTCGATTTCCGGAAAAATCAACTGGTCTTTCACTCCCAAGGTGTAATTGCCGCGGCCGTCGAAGCTCTTGCTCGAAACGCCGCGGAAGTCGCGGACGCGCGGCAGCGCCACGTTCACCAGCCGGTCGAAGAACTCGAACATGCGGTCTCCGCGCAGCGTCACCATGCAGCCGATCGACTGGCCTTCGCGCAGCTTGAACTGGGAGATGGACTTGGTGGCCTTGGTAATGACCGGCTTCTGGCCGGCGATCTGGCCCAGCTCGCCGACCGCGCCGTCCATCAGCTTGGCGTTCTGGGTAGCTTCGCCGAGGCCGATGTTGATCGAGATCTTCTCGATCTTCGGCACGGCCATAACGTTCTTGTAGCCGAATTCTTTGGTCAGCCCCGGAACGACCTTCTTCGTGTAATGCTCTCTCAAACGTGCTGCCATGGAATCCTCACTTCCTGTCAATAGTCCCGCCGCACTTGCGGCAGATCCGCACCCGGCGCGTCTTGCCGCCGGCCATGTGGTCCACGTGGTGCGCCACCCGCACGGCCTTGTTGCAGCCGGGGCAGACGATCATCACATTGGAGGCCGGAAACGCGCTCTCGCGCTCCGCGATTCCGCCCTTGATCTGTTTGGACGGGTTGGGGCGCGTGTGGCGCTTGATCATCATGGCGTGCTCCACCAGCACCTTGCCGGTGGACCGGTCCACGCGCAGAACGCGGCCGGTCTTGCCTTTATCGCGGCCCGAGATCACCTTCACGGTGTCTTCCTTTTTCAGGTCGATACGCACCGGCTCGGCCGGTTTTTTCTTTGCGATTGCCATTACAGTACCTCGGGGGCCAGCGACACGATTTTCATGAACCTCTTGTCGCGCAGTTCCCTGGCCACGGGTCCGAACACGCGCGTTCCCACCGGCTCGCCGACATCGTTGATGAGCACGGCGGCGTTCGAGTCGAAGCGGATGTAAGTCCCGTCCTTGCGCCGCGTCTCCTTGCGCATGCGGACCACCACGCAGCGCACCACTTTGCCCTTCTTGATGGCCGAATCCGGGGCGGCCTCTTTCACCGCGGCGGTGATCACGTCGCCCAGCCCCGCGCGCAGGCCGAGGTCGCCGCCGCGCGGCAGGATGCAGGACAGCCTGCGCGCGCCGGAGTTATCGGCCACCTCGAGAATCGTTCGCATTCCAATCATAAATGCACCCCTTGGAAGAAAGAAGTCAGGAGAGGGAAGCCAGAATAAAAGCCGCCGGGCCACCGCATTCCGGCTTCTGACTTCCCTCTTCCCTCTTCCTCTTCTTCAAACCTTCACATCCAGATCCGCCGGCTGCGTGCCCACCTGGATCGCCCGCCGGACGATTTCCGCGAGGCGCCACCGCTTCAACTTGCTCAGCGGCCGGCACTCGATAATGCGCACCACATCGCCCATCTTGGCCGTGCCCTCTTCGTCGTGCGCGTAGAACTTCTTCCGCTTTCCGATGATTCTCTTGTACAGCGGGTGCGGCACGCGGCGGCTCACTTCCACCACGATGGTCTTCGTCATCTTGGTCGACACTACCTGGCCGACCTTCTGGTTCTTGATATGCCTGGCTTCGGTTTCGGCCATGTTATTTGCTCTCCGCGGCTAATTCCCGCTCGTGCAGGATGGTGAAAATACGCGCGCGGTCCTTGCGCAGGGCGCGCAGCTTTTTGAGCCCGTCCATCTGGCCCATCGACATCTGAAACTTGAGACGGAAAAGCTGCTCGTCCATTTCACGCAACTGATTCTTCAATTCGGTTTCGTCCAGATCGCGAACTTTCTGCGCCTTCATGATTACTCCGCGGTGTCCTGCCGGCCGAGGAACTTGGTTTTGATGGCCAGCTTGTGGGCCGCCAGACGCATGGCCGCATCCGCCGTCGCCCGGTCCACACCTTCCATTTCGAACAGAATCTTACCCGGCCGGATTACGGCCACCCACTGCTCCGGCGCGCCCTTGCCCTTACCCATACGGGTTTCAGCCGGCTTCTTGGTGATGGGCTTGTCGGGGAACAGCCGGACCCACACTTTGCCGCCGCGCTTGATGGAGCGCGTCATGGCCACACGGGCGGCTTCGATCTGCCGGTCGGTGACCCACCCGCATTCCATGGCTTTCAGGCCGAACTCGCCGAAGGAGATCGACGACCCGCGCCACGCCTTGCCGGCCATGCGCCCGCGTTGCTGCTTCCGGTACTTCACCTTCTTTGGCATCATCATGGCGGTTTGTCCTCAATTACTCATTCGTTTTCGGCGGAACTACGGGCGGCGCGACGTCGGCCGGCTTGCTCTCGGCCGGCTTGACCTCCGCCGGCGGCTCCTGCCGCGCTTCCTGCTTCCAGGAGAGCTGTTGCGGCGACATCAGCGGCGGCAGAATCGGCGTCGCCGGACGCACCGCGGGACGCGGCAGATCGGCTGGCGGAGTCTGCACAGCCGGGCCCGTGGCCTCTGGCGGCGGCGCCGAAACCGGGGGAGCATGATGCTCGCCCGAGCGCTCGGGATAGCCTCCACGGCCGCGCGGTCCACGGTCTCCACGATCGCCCCTGTCTCCGCGGTCGCGGCGCTCGCTGCGCTCGCGGCGCGGTTCGGGCTCGGGCACCAGGCCGCGGCGCTTGGTCAAATCCAGAATCTCGCCCTTGTAAATCCAGGTCTTGATGCCGATCACACCGTACGTGGTGTGGGCCTCGGCGAAGCCGTAGTCGATGTCGGCGCGCAGGGTGTGCAGCGGAAGCTGCCCCTGCAGATACCATTCGCTGCGCGCGATTTCCGCGCCGTTCAGCCGGCCGGAAACGCGCACCTTGATGCCCTTGCAGCCGAAGCGCAGGGCCGAATCCACGGCCTTGCGCATGGCGCGGCGGAAGGCCACGCGCTTTTCGAGCTGCAGGCCGATGGATTCCGACACGAGCTGCGCGTCCAGCTCCGGTTTGTGCACTTCCTGAATGTCGATGAAGACCTCGCGCTTGGTCTTCTTGGCCATGTCCTGCTTGAGCTTCTCGATTTCGGCGCCCTTGCGGCCGATGATGATTCCAGGCCGCGAAGTGCGGATCGTGACGCGCAGCTTATTGCCGGGCCGGTCGACTTCGATCGAGCTGACGCCGGCCGACTTCAGCCGGTCGCGCAGGTTCTCCTTCAATTCCAGGTCTTCCTGCAGCAGCTTGGCGTAGCCCTGCTTGGCGAACCAGCGCGAGCGCCAGGGCTTGTTGAAGCCCAGCCGGAATCCGTACGGATGAACTTTCTGTCCCATCTATGCTTCTTTCTCCGTCACTTTGATGACGATATGCGACAATCGCCGCTGGTACCGGTAAGCGCGGCCCATGGGCGCCGGCCGGACGCGCTTCATGCGCGGGCCCTCGTGCACGTAGGCTTCGCTGACGAACAGCCGGTCCACGTCCGTATCTTCGAACCGGTTGGTGGCGTTGGCGATGGCCGATTCCAGGACCTTCAGGACGGTGGGCGCGATGCGCTTGTTGGTGGTGCGCAGCGTGGTCCGCGCCGCGTCCGCCGCCTTGCCGCGGATCAGATCCACCACCAGGCGCGCTTTCTGCGGGGAGACTCGGATGTAGCGGGCTTCCGCTTTGATCTTGGTATTGGGTTCCATGCTTCCTCCATCGGTGCGCCGGCTCTAAGCCGGTTTCGCCGTTTTCTCCGTGGCCGCCTTCACCGAATGGCCTTTGAAAGTCCGGGTGGGCGAAAACTCGCCCAGCTTATGCCCGACCATGTTCTCGGTGACGTACACCGGGATGAATTTCTTGCCGTTGTGCACCGCCACGGTCTGCCCCACGAATTCCGGCAGAATGGTGGAACGCCGCGACCAGGTGCGCACCACTTTCTTTTCGTTGGTGGCCACCAGCACGGCCAGCTTGGCCTCCAGGTGAGTGTCGGTAAACGGTCCCTTCTTGACGGATCTGCCCATTGTGGCTACCTCTTCTTACTCTTGTGCGTGACGATCCACTTGTCGGTGCGCTTGTTATTGCGCGTCTTGAATCCGCGCGTCGGCTGGCCCCACGGGGTCACCGGGTGACGGCCGCCCGAGGTCTTGCCCTCGCCGCCGCCGTGGGGATGGTCCACCGGGTTCATGGTGACGCCGCGGTTGTGCGGCATCTTGCCCAACCAGCGCTTGCGCCCCGCCTTGCCGAGCGATACGTTTTCGTGGTCTACATTGCCCACCTGTCCGACGGTGGCCATGCATTCCAATGGAACGCGCCGCACTTCGCCGGAAGGCAGCTTCAAAAGCGCCGTGCCGCCTTCTTTCGAAACCAACTGCGCCTGCGACCCCGCCGAGCGGGCCATCTGCGCGCCCTTGCCGGGACGCAGTTCGATGTTGTGCACGATGGTGCCGGCCGGCATGTTCTTCATGGGCAAGGCGTTCCCGATCAGGATGTCGGCCGTGGGGCCGGACATCACCTTGGCGCCGACTTTCAATCCGTCGGGGTGGATAATGTAGCGCTTCTCGCCATCGGCGTAATTCAGCAGGGCGATGCGCGCCGAACGGTTGGGATCGTATTCCACCGCCGCCACCACCGCCGGAATTCCCGCCTTGTCGCGTTTGAAATCCACCACCCGGTAGGCCTTCTTGGCGCCGCCGCCGATGAACCGCGAGCTGACGCGCCCCGTGCTGCTGCGCCCGCCGGTCCGCTGCTTCGACTCGACCAGCGACTTTTCGGGAACCTGCTTGGTGATTTCGTCCCGCGTCGTGCTGGTTGTGAAGCGCCGGCTCGGGGTAGTGGGTCTGTAAGTCTTGATAGGCATGTTGTCAGCTCTCCGCTACCATCAAATCTCCGCGAATTCGGGCACCTTCTCGCCCGCCTTCAGCCTCACGTACGCCTTCTTCCAGTCGGAACGATAACCGGCGAACTTGCCGCGGCGCCGCAGCTTGCCGTCAAACGTGGCCGTGCGCACTTCGGAGACCTTCACCTTGAAAAGCTTTTCCACCGCGGCCTTCACTTGTGTCTTGTTGGCGCCGAGCGCCACTTGGAAGCACAGCGTCCGCTCCTTGTCCTTCTTGTCCACGCCCTTTTCGGTAACCAGGGGGCGCTGAATTATGTCATGGAGTTTCATTTCGCCAGTGCCTCCGAGAATTTGCGGGCAGCGTCTTCCGAGATCAGAACGTTCTGGTGGCCCAGCAGATGATACGGGTTCACCTCGCGCGTGGGGAGCAGGGTCACGCCCTTCAGATTGCGCAGCCCCAATCTCAGGTTGCGGTTGTCCGCGTTATCCACCACCAGGACCGTCCGTCCGGTGGCGATGTTCGCCAGCGCGTTCATGGCGCTGCGGGTCTTGTGATCCGCCAGGTTGAATTCGTGCACCACCTTCAACTCGCCGTCCTTCACCTTGGCGGAGAGCGCCGAACGCAGCGCGCCCAACAACATCTTGCGGGGAAGCTTGTAGCTGTAGTCGCGCACCACCGGGCCGTGCACCGTGCCGCCATGCCGCCAGATGGGCGACCGCACCGAGCCGATACGCGCCCGCCCGGTGCCTTTCTGCTTCCACAGCTTCTTGCCGGAGCCGGCCACCTCGCTGCGAGTCTTGGTCTTGTGCGTGCCGGCGTGCTTGCCCGCCTGGATCTGGCGGACCGCTTCGTACAATAGCGCCTCGTTGACCTCGGCTCCGAACACGTCGTCGGCCAATTCCAGCTCGCCGACCTTAATATTCTGCAAATCCACTACGTCTACCGTGGGCATGTCAGTTACCTCTTGGACCTCCGCACGAGCACGTAGCCGCCGTTGGGACCGGGCACCGCGCCCTTCACCACCAGCACGTTGTCCTCGGTGTCCACATCCATCACTTCCAGGTTGCGCACGGTTACCTGCGCATTGCCCATGTGACCGCCCATGCGCATGCCCGGAAGCACGCGCGACGGGAAACTGGACGCCCCGATGGAACCCGGTGCGCGGTGGAACATGGAACCGTGGGAACCCTCGCCGCCGCGGAAATGGTGGCGCTTCACCACGCCGGCGAATCCCTTGCCCTTGCTGACGCCGATCACGTCCACCTTGTCCTTGGGCTTGAACTGATCCACCAGCACCTTGTCGCCGGGTTTGAAATCGTCGTCGCCCGGGCGGAGGGGAAACTCGCGCATGAACCGCGAGCCTTCCACGCCGGCTTTCTTCAAATGGCCAGCCGTGGGTTTGTTGATGCGCTGCGGCTTGATAAACTCCACCAAGCCAAGCTGTACGGCATCGTAACCGTCGGTGGTGGGCGTCTTGCGCTGCACCACCATGCACGGACCCGCCTTCAGCAGCGTCACCGGCACGGCTTGCCCGTCGGGCCGGAACATCTGCGTCATACCGATCTTCTTGCCAAGGATTCCTGGACTCATAAATAACCAAGGAGTCAGAAGTCAGAAGGGGGAAGTCAGAATATAAGCTCCCACGCCTTCGCGCTCAGCTCCGTGCTCCTTTCCAACGCCAGGGTCCGCCAGCCGCCAGAGCGCCTTCGATTCCGGCTTCTGACTTCTGACTCCTGACTTCTGCCTTACTCACTTCCCGAACGCCTTAATCTCCACATCCACGCCGGCCGGCAGGTCGAGCTTCATCAGCGCGTCTACGGTCTGCTGGGTCGGCTCCAAGATGTCCAGGAGCCGCTTGTGCGTCCGGATTTCAAACTGCTCCCGCGACTTTTTGTCCACGTGCGGGGAGCGCAAAACGGTGGTGATGCTGCGCGATGTGGGCAGCGGAATCGGACCGGCAACGGTCGCGCCGGTCCGCTTCGCGGTGTCCACGATTTCAGTCGTCGACTGGTCCAGCACCCGGTGGTCGTATGCCTTCAGACGGATGCGTATACGTTCTCTCAGCGCCATTGGTTTTAACCTACTTAATGATGTCGGTCACGGTGCCGGCGCCCACCGTGCGGCCGCCTTCGCGAATGGCGAAGCGCAACCCCTTGTCCATGGCGATCGGCGTGATCAGCTCCACCGTGAGACTCACATT
>Ga0265316_10005249_pt1 | contig 12650 bp, 15 predicted proteins | sample 4522metaG_FD_202092 | JGI IMG/M metagenome (GOLD analysis project Ga0265316, IMG submission 202092) | Rhizosphere microbial communities from Carex aquatilis grown in University of Washington, Seatle, WA, United States - 4-5-22 metaG | ecosystem: Host-associated > Plants > Roots > Rhizosphere >... | reverse complement strand
ATCGTCAGTCGTCTGAACGAGATCTGTAGCGCCATTTCCGCACAGATTCCCCCGCCCGACCCCAATGTGATTCCGCCTGACAGTGACCTCGGGAGGGTGTTCGCTGCCTTTTTCGGCGGTAAGGGCGAAATCTCCGACGACCACCTGGCCACGTACCAACAGAAGGTCGATGAGGCAAACGGCACCGCCCTGCCCCCGGGTGCGCCCGTCGCTTGTCGGCCCGAACGACCTGCCCGGCTGGCCGTCGCCCGGCGCGATCTGCACAGCCGCCTCCGCCGCAGCGACATTCAGGAATTGCTTAGTGGTCAGGAATCGCCTCCGGAGGCTGAGCCCGTAATCGACGTCCGGCTCGGCCAGATCTCTCTCGAATTTGAGAACATGCGCTCGAGTGTGGACGAGGAGGCGGACGCCTCGCTGGAGGCTTCGATGGTTGCCCTTCGTCAGTTTGCGCCTCTGGTCGTTGCGCGAGACCGATACAATTCAGAGAAGTACATCCTGTTGGCGGGTTTCTCGCGCTTCCAGATCGCTCAGAAGTTGGGCTGGACGACCGTCAAGGTGATCGTCCGCTCGCTCTGCTCCGAGTTTGAGGCCTACGCCGTCAACCTGCTCGAAAATGTTGCTCACGCGCCTCTCGCCACTTTTGATTTGGCGGCTCGTTGCGATCTAATCTGCAGCAGATTTGGGGTCTCTGTTCCCGACCTAGCCAAACTGATTGGCAAAGCTTCCAGCTATGTCTACCAACTACGCAAGCTGCTGGTATCACTTCCGTCCAATGCCCTCCGCGACTGGCGAAACCGACATCCCGCAGCCACTCTGCCCAATCTGGTGGCTGTAACACGCACGTTCGACAAGACCGGCGAGTGGGAGAAGGTTCGCGCACGCTACGAGCGCTCAGAGGCCCGCACCACTCCCGCTCTGGTTCCCACCGACGAGGACGCTTCCGACCCAACTGGCTGGACAGAATTCAGGCGCCCGAGCAAGGCTGCGCTCCGCCGCATCCGCGACGCGGCCAGCCGTGCCCGCTTGCCCGACGATCCGCGTGCCTTTCGGGAAATTCTCGTCGAAGCGCTCGACTACGCCCGCGGCGCCACAAACAAGGTCCCGCACCTGCTAACGCCTCCGTTGAAACGCAAACGCCCTCAGCGTCACGCGTCCCAAAAGTAGATATTTCCACTCTGAACGCTTCACGGCTGGCCGGTCGACGCCACCAGCCCAGCCCACCGAAGTCAGGATCAACTCACCGGCCACGACACAGGAGGTGCAACAACAAACTAGTCCCACCGCTGCCTCATTCTCGTTGACAGGTTCCAGGCTGTGACCCGCACGGCCCGAGTGCAGATGCGCTCAGGTCGCCGTCGGGAATGAGTGGATGGGCACTCACTTACTCACGCACCAAGCGTGCGTGACCATTAACCCCTTCAAGATTTTCAAAAAGCGCGCCCTCGGTAGCGACGGTTGCATCTCGGCAGCCCGTTTGCGTTGACTCCGGATGCTCGACGGCATGTGCCCGTCGCCAATCTTCCCGATTCTGCCGTCGTCATTCCAAAACTCGTCGAGAACCTTGGCCATCAACTCGCTCGCGTGCACAGACCTCTTCTTCCTGCGGTGGACCACCTCTGTCCACTCAAAACCCCGCCTCAGATCCTCATCGAGAAATTCAGTCAGCACGCCCATGCCGAAGACGAGCAGCGTGTCCAAATGTTTTCGGTCGCCCGCTCGACTCTGCCCTACTCCAAAGAAAGACCTCTCTGGGCCTGGGTTGGATCGGTCACAATGCACGCCCCCACGAAGCCCGCCTTCCTTGTCGTAGTAGACCGTCGCCTCGTGATGCGCCATCGGGCATATCTTCATCATCGCCATCACCGTCCGTCCATGTACCTCCAGTCTGTCGGTCACTTCTCGAAGAAATTTCCTGAACGCGGGATCATCTTCATTCTTCTTGATCCAGCGGTCGACCCCGTTGATTGCCCCCTTCGCAGTGCTGATCAGTTCTCCGAACTCTGGGGGGTATGGACGCGTAAAGCATATGGCCTTGGCCAATCCGTCCAGCACGGCGTCTGGCAGGCGCTTGACGTCGTCAATAGTCTTCAGCCTGGAACGGACGTCCTCCAGGGAAAGTCTCACCCATCTTTGCCCCGATGATCGCTTGGACATCAAACTGCTCCTGTCGTGGTGCATCCAGCATAGCACTAACCGTTGTTGGCCCCCTCCATAGGGTAACGGGCCGCCGCCCGACCCTTGTAGCGCGGTGTGTACAATGTGGACTCACGGATGGAGCGTTTCATTGAACCCGACGCGACCTGCTGGGATCCGAACCCATAGCATTGCGCCTCGTTGCCATTCCTGCACACGGGCTGCGCGCCACTGTGCTGGCCCGGGAGATGAGCTCTTCCACGCCAGATACTTCCTGGACGTGGCGGTTCGCTACGGCAAGGAACCAGAAGCACCGCCAGACGCTTTGCCGGGCGGCTGGGCCTCGGTGTCGACTCTGTATGGGATCCGATGACGATCGGCAGCCAGCTTCGCGAACCGGAACCTGTCGCGGCTACTTCAACCCTCGATTTGGATCGAAGTGATCGATGGGCGGCTGGACGCAAGGGCCGGACTTCGCGTGGTGCCGTCGTCGATTGCGAGGCCGCGCACCCCTGACCTGACCAGAACAATTCTCATCCGGAGAGTTGTGGCGCCCGGCAAAACGCCGCGTCCCAAGATCTGAGCTGTAGTGCTTGGAGGTCACTCGTGATTGATGCCTACCCACTGTCATGACCATCCGGTCGCCCTCGCAAAAGGAAAGGGACGCGGTCTGCGTCGCGGCTTCCTATTGCACGCACGACAAGACAATTAACCTTGGAGACATCCATACAATGACGTCCACGAAGAGTACTAGTCGGAAAACCCGGGGGCCGCGATGAGCCAGGCCACGGAAATCGTCAATCTGTTCACGGCAGACTGCCGGACCAGCCTCTTCCGCAACGGCGACGGTGAAACCTTCGCCACGTTTTGGGTCGGGGACCATCGGGAGACATGGCCCATGGCGTCCAACCGGTTCAAAAAACATCTGCAACGGCTGTACTACCGCACGGCACAGCGGGCCGCGAAATCGACTGCGGTTGCCGAGGCGCAGGCGACGCTGGAGGCTCAGGCGCTGTACGATGGCGCGCAGCAGGAGGTCTACACTCGCATCGCTGGCGATGGCATCGACGTCGTCTACGTGGACCTGTGCGACGAGAAGTGGAGAGTGGTTGAGATCTCGGCGAGCACCGGCACCTTCCGGATCTTGGATGACTCACCTGTTCTTTTTGTGCGCACCAAGGGGATGCTGGCGCTGCCAGTGCCCGAGCATGGGGGCAACCTGATCGCCCTGAGGCAGCTCCTCAACCTCGCTGACGATGGTGATTGGACGCTGGTGCTGACCTGGTTGGTGGCGGCGCTGCGGCCGACTGGCCCCTATCCTGTCTTGTTGCTCTACGGCGAGCAGGGCGCGTCCAAGTCAACGCTGGTCCGGATACTCCGCAGGTTCGTGGACCCCAGCAGAGCTGGTCTCCGGGCCGAGCCGCGCAGCATGCGCGACCTGGCGATCGCAGCCAGCAACGGGTGGATCATCGCGCTCGACAACCTATCCTCCATCGAGCCCTGGCTCTCCGACGGGCTCTGCCGGCTCTCGACTGGAGGCGGATTTGCGACGCGCCAACTGTTCACAGACCGTGAGGAAGCGATCTTCGATGCGCAGCGCCCGGTGGTCCTCACCGCCATCGAGGAGATCGCCACCCGCGGAGATCTAATCGACCGGTGCATCAGTGTCGAGCTGCAACCTATAGCTGAAGCGGGGCGAAAGACAGAAGCGGAGATCCGCGCGGCAATGGAGGCATCCGCCGGTCGGATATTCGGCGGGCTGCTGGACGCCGTCGCATGTGCACTGCGCGCCCATCGCGATGTGCGTTTGCCCGCGCTGCCGAGAATGGCCGACTTCGCGACGTGGGCCACCGCCGCCGAGCCCGGGCTTGGCCTGCCCACGGGTGCAGCCATGGCCGCATACCAACGCAACCGCGCCGTCGCGAACGAGATCGCGCTGGAGTCGTCTCCAATAGCCGCTTTGGTCATCGCTTTGGTGAGGGACCAGGGCGTGTGGTCCGGCACGGCGACGAATCTGCTAGGGGTCATGAATGGACGGGCTGACGACTCGACGAAACGAGCCAAAGTGTGGCCACGTACTGCTCGCGCGATGGCAGGAGCGCTTCGCCGAGTCGCCCCGAATCTGAGGAGGGCAGGTATCCTGGTGGAGCACTCGCGTGACGGCGGGCACGACAGGCAGCGGATAATCACCGTGTCGATGGCACCGCCACCCGCGCCGGAGCCCTCGGCTGAGACTGTTGTGGAATGCCCTCAGGCGGCCTAGGACGATTGGCGTGCCAGCACGGGGAATGGTCCGACCGGATCGTCCGACGATATGACCAAGGAAGCCGCGGCGTCGGACGATCCGGACGATCCGGACGATGTTGCAGGGCTTTCCGAAAGGAGGTGGAGACATGGGGCAACACTGGCTCACGGACCGGAGGCCACGGCTCGGCGTCATTTAGTGGCCAGGCCAAGAACATAGGGGGATCCTTCGGGACGACCGTCCGAATCGTGCCACATCGTCCGACAGGTCCATATTGTCGGCACAACTCCAGCCTTGAACGGCACATCCCTGGCCGCGCAAAGAGCGGAAGACGGCCGGCGGAAGGAGGACTGTGGAACAATGGGTTTGTCGAATCCAAGGCCTGGTTGTGTGGCAAAATGGAACCCTGTCACTCTGCTTTCGCAAGAATTCACGGACCCGGGACCTCAGGTCGCGCCATGCCCATTTCATCACGGTGCTCCACACTCCTTCTGCTTATGGCCGTCTGTCCTCTGCTTGCCTCTGGCGGCAAGTCTGCGAATGATCTTTCCGGCCTGGCCCTTCGATTGGCGCAAAAGCACGGCATCCGTGCCGTTGGTTTTGCCGTCCTCTCGGGCCATGCCATCAGCCAGATCGGATTCGTTTCCTGTTGTGAGCAGAAGCCCGCAATAGATTCTGACCCTGTTTTCCAGGCCGCCTCGCTTGGCAAGCCCGTGTTTGCCTATGGCATCCTGAAGCTGGCAAAGGATGGACGGCTGGATCTGGACCGGCCACTCCTGTCCTATCTCCCTGACGGATACCTCCATCGACGAAATCCGTTCGCGATCCGCCAGGCGCCGATGACCGACCTCGTCGCCGCCCCGGATCTCGGCCTGGTGACTGCGAGGATGGTCCTGAGCCATACGTCAGGGCTGCCCAATTGGTCGAACGAGAATCTAACCTTCGCCTTTCGACCTGGGACCTCCTGGGGTTATTCCGGCGAGGGGTTCATGCTTCTCCAGAAGGTGGCCGAACGGATCACGGGCGAGGCGGTCGACCGGCTCATGCGTAGACTGATCTTTGAGCCACTGAAGATGACCAGCAGCGAGTTCAGATGGTCACCTGCCGTTTCGGCCAGGCTCGTCCCGGGCACATCCGCATCCGGACAGCCCCGCCAGTTGCGCTTTCCTGAGCCCATCGTTCCATCCTCGCTGTACACCACTGCCGGAGACTACGCCAGGTTCATCACCGCCCTTCTGACTGATGCGGAGATCGTGCGGCTGACGACCACAGCCCCGGTCACGGTGGACGGTCGGCTGGGTCTCGAATGGGGTCTTGGCTGGGGGCTCGAACGCGGTGGCGATGGGCTGAATCTGTGGCACTGGGGGAGCAATCCGGGATACCGATCTTTTGTCATGGTTTCAGTGAAGTCCGGCAACGGGATCGTCATCCTCACGGACAGTGAACGCGGGCTCGCAGTCGCCGAGCCGCTTGTTGATACCGTGCTCCCAGGGCATCACAATGCCTTCCGTTTCCAGATGCTCCGATGACCGCTAGGCCCGCGGATCGCAAGCTGGATTTGTGAAGACATCTGGTTTGCCTGTGAACCCTCTGTCGACGCCACGGCTCTCAGTGAGCAAGATGTCAGCGAACACGGAACATACGGTGGGTAGCAGCGAACACCTCGCCATTTTGGTCGGCGCCCCTGACCCCCTGTTGCGACAAAGGCTCACGGCGGCGTTGCGGCTTCGGGGCCATGAAGTTTTGGAAGCGGCCAATGCCCAGGACATGCGCGACCGGCTGACCGAACACGCCGATCGAACGGACAAACCGCTCGATCTCATCCTGTGCGGGGGTCTCTTTGCGGAGAAGGACGACCCGGAGTTGGCCCAGTGCCTGACCTCCCAGAGAGTCACGCGTGCCTTGGTCCTAATCCCGGCCGGCGGGCTTCTGTCCACGGCCGCACGGGCGCAGCGGCTGGGGGCCAACGCTGTGATGGGAGAGCTGCCGGTCGTCGAGGATCTGTGGGAGGTTTTGAAGAAAGCGGCGGGCGGCCCGGAATCTTCGTCTGGAGGCCAGGCTTGAGCCCTCAAAACGCCGTCAGCGGGGCGGCATGTCTTTGAAAGCGCCGCCGTCAGTCACGTCGGTGAAGCCGTTCTTGTCGAGGATGGCCTTGGCCTGCCCACTGCGATGGCCCGACCGGCAATACACGACGATGGAGCGCTTGTGGTCGCCGAAATCGGCCAGTCGCTGCTCGATCTCGGCGAGAGGAATGTTGGGTGCGCCTGGGTACGCCCCTGCCACGAACTCGGCCGGCGTGCGCACGTCGACCACCAGCGCGCCTGCCTTGATCTTCGCCCGCACCGTCGCCGCATCAGCGCCGCCAGCGCGGCACGCGGAAACAGCGGCCAGAAGGACAAACCCCGCCAGGATTGCCGAGATAGTTCTCATCAGGTCATCTCCTCTTTTCGACCAAGATGGTGGCACGCACGCGGAGGCATTGCCAGGACCCGCATGACTTGAGGGAGGCGATCGACCAGTATGTCGTCCATGAGCACCGACGAGCCCAGGGATCACCACGGAAATCCCGCCGACCTGAACGAGTACATCGCCCGGCTGGACGATCCGGCGCGCGACGAGTGGCAGCGGCCTGATGTCGTCCTGAACGCACTCGGCATCACGACAACCAGTGTTGTGTGCGATGTCGGCGCGGGGACAGGATACTTCGCAATTCGCATGGCCAAGCTGGCGGCCCAGGTCTATGCCGTCGACGTGGAGCCGCAGTTGCTCTCTCTGCTGCGCGACCGCGTCGCAAGCGCGGGATTGCGGAACGTGACGCCGGTGCTGGGCCTGCCCCATGACCCGCTGATTCCGCCCGCTGTCTTCGATCTCATCCTGGTGGTGAATGTGTTTCACCATGTGCCCGAAAGGGCCGCGTACCTGCGGCGATTGCAGGCTGCGCTCCGGCCAGGAGGGCGGCTGGCGATTATCGATTTCCACAAGCGCGAACTGCCAGTGGGTCCGCCTGTGGACCACAAGCTCTCCCGCGAGGACTGCCTGGAGCAGGTCCGCGCGGCGGGATTGCAGGTGGTAACCGAGCTTGATTCGCTTCCGTACCAGTACTTTCTCATCTTGAACCCCAAGGAATCCCATGTCCGATAAGGCGTTCCAGGACCACTACCTCGACAATGTTGCCCAGTGCTACGGGTGCGGACGGCTGAACGCCGATGGTCTACAGATCAAGACGTTCTGGGAGGGCGAAGAGAGCGTCACCCGCTACCGGCCGCGTCCCTACCACACGGCTATTCCCGGATTCGTCTACGGCGGGCTCATCGCATCGCTGGTCGATTGCCACGGAACTGGCACCGCTGCGGCGGCCGCCTACCGCGCGGAAGGCCGCCCCATGGACTCGGATCCCCCGCTTCGCTACGTAACCGCCTCGCTGCATGTGGACTACCTCAAGCCCACACCGATCGATGGCGAACTGGAATTGCGCGGGCGTGTGAAAGAGATCAAGGGCCGCAAGGTCATCGTCGAGACCACCGTGTATGCCGCCGGAGTGGCGACGGCACGGGGTGAAGTCGTCGCCGTGCAGATGCCCAAGACCTTCATCGGCGGCTGAACCGATCAGCCGCCCTTGTGCGGCGACACGCGGCAGGTAGAGAAGCCGAAGATCGAGTAGAGCGGGCAGCTACCCAGCAAGCCCGTGGCCAGCGGCACCAGCCCGATATACCCGAGCGCGGTGTGTGGTCCAACGAACGTCAGGCTGAGCAAGCCCAGCCCAAGTAGTACGCGCAGCGCACGGTCGGCCAGATGTTCATTCTTGGCGAGTAAACGTGACATGGCACCCTCCTTGGTCAGGGCCAGCGGCTTGTTGCCATGACCCTTCGGCAAGTAAGAGCCACGCCGCAACCAAAAGGATTCACGCGAACCCAAATCAACGAAGCTGGATCTCACCAGGAGCCTGATCGGCGTTCCCCTTCAACTGACTTCTGGGTCGTTCACCGCAGGGGTTAGGTCATAGACTGGTCCGCCGACACCCTTGCAGTCACTCGTATATTCGGCTATACGCATATATAAGTGACCAATGAAAGACGCGGCTCAGTTCTTCAAGGTTCTCTCTGACCAAGCCCGGCTCAAGATCATTTGGTTGCTCTTTCACCATGAAGAGCTGTGCGTGTGCGACGTGATGGCCGCGCTGGGCATCACGCAGTCCAAAGCCTCGCGGCACCTGGCCACGCTCAAGCACGCGGGCCTGGCCACCGACCGGAAGGATGGTCTGTGGTCGCACTACGCGCTCCGGCCGGCGCAAGACGAACTGGCCAAAACCCATCTCGCGCTCCTGCGGCGCAGCCTGGCCGACCGTCCCGATGCCGCCCCGCTGCTCAAGACGCTGCAACGCTGGCTGGATGGCAAGAAGCCAGGCATGGCTTGCGCCAAGGCCGCCGCCCGTGCGACCAAGGCTAGATCGAGCAGGCAGTGATGGACAGGGTGAAGGGGCGGCCGCTCAGCCTGCGCGGGCTGAAAGTGGCTCTGCTCCTTGCTGGTCTGGCCACCTGGTGGCTCGTGTATCGAAATCTGGAAACGTTCGCCCGATGGTTCGTGCGTGACCTTCTCTCGATGGCCGCCAACTCACGGCTGACCTCGGCCCTGGAGTTCTTCGTCTATGAGGCGCCCAAGGTGCTGATGCTGCTTTTTGTGGTGGTCTTCGGCGTGGGCATTGTCCGCTCTTTCTTCACGCCCGAGCGCACGCGGCGGATGCTTGCGGGCCGACGACTGGCGGTTGGCAACGTGCTGGCGGCGCTGCTGGGCGTGGTGACGCCCTTCTGTTCGTGCTCGGCGGTGCCGCTGTTCATCGGGTTCGTGACCACCGGCGTTCCCCTGGGCGTGACGTTCTCGTTTCTAATCTCCGCGCCCATGGTCAACGAAGTCGCGCTGGTGCTGCTCTTTGGCCTATTTGGCTGGAAGGTGGCAGCACTCTACCTCGGCACCGGCCTCGCCATCGCCATGATCGCGGGCTGGACCATCGGCCGACTGCATCTGGAAAGATGGGTCGAGCCCTGGGTGTACCAGACGAAGACTGGCGTGGGGCAGGACACGACGCCTCTTTCCTGGGCGGACCGAGTTCGCGCCGGCCGCGACGCCGTCAAGGACATCGTGGGCAAGGTCTGGCCCTATGTGCTGGCCGGCATCGCGGTGGGCGCGGGCATCCACGGCTATGTGCCCGAGAACTTCATGGCCTCGATCATGGGCAAGGCCGCGTGGTGGTCGGTACCGTTGGCGGTCCTGATCGGCGTGCCCATGTACTCCAATGCGGCTGGCATCATTCCCGTGGTGCAGGCGCTTCTCGGCAAGGGTGCGGCGCTGGGCACAGTGCTGGCCTTCATGATGTCCGTGATCGGGCTGTCGCTGCCCGAGATGATCATCCTGCGCAAAGTGCTGCGACCGCCGCTCATTGCTACTTTCGCGGGGGTGGTTGCCCTCGGAATTCTGCTAGTCGGCTACCTTTTCAACATCGTGCTGTAGGGAGATCCCCAATGAACGTGAAGGTCCTTGGAACCGGATGCGCCAGGTGCAAACAACTGTACGCCGAGGCGCAGAAGGCGCTGGCCCAGTCGGGCGTGGCGGCGTCGTTGGAAAAGGTGGAGAAAATCGACGAGATCATGAAGTTCGGTGTGATGATGACGCCCGCCCTGGTCATCGACGCCGAGGTGAAGTGCTCGGGCCGAATCCCGCCGGCCGCCGAAATCGTCTCCTGGCTGACCACGGCGGCGGCGAAGGCTGGGTAGTGCTCGCCGAGCTGACCAGCAACGTTGGCCAGTACCTCCACGGCAGCCCGTGGCTGGCCGTTTTGGCCGTATTTGTGGGCGGCATGCTCACGGCATCGAACCCCTGCGTGCTGGCCATGATTCCGCTGATGATGGGCTTCGTGGCTGGCCGCCGCGACGGCAAGCCTGGTGTGCTGCGCGCCTTCGGGCTGTCGCTGGTGTTCGTTCTGGGCCTCGGGATCACGTTCACGATACTCGGGATGACCGCAGCGCTGGCGGGCCACCTCTACGGCGACGTCTCGGGGATCTGGAACTGGGTGGTGGCGGCGGTCTGTGTGGTCATGGGCCTGCATCTGGCGGGCGTGCTCAAGGTGCCGATGCCGTCGCTCGCGGGACGGGTGCAGCCGCAGACGCGCGGGGTGCTGGGTGCCCTGGTGCTGGGCGCCCTGTTCGGGCTGGTGTCCGCCCCATGCGCCGCACCTATTCTGGTCGTGCTGCTCACCTACCTGGCCGGGGCGGGCGCCTCGCTCGCCTATGGTGGCTTCCTGCTGCTGGTGTACGGCCTCGGCCACAGCGTGCTCATTCTCATTGCGGGAACATCCATGGGAGCAGCCCGCACACTCATCGAGAACAGAAACGCAACCCGCGTGCTGGCAGTCCTCCGCAGTGCAGCCGGCTTCGTCATTGTGCTGGTCGGTGTGTACTTTGCGTTCCAGGCTCTCAAATGAAAGGAATCTCTATGCGACTCGCCGGCATTGTACTTCTGTCGCTTCTTTCCCTTCCCGCCTGCACAAAAGGCAAAGGCGTCCCCGCTGCGGCTATGGCTGCCACCCCGACCGCCCCAACCACATCGAAGATCGCCCGGGTGGTTTTCATGGACAAGGAGAACGCCTGCGCATGCACGCGCAAGCGCGTGGATGACACATGGGCGGCGCTCCAGACAGCCCTGGGTACCCCGCCCAAGCTTCCCGTCGACCGCATCCACATCGACACCCAGGCCGCCCAGGCAGGCCCGTATACCAGCGCGAAGCCGCTCATGGTTCCACCGGGCATCTACTTCGTGGATCTGCAGCAGCGCGTGGTCGAACTACTGCAAGGTGAGGTCAAAGCCGAGGAGATCACGGCGGTTCTGAAGCGCGGAAGCGAATAGCAGCGCGTCCGCAGCGCCACGGTCTCACGATTCGCGAATCCAAATCCATGAGGCTGGCTCTAAGTGCGCAAGTCATGAGTTACAGAAATACGACGGATTCCGCCCCGTCTCAGTTTCGCCCGCCGCAAGGCCCCGGTCTGCGTAGAATAGCCGCATGACAAGTCCATCTGCTTCCGCGACCGACAGCGTCAAGCTTTCCCTGAAAAGCGACGACATCCGGTTGCTGGTGCAATCGCTCGACCATTGCCTCGCCACCTGTACCAAGAAGGCGGCGGGTGCGAAGGATGCCCCCTGCGAGGATTGCGAACGCGCCAGAAACCTGCGCCAGCGCCTTTCAAAACTTGTCTCACCATGAGGAGCACCATGAAGAAGTTGACCAAGCCCAAGCCCACGAAGAACTGCTGCCAGGCAGCCAAGGTTTCCAAGCCCACGCCCGAGAAGGCCGCCCAGTGTTGCGCCAAGTCCTCGCGCCTGGTGGCGGGCTGCCACGATTAGGGAACCAGCAAGGAGACAAGCCTCATGAGCGAAAACGTGCGCGAAATCCAGGCAACGCAGTTCGAGGCCGAGGTACTCGGCGCACCCGAGCCTGTGGTGCTGGACTTCTTCTCCACCGAATGCCCACCCTGCGAGGCCCTGGCGCCCAAGTTCGAGGCCGTGGCCGATCAGTTCAAGGGCCGTGTGCGTTTTCTCAAGATCTTCCGCCAGGGCAACCGCGACCTGGCGGCCAAACTGGTCGTGACCAGCAGCCCCACCCTACTGTTCTACAAGGGCGGCAAGGAAGTGGGCAGCCGGCTGACCGGCGACATCAAGCGCAGCGAAATCAAGCAAACCGTCGAGGCCATGCTGGCCTGACTTGGAGGGTGCGGCATGGCTAGCCAATTCGATCTAGTGATTGTGGGCGCCGGCCCTGCGGGTCTAACTGCCGCTATCTACGGCGCCCGGGCCCGGCTGCGGACCATCGTTCTCGACGAGGGCATGCCGGGCGGACAGGTCAAGACCACCCACAAGGTGTCCAACTATCCCGGTTTCCCCGAGGACGTGAAGGGCGCGGAGCTGGCCGGCCTGTTCGCCAAGCAGGCCGAGCGATTCGGCGCCCGCATTGCACGTGCGGTGGAGATCACCAAGATGGATCTGTCCAGCCGGGAAAAGAGCTTCGTTCTCGACGAAGACGAAGAGATCACGGGTCGAGCCGTGATCGTGGCCACGGGCGCCAAGCCGCGCGCCCTTGGCATTCCAGGCGAGGACACTTTTCGCGGCCGTGGCATCTCGTACTGTGCCACCTGCGATGGCGCCTACTTCGACGGCAAAGACATCCACGTCATTGGCGGCGGCAATTCCGCCGTCGAGGAATCGCTGTTCCTCACCCAGTTCGCCC
>Ga0265316_10005248_pt1 | contig 12654 bp, 7 predicted proteins | sample 4522metaG_FD_202092 | JGI IMG/M metagenome (GOLD analysis project Ga0265316, IMG submission 202092) | Rhizosphere microbial communities from Carex aquatilis grown in University of Washington, Seatle, WA, United States - 4-5-22 metaG | ecosystem: Host-associated > Plants > Roots > Rhizosphere >... | reverse complement strand
AGCGCGAACGGTCCGTACACTTCCTGAAAGTTCAGCCACGGGAGAGCCAGGATATACGCGTACTTCAGCGCTTCCGACAGCAATCCCATGATGATGGCGGAGGGCAGCACCGCCCGCGCCGGGACTTTGCCGTTGGGCAGCAGCCAGTAGATCAGAAAGAAGATGGCGATGCTGGCGGCAATCGCAAACAGCTTCATCATCAGAAATCCAACCACCCGCACGAACCCCGTACCGTAGCCGCGCAGCAGGAACTCCATGAACGCCACGGGCCCAGCGGTCAATGCGATCGACAGTAGCGCCAGCACGCCGCAGGCGAACGCCAAGCCGAGCGAGATCATTTGATTGCCCAGGTACGAGCGGTTCTTCTCGAAGCGCCAGATGCGATTCAGAGCTACTTCGAGCGGCAGGAATACGCCCGAAGAAGTCACCAGCAAAATGACGAGTGAGACCGCCTGCACTCGTTGCCGCGAGTTGACCATGGAGTTGAGGTTGCGGATGACGAAGTCCTGACCAGCAGGCAGGTAGTCGCGCAGCAGTTCCAGCACGACGTCATACATGACGCGCGAATGAAAGACGCGGCGGATCAAAGTCATCAGCAGGACGACGAAAGGGAAGAACGACAAGATCGAGTTGGCCGCGACGGAGAAGGCGAAGGTGTGCACCTCGGTCCGCATCAGATACTTCACGGTGGAAAGCACCAGTCCTGGAGAACGTCGCCGCGCAGGGTTTAGGGTACGCTGGCGTACAGAACCAGAGTCGGGCAGAGTCGGAATGGGAGGGTTGGGCACGGCGAGATCCAATCGTACCAGAGGGCCGCGATTGGGCTGGAATGGGATAAACCGAAGTGCCAGAGGTGGTTACCGGGCTATTTCTTTACCTTTGTTAAAGTTATCCCGAACGGACTGAAATGACCTGTAGTCACCTTTCGATTTCTTTCTAATTCTTCTTGCGAATCGTTTTAATAGTGCTTATTATCTGTTGCTCGACACCGGGAATTGGTCCGGTGGTGAGACCAGTAGTGGTTGTCGTTTGTTGGGTGTAGTGGAAAACGCGCCAAATTGTCGGGCTCCGGAAGTTCACGCAGCGGAACACCGCGGTGGAGGACTGAGGAGTCTTTTCCTTTTTTGGAGTACTTCTTCTGCACATCGTAGACGCGACCAGAAAGTTCTACCGGCTTCTTTGAGGGGGGCTTCAATCGACCGGGGCGACGATCGAGAAAGCCGGAGAACAATTCTTAGCGATTGGTGAAAGGAGTTTTTCCGTGAGAGAGAAAGGTACAGTGAAGTGGTTCAATGGGGCGAAAGGGTATGGGTTCATCCAGCGCTCCACGGGGGAAGATGTATTCGTGCACTTCTCCGCAATCCAGGAGAACGGTTACCGCACGCTCAACGAGGGTGAGACCGTGGAGTTTGACCTGCTGAAGGGCCCCAAAGGCTTCCAGGCGGCAAACGTTGTCCGCGCATAAACTGCGAACCATTCGAGAACCCTCCCGGTCCCAGCGGGAGGGTTTTTTATTGGGCGCAGAGCCAGACGACGGAAGGGAGGCAGAACAATTCTGATCGCGAATGGAGTTGTCTGTAAGGCTGCGGTCTAGTGACGTCCATCACTGCAGGGTTCAGCCGAAAGTTCTAACATGATACTCGCCGAGGTTTTGGAGTGTTCCAAACCGTGCGAGCAATTCCTTTATTCGTTCTCCTGATTAGTGCAGTCCTCATCACCGGCTGCGGTGGTGGCAGCGGACTGCCGTCTTCCAACCAAGTGATGGTGCTGCTCACGCCCGCACAAACAACCGTTGCTGTGGGCGGAACGGTGGCACTGAAAGGTAGCGCCACCGGATTTACCCAAACACCCATCGTGCAGTGGTGGATTCAGGAAGCCAAGGGTGCCGGCGGCAGTGACGACTGCGGCTACCTGTCGCCGCCCCCCATGTCAACCTGTCAATTCGGATACGTGATTTTTGGTTCGGTCGCCCAGTTCCCGAGCTCAGCAACTTACTATGCACCCCTTGCTCCCGGAACTTACCACGTCACCTTTGAAGCCACGCAGTTCACCACCTTCGATCACCTGACGAAGACTGAGACCGCGACTATCACTGTGACGCCGTAGATTCGGTTGACTTGATTTTGAGTAGAATGATCTCTTCTCAGCTATACCCGGCGAGGGTGTTCACTTGACACCGTGCAGAACGTGTTCTCGCGTCAGCTTCTGCTATCGCCGGACTGTTCCGCATTCATACCGGCCCTGCCTGCTATCCCGGTGTCTTCTATGGTTCTTCCTCGTCCTCGGAGCGGCCGCCTCGATGTCGGCCCAAGACAAGCCTGTGCCGCCCGGCCAGGCATCCCCAGAGACCCGCACGGTCGCGGTGGTGACGCCGAAGCGTCTCGTGCTGGTGGACGTGGTTATGACCGACGCACAAGGCCATCCGCTTACGAGCCTGACGGAAACAGATTTCCAGGTCAGTGAGAAGGTCGGTTGGGCTACGAAGGTTCCTGAAAAGATTGAACAGTTCCGAGTCGCGGATACGACTCGGCCACAGACCAGGAAGGAAACGCAACAATCCTTGCGAACTCCTCGTGAAATCCAAGGGGACCCGACGGCCAGCGAACCGGCAGAGCCCCTTACGGTTCTGCTGCTCGACAATCTCAACTCGGATCTGTTTGCTGCCGCTGTGAGGGAGCAAGTTGCGGGCATGGCGAACCTGGGCTGCGACGACGCAGCTGGCGGGCCTCAGACGGTTCCCGTGGATCCGGCCTGCAGAGCCGTGCCCATTGCGGTTTTGCTACTCGGCACACAGCTTCAAATGTTGCAGGACTTCGACTCGGACCGCAACGTCTTGCGATCCACGCTGAGCCGGTTCTTCCAGTCTCCCGCCGCCGCGCCGGATTTGGGAGCGACTTTGGCTGCAGCGCAGCGGAGTTCCGCACCGGAGAATCAACCTTCATCCGTGCCGTTTATTCGGACCTGGGATCGCATGCCCAGAAGCGGCAACATTCGGGCTTCCCGGGTGCAGACGACGATGGATGCGATACGCGCAATTGCGCGGCATTTGTCGGGCTATCCCGGGCGAAAGCGCCTGATCTGGGTATCGTCGTCCTTCCCCTTCAGCATGGCGCCCGACCCGGGCGCCAACCCTTCCGACAGTCCCGTGAGCTATCGCAGCCAGGCTACGGCGGTGATGAATGCCTTGGCGAACGCGCGCGTGGCGGTGTATCCGGCCCGGCCCAGCCTGCGAACCTCGATGATGACACCCGTGCAGGCGACTGGGGATTACTTCGGGGCCACCGTCCCAATGGAAGTGTTTGCGGGACAGAGCGGCGGTCAAGCCTGCATCGACGAAGTGGACCTGGCCGGCTGTTTCAATCGAGTCTTACGCGACGGGTTGCTCCACTACGAAATCACGTACTCGTTGTCACCGGAGTCATGGAAAGAGGGTTTTCATCGGATCGAAGTCAGGACCCCCATTCGCGGCGCGCATCTTTCCTATCGCCATTACTATTCCGTGCGCAGCGAGAGGCCGGCCGGTGTGGACATGGAACTGAAACAGGCGGCTTGTGACGACTGGATGACGGCGACCTCGCTCAAGCTGACGGCGGAGGTTCAAACCATCCCTGCCGAGACTGCAAAGTATGAGCTGGCGGTGGATGGAAAACTGCTGATGGCAGATCCCATGGAAGGCAACAGTTCGCGCCTCCGCTTGCACCTTGACTTCGCCGTATGCACGTTCGACTCGCAGGGAAAACCACTGCAGCATGTTCAATATCCCACGCAGCCGGGCATGAGTTTAGAAGAGTTCAAGTCTGTCAGGCGAGGCGGGCTGCGGCGACTGGTGGACTTTGAGCCGGCCGCGGGGACCAAGACGCTGCGCTGGGTTGTGCGCGATTCGCTCACGGGCGATTTGGGGTCGCTCGATCTGCCGTACCAGGCGCCCGTAGCGGCTGTCACGGAGAACGGAAACACTCATGATGCCAACTTAGCGGAGGCGTCCGGTTCTCCCTCCGCCCAACCGAGTACTGCACAACCGTCGTCGTCGGCTGTGTCGGCTAGTGTTGGTGCTGACGTTCCGCCACTCGAGCCAGATGAGGAGATTAAGCCCTACTGCATCGCAATCGCAAACGGAGTGGGGTATTCCTCTGCGCTGGCGGAGCTTTGCCGGTTCACGCTGTCCTTGCCTCGGAGGATGCCCAACGTGATTTGCGATCTGGAGACGAAGCGGTTCTGGCGTGCGTACAATCAGGCGCACAGGGACGTCGTGACCGCAACGGTCGCCTACGAGAACGGCGAGGAGCACTACAGCGGAATCCAGATTAACGGCACCGCCGCGCAGACTCAGGCTTTGAACAGCAGTTGGTCGATGGGCGAGTTTGCCTCGAATCTGCAGATGGTTTTCTCTCCGCTGAGCGACGCGGAGTTTCACTTCAGCAAAGAAGTGAAGCTGAACTCAATTCCGGCCCTGGTTTTCGAATTTCGTGTCGACCAATTGAACAATGAACTGTACTACTTGCACGCGTTTTACCCGGGTGGGTGGGGCGTTACGTTGTTCCCGGCTTACCGCGGCCGGGTGTGGCTGAATAAGTCCACGTTCCAACTGATGCGAATGGAGAAAGAAACGGCCGAGATTCCGCACTCGTTTCCCATCTCGCGCGCGACCACTGTCATCGACTATTCCGACGTGTCCTTGGGGGATGGGACTTACTACGTTCTGCCGGGTAAGTCCGAAATTGAAACCTGCGAAAGCGGAGAAGCATTCGAGTGCGCCCACAACGTGGTGCGGTTCACGAATTGGCATAAGTTCCGGGCAAAGACCCGCATTTTGTCGACGGAGCCCCACTGACGTTTCGGCAGGGCGTTTGCCGCGGAAGTGGACTCTCAACGCATTTCCAACGAGACCACGTCGCCGTTCGTGGATCCCCCAGGTTTGTAGTTCACGGTGACCTGGCGGTCGTGCCAGTCGCAGGAGAAATCGTCGGCGCCGATCAGGACTAGCGATTTGAAGTCGGGCGCGCGCAGCTTCATCACGGTACCGTTGGCGGTGACTGTCAGAATCGCGGCAGGGGCTTGGGTACAGTCAACCGAGTCCAGGCGCCCTTTGACGAATTTCGCGGGACGATGGTCACCGGGGGCGGCAGCTGAATTTTCTGCGGCGGTTCGCTTAGCGGCATCTTCCTCGAGCACCTCGAAGGGCGACTTCTGTGGCGCGAGCTTGGATTGCGGCGCACCCCCGAGCGGGATGCCGTATTTGCGCTCGGCTCCGGCCCGTTCAATGAGGTCGTGCGCCAGCGTCACGATTTGCGGATTACTGCTGGCATTCAGGCGTTCGAGCAGGACCTGCGCGGCGTCCCACTTCTTACTGGCCACGTAGATCTGGGCCAGGTGATAGGTGTAGAGCTCATTGCGCGGACTTAAATTGATGGCAGCGTGCTCGGCCTGCATGGCAGCGGGCGTGCTGCCGCCCTCGTTGCGGGCGACCCCCAGAAGATCGTAGGCGTCGGCCATTTCCGGATACCACTCCAGCACGGCTCGCAGCTCAAGCATCATGTTGGGCAGGCCCTGGATGTCGGTGTGCTTCGCCTGTGCGACGCGGTATTTCAGAACCGACATGTAATAGCGCAGCCACATGTCGCGCTGGTTGAGCGCGATGGCGTCCGCGATTTCGGTGGTGGCATTGTCAAATTCGCCGTGCTGGATGTGGTCCCAGGCGAGGATGCGGTGGGCGAGAGGACTACCGATCGCATTGGTGGGAAGGAGATCGGGATCCTCCCCGGGCCTCCGCTCTTCTTTCTTCGACTCGAATTTCTTGTCAGAGGCAGTGGGCGCGGAAGCCAGCGCGTGCAAGGCTTGCAGGCCAACGTCGCGGCGCTCGGGAATGCGGATTTCTACTTCGGCGTAGAGGGCGCGCTCATCCGCCTCGGGAAGAGCCTTGGTAGTTATGACGGTGTCGTCTGGCCCCACGGGAGCTGGGAAGCGGTACATCTGAGAGGGATCGGCGAGACTGGCGGCGTTGGGATTGGTTTGCCGTGCGGAATCTAGCGCGGTGAGCAGCGCGGTCTGCGAATGAAAATAGTTCTTCACCGCCTGTTCCAGTTGCGCGGAACTCATGCCATAGGCTTGTTGAATGGCGTCTTCCACCGGGACATGCTGGTTCAGGACCAGGTTGAAGTAAGTGCCAGTTTCAGGCAGCTTCTTTTCGTGAAGCAGGTAGTGCATCACGATCCATGACTCGGCGTAGTAGAGCGTGTGGTGCGTGCCCTGGTTGCGGGTCGAGGTGTCGTGCTTCATGGCGAAGAGGTCGGGCAGTGGTAGCCAGACTTGGGCGCCGAGCAATTCAGTGAGCGACTTGGGCGGATTCGTGTCGCGCTGGTTGCCGAGTAAATCTTCGTTGAGAGAGGGGCGAAGTTCGGGATCGCCGCCGATCTCGACGGTCCTGTTGTCGCCGCGAATCGAAGCGAAATATTTGGCGAGGCCTTCGTCGAACCATGCCTGAGCGGGCGGATAGTTGAAATTCAGCAGCATTCCGGCGAAGTCGTGGGCGACGGCGCGCCAGGGCTCGTCTTCGGAGAGGTTGAGGACGATGAAGTCCTGGTCGTCGCCGGGGAGAAAGAATCCGGGGACGTCGATGGGCTGGCCCTGGCGCAGGGGCGCGACCTGGAAGTAGGACTTGTCGTTCTTGAAGGCGAGGATGGTTAGGGGAACGGACTGGTTGAGACGTTCTTTGCCCAGCGTCAGAGCGAAGACCGCGCGCATCTGCTCGAAGCGGAGGGCGACCTCGCGGCCTTTCTTCTCGCCGGCGTCGGTGATCACGGTGAAGTGGGTGGAGTGGACTTCAAGCCAAGGGGGCTCGGCGGAAAACGAAGCTGGGCACAGCAGCAGACTCAGCACAGCGATGCAAAGGGAGGAGGGGAGCCTGGAAGGTAAGCAAGTCATGGGCGTTGTGCAACGTGTCTGAACCGCGCCTCGGGCTGACGCGTAAATACTCATTCCCCCACCTAGCGAGAGTTTAGCACTGCTTGCGCAGGGCGATGGGGTAACACCTTATAATTCCTCGTTCATGTTTATCTCCCTTAGAAGTCGGGTTCGGGTCCTGTTTCTTACGGCATTCCTGTTGGCGTCCCTGACGGCTGGAGCTGTTTCCGGGGCATCGTGGAACGGCGTGCTGCTCGACTCATCGGGCAAGCCCGTGGCTGACGCGGTCGTTAGACTTCACCCTACGGGCAGTGGACGCGACTATACCGCGACGTCTGCAGCGAGCGGTCAGTTCATCTTGGGTGACCTTGCCGCAGGTCTTTACGAGCTGTCTGCGACGGCTTCCGGAAAAGAGTGGAAAGCGTCCCGTCCTTTACTGGTCACGGACGGGGCCGTCCTTACCATGTCGCTGCAGATGTCCGCTGTGGGGCAGGAGCTCCGAACCGTGTCTGCCAGCGCCGAGGCCTCTGCGCAGGCTACTGGGGGAGAGCATCTCTCCAGCAAAGAGGTCTCGAGTCTGCCGCTCAATGCACGCGACTTCAGCAAGTTGCTGCTGCTGGCAGCGGGCACGATGACCGACGCCAATGGCGCCGCCAACTTCACGCAACAATTCGCAGTCAATGGGCAGCGTGGGGTGACAACCGTCTTCGCGACAGACGGGTTTGACACGACGGATCCGGAGATGGGCGGGGCGACGTTTTCCAACTTCAACGTCGATGCGATTCAGGAGGTGCAGTCGAACTCCGGCGTAATGCCCGCAGAGATCGGGCACGGCGCTGCGAGTGACACGAATGTGGTGACGAAGTCGGGGACGAATCAGATCCACGGAAGCCTGTTCGAGTTTGTGCGGAATGCTGCGTTCGATGCGCGGAATTATTTCGATCCGTCACCCGCGATCAGCGGCCGCAGAATTCCTCCCTTTGCGCGGAATGAATTTGGATTTACCAACGGTGGGCCGGTTGTGCTGCCCGGATATGACGGGCGCAATCGCACCTTCTATTTCGGCGAGTATCAGGGATTTCGACAGGTGCTGGGCACAACGCAGGTGCTTCCGGTGCCCAGCGAGGCGGAGCGGCAGGGAATCGATACCACGACCTTTCCCGGTGACACGCTGACGGTGCCGGTGAGCAGCGCCATCGTGCCGGTACTGAACGGATATCCGATGCCCAACGAACCGGCGGGAGCGTTTGGCGATCGAACCTATGCGGCCTCTTCGAAGGTGGTAACGCGCACGGACCAGTTTTCGATTCGTGTCGACCACAAGCTCTCGGATAAGGCGTCGCTGGTGGCGCGGTTCAGCTTGAATCAGGTGACGGGGCCGCTAACCAACCCGGATCAGACAGCGATCAATCCTGGCTTTGGGGTCCAGTTTTTCGATCATCAGCGCAACGTCGGTGTGCACTACACACGTGCGATTTCCGCGCATCTCACGTCGGATGCTTCACTCAGCTACATCCGCAGCACGCCATTTTTCCCCACAGATAATCACACACAGCCAGGGATCACGTTTGCTGACGGGCTGTTTCAGCCCTACTTTCAGCCTGCGGGATCGATTTTCGGGTCATACAGCAATCTCTATCAGCTGAAGCAGGATTTTGCCTGGGTGCGCGGAACGCACACGTTCAAGTGGGGGACGGAGATTCGGGTCAATCGAGACTCGACCATCTTCGGTGTGAATCCGAATGGCTTGTACGAATTTGGCGGAGGCATCGCGTACTCGCCAGTGAATATTCCTTCGGCGAGCGGCACACATGATATTAAGGTGGGCGATCAGCTGCCGGACTCGTTGACGGGTCTGCTGACCGCGACACCGTACTCCTACAACATTATGGCTGCCGCGAGCATTACTCCAGTGGGCGACAAGTTCAATGAAGCCGGGGTCAGGCGGGAGGCCTACAACTTCTATTTTGAGGATGCCTGGAAGGCGACACCGCAACTCACGGTGAGCTACGGTTTGCGTTACGAGGTGAACAGCCGCATCCATGAAGCCACCAAGCGGACGTCGCTGCCGATCTTTCTTGGCCCCGACGGCAAGACTGTGCCCTACGGCGACACGGCTGCCACGCAGGAGATCCTGATCAATCCGCAGCCGCCTTACGATCAGGATTGGAATGGATGGGGACCCCGACTGGCGGTGGACTATGCTGTGAGCCAACATACCGTGCTGCATTTTGGCGGGGCGATTACGACGCTCATTCCGAACTTGTGGCAGGACAATGCCCTGACCGCGGCGATTCCGTACGTTTTTGCTCCCTCGATCTACGCGCAGCCGAAGGAGCCGATTTCCTTTCAGAATGCCTTCGTTCCGCTGAGTCTTCCAACGGCGTACAACATTCAAGGACAACCGATCTTCGCGACCGGCCGGTCGCAAGATGTTCCGGCGAATACGATATTTGACTATGTGCGGTTTCAGAACGATCTGGAGGCGCTCACGCCGGGAAATGTGCAATTGCTCAACATCGCCGGCATCGCGAAGAATTTTGCCAATGGCTACATGGGAAGCTGGACCGCGGGTGTCGATCATGATTTCGGCGACTTCAAGTTCAACGCGTCGTATGTAGCAACGGCGGGAATTCATCTGGCCAGGTTCTACAACACGAACGGATACGGAGGGGCTTGTCGAGGATTCGCGCCGTTCACCCAATTCAGTTCGCCATGCCATGCCACCGGCGGGTTTGGGCCGGAGACCATCATGAGCAGCGGTTCGCACTCGAGCTATCACGCGTTGCAGACCAGTCTGACCAAGAATTCCCCACGCTTAGGGCTTGGCGTGCAAGCCAGCTACACGTACTCGAAGGCGCTCGACGATACGAGTTCTGTGCTGGGCGGATTGCTCGGAGCCTCGGGCACGATTCTGCAAACGGCGCCGCAAAACCCGTGGGATCCCTCGGCAGAAAAGGGGCCGTCGACGTTCGATGTGACGCATGTATTTGCGGCGAGCGTGATTCAGTTGTTGCCGCTCGATCGAGTGGGATTTCTGCGGCCGCTGGGGAAGACTCTAACGAAGGGCTGGCAATTCCTGAATATTACGACCTTGACGACCGGATCGCCGTTTACGGTTTATTCGGGAGTGCAACAGACCGGCGCGGGTCTCGGCGGGGGGGATCGTCCGGACCTGGTTGCGATGCCGCATACTTCAACCAGCCGCGCGGTGCGCGACGATTATTTCGGTCTCGGGGCAGTTGGCAACCGATCGTTCTTCAACATTCCGATCAGCATTCCCGGTGGGACTGGTCCCAACAGCGGGCGTTTCGGAACGCTGGGGCGGAATACGTTTCGCGGGCCGGGGTATCACGACCTTGATTTCGCGCTAATCAAGGACACTCCGTTTGGACATCGCGGCAACGCGGAACTGGGGACGTTGGAGTTTCGGGCTGAGTTCTTCAACATTTTCAACATCGTGAATTTCGGATTGCCGTCGAACATTCTGGAGGGGAGCGGATTCGGCATCATCAGCAAGACATCGGGAACGTCGCGCCAGATTCAGTTCTCGCTGAAAGTGATTTATTGAAGGGAGTGGCTGGTGTAAGGGCTATAGCGCATCGTGCAGGATGGCGATGTGATGCACATCCGGCGCGGCGGATAGTTGCGTCGTGCCGCCGTATACTCTTTATTCATATGCTCACTCGCGTGATGTTGTTTGGTGCGGCCTTGGCGCTCGCTGGGAGCCTGGTCGCGCAAGCGAACGCCGCGCCGGGCAACGCCGTCCCCGGTTCCCCAGACTGGAGTGAACCTTTCCCTCCGCATCGCATGATCGGCAACGTCTATTACGTAGGCAGCCGAGGGCTCGCCTCGTACCTGATTACGACGCCCGCCGGGCACATTCTGATCAATAGCAATCTGAAGACGTCAGTCCCCCTGATCCGCGAGAGCATCGAAAAATTGGGATTCCATTTCAAGGACGTGAAGATTCTGCTGATCAGCCACGCGCACTTCGACCACGATGCCGGCAGCGCGGAGATAAAAAAGCTGACCGGAGCCAAATACATGGTCATGGATGGAGATGTCGGTGTGGTCGAATCAGGCGGCCAGAGCGACTTTCAGTATGGTGACGATGCGACTCTCCGGTATCCGGCGACCAAGGTGGACCAGGTGCTCCACGATAGCGAACAGGTGGTACTCGGCGGCGCCGTGCTGACTGCTCACAAGACGGCCGGGCATACGCGGGGCTGCACCACCTGGAGTTTACGAGTCAGCGAGGCGGGCAAAGCTTATGACGTTGTGATCGTGGGCAGCCCGAACGTCAATTCCGGGTACAAACTGGTGAACAATGCGAGCTATCCCCAGATCGCCGATGATTACGCGCGCGGCTTTCAGGTGCTCAAGTCGCTGCCCTGCGACGTTTTTCTGGGCGCCCACGGCAGTTACTACGGAATGGAAACGAAGTATCCGCGATTGAACGCAGGTGGGGCTAACCCATACATTGATCCCGCGGGTTATAAGAACTACGTTGCGGACCGGGAGCAGGCTTTCCTTTCCGAGTTGCAGAAACAAACAGCGGCTGCGAAAAAGCAGTAAGCAGTACCCCGAACCATCACAATATGGGTGCCATTGCCACCAGCGTGCTTCTCGGATTAACCGCCGCTGCCGCCAACGTTTTCGGCGGCGCGATCATTGTGCAGCGGCATTGGGAACGGCGCTATCTCCGCTACTTCGTCGCGTTGGGCGCGGGATTCATGCTGGCCACCGCTCTGATCGAGATGGTTCCGGAAAGTATCGAACTGCGCGGAAGGTCCGCTGCATTTCTGGTTCTGCTGGGCTATCTGATCATCCACTTCTTCGAGCACACAGTCACGCCGCATTTCCACTTCGGGGAAGAGACCCATCGCGACGAGTTCATCCACGCGCACAAGGGATACTCCGTGCTGCTCGGACTGATCATCCACACGTTCTTCGACGGCATCGCGATCGCATCTGGATTTCTGGTGTCGAACTGGCTGGGCTGGCTGATTTTCCTGGCGATTTTCCTGCACAAGATTCCTGAAGGCTTCACGGTGAGTTCCGTCATGCTGGCCAGCGGACGCAGCCGGCGCACGGCGTGGGGCGCGTCGGTCGTGCTGGGCGCGTCTACCCTGGCGGGTGTGTTGACGATGGCGCTGTTCCGCCATCACGTGGGCGCCGGACTGCCGCTGGCCGCAGGAGTCACCATCTACGTGGCGGCCTCCGACCTGATTCCCGAGGTCAACAAAGAACCGGCGATGAAAATGGCATTGCTGGTCTTTGTGGGCGCGGGTGTCTTCTTCCTGCTCGACCACTTGTTTCGAGTGCACTGAGACGCGGCAATGCCGAGGATCGCGCTACCCTCTGTGCTCGGGAAGAGCAAGAATCTGCAGGCTGGGAATCTTCCGGAAGTCTTTCGCATCGGAAGTCACGAGAATGTCGCCGGTGCCTGCGATGGCTGCGGCGAAGCAATCGGCGTAGGGCAGACCGTGACCCGCCTTCAATTTCGCTGCCTTAGTCGTAACGGACTCGTCTGCTGCGAGAATCGCAAGGGGGAGCATCTTGACCCGCTCCATGACCCTGCCCGTTTCTGTGAATCCCACGACCCGGGCGATCGTGTAGTAAACGTCGCCCCAGTTGATCACGGACATGCGCAGCGGTTGCTCGGCATCTCTAGCTTCGCGGAAGAGCCGGCTCACGATATCGGCCCCGGGACCGCCCGTCAGATAGCGGTACAGAGCATTGGCATCGAGC
>Ga0265316_10005247_pt1 | contig 12654 bp, 12 predicted proteins | sample 4522metaG_FD_202092 | JGI IMG/M metagenome (GOLD analysis project Ga0265316, IMG submission 202092) | Rhizosphere microbial communities from Carex aquatilis grown in University of Washington, Seatle, WA, United States - 4-5-22 metaG | ecosystem: Host-associated > Plants > Roots > Rhizosphere >... | reverse complement strand
GTCGTTCGCGCCGTCTTCTTCGGCAGCGGCGGGTTCGCCGTCCCGATTCTCGACGCTCTGGCCGCCGTGCCGGGAGTCAGCGTGATGGCCGTCGTCTCGGCGCCGGACCGGCCCGTCGGGCGCAAGGCGATCGTGACCCCAACGCCGGTCGCGGCCCGAGCCCGGGCACTCGGGCTGCCGTTGCAGCAGCCGATTCGAGTCCGGCGTCCCGAAGCCGTGGCCGCCCTTGCCGCGCTGGCGCCCGACGTCGCCGTCCTGGCCGACTACGGCCAGCTGATACCGAGGCCGCTGCTCGACCTGCCGGCCCGAGGATTCCTCAACCTCCACCCTTCGGCGCTGCCGCGCTGGCGCGGCGCGGCGCCAATACCGGCGACGCTGCTGGCCGGCGACGCCGAGTCGGCCGTGACCCTGATGGTCGTGACCGAGGAAATGGATGCCGGTCCGATCGTGGCCGTGGAGCCTCTGGAGGTGAGGATCGACGACACGGCCGAGAGCCTCGAGGGTCGGGCGTCTACCGCGGCGGCTCGACTGCTGGCTCGAGCGCTGCCGGAGTGGCTGGCCGGCCGACTCGCGGCTCGACCCCAGCCGACGGAGGGAGCGACGGTCACGCGGCCGCTGCGCCGCGAGGATGGCAAGCTCGATCCGGAGCGCCCCGCCGTGGAACTGGAGAGGCGCGTTCGTGCGTATCAGCCCTGGCCGGGAAGCTACCTGGAGGTGCGCGGCATCCGGCTGATCGTCTGGAAGTCCCACGTGGCGCCGGTCGAGCCGGGCGACGCGGCGGGCCGGCTCGTCGCCACGCCCGACGGCGGTCTGGCCCTGACGGCAGTCGGCGGCCGCCTCGCGCTCGACGAGGTTCAGATCGCCGGAGGCCGCCGCATGTCGGCCGCGGAGCTGCTCCGGGGCCGGCCGAATCTGGTCGGCTTCGCCCCGGCCAGGGTACGACCGAGCGGACGCGTCTGAACGGGCCGCCCGGCGTGCGATAATCGCGGCCCTGTGACTGATCCGATGCCGACGCCGCGTGTCCCGCGCCCGTCCAAACCCGCCACCGATCCGCGCCCCGGCCTGAGCGGCCTGTCCGAGGGCGTGCTGGAGGCGTGGCTCGCCGCCGGCGGCCAGCCCGCCTATCGGGCCAGGCAGATCCGCGACGGCGTATGGCGGCGCAACGGCGCGGGCGCGGACGAGTTCCACACCCTCCCGGCCGCGCTGCGCGAGAGCCTGGCTCGAGACTTCCGCGTGGACACGATCGTCGCCGACGAGATCTCCGCCTCGGACAAGGGTCAAACCGAGAAGACGCTCCATCTTCTCTCCGACGGGGCGCTCATCGAGTCGGTGCTGATGCACTACCCGGCGCGCGGTTTCGGCGAGGACGGTCGGCCCGAGCACCGCGAACGCCACACTCTATGCATTTCCAGTCAGGCCGGCTGCGCCGTCGGGTGCCCGTTCTGCGCGACCGGCGAGCTCGGGTTCGGGCGCGACCTCGAGACCGCCGAGATCCTCGATCAGGTCCGCCATGCCGCCCGCCGCCTGGCCGAACGCGGCGCCCACATCACCAACGTCGTGTTCATGGGCATGGGCGAGCCGCTCCTCAATCTGGACCGGGTGCTAGAGGCGGTGGCGGCACTGTCGGACCCGGAGAGGTTCGGCCTGGGCGCTCGCCACGTCGTCGTCTCCACCTCCGGAGTCGTGCCGGGGATGCGGCGCCTGACGGCGCTCAACCCGCAATTCACGCTGGCGGTCAGCCTGCACGCGGCCCGCGATCCGTTGCGTGATGTGCTCGTGCCGCTCAATCGGCGCTGGCCGGTCGCCGAGGTCGTCGCGGCCGCCCGAGACCATGCGCGCAAGACCGGCCGGCGAGTCAGCTACGAGTACGTGATGATTTCCGGCGTGAACGACACCGACATCGACGCAGACGCGCTGGCCGGCCTGTTGCGCGGCGACCTGGCGCACGTCAATCTGATCCCGATGAACCCCGTCGCTCACACTCCCTGGCAGGCCAGCAGCACCCAGCGCGTGACCGAGTTCGCGGCTCGACTGCAAAAGGGTGGGGTCGGCGCCACTGTCCGGCGCAACCGCGGCCAGGACGCCGGCGCCGCCTGTGGCCAGCTGGCGGCCGATCGCGCCGGCGAGCCGGCGGCTCCGGTGGTGGCCCATCGGCGCGAGGTCATCGTTCGCCAGAGCGAAGCGGCCCTCCGCGGCGACCGCAGCCTGGAGCGCCTGCCGGCCGATCTCGAAACCGCGGTCTCGGACCGGGCGGGCAGCCGCTGATGGCTCGCCGCACCCTCGTGAGCACGAGCATCCTCGACTGCGATCTGGCGGATCTGGCGCGCGAGTCGCGGCGGGCGTTCAGGGCCGGGTCGGACCGGCTGCACCTGGACGTCATGGACGGCCACTTCGTCCCGAACATCAGCTTCGGCCCGACCGTGATCAAGCGCTTGCGGCGCATCGGCAGGCAGCCCTTCGACGCCCATCTCATGATCTCCGAGCCCGGCCGGTACATGGATCAGTTCATCGACGCCGGCTGCGACTCGATCACGTTCCACGTCGAAGTCGAGGAGCCGATCGAGCCGACGCTGCGCAAGATTCGAAAGGCCGGCCGCCAGGCGGGCCTGGCTCTGCGTCCGGCCACGCCGCTGGCCGCGTTGGAGCCCTATCGCGATCTCATTGACATCGTCATGGTCATGACCGTCGAGCCGGGCTTCGGTGGGCAATCGTTCATGACCGACGCCGCCGCCAAGATCCTGCCAGCGCACGAGATCTTCCTCGATCGCGCGCCGGGGCTGGCGGAAGGGCAAGTTCACGTGGACGGCGGCGTCAATCGCCGGTCGGCGGAGATGTGCGGCGGGCTTGGAGCGGAGGTGCTCGTCGTCGGATCGACGCTCTGGAAGAAGGGCGTGGACATCGCCCGGGAGATGCGCCTGATCAAGGCGCTTGCCGACGAGGGCTACAGGAACAGTCCGGGCCGGGGCGGAGCGGCGGTCCCGCACGATGAATGGATCACGTTCGCGACACTGCCGCGGGCGCTGGGCGAGCGACTGGTGGACGCCATGGAGGCCGGCGGCATCTCCGTCATCCAGCTGCGCGCCGATCGCGCCGCCGGCAAGCGGGACTACGAGTTGCTGATACCGGCAGCCTCCGAGGCGGCCGCGGTGGAGCGTTTCGGACTGTCCCGCGAGGAAGCACAGGCGGCGGCGAAGGCCGGGAGCAAGGTGGGAGCGGCGTCACGAACGAAACGAGGAGAGACAGCGTGAGCGAGCGAGAGGCCGTGGGCCCCGACGTGCCGTCCGTGGCGGCGCCGACCGGGGATCAAGGCCTCGACGCCGTCTCACCGGCCGACGGAGCCCCGGTACCCCACGCCCACCTCGGCCGCCGCAACGATCGACTGCTGCTGGCGGGCGTGGCGGCGTACGCGGTTCTTCTCTCGATCCTCATGATCGCCCGCGGCATCTCGGTCACGCCCGAGCTGATCGTCGTGGCCTTCGGCCTCGCCGCGCTTCTGCTCGGCCGTGGGAAGCTTTTCGTCCGCGATTGGATCCCGTTCCTGGCCTTGTTCTTCGCCTACGAGCTGATGCGCGGCTACGCCGACAAGTTCGGGCTGCCGATCCACGTCACCGACGTCGTCTCGATCGAGCGGATCATCGGCCTGGGCGGGCTGCCCACGACCTTCCTGCAGCAGCTTCTCCATCACGGCCCTGCGTCGGCCCCGGACAACATCGCGACGATATCGGTCATCTTCTACTTCCTGCATTTCCCGCTGCCGCTGGCAGTCGGGTTCCTGCTGTGGATCCACCAGCGTCGTCACTACTACGACTACGTGGCCGCCCTCATCCTGCTGTCAATGGCCGCGTTCGTGACCTTCCTTCTGCTGCCGGTCGGACCTCCCTGGTGGGCTGCCCAGCAAGGCTTCGTCGGCGGCGTCCTGCACCTGCGCGACACGGGGTTCGACGGCCTGGTAAGCCTCTTCGGCTTTGGCAAGAACAACTACATCTACTCGTATTCGCTCTACAGCATCAGCTCCAACGACACGGCGGCTTTCCCGTCGCTTCACGCCGCCTACCCGTTCCTGGCGTTCCTGTTCGCCCGCAGGGCCTTCGGCCGGGCGGGCTGGCTGATGCTGGCGTACACGGTCTGCGTCTGGTTCGCCATCGTCTATCTGGGCGAGCACTGGGTTGTCGACATAATCGGCGGCGTGATCTACGCCTCTGTGGCGTACCTGGTGATCCTGCACGGGCCGGCGTGGACACAGCGCTTCCTCAAGCACGTTGCCGACGAGGAGATCGAAGCCGGCGTGGAGGCCGAGGATGCCGGCGACGTCGGCGCCCTGCGGCGCATCGGCCGGCGGGTTCGCTGGGCGCTCGTCGTCCAGGGCGCCGTCGTTGCCTTGCTGGGACTCGTGATGGCGGTCGGCATTGACGGACTCGGCTGGTTCGGCGGCTCGCAGAGCGGGCTCTACATGGTGGCCTGGCTGGCCATGCTCGGCGGGCTGTGGCGCGGGGCGGCCGGCCTGGTCAGCCGCTGAGCCGCGCGCTTACCGGACGGCTGGCATGAGGGCGCTTCTGCAGCGGGTTTCCAGGGCCGAGGTCCGGATAGGGGACCAGGTGGTGGCCTCGATCGGGCCCGGACTGCTCGTGCTCCTGGGCGTCGGCCCGAGCGACGACGAGTCGGTGGCCGCCGGCCTTGCGGCCAGGGTCGCAGGACTGCGAATCTTCGCCGACTCGGAGGGGTTGACGAACCTGTCGGTGACCGACATCGGCGGCTCGGCACTCGTGGTCAGCCAGTTCACCCTCTACGCCGACACGCGCCGGGGTCGCCGCCCATCGTTCGTCCGAGCGGCGGGGCCGGTCCTCGCCGAGCGGCTGTACGAGCTCTTCTGCAACAAGCTGGCGGGCGCGGGGATAGCCGTGGCGCGCGGCCGATTCGGTGCCGACATGGCGGTCGAGCTGGTCAACGACGGCCCGTTCACCATCTGGCTCGACTCGGACGAGGGCGGCATCGCCCCCGGGGCGGGTGGCTAGTTCGTCGGCTGGTCCGGGCGCGAAGAGATGCCGCGAAACGGAAACGGCGCCGAGCTCTGGGCTCGACGCCGGGTCGGTCGGGTGCGGGCGGCCCTTGCGGGCCGGGGTGGGCCTACCGAGGGCCGCGTGACGCGGTGCGCTGGCAGCGGGTGCAGACCAGGGTCTTCACCATCTTGCCGCCGACGGCGATCGTCGCACGCTGGAGGTTCGGGTGGTAGCGCCGGTGAGCGCGGACCCGGTTCATTCCGGACGACTGCGGGTTGAAACCGTCTATGGAGACTTTCCCGCAGACGGCGCAGGAGCGAGCCATGAGGTCCTCACGGGTACTGAACATAGAGGCGGCCCCGACCGGGGCCGAACGGGGCGGTATGATAGCACACCGTTTCCGCCCCCCAGGCTGGGAGTCGTAACAACATGCCCGAGCGCTCGGTGGCAGGCAGGTCGATCGTAACTCGTCGCGCCATTGTCGACATCGTCCGGACCGCGGTTCAGAGCAGCTACGGCGTGACCGGCTTCAGCGATCCGTCGCTGGCGCGGCGCCTGTCCCGCTGGGTCGGCCTGGATCGGCCTGGCATCGAGCTCACGACCGAGGGCGGGCTGCGCCTGAACCTGTACGTCAAGATCGCCTTCGGGATGCCCGTTGCGGAGGTGGCGCGCCAGGTCGACTCGGCCGTCCGGTACTCGCTCCGCAGCCTGGTCGGGGTGGAGGTCGCCGGCATCACGATCCACGTCGACGGCCTGGGATACCAGCCCACCGCCGTCGAGCGGGCCGAGGCGATCGGTCGGGAATCGAGCGATCTGGACGAGTCCGTCCGTGAGCCCGCCGCCGAAGCGACGGGCGCGGATCAGGCTCACCGGCCGGCGGTTGAGGGGGATACGCCTTCGAGACGACGCAGGACCAGATGACCCATCGAGCTTCCAGATGACACGCCGCGCCGGCGACGGAGCCGGTCTCCTGGCCGCCTTTCGAGCCGCCGTCGACAACCTCGCCGCCCACGTCGAAGAGGTAAACGCCCTCAACGTCTTTCCCGTGCCCGACGGCGACACCGGCAGCAACATGCTGGCCACCGTGCGCTCGGCCCTTGCGGAGGCGGAGGCAGTTGCCGAGCCGACGGCCGATCGCATCGCCACGGCAATCAGTTTCGGGGCTCTCATGGGCGCCCGCGGGAACTCCGGAGTCATCGCCTCGCAGATCTTTCGCGGCATGGCCGAGGCGTTGGGCGGCAGGGAACGGTTCGACGGAGCCGACCTGGCGAGATCGTTGACGCAAGGAACCGCCACCGCGTACAAGGCCGTGGGCAAGCCGGTCGAAGGGACCATCCTCACCGTCGTCCGAGAAGCCTCGGCGGCTGCGGTGATCGTCGCGGAGGACGGCGGAGATCTGCTGTCCGTGCTCGTTGCGGCAGTTCGCGCGGCCGAGGAATCCGTTGCCCGAACGCCCTCGATGCTGCCTATCTTGCGGGACGCCGGCGTCGTCGACGCAGGCGGTCAGGGCCTATTCCGGCTGCTGGAGGGAGCGCTCGAGTACATCGCCGCACGCAATCCGGCGCCGGCTCCCGCGGCCGCGAAGCCGGCGTCGCCAAAGCCGGCGGCGAAGACCGGCGCCCCGCCGGACGGCGAGTTCGGATACGAGACGATGTTCCTGCTCCACCCCGGAGACGGGCGGCTGGACCTGGAGGGCCTGCGGGCGAAGCTCGAGCGAATGGGCGATTCGGTGCTGGTCGCGGGCGACGGTCGGGCCGTCAAAGTGCACATCCACAGCGAGAGGCCCGACCACGTCATCGCCCTCGGCCTGTCTCTCGGACCGCTGACGCGGATTACGGTGGAGAACCTCGACTCGCAGAGCCGTGAAGTCCGGGACGTCAAGGAAGCGGAGCGCAGCGTCGGCAGGCTGGCGGCCGTGGGGGCGCCGGACGGGCCGGTCGCGCACGGCGCTGCCGGTTCAGGGCACTCTCGCGGCGGTCATCACGAAACACGACCCCACGTCGATCTCGAAACGTACGGCGCCGAGATGGAGTCCACTGCGGGCGGGTCCGACCGGTCCGGCGGGTCCAACGGGTCCGGCGCCGGAACCCTGGCCGAGGCGACCGTCCCGCTGGCGGTCGTGGTCGTCGCCGCCGGCGAGGGCCTGGCCCGCATCTTCGACTCCTACGGCGTGGCCGCGGTCGTGCACGGCGGCCAGACGAACAACCCCTCTACGGGAGAGTTGCTCGACGCGGTCGAGAAGATCGCCGCGGACGAGATCCTGCTCCTGCCGAACAACCCCAACGTCGTGCTGGCGGCCCGCCAGGCCTCGGAGATGACTTCCCGCAAGGTGCGCGTCGTCCCGACGCGGAATGCCGCCGAAGGTTTCGCGGCGCTGCTGGCCCTGGATCCGGACCGCGACGCCACGACCAACGCCGAGGTCATGACGCTGGCCGGCCGGGCGGTCCAGACGCTCCAGGTCACCGAAGCGGTCCGGGACGCCGTCATCGGAGGTCGCCGGGTGGTCAAGGGTCAGACGATCGTGCTCGACCCCGACGACGGACTGCTGGCGGTCAACAGCGATCGAATGAAGGCGGTCCTCGCGGCTCTCAAGGCTCTGGAGCCGGGCTTCGAGCTCGTGACGATCTACTACGGCGACGGCGCCGACCTGGCCGAGGCGGAGACGGTTGCCGCTCGGGTCGGCGAGGCGCGTCCCGGGGTGGAGGTGGAGGTGATCCACGGTGGACAGCCTCACTACCGGTACCTGATCGCGGCGGAGTAGGGGATGGCGACGCGGGGGCCCAGCCGTCCGGCGACGCGTGGCGGCTCGGCGTCGCGTGGCGGCTCGGCGAAGGCTGCCGTGCCGCGCGGCCCGGTTGGACCTGCAACCAGGATCGGGGAGAGCGGCTTCGCAGGGGCGACGGTGCTGCGGCGCGTCGGGCCGAAGCTCGGCATCCGGACGGTCCGCGACCTGCTGTTCCACCTGCCGCGCCGCTACGACGACCTGCGGGCGCTGAGCACGGCGCGGGAGCTGGCCCGCGTGCCCGACGGCGACCCGGCCAGCTCCCGGCTGCAGGTCGTGAGCGTCCACGTCGCACCGACGTTCCGCCGCCGCGTCGAGCGGACGACCGTGCTGCTGAGCGACGCGACCGGCGAGGCCGAAGCCACCTGGTTCGGCCGGCGCTTCATAGCGAACCGCCTGCGCGAGGGTCAGTGGATCGTGATCAGCGGCAAGATCCGCCACCGCGGCTTCAAGGCCAGCTTCGACAATGCGGAATTCCAGCCCGACGATGGATCGGCGCTCCTTCACGCCGGCCGGATCGTGCCGGTCTACAGGCTCACCGCGGGGTTGACGGCGGCCACTCTCCGGCGGGCGATCCGGCAGGCCCTGGACGCCGTCGGAGCGACATACTCCGAGTACCTGCCGGGCGGGACCGGCGACATGTCCGGCGAGATGCCGATCGCGGCGGCCCTGGAGAGCGCCCACTATCCGGACGACTTCGCGCGGCGCGATGCCGCGCTCCGGCGCCTCGGGTTCGATGAGCTGCTGGCCCTGCAGATCGGGATGGTCGCTCGCGATCGCCAGCGCCGCGTCGCCGTCGGCGAACCGGTGGCCGTGCCCCCGGCGCGCCTGGGCGAGGCGATCGAGGCCGTGGAGCGTTCCCTGACCGAGCAGGTTCGCGCCCGGACCGGCTCCTCGGACGCGGCCAGGCTGACGCCCGACCAGGCGGCAGCGGTAGAGGCGATCGTGGCCGACCTGGGCCAGGCCAGGCCGATGATGCGGCTACTGCAGGGCGACGTCGGATCCGGCAAGACCGCGGTGGCGGCGCTGGCCCTCGCATTCGTGGCGGACGCGGGTCGCCAGGGCGCGCTGCTGGCGCCGACCGATCTGCTGGCCCGCCAGCATGCCGTGGCGCTGCGCCGGCTGGTGGAGCCGCTCGGCCACGGGGTGACGCTGCTGACTGGTTCGCTGGCGGCCGGCGAGCGGCGCGAAGCACAGAAGCTCCTGGCCGCGCCGCCCGCCGGAGAGGGCCTGCTCGGGCTGACCAGCGGGCGCATCGTGGTGGGCACCCACGCCCTCGTCCAGGAGGCGGTCCAGTTCGCCGATCTGGCCCTTGCCGTAGTCGACGAGCAGCACCGCTTCGGCGTCGCGCAACGAGAGGCGCTGGCCACCAAGGGCCGATCGCCGCACGTTCTGCTCATGACGGCGACCCCGATTCCGCGGACCCTCGGCCAGATCGTGCTGGCCGACCTCGATGTGTCGGACCTGCGCACGCCGCCTGCCGGCCGCCTCAAGGTGAGAACCGGCATACGCCGCACCGAAGACCTGGCCGGTATGGCGGGCGATCCGGCCAAAGGCGCTTACCAGCTCATCGTCCGGGAGGTCGGCCAGGGTCACCGCACCTTCGTGGTCGTGCCGCTCGTCGAGGAGGACGAGGACACGGCGGCTCGGTCCGCCGATGAAGTGGCCGCGGCGTTGCCGGCCCAGTTCGCGGAGGCCGCCGCCCGGATGGGCGATGCCGCGGCTGCGGCGCCGCGCGTCGGCGTCGTCCACGGCCAGATGAAGGCGGCGGATCGCGATTCGACGATGGATCGCTTCCGCCGCGGCGAGCTGGACGTGCTGGTCGGCACCACGGTCCTGGAGGTCGGCGTGGACGTGCCCGAGGCCACGGTCATGCTCATCCTCGACGCCGATCGCTTCGGCCTGGCCCAGCTGCACCAGCTTCGCGGGCGCGTCGGTCGGGGAGAGGCGCAGGCATACTGCATCCTCGTCTCGGACTCCAGCGACGAGACTGCGAAGACGCGGCTGGAGGCACTGGCGACCCACGACGACGGCTTCGAGCTGGCCGAACTGGACCTAGAGCTGCGCCGCGAAGGCGAGTTGCTTGGCTTGCATCAGAGCGGCCTGCCGACGCTTCGGATCGCCTCGCTGCGGAACAAGGAGGACCGCGAGCGGGCGGCCCAGGCGCGGGCCGTGGCGGAGCGACTGGTCGATGAGCGGGGCGCCCTTCTGCCCGGACACGACGGCCTTGCGACGGAGCTGCAGGAAGGCTGGCTGGCGCGCGTCGGAGCGGGCGAGGTTCTGGCGGAGGTCGCCGGCGCCGCCATCGCGGACCCCACTGGCGTCGCTACTGCGGACGCTTCCGGCCCCGCGACCGCGGACGCTGCCGAATGAGCGACGCCGGACGCGTCATCGCGGGCACGGCAAGGGGCACGCGCCTCGCGGCTCCCGGCGAGGGCACCAGGCCTCTTGCCGACAGGGTGAAGCAGACCCTGTTCGCGATCCTCGAGCCGGACCTGCCCGGAGCGGCCGTGCTCGACCTGTTCGCCGGATCGGGCGCGGGCGGGATCGAATGCCTGTCGCGAGGCGCCGCCCGAGCGGTCCTCGTCGAGCGCGACGCGATCGCCTGTCGCGTCATCGGCGAGAACCTCGCGCGAACCCATTTCGCGGCGCGGGGCCGCGTCGTCCACGCCGACGTGCGCTCGTACCTGGCCGATCGAGCGGCCGCGGACGGTCCCTTCGACGTCGTCCTGATCGACCCGCCGTATGCCGAATTCACGCTGCTGGAATCGGCCCTTGCCGGGCTGGCGGGACCGCCGGCTCCGCTTCTGACCGCCACGGCATGGGTCGTGGCCAAACATTTCTGGCGCACACCGCCACCGGCGGCGGTGGGACTGCTAGCATCGGTGCGGACGCGGCGGTTCGGAGAGACGGCCCTGACGTTCTACCGGACGGCGGACCCGGTGCCGCCGGGGGCGGAACAGTCTGTCGCCGGCAGCGTGGATCGCACGACCGCCCAGGCGGAGGAGGCAGCCAGATGAGGATCGCCGTTTACCCGGGCTCGTTCGACCCTATGACCAACGGCCACCTCGACGTCGTCGCCCGGGCGGCCGCCGTCTTCGACCGCGTCGTATTCGCTGTTCTGGTCAACCCGCGCAAGGGCGAGCCGATCTTCCCCACGGCGGTCCGACTGGCGGTCATCCGCGAAGCGGTGGACGAATGCTGCACCGCCGACGTCGCGGCCCGCATCGACGTCGACTCGTTCGACGGATTGACCGTCGAGTTCTGCCGCCGTCACGAGGCCAACTTCGTCGTTCGCGGGCTGCGGGCCATCTCCGACTTCGAATCCGAGCTCCAGATGGCCCACATGAACCGAAAGCTGGACCCCGCGGTCGACACCGTCTTCTTCATGAGTGCCCTGGAACACAGCTATCTGAGCTCCAGCCTGGTCAAGGAGATCGCCACTTTCGGCGGCGATGTGACTCAGATGGTGCCCGCGGCCGTAGCAAGGCGTCTGGCAGCGCGGATCCCGCGTCTATAATCCAGGAAACCGGCAGCCCGAGACCCCGCCCCAGGAGGGCCAGTCCGATCGACATCATCCACCTCGTCGAGCGACTCGAGTCGCTGCTGGCGGACGGCCGGAAGGTTCCCTTCAGCAGCAGGGTAATGGTCGATCAAGCGTACGCGCTCGATCTGATCGACCAGCTCCGGATGACCATCCCCGAAGAGATCAAGACCGCCAAGCGCGTCAACTCCGAGGTCGACCGACTGCTCGAGCAGGCGCGCGAGGAAGCGGAGAAGATCCTCGCCCGGGCCCAGGAGCAGGCCACTTATCTGATCGAAGAGCGCGAGCTGACGCGCCAGGCGGAGGAGATGGGCCTGGAGATCGTGCGCCAGGCGCGGGCCGAATCGGACGGCATACGCCGCGGCGCCGACGACTATGCCGCCGACGCGCTCGGCCGGCTGGAAGTGGAGGTCATGAGGACCCTCAAGAGCATCAGGCTGGGGCTCGACCTGCTCGACGAAAGACGCGCCGTCCCCGGGGTAGCGGAGAGTACCGATGGAGAAGGGGCGCTCGATGAGTACCAGGAGCCAACAGACGCCGAAGAGCCAATCAGCAGCTGAGGCCCTGACCTTCAACGTCTCCGGCCTGCTCGCCGAACCCGCCGGTTCGATCCGGCGTTTCGAGATCAACTCGCCGCCGCTCGATCTCGGGACGGAGCTGCGGCAGAACCGCGGCGTCACCGGCAAACTGCGTCTCACCCGGACGAATCGCGGCCTGCTCGTGAAGGCCGGCCTCGGGACCTCGATCGCGCTCGAGTGCAGCCGCTGCCTCCGCGCCATCGACTATGCCGTCGATCTGGCGATCGAGGAAGAGGCCTTGCCGATCATCGATCTGGCCAGCGGCGCCCCGCTCGACACGCTGGCCGAGCCGGACGTTCTGCGCCTCACGGACCACCATGAGCTCGAGCTCGAGCAGGAGGTTCGCGAGGCGATCCTGCTGGCGGAGCCGATAGCGCCGCTCTGCCGCGAGGATTGCCCGGGGCTGTGCGTCATCTGCGGCCAGGAGCTGGGCAGCGGTCCGCACGACCATCCAGAGGCGGACATAGATCCGCGCCTCGAGGCTCTGCTGCAGTTCCAGGCGCCTGACGAGGTTTGAGGCGCGGTCCGGCCCGTCCGGCCCGCCGCGTCGGCCGCCGCGCCGCCCGTTGGGCTGCCCTCGTAGTGGCTAGACTTTGGCCATGCCGTCATTCCGAGCCCCCAGGGGTACCCGCGACCTGCTGCCAGAGGTCAGCTCGGGCCTGAATCGACTCGAAGGCATCGCCCGCTCGCTGGCCGGACGCTACGGCTACCGCGAGATGGAGACCCCGATGTTCGAGCAAACGGCGGTCTTCG